>JAESGH010000162.1_pt1 | contig 168675 bp, 164 predicted proteins | sample 9269641 | NCBI WGS metagenome assembly JAESGH01 (sample SAMN14515345, study PRJNA621665) | algae metagenome | isolation source: Phormidium tanganyikae FI6-MK23 and co-occurring heterotrophs from granitic... | place: USA: Fort Irwin, California | collected 1998-05-24
GAAAGCTGAAAAGAAGTGAACAGCTTTTCGGTGTACTGCTTCTTGCCTTGCATGCTATCATAGACAAATACATAGCACCTTCCGCTGCTGAAATAACAAACATTATCTTAGTTGTGCAACATGCACAGCAGCTTTTAGCAATTACGGCTTGACTGCATAGGCTCAACAAAATATCTTTATGCGGCTTCGGTGCAGTTGTGAGGCTTAATAACAACAAATGCCGCAACTGCTTAAAGCTTTTAGCGTACGTTGTACCCAACCAATGATAGTTTCCTTATGAAGTACTATTTCAAGGTTTGGCTATTCACTATTTTAGTTTCACCGCTCTTTGTGGTAGCTGGACTGGTTTATCTAAAGTCTGCACCGTTTTCTGACTTTTTCAAAGGATTACCTATTTGGTTCTTTGCAGTATTGTTTGGTTCATCTTTTGCCTTGCCTGCATTATTTCTTTTTCGCTTGTTAAACAAGGATTTAGCTAAAAGCGAAATTCCTGTTCATTTAAACAAATTGATACATGCTATTGTTGGAATGGTACTGCTTTGGATTACATTCTTTTTCATGAATAGAGAAATATTTTCACAGCTATCTTGGGATAATATTGCGTGGCCATTAGCTTATTCAATTACACTTCTCATCGGTGCTTTTATTTTTAAGCTAAAAGAAGAGAGTGTTTAGCTTCCTATAGGTCATGCGTACAACATAGCGTTTGTGAAAGTGTGGCCGAAGTGCTAAATTGAGCTACAAAAAATTATTCAACTGCAAAGCAAAAGTGAAGCGACAAGAACACAGACTTCCACTCCTTCACAAACGCTTTGGACGCCGTAAGCAATGATTCCTTAATGCTGAACACTTCATTTTAAAATTTAATGAGGCCAATCCTGCTTTGCTTGGCATTGTTAATCTCTCTACTTGCTCTTTCTCAAAAGGAAAAAGGCAGAAGTGTGGAATTATCGCTATTAGGACGATATGAACTGTATGGCGACTTTATAACCCGATATGGAGACCGCTCTTATGTAAACGAAACAAAAATAGCAGGATTAAGCCTTGGCCTCAATGCTGCCGTCAGGCAACCGCTTACGCGGCATCTCTCCACAAAATTAGCATTGGGCTATTACCGACTGGGCATCAACGAAGTCAGGCAATCCACTCCGTTTGGCATTGTAGTAAAGGGGCGCAACTTTGAAGACGTGAGAGATTCTGTTGCCATACTTTACAGCGCAACTAAATACCACTACAACACTCTTGCTTTGAGCGCTGGACTACAGGTGGCATTTCCTATGAAGAGAAGCAGTCTTACAATGGGAGCAGATGTAGTCTATTATTTCACCTATTCACAGCGATACCATCGGGAGAATAGACCAGCTTACAAAACATCCAATTTCCGCACACTCGGATGGGGCGTCAACGCACAGGCTGGGTGGCTAAAGCAACTGGGCGACTTTTATATTCATCCACAAGTGCTGCTTCCCGTTTATCAGGTATTAAGAGGTGACCCTGTGTTCAAAGAAGATGAAAGGCTCAAAATACACAAGTGGTTCAACGGTGTTGGTGCGATAATAACTGTGGGTAAATACCTCTAAATGATATAACTGCTTACAACATCTGCTTTCCACAACAGCGGCTGAAGAACAAGAATGAAACAGAAGAATAAATTGTATACATTAGAACATAAATCAACTGCTGTACTGCCAATGCCGCTGCTGCGGAAAGCAGTAGGACGTTGTGCGTAAGTTGACCGACAACCAAACTGCTATGAAGATTATCACAGTGACAGTTTTGCTGATACTTTCATCTAACTGTTATCCCCTAAAGATTAAAAGAACCAAATCGAAACCTGCTGGCGAATATGTAATGAAACAATAATCATTGTATCTTGTAAGAGATTCTCTCCTGTGCCTAGGGCCAATCATCTTCCCTTTGTAAACTGCCCGCAATTCTTATCCTGCCGTTGATGGATACCAAAACAAATTACCCATACAATAAACAACAGCAACATGGAAAAAGTCAGCGAGAAGATCTACAAAAAGATCGACAATGATCTCTACAATGCAAAGGGAGACATTTGGTGGTCGGGCGACACCGTTTTGTCTATTCTCAAAACATCTGTCAATCCCTGGCGGGTAGGCTATTCAAGCCGCATCATTCAACAACTGGGCATAGACCCCAATGGCAAGTCAGCCCTTGAAGTAGGGTGTGGCGGTGGCATCCTGACAGAAGAAATCCGGAAAATGGGTTTTGTGACGACCGGCATTGATCCCTCGGAGGAATCGCTTCGCACAGCAGCCGGTCACGCCGCAGCAGGCGGGCTCACCATTCAATACGATCATGGAACCGGTGAGAACCTTCCCTATGCCAACCACTCTTTTGACTGCGTTTTTTGTTGCGATGTCCTGGAACATGTGCAGGATCTGCCCAAAGTCATATCTGAGATAGCAAGGGTGCTCAAACCCGGCGGTGCCTTTTTCTATGATACCCTTAACCGGACTTTTGTGAGTAAATTGGTTGCCATTAAAATATGGCAGGAATGGAAACGGTGGGCTTTTATGCCGCCGAACCTGCACGAGTGGAAAATGTTTATCAAACCAGCAGAGATAAAGGAGCTTTTACAGCAAAATGGCCTGGAGTGGCAGGAGCACAAGGGCTCATCCCCGAATGTATCTATTCCCACAATGTTGCGCTACTTGCGAAAAAGGGCAAAAGGTGAATGGACATTTGCCGATCTTGGCGAAAAGTTCTGGCTGGTAGAAAGTGCCGATATGAATATTCTTTATGCCGGGTATGCCATAAAAAAATAGTAACAGCCATCACAACAGCAGTTAGCATGCATGGCCCCTTTTCATGGGATTATGCATGCTATATTTTTGGAGCTTTAACAAAGAAGTCCAACAGTTTATCTATGAACAAGGTTACTACCGAATACTGTTCTTGTTACCTGCCAGCAAGCGTACCCATATGCCAGGACAATTGTTTCTCCCCTGCTTATTCCTTTTGTTTGCTTTCCAAAAACATTCAACCAGTAAAGGAGACGCTATCTTCGACAGAATCGAATATATCTACAACGTAAAACAGATAGGTGATAAAGGAGTATGGAAAGGGTTTACGGACCAACGATCATACATCAACTAAATGAATCACATGAATCCATCGGTTGACTGGTTTTTTACCAAAGCCACTAAATGGCAGGACGCATATAACGAATTGCGTATGGTTGTCCTTGACAGTGAACTTACGGAAGAATTGAAATGGGGATGCCCCTGTTATACGTTTCAAAAACACAATGTCGTTTTGATCCATGGGTTTAAAGAATACTGTGCTCTCCTGTTTATGAAAGGAGCTTTGTTAACGGACTCGAGGAAAATACTGGTTCAACAAACAGAAAATGTGCAGGCATCGCGACAAATCCGCTTTACCAGCGTAGACCAGGTTATCAAAATGACGCCTGTCTTAAAGGCCTACATAAAAGAAGCGATAGATGTGGAAAAGGCAGGTTTGAAAGTTGAGTTGAAAAGCACCAAGGAATTCAACATGCCGCAGGAGTTTCAACTTGTTCTGGAAGATATGCCTGAATTGAAAACAGCATTTGAAGGCCTGACACCCGGACGGCAAAGGGGCTATCTTCTTTATTTTTCCGCACCCAAACAATCCAAAACCCGGGAAACAAGAATAGAAAAATACCTGGATAAAATCCTCCAGGGCAAGGGCCTGGACGATTAATGTTTTAGCGATAAAAATTGGCTGACGAAAAACTCTTTTATCAAATTTGTAGTCTTCAACTTAAATAGAATGACCGTATCCATTTATACCATTTTACGTGTTGAAGTACAGTTCTTGTAAAGCTGCCCGCCAGCAGCAAAATCCACATTTTCTATTTTAAACGCCAGAACAAGAATAGTGGCAGAAGGATAAAATGTCTTTGGGAAAAACCTGTACCCTGCTTCTCCGCACTTCATCACAGCATCATAACAATTCATGCAGGTGGCTATTTTTCCCTACCTCCCATTGCACCAGTTTTGCTGAAAAGAATAACATTTCTTAAATCAACAAAACATGCAACCCAAAACCATTTTTGCCAATTGGACACAATTTGCCAGTACCTTATTGATGGGAGGTGCCCTGGCCTGGGCCCTTAAACTTTCTGTGATCATTTCCACCAACGGACGGATCATTGATACCGGTGCTGCCGCCTTATTGATGAAAGTTGGCATACCGCTGCTGCTGATTGGATCAACCTGTTTGGGAAGCAGCTTCACCACAAATCAAAATGCCTTCATCCGCATCCTGGCTATTCTCCTCTCCCCAGTTCTGCTTTTTGGTGCCTGCTTTCTGATCACCACTTCACTGAACCCACTCGTTCAAGACAGCAGTGTATGGTATGCCGCACAGGAGCTTCCCATTGCCGTGGTAGTGCTGGTATGCTTTCCGCTTGGCCTTTTCCTGTACAAACGTTTTCAGCCGGTATTAGCCTAACGATTTCTTTTAACCTACTATTGAATGAATAAAAAAGGTGACTGTTGAACAGTCACCTTTTATGCAGAAAACGTTCTCTTTTATTCTTTTTTGCCAGCGGCTACTTCTTTCAGCAGTTCCTGTACGGCTACTTCCAGTTGTTGGTCTTTACCTTGTCCTACTTTGTCATAGTCATTCCGCACTTTGATATCAGGTTCGGTTTGCCAGTTTTCCAGGTACTTTCCATTAACAGATTTTACACCCAGCGGTGGTACACCCCAGCGAACAGTATTGTCCTGCAAGGTTTCCCATCCGGCAAAGGTACAGGTGCCCGGCACCGGCATACCAACAAGCTTACCCAGTTTCAGGTCCTGGTAGCTGTAAGCAAAGCAATGACCATCACTGTAGTTGGCCTCATTGGCCAGTGCAATACTGGGTTTGGTCCAGCGGAAGGAAGGTTCAAGGCCAACGGCACGGCTGTCGGTTGTGTAATCCAGGAAACGTTTACCGCTCAGGAACATCGCCAGGTCAGCCACGAGGTCACCACCGCCGTTGTTGCGGGTATCTACCACCATGCCCTTGCGGGAGGCGTATTTCCCCATGACTTCTTCGTATACCGTGCGGTAGCTTGGGTCGTTCATTCCGGGAATGTGCACATAGCCCAATTGACCCTTACTCAGTTTGTCTACTTCATCGGCATTACGGCGCACCCAGCGCTTGTACAGCAGGCCGCTTTCTTCACCCGGTGTTACCGGCTTTACCACCCACTCTTTCCGTGTATTGCCGGAGGGATCCAACACAGTGATCAACATATTCTTCCCCGCTTTGCGGTTTAGCAGGGGTGCATAATCTTTTTCTGCACTGATGGTCTCGCCATCGATGGATTCAATGATCATCCCGGGCTTCAGGTTCATACCGGCTTTGGCCAGCGGACCTTCCGCCATCACTTCCACGATCTTTATGCCGTTGCCGGTAAAGGCAGGATCGTAAAATATACCCAGTGAGGCTGTGGCATCGGCATTGGGTGCCTGGAAGAAATAAGAAGCACCGGAATGCGACACATTCAATTCTCCCAGCAATTCACTCAGCATTTCAACAAATTCGTGGTTGTTGCTGATACCCGGCAGGTATTTGTTATAAGCTGATTTCAGCGCCGTCCAGTCGGCGCCATGATAACCGGCAGTGTAAAAGGTGTTGCGTGTACGGCGCCAGACATGATCGAACATAAACTCCCTTTCGGCCGCCACATCCAGGTTCATGTCACCGTTCACTCCTACAGTTTCCTGTTTGCTGTTGGATGGATCAAGCTTGATAATGCGTCCATCGGCCAGCAGAAATAAATTCTTTTCCAAGCTGTCCCATTGCATGCGGGCAGCGTTCGCGGCCAGGGGCACCAGCATCTTGGTTTCCTTGGTGCGCAGGTTGGTGCTCCACAGGTTAAAGCCTTTTTCAAATCGGGCAAGGTAATAAAGCGTTTCCCCATCTTTCGATACCAGGGCATCGGCAAGATTGGATGAATGCAGGGTCAGTCTTGCCTTACGGTATTTCAAACCATCCCAATCGATGGAGAGCGGCGCAACCTTTGCTCCCTTCTTTTTTGCACTGTCGGCCTTTGCTGCTTTTTCATCCGCTTCTTTCCACAGTGCATAATCTTCTTTGTTCAGGCGGAATTTATCAAAGGCATCCTGCGCAAGAAAAAGCGCAAACACATCAGACTGTGTACCGCCGCTGTTGGCCTGTGCCCGCAATCCTTCGCGGTTGCTGTTCCAGATCAGCATCTTGCCTCCCATCATCCACTTGGGTGCAAAGTCCTGGTAACCGCTTTCGGTGAGGTTTATCTTTTTGCCTTTTCCATCAGCGGAAACCAACCCGATCTCACCATTCCAGTAACCGGGCTCCGCGTATTGAAAAAGCAGCCATTTGCTGTCGGGGCTCCAGGTAAAATACTGGTCATTCTCCGTCATGGCAAACAGGTCGTTGTTGGTTAGAATGGTACGTACATCCCTGGTGGCAATAGTGTATACTTTCAGGGTCTGGCGATCTTCAATAAAAGCAATCTCTTTTCCATCGGGTGAATACTTCGGGGTATAATTGTCTTTCCCATTCTCAATAACCGGTGTTTCTTTTAACAAGGTTGATGCAAAGAAATAAGGCTCTTCGTTGCGTACCCGGCTTGTCTGGTAAATCTTCCAGGTGCCGCCCCGTTCACTGGCATAGAGCAAGGACTTTCCATCAGGCGAAAAGCTGACGTTAATCTCCTGTCCCGGTGTGTTGGTGATGCGTTTGGTGGAGCCGCCATCCACCGATGTGACAAACACTTCGCCGCGGTAAATAAACGCAACTTCTTTTCCGTTGGGAGAAACGTCCAGGTCGCGAACACCACCGGTTACATTCACGATGCGTTCGTTATTGGCTTTGCCCTCGCTCTGGATGGTGATAGGCACTTTACGCGGTTCTGCATTGCCTGCTTTGGTGTAGATGCTGCCATCGTAGCCAAAACATAGCGTACCATCATTCGCAGCGGACAGGAAACGTACCGGGTGGTTTTTGAAACTTGTCACTGCTGTTACCTGTGCCGGGTTGTCGAGGGAAAAACGGTGCACATTAAAGCTGCCGGATGCTTCGCTGAGAAAATAGACTGTTTGATCGTTATTTGTCCAGACAGGGTTGCGGTCTTCGCCGGCAAAATGGGTCAGCTGCCGATGCTCACCGGTTCTGGCATTGTACAGCCAAATATCCCTTGCAATGGCCGATTGTTGGTGTTTCCGCCACTGGTTCTCGCCTCCCTTTTTATCATGGTATAAAAAACGTTGGCCGTCCCTGCTCCATTTTACATCTTCGGCCGGTGTGGTCAATACCTGCAAGGCACGACCACCCGCTACGGGCACCTGGTACAATTCGGGCAGGGCCCCGGTAGGAAACTGGCGGTTGGCGGCAGCATCCATCCGGGAGCCGCCGAAATAAACTGTTTTTCCATCCGGTGAAAAGGAGTATGGGTATTCGCTGGCCGAATGAAAGGTCAGGCGTTTTGGTTCTCCCCCAGCCACATTCACCACGTAAACATCAAAGTTGCCGTAGCGATCCGAGGCAAAAGCAACGGCCGAACCATCGGGGCTCCAAACCGGCATAAAATCATGTGCCTCGTGTTGGGTAAGTTGTATGGCGGTGCCGCCGGCTGAAGGCACTTTATAGATGTCGCCTTTATAGGTAAATACAATGGTTTTCCCATCAGGTGAAAGGGCCGGGTAACGCATCCAGGTTGGCTCTGCCTGCGCCTGCGCCAGGCATGCCAAAACCGCTGCAATAAAGCTTAACATCAATTTTTTCATACTGATTCTTGAAGAGGCGGGAAGATACAACGAGAAAAGATTCCCTCTTTTGCGAAAGCGGCTTCACAACAAAAGTTTGACACCGGGATATTTCCTGCGAGAGAGTTATGATCAGGAACCCATAGCGTATTCCTGCAGGTAATCGAAATCCTTCATCAATTCACCCTTGTTGACAATGGTAGCTCTTGCAATTACCGGGGATGAACCGGTAAGCAGGTCGGGCAGAATGTACTTGATTAACTGCTCGCCAAAATATTTGGATGCGTCACGTGGCAACTCATTGGGCAGATTTCCAACGGCCATAACATCGATGCTGTTGGGCAGATAAGGCGCTGTTTTTTCATAGGTGGTCCGGTCGATGCCATACACCGGGTCTTCTATGGTTTGATCACCCCTGTTGATGGGAACCGAACCATTGCAGTCGTCGGTAATATCAGCAATGGTTTGAATGCGGAAGGCAGGACTACTGATGTCCTCCTGCCGGAACAGCCGGGGCACGTTGACATCCCAGAAAACGCCATTCATCAAAAGATCGGCATGTGCCGTATACTGTGGAAACAGGCTTTCGTATTCCTGCGGGGTCTCATGAAAATGTTCGCGGTTATAATTGCCCTTGCTTTTGTGCCGGTAAAGGTCGGCACCTTTGAGCTGTACGTAAACAGGGTATTCAAATTCACGGGCAACAAAATCTTCTTTTTCCACCTCAATCACACCCATCAGGTTCATGATCTCCAGAATTCCATGCGCCACTCTCCCCGATCCTGTAACCGCAATTTTGATATTCGGCAGCTTTAATCCAAAATAGGTATGAATAAGTGATTTGAAATCTTTCTGCTGGTACACCCGTTGCAGCTGGTATGCGCCGGTGCGGTTACCATAAGCCATAATGCCGTTGTGTGCTCCAACGATGCCGGCAAAAAATCCAAAGCCAATAATGCGCTGCCCGTCTTCATGACGGAGGCATTCGTAATCCACCAGGGTGCAGTCCTTTTTGAGGAGGGCTTGCAGCAATTTTTGGTTGTGCGGCTGCTTTTTGCAGGTGTGTGAAAAAATAAGATAGGTTTTACCGGGAATCACCTGCGAAGGCGGAACTTCTTTGATGCCCAATAAAATAGAACAATCTTCCAGTGAGTCGGCCAGGGCTATACCGGCCATGCTGTACTCCCTGTCGGTATAACAACGCGTAGCAGAGCGTTGCACCACCACCTTACAATCCGGATATTGTTCCTGCAGCCATTTGCATTGTGCCGGTGTGAGTGCAACACGGTTATCGGAGGGAATCTTGCCTTCTTTCAGGATACCAATTTTCAACATAGCGAAAAGGTTTCAATCCAAATTTGTTGTAAACCTGCAACAAACTTAAGGCATCTTTGAAAGGAAAGACATCACAAGTCATAGGTAATGGTTAGTACACAATCCTGTTGGCTTTAGAATAAACACTTTGTCGGAGACTAATTTGCTTTTGCTGCCGGCACTTCCAGGTAAAAGTTTGGCTGCCTGTTACCCTTTAACAGATCTTTCCGGTGGCGCATCAGCAATAAACGACGGAATGCTTTTAAGTAATATTCATTTGTTGCAAGGCTTTCATCCAACGGAACGGAAGAAAGCAGTTTGCCGTTAACAGTCAGGTTTAGTTTCATGGATGCAGAATTTGTCCCGCAAGATAATTTCAAAGTTTTGTGAATGCAACAGACATGGCACCAGTTTACAATTTACTTTACTACCCTATCTGAAACCGGCTGCCATTTCGCCAATAGCACTGCCAGTGCTTCATTTACGTTGTGCACCCAACTTCCCCCATGGTAACAAACCAATTTTTGAATGTTCATCTGGCGGATTTTTTCTACTGATTCGACAGCTTTCGGCAGTTCCAGCGCATATTGCGGGTTGGCCAAATTTAGTCTTCCCTCCTCCACTACCACTGCGTCTGCAGCAATGAGCGTTTGCTCTTTTTTCACGTAAAGCGAAATATGTCCGGGTGTATGCCCGGGCGTCGGGATCACTTCTACTTCACCTGCCAAAGGCCACTTGCAGTTTTCAGCAAGAATATGATCAACAGGCACAGGCTTCACCGTTTGCAAAAACGTCTGAAATGCCAGTGCTGCAGGCTTGTGTTCATCGGGAAGGCAGGTGAAAATATCCTCGGCCTGTTGCAGCCGCAGGGACTTTTCTTTGCCATTGATATAGTTTGCTTCTATGGCAGAAGCATAAACAGGAAGGGATGGATAGTCCCTCTTGATTTGCGATGCGCCACCAATGTGATCAATGTCGTGGTGCGTCAGCACAATGCCGGTTAGCTGTGAAAGGGATGATCCCGCTGCCTCCAGTGCTTTTTCCAATTGCGGCAAGCTGTCTTCGTAGCCGCAATCCACCAGAATGGCTTCATTCCGGTGTTGCAGCAGTACAGGGTAAAGAACATCCTCTTTATCCTGGTACCGGTAGGTTACAGGAAGAACACTGATTTTCATGATGACTTTTATTGATCGAAAACGTCTTTATCTTTTTCCACGTCCTGCATGCGCTTGAGCAGGATGGCCGATGAAATAGAGGCTACCACCAGCTTTTCTTTGGGCTCCAGGTCATTAACGATCCAGACGTTGTTGTCCAGGATGTCGATAATGCCCACCACACCGTTATCCCACCTGATCTCGTAACCGGAGAGCATTTTGCCACCAAACACCTTAGTTTCCTTCCCGCTTTTGGTCGTTACCTTATCGATGCGCAGTGGCCGGATGGCAATGTTTTCTTTCCCATTGGTGGCATACCCTTCCTCCTCTACATAAGGACGATCGAAAAGCCTGCGGGCGGTGTCATTTTTACTATCATATTTATTGATCAGCACCAGCGACCAGGGGTCTTCTGCCTGTGCGGAAAGCGGCACAATGGCTGCCGTAAAGCTGTATTCGTACCGGTTTGTTTTTGAAGCACCACCGATATAGGGATTGTTGCTTTTATACACCAGCTGTTTTTCGGAAAACTTCTCCGTAGCATAGATCTCCGCTTCCAGGTTGCCTTCTGCAATCGTGTACTGAAAGCGATTGCGCTGGTGATTGCTGCCCTTGTCTGTATTGATGTCAAAGACTTTCAGCAGGTATTCTTCCGGCGAAAGACGGAATTTGGTGTATTGAAGGGAAGAACGAAAATCCCAGCCGCGTTTTATTTTGGAAGTTTGATAGGGTCCAAATTGGAGGCGCTGGGAAATCATCCAGCCATTGAGACCTTTTACGGGCAATTGGGTAGCCTGGCTGCTGAACTGCGAGGGCACCGACAGCTTCACTGTTGTACAGGATGCCAGAACTACAAGCAGGAAAGAGATTATAGTGAGACGCATACAGTTAATTTAAAAGGTGAATAAAATTAGGTTTGTTTCTTAGCAGGCAACTGCTAAATTGTTGTGAAGTGAGTTTTCAACTGCATCAATTGCTGCCGTATGTTTTCGATGCAGCTTTGAACGGAAGCGGAGTGTTTTCAATTTGTTTGCTTGAACAAGGATGATTTTTTTCATATTCTTTAATTGGGGTTTAGAACAAATATTTAAAAGCAATACCCCAATTGCATAAAGAACCGTTGGGTACAGAAAACAGCGTTAACAATTTTTTAGTGAAAACACCAATAACCCCAGCCTTTCAGCCGGGGTTATTGATGAAAAATGTTTTTAGAGAATGCTTGATTTCTATTCCATTATACCAACTGACCCTTATCTGCATAACTGCTCAACTGCGCAGCCAGGTCTTTTAAATTGGAACAAACAAAACCGGGCGGAGGTGCCAACGGATACAGCATTTGCCGGTTTTGCTTCAGGTAGGCAGTTTGCAGGCCTGCATTGGCTGCACCGGCAAGGTCCCATCCATGCGCAGATACCAGCAAGGCTTCTTGTTTCTCCACGCCCATTTTCTTCACCGCCCACTCGTATACTTCCAAACAAGGCTTGTATTTTTTAATTTTTTCGGCACTGAGAACATGTTCAAAATAAGAGATCAGTCCTGTAGGTTCCATTCTTTCATATACCACGGCTTCGGGTGAATTGGTCAGCGCTGCAATGCGATAACCAAGGTCATTCAGCTCAGATAAACCTTCCTGCACCTGGTCGTGAACAGGGAGGTGTTTCAGTAATTCCAGTACAAAATCAATATCGTCCTCCTGGATGGTTCTTCCCATTTTACGGGCAGTCATCAGCATGGTAGCTTTGGCAATGGAAACAAAATTGTTGAACTTTCCCAGGCAATTATCAACAAACAGGTATTGCACAAATAATTCGAACCAAAGCATATACCCCTTTCCCGAATCCAGCAGGACATTGACCTTTCGCTCCACATCCGTCATGTCCAGCAGCGTTTCGTATACATCCAGGATGATCACTTTCGGTTTTGGAAGACCAGCAGCTTCTTGTTCTTGCATACACAGATTTTTTACAAATTTCGAAACCTTATTCTTATAAAAAAATTGTCTGTAGAAAGCAAAGAGCTGACAACAGGTTGAACAACTCTTTGCGGGTACAATTTTCTGTCATTTCAACCCGGTTATCTCGGTCTGAACCGAATTGCCTGGATGGCCAGATTTCCTGTTTCTTTCTCGTTCAATGCGGTACTGGTGAAGTAAAGCGAATGAAGCCTGCCACCGGATACTGCTGTGATGGGAATCGCAACGGTGGCAGAGAAATATTTTTCTTTTGTCGCCGGTGGTTTGGAACTACCGGCCAATTTCGCCTCCCCGAGTTTTGTACCGCTTGCACCGTCCAGATGCAACACGAATGAATAGCCGAAAGCAGGCTGTTTATCGCCACCTACTATCAACTCCACTGCTCCAACACCAGTCAGATCAATGCTGTCGATGCTGAATGATGCGGCGCCTTTGGGCACCATCAGCAACTGCATGCCATTGAAACTTTGCAAGGTATATCCCTGTAGCTTACTGGCTTCTGTTGCCGGCAACGTATTGTTTTTAAGAACAACCGTTGCCTGGCCGGTGAGCGGTTTGCTACCGGCAACACCTTTATCTGTATAGCTGGCAGATAATACCAGCACACCATTTTCGGTAGGCTTTTTTTGCAGCGTAGCATTCACAGCACCGGATGGCGGCAGCGATTTTTGCTTGGCTGTCCCGCCGGATAAGGACAGGATCCAGGTAACAATCTGCCTTGCATCGCCTTCGGGTAGGTTCGGGTGGCCTGGCATGGCCACTTCACCCCACACACCCGCACCACCTTTGATGATCTTATTTACCAGGTGCTGCATTGCATCCGGCGTTTGCCTGTATTTTTTTGCCACGTCCGTATAAGATGGACCAATTGATTTATCCGTTTCCTTGTGACAGCCTTTGCAATCAAGCGATTCCACCAGGCTCCTGCCGGCCATGGATGCTGTCATTACCTGATGTCCCATTGATGCTCCTGCCTTGTCTAGACCTTCTACATAATCGGCCGAAACAAAAACATTTTGCAGATCACTGGCAGCTGTGGCATCGTCTTTATCCTGCACCTTCACTGCGTACGCTACTTGTTTGCCCGGGAAATAAAAAGACTTGTTTCCCTGTACCGCAATGGATACAACCGGAGCCTCGTTGCCAGCATACACCTGCACCGGCATGCTTCTAGCGGTAGCGTTCTCCTTGTCTTTTACCACAACATGAATGGCATAATCGCCCATGGTAGTGAAGGTGTGTTCCAGCGTGGGTACTTTGGTTACTTTGGTGATGCCATTGCCAAGGTGCCATTCATATGTCAGGGGATCTTTTTCCGGATCAGATGCCGTAGCCGTGGCGGTGATTGTTAACGGCAATGCACCCGATGTTTTATTGACAGCAATATCGGTAACAACCGGGGCCCGGTTACCAGCGTTGAAGTCAATACGTGAAAGCCCTGCATCGGGGTTTTTGCTGAACCACCCGCTGCCGTATTCCAGCAGGTACAGTTTCCCGTCTGGCCCTACTTCCATATCTATCAAACCGTTCAGCCGGGTGGATTCCATAAAAGGTTCCATTTTATCAAAGTCACCGTTCGGCTGCATGGTTACGGCTTTGATCCAACCGCGGATCCAGTCGTAAATAAATAACTTGCTGTTGTAATACTCCGGCAGCCGGGTCTTTTGCGGGAACATCTCGGTATAATACACAGGACCCGCCATGGCATTGCGGCCACCGGTTCCTACCTGAGGAAAATCGGTGGATGGACCATAGGGATACCAGATAAATGCCGGTTGTGCCGGTGGCAGGTTGTGGATGCCGGTATTGTTGCGTGAATTGTTGACGGGCTTTGCCGGATCAAAGGGCTGCCCCGGCTTACCGGTAGCAAAGTCAAAATCGTTGTATGCATAGTTGTTTGCCACAAAAAGCGGCCAGCCGTAAAAACCAGCTTTTTTTGCCTGGTTTACTTCATCGTATCCACGGGGACCACGTACGCCTAAACTATCCCTGCTGGCATCTGGCCCTACTTCGCCCCAATACAGATAACCGGTTTTCTGATCAATGGAAATACGGTAGGGATTGCGGTTACCCTGTACATAAATTTCTGGACGGGTTCCCTTGCCATTTTTCGGGTAGAGATTACCGTCAGGTATCTCGTAGCTACCATCTTCCTTGACACGTATGCGAAGGATCTTACCGCGAAGGTCAGCCGGGTTGCCGGATGTACGCCTTGCATCGTACTGCTCATGGCCTGGGCGCTGGTCAATGGGCGCATAACCACTGTTGGGATGCGGTTCTTTCGGCTCATCAAAGGGTGTTGTGTTATCACCGGTAGAAACATAAAGCAAACCATCTTTGTCAAAGGCAATTGAACCGCCTGTATGGCAGCAGATCTCCCGCTGTGAATAAAACTGCAGCACTATCTTTTCGGAAGCAGCATCCAGTTTACCATTCTCAAATTTGAACCGCGACAAGCGGTTTACGGATGTATCTGCCGGGCTATAGAAGATATAGATATAATGATTTTTTTCAAAAGCAGGATCGGCTTTGATGCCAAGTACCCCTTCCTCCGCATTCACGCCTTCGGTTGTTGTTTTCCAATAAACATTCAGAAAACCGGCCTGCGAAACCGTTGTATCGCCGTTTTTATAATACATGATTTCACCCCTACGTTGCGCCACCAGGACATCAAGGTTGGGCAGTACCGTCATTTCCGTCGGCTCGAAAAAATGGCCGGTAACAAGTGCGGTTTTGGCAAAACGATTTTCTTCCGGCACACGCAGGGTCTTCGCTTTGTCATAATCCAGTTCTTTATTGTCGCCAATGGCATATAATATTCCTGCTAAAAGGTGTCTCAGAAACGGTTCTTCCTGGTATGACTCATCGGTATGTCCCAAGGCCGTATAAAAAGCCCTCCCCCCATCATAATCGTGGTACCATGCCATGGGGTGGTTGTCACCGTTTTCTCCTCCTGTATAGGTTTTTTCATCGATGGTAAGCAGTACCGTAATGTCATTGCTGATCTTTTTAAAATTGTACCATTCATCCCTTCGCTTCCATTCTTTGGGCAGGTGTTTCGTGGCGGAATGGTCTGCACTTGTCACCCGCAGCACAGCTTCCTGCTGTGCAGGGTGACTTTGAAAATAACCACCCACCAATCGCCCATACCAACCCCAGTCGTATTCAGCATCGGCCGCCGCATGAACACCAACAAATCCGCCACCGGATTGTATGTACCGTTCAAAGTCTGCTTCCTGGTAATGGTTCAATACATCGCCGGTGGTTTGCAGAAAGATCACTGCAGCATATTGTTTAAGGCTGTCTTCTGTAATCATTGCTGCGTTAGAAGTAGTATCTACCTCGAAGTTATTTTCGCTGCCAAGTTTTTGAATAGCTGCAATCCCTTGTGGAATAGACGAATGCTGGAAGGCGGCCGTTTTACTGAACAGGAGAACTTTTGGCTTGCCTGAACGCTTGTTACACGAAGTAGCGATGAACAGAGAAAAAAGTAGCAAAAGAAAGAAAAATCGGGAATCCCGGATAGGTGTCATGGTGGTGAAATTTTATTGCAATGCCGGTGAAAATTTTTAATAAACCTGCAGCTGTTATCCTGCCGTCACTAAGCTATATTATTTTTGGTTACACCTGTTGAAGATTTGATGATACAGCCACTGGTCATCTGGTTTGTTTACAAGCACCGAATGATTTCCTGACAACATAGATATATTTCCCATACAATATTCTCCCATTCTTCCGATGCAACCATTTGAATTACATGATGAAAAATTTGTGGAAAACTGGCTTGTATTTTTATAAATATCCCTTTACATTTGCTCCATTCCTCCTTTGAATATCCGTTCCCATTCCTTTGATCTTCCGCTAACATTCTAAAACTTACTTTATGAATCTGTTTCGCAACATGTCCGAAAGAACGGGTGCCATTTTATTCTTTGGAAGTCTGATTACGCTCCTGATTGTATTGTACAATTTAACCATGTAAAAGGCGGTCTATCGAAGAATTTTTACGCTCATCCCGACCTGCGTGGTCTCCCTGCTTTTGTTTGCCTGATCTCCTCCTGGCCGACGTTTTATTATCACGTTAAGCAGAGGTGCGATCATTGCTTTTTATGCAGTAACCCGCAGGAACATCCATCAGCAACGCTTAAAAAACGAAGGCAATCCATGAGGATTGCCTTTTCAAGTTTGTGCCAAGATGTAGACAGCGTTTTAACTACTAACGCCAGACCCTGAAACTCAGGTTGCGTACTTTACCATCACTTTCACCCTGCTGCACCGCGGTATAGAGATTCCTTCGGGGAACAAACGCTCACTACCTTCCTGCACGTAATCAGCATTGTGGCGGTAAAAAGTCCTGTTTTCAATTGATTAAACTCAGTGCTCAAACCTCCTTTTTTGACCACTTTGCAGCAACAAATTTGAAAACAAAGAATCCAATATGGAAAGGAAAATAAACAGGATCGCTGTTCTCACCTCTGGTGGTGACGCCCCGGGCATGAATGCAGCTATCCGTGCAGTTGTGCGTACAGCCATTTTTGAAGGACTTGAAGTGTATGGTATCCGAAGAGGTTACCAGGGACTCCTGGAAGAAGATCTTTTTCCTATGGACTCCCGCAGTGTGGCTAACATCATACAAAAAGGCGGCACCATACTGAAATCGGCCCGTTGTAAAGAATTTTATACTGCCGGAGGCAGAAAGCAGGGATATGAAGTATTGAAAAAATTTGGCATTGAAGGATTGGTGGTGATTGGTGGAGACGGTTCCTTCAAAGGTGCCATGGCCCTGAGCAAGGAATACGACATTCCCGTGATTGGCCTGGCCGGAACCATTGACAAAGACATTGCCGGTACTGATTTTACGATCGGTTTTGATACGGCTGTCAATACGGCCATTGACGCCATTGACAAGATCCGCGATACGGCTGATGCACATGACCGCTTATTCATTGTTGAAGTAATGGGAAGGGATGCCGGCTATATTGCCCTGCACAGCGGTATTGCCTGCGGCGCCGAAAACGTTCTGATCCCCGAAAGGAAAACCCATCCGGAAGCTCTTATTGCTTCCTTACAGGAAAAAGAAAGAAGGAAAAAACTGGTAAATATTATTGTAGTGGCTGAAGGTGATGAATGGGGCGGAGACCACCTGTACCACCTGATCAAGAAGCGTCTTCCGAACATGGATACGCGGTTTTGCACACTGGGCCATATACAAAGAGGGGGGTCACCATCGGGTCTTGACAGGCTGATCGCCAGCCGCATGGGTTTTCATGCAGTTGAATGTTTAATCAAGGGCAAGTACAATGTATTTGTTGGCATTCTGAACAACCGCATGAATTATGTTCCACTGGAAGAGGTAGCAAAGAAAAAAGGCAAAGTTGCAGACGAATGGATGAAGATTGTAAGAACACTGGCAAGCTAAATGAACCATACAGTTTTTCGATTATCCAAAACTGTACTTATGAATAGCATGCAGGAGACAGTAGTACAACTCACTACCGTCTGCCATTCGTTTATCTAATAAAGAAAAACTAAGACATAGAAAATGGAAAGCATAGTTTTCATTCTTTGCTTTCCACTTTTGTTTTACGTGTCAGATTTTGAAAGTGGTAATACTGGCTTCAGGATAAAAGCCAACGAGAACATTTTATTTCAGCACCACGTTTTTAAAATAACGGCTGAAGATGCTGTACGCTTTCTTCTTCGTTTCCTCCGAAGGTGATTGTAAACCTTTCAAAGGATAAGGCATTCCCATCGCCTCCCATTTATGCTGACCAAATTGATGAAAGGGAATCAATTCCACCCGGTCAACGGTTTGATAGCCTGAAAAATGTTGTGCCCATTCCTCCAGGTATTCTTCCTGGTCGGTCCATCCGGGTACCAGTACATAACGCAGCCACATGCGTTTCCCTGTGGATTCCCGGTAAGCTGCCAATGCCAGCGTATTTTTATTGGATAGTCCAGTGACTTTGTGGTGCCACTCATCGTTGATATGTTTTACATCCAGCAGTAACAAATCTGTGTACTCCAGCAATGTATGCACCTCTTCATTGTTCAGCCGTCCGTTTGTATCAAGGCAAGTATTAATGCCTTCTTCGTGCAGCCTTTTAAACAAGTTGAGTAGTTTGGTTCGCTGCAGCAAGGGCTCACCTCCGGAGATGGTTACGCCACCCTCCTTACCAAAATAGCCACGCTGCCGAACAGCACGTTTCACCAGTTCGTCAATCTCCACCAGCAAGCCGCCTTTCACATCCAGCGTATCAGGATTCTGGCAATACACGCAACGAAACTGGCAACCCTGCACAAACACAACCATGCGCACTCCCGGTCCATCATGTGTACCAAATGTTTCCAGGGAATGAATGCGCAGGTGTTCCGGATCATCCATATTCAACTGTGCCGCTTCATTATTTTGCAATGGGAAATACATAAACGATAGACATCTAGAGGCGAATAAATAAAACTGTTCGGTTTTGAAAGAAAAAACCAGGCCTGGCCTTCACCAGCCTGGTTTATACTACACATAAGAAAAACTGCTGTTTAATTAATAGAGTCGTGGAATGTACGTGCAATCACTTCCAGTTGGTGCTCTCTTGAGAGCCGGACGAAGTTCACCGCATAACCCGAAACACGGATCGTCAGTTGCGGATATTTTTCGGGATGGTGATAGGCATCAAGAAGCGTTTCCCGGTTCAGCACATTCACGTTGAGGTGGTGAGCCTGTTGACCGAAATAGCCGTCCATAACCGTTACAAGATTACTAATCTCTTCTTCTTTCGTATCTCCAAGCGATTTGGGGATAAGTGAGAAGGTATTGGAGATCCCATCCTGTGCATCTTCGTAACTCAGTTTGGCAACTGAATTCAGGGAAGCGATGGCACCGCTGCTGTCACGACCATGCATGGGATTGGCACCTGGTGCAAATGAGCCTTTTGCTTTGCGTCCATCCGGGGTGGCACCGGTATTTGATCCATACATTACGTTGGATGTAATGGTCAGCAGCGACAAGGTTGGCGTTGCGTTTTTGTATGTGCGGTGTTTCCGTAGTTCGCTGATGAAATAACGTGTTACTTCTTTCGCGATGTTGTCTACACGGTCGTCGTCGTTACCGTATTTCGGGAAATCTCCTTCGATAATGAAATCAACTGTCAGTCCCTTATCATCTCGTACAGGCGTTACTTTCGCATACCTGATGGCTGACAGGGAATCGGCTATGATGGAAATGCCGGCTGCACCATAAGCAATGTCGATATGCGGATCGGTATCCACCAATGCCATCTGCGCACTTTCATAATAATACTTGTCGTGCATGTAGTGAATGATGTACATGGCTTTGGCGTACACCCTTGCCAGCTCACGCAGCGTATTTTTAAAGTTGCTCCAAACCTCGTCAAAGCTTAACGGGCCTTCATCCACGGCAGGAATGCCTTTTATCACCTGCACACCTTCCAATTCTTCGCGTCCCTCATTCAGCGAAAGCAACAATGCTTTTGGCAAATTGGCTCTGGCACCAAAATGCTGTATTGATTTCCCGATCTTCTGGTAGGAAACACAGCAAGCAATGCCGTAATCATCAGAGCCCCTGCTTGTACGCATCAGATCATCGTTTTCATACTGGATAGACGATGTGTCAATGGATACTTTCGCACAGAACTCTTTAAAGCTTTCCGGTAGGCTGTTCGACCACAGCACCGTAAGGTTGGGCTCAGGTGAAGGACCCAGGTTATACAAGGTTTGTAAAAAGCGGTAAGAAGTTTTGGTGACTTTTGTACGACCATCCTGCAGCATACCCCCAATGGCTTCTGTCACCCAGGTAGGATCGCCACCAAAAATGGCATCATAGGATGCAGGACGAAGGTGACGCATGAGTCGCAGCTTCATTACAAACTGGTCAACCAGTTCCTGTGCCTCTTCTTCGGTAAGCAGCCCGGCTTCGATATCATTTTCGATGTAGATATCCAGGAATGAAGAAACATTTCCCAGCGACATGGCAGCACCATCCTGTTGTTTTACGGCAGCCAGGTAGGCGAAAAACAACCACTGGACGGCTTCTCTTGCATTTTCGGCCGGACGTGAAATATCAAAACCGTATTCCGCTGCCATGGTTGTCATTTCTTTCAAAGCAGTAATCTGTAAACTGATCTCTTCGCGTAAGCGAACGGTATGTTCGTTCAGCTCACCGGTTGTTTGGGCAAAGTCTATTTTTTTGGCAGCAATCAGGCGGTTGGTACCATAAAGCGGCACACGCCGGAAATCACCGATGAGGCGCCCACGGGCATAGTTATCAGGAAGGCCGGTCAGTACGTGTTTGGAACGAAACATACGGATCTCCGCATCATATGCGCTGAACACCGCTTCGTTGTGATTTCTGGCATAGTTGAAAATATCCGTTACACGTTCCGAAACTTTTAGCCCCCTTTCCGCAACCGCCGACTCCACCAGTTTGATGCCGCCAAACGGCTTCATGGCACGCTTCAGCAACTGGTCTGTCTGAAGTCCTACAATGACCTCATCTTCCTCTTTGATGTAACCGGGCCGGAAAGCTGTTATTGTAGAAATTGTTTCTGTATCGATAGCAAGACAACCGTTATTTTCTCTTTCTTTTTGCAGGGCTTTCTTGCACTCCTCCCAAAGCCTGACTGTCCTTGCAGAAGGACCTGACAAAAAGTGAGCATCACCGGTGTAGGGACGAATATTGTTTACTACAAAATCGTAAACGTTGATAGTCGTTTCCCACACACCTGGTTTAAATGAAATAACGTCGTTTATCGTCTCCATGACTGTTGAATTTGAAACGCAAACTTAGTTTCGCATCCACCGGTAAAATGTGACGACTATCACGTATAATAATGATTTCAAGCGAATCCTTTGCCTCAACCAGACAGCACAAGAAATCAACTGATGATGGCATCCCTTACGGAAGCAAACTGAGGCAAAACGCCGGAACAAAAACTTTCCCTTTTATGAATGTAAAACAACAGGTGTCAGCTTTTTTTTCAGCAGAAAGCTGAGCAGGGTGGTAAAGCCCAAAAAACCTGCGAACAAACAGAAGAAAAGATTGTAACTGCCTGTTACACTGATCAGCCATGGTCCCGCAAATGCTGCCGCTGCCCATGCAGTCAATACATAGCCGAAAACACCACCTAACTGGTCGGCACCATAGATGTCTTTAATAAAAGCAGGCATGGTAGCAAAAGCGCCTCCGTAGCAACTAATAATCAAAAACACCAAAAACTCAAATGCCAGAACACTTTTGGCCTGCGTCAACAGCAAAAAGGAAAGAGAGCCAATCATGAAAAAACCGGTAAAGGTTTTCCATCTTCCGATTTTATCCGAAATGCTAGACCATGCCAGTCGCCCCAGGCCATTGAACAGGCCCATGATGCCAACAAAAGCAATTGCCGCCTGCTCTGTAACATGTAAAACATCTTTTGCCATGGGTGCAGCCACTGCAATCAGGGCAATGCCTGCTGTGGTATTAAAAAAGAGCATGAGCCATAAACCATAAAAACGAATGTCTTTTGCCAGTGCTCCTGCCGTTATACATTTTGGATTTTCTTTTCCCCTAACGGCTATAGTGCCTTTGGGCAAAGAGAGGTAGGAAGCGGCCATTGTCATGATGATAAAATAACCTGCAGCCAGGAAATAAAATGCATTGGCTACACCCAGCCACTGCACCAGTGGTAGGATGATTTGTGATGCCAGGATGGAACCGGCTGCAAACGACATAATCACCAGTCCTGATGCAAACCCGGGTTTTTGCGGAAACCATTTCACTACAACCGAAACAGGTGTAATGTAGCCGAACCCCAAACCAATGCCGCTTACCACCCCATAAAACAGGTAGAACAGCGGCAAGGACTGGATGGCTGTAGCAAAACCTGCACCGGCCAAACCAAAACCGAAACACAAAGCACTGGCTAGACCGGCTTTTACTGGACCAATTTTTTGTACAGAGCGGCCCATGAATGCCGCTGTTAATCCAAGAAAACAAATGGCGAGACTAAATGCCAGCTTTAACTGGTGGGCATCCCAATTGTTCAATGCCTGTAGGGGCTTGATCCAGACACTGTACGCATAAATGGAACCAATTGACAGCTGTAAGCTCATCCCTGCCAACGTCATAAGCCACTTGTTTTTCATAGAAATGATTTATCGAATAAAAAGGTATAAAATCCTACTGCATTAGGGTTTTGATAAACATTGTGTCAATGATTCCGTCGCATGAAAGTTTATTTCCAAGCCATCACCTGCATTTGCCAGAATGCCCATTCACTATCGATAGGTTTGAGCATAGCGTTTTTTCGCTTCCTGTATCCTGCAAAGGTTTTGTTGAAGTGAATGTTTCAACTGGGTTTTGACAAGATCTCCCATGCTCTGGCATTGCAGAAACTTGATTTCTGAAAAATGTTCTGCCAGTTCCTGCTTTAGCTGATTCGTTTTTTCATCAGTGGATAATTCATCCATGGCCATGATGTTCAGCAGATCATACAACCGGTGCCGTATAATGGCCACTCTTGATGCCATCAGGGTCCGTTCTTCTGTCTGGTACTGGTCTATGGCCTCTTTGCGCAATGACGCTAACGTGAGCTTAACCAGGGGTGCATTGTCTTTGAAGAACTGCGGACGATAGAGGTTTTTTTTGCCTTCATAACACTGCTGGTCGAAATCAATGGCCCTGACACGATACTGCGTTCCTTCCACGTCAGGCATGATGTTTACCACAAAATTGTAGCTGCGCATATCTCCCAGCAGGCGAACGAAACACCGCTCGTTAAATTTCACAAACTCTTTGGCAAAACGAACCTTATCTGTCTCCGGACGATCGAGGTATGAGCGAATAAAAATATCACCGGGAATACCCGGGATGTGTTCCTCGATCAGTGTTTTCCGGTAGGTGAAATAGGTTATCCGGTGCGGCGATAAAAGGTGCTCCAGCTCCAATCCATAAATACGTGATGCATCCGCTTTCTTTACATAAAAAAGGTCGTGATTGTTATTGGTTTGGTTCAGGATTTTTACACGAAAAGGATTGGAATTGCCAAACGGACAATAGTCAATTGACTCCACACGCCAGTGTTTTGCATAGGCCGGGTCGCCTTTGGTTTTCAGGATGGCGTATATTTCAATCAGGCCTTCGCTTAAATATTCCCATTCCCGGATATCATAAATGACCTTCTCCCATTCTGTCGGATTACCGTTGTGATCTTTCAGTGGAACGGAATAATTCAGGTTATTGTACAGGTCATCGTAAGTGACGGGCAGTTTCACTTCCCGCTCATACTTTTTTAAATACAACCGCAAGTCCTCACCAATTGGATAAAACGATTTTTTCCGCAGGTCCATTACCTCTGTTGCTTCACTTATCCCCACACCTTCAATGAATCCCATAAAATATATTTTCAGTTTGCTCGTAATGTTTTGTTGTACGCTGTTATTTAAACTTCACAACTTTGATGCGATTGTTTTCGTTGGAGGCGCTTTTGAAGTTCTTTCCTATATGCAGTCCAATCCGTGATTGTTTTGCGGGCCACACCGGATGCAATTGCTGCTTTGGCAACAGCAGGTGCCACTACAGTTAACAGCCGCTCATCGGTTGGCTTTGGGATGATGTATTCTTTTCCAAATTGCAGATCAAACTTTTGGTAAGCCAACGCTACTTCTTCAGGAACTGGTTGCTTTGCCAGGGAAGCAATGGCTTTTACCGCAGCAATTTTCATTTCTTCATTGATAGCAGACGCCTGAACGTCCAGGGCACCACGGAAGATATAGGGAAAGCCCAACACATTATTTACCTGGTTGGGATAATCACTGCGTCCGGTAGCCATAATTACATCGTTACGGGTGGCAACTGCCAGATCATAAGTAATTTCCGGATCCGGGTTGGCCATGGCAAATACAACCGGGTTGGCAGCCATCTGCAGTAACATTCCGGGTGTCAGCACATTGGCGCAAGACAAACCGATGAATACATCCGCACCTATCAGCGCTTCCTCCAATGTTGCCAGGTTCTGAGAAGTGGCAAATTCTGCCTTGGTCGCATCCAGACCAGAACGGCTTTTGCAAATGATACCCTGGCGATCTAGCATGACAATATTTTCTCTTTTTACCCCAAGCTTAAGATAGAGGCGGGAACAAGCGATAGCGGCGGCACCCGCACCGTTCACCACAATCCTGATTTCATTAAGCTTTTTGCCCTGGAGTTCACAGGCGTTTAACAGCGCTGCGGCAGAAATAATAGCCGTACCGTGCTGGTCGTCGTGCATTACCGGGATTTTGAGCTCGGCACGCAGGCGCCGTTCAATTTCAAAGCATTCGGGTGCTTTGATGTCTTCCAGGTTAATGCCGCCAAACGTTGGCTCCAGGATCTTTACCGTACGGATAAATTCGTCTACATCCGTGGTGTTTAGTTCCAGGTCAAAGGCATCCACGTCCGCACAGATTTTAAACAGCAGGCTCTTGCCTTCCATCACCGGTTTGCTGGCTTCGGGACCAATATTGCCCAGGCCCAGCACAGCGGTACCATTGCTGATGACCGCAACCAGGTTGCCTTTTGCTGTATACTTGTAAACCTCCTCCCTTTGGGCTGCGATCTCCTTGCAGGGTTCAGCAACGCCGGGAGAGTAAGCCAGCGAAAGGTCGTGCTGATTCGCTGTGGCTTTGGTTGGCATGACCTCTATTTTACCGGGACGTTGAAAGGAATGATATTGCAGGGCTTCGTCGTGGCTATTCAGTGGTATCATGTCTTGTTTGTTTTTGTTTTCCGCAAATGGATTTTACACGGGCTTTCATCTTCAACAACGCTAAACACTATTAAATAAGTTGAAGAAGAAGAGGCAAAAGTATTCTGTCCCTTTTTCTTCACTTGTGAGAGTAATCATCGTAAAAGAAAGCATTCATCAGGTACCGGGTGCTATACCTATGACAAAAGTTATTGCATGATCAAGATTGAAGAATTTCAAGTAAATGGTAGAATCTTTTTGCGAAAGGAATTCTATTTAATAAATTTTACACAACTATGGTAACGCACTGCCATTTCGCTAGTATGCGTCCATTAAACTGGTATGAATGGAAAACCTTTCTGTGATGAAACCGCACAAGCGGTTGAATACCTATATTTCAGTTCGCCTACTTTTATATATTATTACAACGCTAACAGAATAGACCGTGTGAAACTTCGTGTAATGGACTTTTCCAAGGATCTACGTTTTCATTCAACAACTGTAGAATTTTTCAATATAACTATTACTGTTGGGTTAACATGACGAAATAAGTAAAGGCATTTACCTACAGCTCGATTTTTATTGTAAAGTAACCAAAGGATCACCTCCATATACCAGCATTAATCTTTTTCTACTATATCCTGGCGCTGCGTACCTGCAAGTTCCAGAACCAGGTTGCTTCCATACAGACCGGCAGGTGTTTGAAAGCCCGGCTGCCAGTCGCCGTTCAATACTTTCCTTGTAATGGTGAGGGCGGCTGCGGCGGTGAGGGAATATCCATCGGGTCCACGCAGGCGGGCCTGTACACTTTCGCCCCTGTTATTCCAGGCTCTTCCCCAGACAAAAACCTGCGCAGCTTTTCTTGCTGCATCGTCCGGACCGGTAAGGGTGCGATCAATTCGCTTTCTAACAAGTCGTTTAAACCACCAGCTGCCAATGAGCCAGTTTAGATAATTGGAAAGTTTCGCCACCCGGATTGTGACGGGTGGTGCAGCCATATAAGTTTCGATATCCGGGATGCCGGTTGTGTGATAGGCCGTTGACAAGTCGCCCCAGGGAATGGCTATACAAGTGGTTTGTTTATTAGCTGTAAACGGTACGAACAAGGTCTTGTGAGCCGTTGGCACCCGTTTGAGTTTTCCGTTTTCCCGGACCATACCACCGGCGCCAAGGTTTTCAATTGCCGTAGCGGCCGTACCGTGCGACACCTTACCGCCCATGGTTTGAAAAGCGAGTTGCAGGTGCGTTGCATCCGGCAGTTTCTGCTGCAGGAATAAGGCCATACAATCAGTGGGCACCACATCGAAGCCAACACCGGACATCAGCAAGACTTTTCGTTTCACGGCTTCCCCGTGAAGAGCTGCGCCCTGTTCAAAAACGGCAATTTCCCCGGTAATATCCAGGTAATGCGTTTGCCTGCGCAAACAGGCCTGCTGCATGGGTAAGGCGGTTTGCGAAAAGGGGCCGGCACAGTGCAGCACGACCTTTATATCCTGCAACAGGGCATCAAGGGCTCCCGCATCGGCAAGGTCGGCAATCCGGTAAGGAAGTCCGTGTTGCTGCGCCAGTTCTTTTATCTTGGCTTCATTGCGTCCGGCCAAAATTGGTTGCAGTCCGAACGATGCTGCCTGGTCAATGATCAATCCCGCCGTGAAGCCATTGGCTCCGTAAAGCAGAAATGGAGAGAGGTCTGGCATGAACTTATGACTGATTTATCAACTGATAAAGGTAGAGTTCTTGTTATTGCTTCAGGGAATGGCCTGCTATCAATCTCTCCAAACACATCGACTGACGTTCCCCTTGTTTATTTTATTAGGGTATTTTTTATTTAGCAAGTCGTTTCAAAATATTCCAGTAACCTACGGGAAGTAACCTTTCGATCACAGAAAGAAATTTTGCATCGGTGCCTACCAATATCCTCGGTTTGCCGCTTACGAATCCTTTGACAATGATCTCACCGGCTTTTTCCGGCGGCATACGTAAAAATTTTTGTGCTTTTACAAGTCCCTCATTTATTTCCTCGTCGGTTCTTTCTTTTGGCTGTAAAGCATATCTGGCAATGTTTGTAGCAACGCCACCGGGATGCACAACTGTTACGGCTACAGTTGTATTTTCCAGCTCATGCCGCAGCGCATTGGTAAAGCCCCGAACGGCAAACTTGCTGCTGGAATAAGCTGTTTGTTCACCGGGAGAAATCAGCCCATAGACACTCGAAATATTGACAATCTGTGCTTCACTCCTTTTCAGCAGAAGGGGTAAAAATGCCCGGGTCATCCGGACAAGCGCATTAAAATTTACATCCATTACCTGGTCAAATGTTTCTTCACTCATTTGCAAGAATGTTCCACCCGCTGCAATGCCGGCGTTGTTGATCAACAGGTCAACACCACCGTGTACCTGAATAGTATTCATGGGAAGGGCCTTCACCCCCTCCTTATCACGTACATCAAGTACATGCCGGCTGATCCTGATGCCAGAGCCAGCAATGATTTGCTCCGTTGCTTGTAAACCCTGATCATTAGTGTCTACCAAAGCCAGGTGGCATCCCCGTCTTGCAAGGGAGACACTGATTGCCCGGCCAATGCCACTGCCGGCACCGGTGATCACCGCTACTTTATCTTTTACCTTCATTTCCTGGTTTTATATGTGAAGTGTAGAACGCCATCATCGATCCTGCCAAACCGTGTTGTTACCATATCCATCAGGTAGTTCTGGTACATTCGCCAGGGTCGTTTGGAACCTTGTTTGGGTAAAACATGATTGGCACGTTGTACATAACCGGATTGAAAGTTCATAAAAGGTTCGGGTATCACCCCTTGTTGTAAACGCGGCATTACTACGCCATAACCTCTCTTGTCCATGAACCGTAGCAGCTTGCAAACATAATTTGCTGTCAGGTCTGTTTTTAGTGTCCATGATGCATTGATATAACCAAAAGCAATGGCAAGATTCGGAACACCACCTACCATCATGCCTTTGTAGATCATGGCATCTTTGGAATCTATTTCCTTCTCATCAACCGACAGCTTTGTGCCACCGAAGATCTGAATTTTCAATCCTGTGGCAAGAACAACAATATCTGCTTCAATCGTTTTACCTGATTTCAACTGAATACCATCATTGGTAAAATGAGAAATTTCATCTGTTACAACAGTAGCTTTTCCTTCACGGATTGTTTGAAAGAGATCACCGTCCGGCAAAATGCAAAGGCGCTGATCCCACGGATAATAACGTGGGTTGAAGTGCGTCATTACATCGTAGTCTTTTCCCAGTTGTTTTGATGTATGCTTTATTAATAATCCTTTCATTTTGCCCGGGAACCACCGTGTCAACCGGTAAAACAACATACCAAGGAGAAGGTTTTTCCACCGGGCGATTTTATAAGCCAGTTTATGAGGCAACCATTTTTGTAACCAAATAAAGAAACCATTTCTGTTTGGCATTGGCATCATGTAAGTGGGCGAACGCTGCAACATCGTTACGTGACCTGCTGTTGCAGCCATAGTCGGAACAAGGGTGACGGCAGTGGCGCCACTCCCTACAATAATGACCTTTTTGCCATCATAGTGCAGGTCATCCGGCCAAAACTGTGGCAGGATGATTTTTCCTTTGAAGTTCTCCTCTCCTGGAAAAACGGGCCTGTACGCTTCCTTGTAATTATAATACCCACTGCACATGTATAAAAACCGCGACCGTAACTGCTTTTCCCCATCCTCCGTCTGTGTGTGAATCATCCAGCACAATTCGTTGCTTGACCAGTTGGCATGAAGTACCCTATGATTAAATCGTATTTTCTTGTCAATACCGTTTTCCTGCGCTGTCTCCTTCAGGTATTGCAGGATGGACGGACCATCCGAAAGAGAATTGGGGTTATACCAGGGTTTGAACCTGTAACCAAACGTAAACATGTCCGAATCGGAACGTATGCCGGGATAGCGAAACAGGTCCCATGTTCCTCCCATACTTTGGCGGGATTCAAGAATAACAAAATCTTTGTCGGGGCATTTAGTCTGAAGCCAATAGGCAGTGCCGATCCCGGAAAGTCCGGCGCCTACAATCAGAACATCATATAGCTTCTCTTCGTTAACCATTTTGTACGCTTCTCCGGTTTTGATACCTGTTTCTGCAGACCGTAAAATACAGGAAAATTTCACGTACCTGATCAAAGAAGAAGATGAGCAGGATTACCATCTTCCATTAGTTTTCCAAAAGAAAAACCCTTACCAGACCGAAGCTGATAAGGGTTTATCATGTAGAAAGTGCCCGGGATCGGAGTCGAACCGATACACCCGTGAAGGCGGCAGATTTTGAGTCTGCTGCGTCTACCAATTCCGCCACCCGGGCATCGAAATAAGAACTTTGAGGGGTGCAATGTTACAACATTCTGGTTAATTGAAACCACTCACCAAAATATTTTTAGAAAAGATCTAGCGGCAGCACCGTTTACGGGGAACAAGGAAACGGAATAGCCAACGGTATATATTACGAATCATAGTCATAGCATAGATATAAAGGAAAATTACAGCCGGAACAGGAACCGTCATGTTAAAATAGAAACAGAGCTGATTGCTCTTAAAAGAATCAATGCTTTGGCTAATCAGTAGGATAGATATTTACTGTATCCGAGGATTTGAATATCCAACAAGATGGACACTTACACAAAGGAGCAAAAAAAAAGGCTGGATAGAAATCCGGCCTCGTGTAAAATCCAATATCCTATGAAAAACCGAGACAAAGATGGGGCGCCAATCTTAGAAAAGCAAGAGGGAAACTACGTAATCTTTTATCCGGGTAAATAGGTAATGGAATGCGTAAGCTGAGCGGTTGGAATATACCAAGCACAATATTTGCTCATTGTTTCTTCACTTTTCAAATGCATGCATTGTGCCTTGTCTTTCTCCGGTTCCCATCGTAAATTGTTTTCCTAAACGTTTGCTGTATGACATTACCCAATTTCGCAAAGCTTGAGAAATCGAAGCAGGTGGCTCTTTTCTGGCAAGGTGTGCTAATCGGGCAGCGACTGGAAGGACAATCGCTGATTGAATGCAGGCAGATTGATGGCTTTTATGTGGAATATAAAATTCTGGAAAAACACTCCCATAACCTGCGCTGTTTCCAGAACCCGGACCTGCTTCACCCCTACCTGAACAGTATAGATATTGAACAGCTTCTTACCTTTTAGCACCTTTATTGTTAACACCGTTCTTTCCTGATCAGGTTTCATTTCACTCTTCCCCATAAATTTTTTGCAGCACTCAACCCAGCCTGTCCGTACTTCGCAGGCATATTGGGTTTGATTTTTGGATTATGGTTGTACTGATTATTTTGTTGCTTCTTTTTCTGTTTTCGCTGCTTGCCATCTTTCGTGCTCCCACCAATCTTTTGTGGTATTTAGCCATAATTGTAACTGAGTTTTCATGGGTGTTCATAATCCTCATTCTGTTCCTCCTTTTTCTTCCTGCAACAGGTTCGCCATACCAAACAACGGCTATGCTTGTTGGATTTATGGCCATTGGCTTTTTTTCACTTCCTTATCTGCAGGCTTGGTGGCTGTCAAGGAACCTGGAGCAGGACTTCAAAACAAAATCTGCCGGAGAAGATGCTACCGTGAGCCCTTTTCGTCTCCGGCCCTGGTTATTCCTTAGCCGCATGTTTAACCGCAAAGCAGAATACCAGCGTTTTGTTTATGATCAAAGCCACAACTTGGAGCTTGATTTTTATTTGGCAAAAAAAGAAGGCATCCAGCCATGTGTAGTGGTGATTCACGGTGGGTCGTGGGCAGCAGGTGACAGCAGGCAGTTGCCGGAACTTAACGGCGAGCTGGCAGAATCGGGTTACCATGTTGCCAGCATCAATTATCGCCTGGCGCCTACCTACCACTATCCGGCACCACTGGAGGATGTGCAGAAAGCCATTGACTTCTTACAACAAAAAGCTGGTGATTTATCTATAGACAACAGCCGTTTTGTGCTGCTTGGCAGAAGTGCCGGCGGACAGATTGCCCTGTCTGCAGCGTATACACTAAACGAAGCCTGCATAAAAGCCGTTATAAACTTTTATGGCCCAACGGACATGGTCTGGGGTTATGAAAATCCAACAAATCCACTGGTACTTGACAGCCGTAAGATCATGGAAGATTACCTGGGTGGCACTTTGACCGAAGTTCGGGATCAATATATCAAAAGCTCCGCAACAGAAACCGTCACCACCCGTACACCTCCCACCCTGATGATCTATGCAGAAAAAGATCCGTTGGTTTCGCCGCGGCATGGAAACCGGTTGCGTGTGAAGTTGAAAGCTATGAACATCCCACACTATGAACTGCACCTTCCCTGGGGTACTCACGGTTTTGATTATACGCTGAATGGCCCGGGCGGGCAGCTCAGTACATGGATGGTAAAGGAATTTTTGAAAGTCGTTCTAAAAGAAGAATAGAAAAGATGAATGGACAAATCAGGTAATAAAGGCTGGAATAAATCTATACGTTACGCAGGCTGTATTAACATTCACTCAGGCTTAATGGAATGTTCACTGCAAGTCCACCTTCTGCCGTTTCCTTGTATTTGCTGTTCATATCCAAAGCCGTTTCCCACATTGTTTCTACCACCGCATCCAGTGAAACCTTTGCATAATCGGGTGCACTTTGCAATGCCAGTTGTGATGCCGTAATGGCTTTGATGGCTCCCATGGTATTGCGTTCGATACAGGGAACCTGAACCAGGCCAGCAATGGGATCGCAGGTCATGCCCAGGTGGTGCTCCATTGCAATTTCTGCCGCCATAAGAGCCTGCCGTTGCGTGCCGCCGGAAACCTCTGTCAGCGCTGCTGCAGCCATAGATGAAGAAACACCAATTTCTGCCTGGCAGCCACCCATAGCCGCAGAGATGGTTGCCCCTTTTTTAAAGATGCTTCCCACTTCGGATGCCGTCAGTATAAACTGGATGATTTTTTCCTCCGTAACGTCTTCGCCAAAAACCTGGTAGTAGTGCAGCACGGCAGGTATCACCCCGGCCGCTCCATTTGTTGGTGCGGTTACTACCCTCCCGAAGGCAGCATTTTCTTCGTTTACTGCCAGTGCAAAACAACTCACCCAGTCAAGGATATACTGAAAGGAATTCCCACCGGCTTTTATAGCAGCTATCCATTCGTCATAGTTGTTGTACGTCCTGCCCTTCAGCAACCGTTTGGCCAGGTCTGCAGCCCGCCGTTTGACAAAAAGGCCGCCTGGCAACGTACCGGATGTATGGCAACCGCGATACGTACACTCTTTCATAACCTGCCAGATCCGGAGAATGCCTTCTTTTGTTTGCTTTTCGGTCCGCCAGGAACTTTCATTTTCCAGCACCACTTCATGAATGGACATGCCTGTTTTGATACACCAGTGCAGAAGGTCTGCCGAAGAATTGATTGGGAAAGGCAGCGCAACCTGCTGCCGCGATGTATCCTCGCCTTCTTTTACAACGAAGCCGCCACCAATGGAATAATAGGTTTCGGCAAGATGCTCACCATTGGTGCAATCTGCCATGAAAGTAACTGCATTTGGATGAAATGGCAGTGATTCCGTAAACAAAAACTGCAGGTCGGATGCAGGTGAAAAAGCTATTGCATGCTGACCACCCAGGGAGATGGTTTGCGAAGTATGGATAGCGTCAATAACAGCCGGTATGCCGTTAACATCGCAGGTTTCAGGATCGAGGCCCTGTAATCCCAACAAAACTGCAACATCGGTACCGTGTCCCTTGCCGGTTTTGGCTAATGATCCGTACAGCAACACCTGAAGGCCGCTTACAGAAGATAAAAGACCTTTTTCCTGCAAAGAGCGGACGAACCGTTGTGCTGCCCGCCAGGGACCCAGTGTATGAGAAGAAGAAGGCCCCACTCCTATCTTGAAAATATCAAATACCGAAATCGCTTCGTATGACAAGCCATCTAATTTTTACAAATATACACCCGCAGTGTGCTTCCCTCCCTTGCAATAAGTAGAAGCTAATGTGAAATCATTGCATGCATGAGCCGGATGCAAGTTTTACTGCGCTCTATCATGCTAAAAGAAAAAGGTCCTTAGAAAGGACCTTTTCAAATTCTTGTAAAGTTCTTATTGAACACCTGCCAGCGTTACTTCGAAAATCAGAACAGAGTTTGGCGGAATATCACCGGTCTGGCTGGAACCATAACCAAGTGATGGCGGTACAAACAAGCGGATTTTTCCACCTGTCTTGATCAGCGGAATGCCATTTTTAAAGCCCGTAATCAGTTGTGCCAAGGGGTAAACAACAGGTGTACTAGCCTGGTCGAATACATGTCCATTGGTTAACCTTCCTGTATATGAAAACGCGATTTGATTGCAGACTGTAGGGGTTGAACCTGTACCGGCTTCGTCAATAATATAATATAAACCACTGCAATGTTGTGTTGCCGTCAATCCATTGGCAGTTAGGTAGTCGGTAACCAATTTTTGTTCAGCAGCAGGCGCTACAAACCCGCAGGCATCATAATTACAGGTAAAGCCCGTTTCACCGCCTTTTAAACAGCCCGTAAGTGAGGCAATTACAAAAAATGCAAAAAGTAGTTTTTTCATAATGGAGTTGTTGCTTATTGAGAATTGTTCATTTTAAAGGTTTCCTCTCCCCTCTTTCTTCATCAGCAGCGACTGGTAGTCGGCTTCGTTCTGATCCCACTTGTGCCGGGCAGTAAAGATCACTACAAATACAACAATGGCAATCACTGCAATCAGAATAACGATTACCAATGATGAGTGCCGTCTTAATTCTTTATCCGCCTTACCAAACCACCCGCTTAAAAAGTTGATAAAGAAAATAACCGCCGCCAGCGAAACTAATGGCAGGCTGATTGAAAAATTTCTTAAAAATTTCTTTTTGTGCAGGCGTTGCTCTCCCCAGTACTGCACAAATTTTTCTTCATCTGGCGTCAACATAAAAAAAAACCCGCCCGCTTTTGGCGGAACGGGAAGTGAGGTACCGAGCAGATTCGAACTGCTGTAGGAGCTTTTGCAGAGCTCAGCCTAGCCACTCGGCCACGGTACCTTTTATCAGTTGAGAGTTCAAAGTTCATCGTTTGAATGAGAATAAAAAACTTTGAACTGCAAACTTTATCCTGCAGGCTATCTTCAAGAGCGGGTGCGAAAATAGGTATTTTTATCAAACAAATTGTAGCGATCTTTACAGCTTAACATTTATTCCGTTTCCATGCAGCATATAGCCGAATCCGAACTCATTATCAATGGCCGCGGCGCCATTTATCACCTGGATGTAAGACCGGAAGAACTGGCTCAAACCGTCATAACGGTTGGTGATCCTGACCGTGTGGTTGAAGTGTCGAAATATTTTGACACTATTGAAGTAAAACGGCAGCACCGGGAATTTGTAACACATACAGGGCGGGTGGGGAAAAAGCGTATTTCGGTGGTTTCAACCGGCATCGGCCCCGATAATATTGATATTGTTCTGAACGAACTGGATGCCCTTGTCAATATTGACTTTAAAACAAGACAAATCAAACCTTCGCTGACCGCTCTTGACATAATACGTGTGGGAACTTCGGGATCATTACAGGAAGATATACCGGTTGACAGTTTTGTTGCTTCCACGCATGGGCTTGGACTAGATAACCTGCTGAATTATTACCGGTTGGAGCACAATGAACAGGAGTCGCAGTTATTGCAGTCGTTTGTCACCCATACGCAACTGCATGCTCAAATCACCATTCCCTACATTAGCCATGCCAGTGGTTCGTTGCTGAAAAATTTTGTTAGTGGCTTTCACCAGGGTATCACGGTTACCTGCCCCGGGTTTTACGGTCCGCAAGGAAGGGTGTTGCGTCTTGGGATCAAAAACCCGGAATTGATTGACCAGTTGACAGAATTCCGTTTCGGCCCGCACCGCATTTCCAACTTTGAAATGGAAACATCTGCTATTTACGGATTAGGCAAACTTCTTGGGCATCATTGCCTTTCTCTTAGTGCTATCGTGGCAAACCGGATTGCCAAAGAGTTTTCAAAAGATTCGGCAGCAACAATCGACCGGTTGATTAAAACAACATTGGAAAACCTCAGCGCCTCATAACATGGTACTCAATTTTTTTAAATATCAGGGAACGGGTAATGATTTTGTGATATTGGACAACAGAAATGGGCAAATCCATCTTACCAGGGATCAGGTGGCTTTTCTATGCGACCGGAGGTTTGGTATTGGCGCCGATGGCCTGATGTTACTGAACAGTCATCCGGATTATGACTTCGAGATGAAGTACTACAATGCCGATGGCGGTGAAAGCACCATGTGTGGTAATGGCGGCCGATGTCTGGTTAAATTTGCTGCAGACAGCGGTATTGACCGGGCGGAATACCGGTTTATTGCCATTGACGGCGAGCACCTGGCCCGTATTGATGATAAGGGCAATGTAGCCTTAAAGATGAATGATGTTTCTGCCGTGCAAAATGAGCAAGACCATTTTATTCTCAATACCGGCTCTCCCCATTATGTTGACCTCGTACAGGATGTTATGAAATTAGACGTCGTAAAAAAAGGCCGGGAAGTACGCTATAGCGACAAGTTTTCAAAAGAGGGTATCAACGTCAATTTTGTAGAGAAAACCGCCACACCAGGTGATATCATTGTACGCACTTACGAGAGAGGAGTGGAAGATGAGACTTTTTCCTGCGGAACCGGTGTCACTGCTGCAGCGCTGGTTTACCAACCAAACCAGGAAGGGCTAAACAAGGTAAACGTACAAACCAAAGGTGGTAACCTGCGGGTGGAGTTTGAAAAAACCGAAAACGGTTTTCAAAACATCTGGCTGATTGGTCCGGCGGTGAAAGTTTATACAGGCAATGTGGAGGTAAACTAAAAATTAAAAATATCAACGTGTCGAAAATTCTCTTTGAACAGAACCGCTTTTCTTTTACGTTTGAAATCTGACTTCAATGAGCAAATTCACCCTGCGTGTATATGGCATCCTGATTAATACTGAAAAGCAGGTACTGGTGAGCGACGAATACATCCGAGGCGCCTTTTACACCAAGTTTCCGGGAGGAGGATTGGAGTATGGCGAAGGCACGCGGGACTGCCTGAAACGTGAATTCATTGAAGAAATGAACCTGCGGGTGGAGGTGGGCGAACATTTGTATACCACCGATTATTACCAGGAATCCGCTTTTCGTCCCGGGGAACAGATCATTTCAATTTATTATCTCGTAAAACCATTGGAAGCGATCCAGGTTCCATTGCGAACAGGACCGTTTCAGTTTGATGAAGAGCAGCTGCTGGTGTATAACCAAAAAGGTGAGATTGAAACTTTCCGGTTTATTCCCTGGGAGGATTTCTCGGAAGATACCGTCTCGCTGCCGATTGATAAAATCGCTTCACGAATAATTAAGGAAAGGTTCAACGATTCGACCTTGCCATAGCTGCCTTTTTCATTTCAGCGGCTTCCGCCTCCCCCAGGTAACGGTCAATCAGGTAATGCGCAAAATAAATAACAGGGGTAAGTACCACGGCCACAATAAACTTGTACAGGTAATTGCCGATACAAATGGCCATCACCAGTGAAAACGACCAGGGCGCCACGTTTCCTGCAATTCTTGGTGCCACATAAAAAGCTATAAACAATACCACGAAACTGTCGACAAACTGGGACACCAAGGTGGAGCCTGTTGCCCTCAGCCAGACCTGTTTTTCACCGGTAGCTTGCTTAATCTTATGAAAAACAAAAACATCCAGCAACTGCCCAACCAGGAAGGCGATGAGCGATGCAACAATGATCGCCTGGCTTTGGCCAAAAATGCCAGAGAAGGCAGCATTGCTGTCGGGTACTCCCTTGTAATAATTGATTGCCCAGAAATCAGCTGGATACAACGCAATGGCACCGGAAAACATAACAAAGGCAAAAACAATCAAAGCAATGGTTAAGAAGGAAAGAAACCGGACGCCTTTGGGTCCGTAATATTCATTGATAATGTCCGTCATGATAAACACCACCGGCCAAAGCAGGACACCGGCAGTAAGATTGAATGAAAAGCTCTCCCCAAAAAATCGAAAGTCTACAGGGTCGTAACCAAATGTTTTTTCAAGGGAGAAAAGCTTGGTTCCTACCAGTTCGGCAATCAGGGCATTGGCAATGAAAAAGCCTGCCAGCACAATAAACAGTTTGGTTGGTTTGCTGCGGATGATGTTAATGATCATTGAGATAAATTACATAGATGATAAGAAGAAAAAGAAAAATTGTATTTGTGGCAAGTAGCCATCTGGGAACGATTGCAAGTTTTTGTCGGTTGACAAAAAACAACACAGCATAACAAAGGTTGACAAAAGGAGTAAAAACAACCACCATTACATAGCCGATAAAAACATCTGTTGTGTCAAGTTCTCTACCGGGAACGCTGCGGAAGAATTGCAGAAAAATTGCTAAAAGAAAAAAAACGCTCCAGATTAAAGCCAGTCGTGATAAAAATAACAGCCAGCGCATAAACAATATTAGTCCAAATGAAGTTATTTTGCCACGTTTAAAAAAGCCAATATGAAGAAAGGCCTCTTTGCCTCACTGCTTCCCCACCTGATTGCCATTGTTGTTTTTGTTGTGGTGGCGCTTATCTATTGTAAACCTGCCCTGGAAGGAAAGGTATTGCAACAGCATGATGTTACGCAGTGGAAGGCAATGGCCAGGGACCTGTTCGACTACAAAGAAAAACATGGCCATTTCCCCCTGTGGACTAATGGTATGTTCAGCGGTATGCCGGCATACCAGATTGCTATGGAGCCGGACGTACCTGTATCGCCGGGCTTTTTGCTAACACTTTTACAATTGGGCTTACCCAAACCCTTCAGCTTTTTTGTACTGGCCTGTATCTGCTTTTACATCCTCTCCCAGGTATTGCGGGTCAACCCATACATTGGCATTATCGGAAGCCTTGCTTATGCCTATGCAACCTATAACCCGATTATTATTTCCGTTGGACACGAAACCAAGATGAATGCCATTGCCCTGATGCCGGCACTGATTGGTTCACTGCTCCTTCTTTACCGTAAGAAATACTGGCTGGGAGGTGCACTAACGGCTTTGTTCACCTGTTTCCTTATAGCAGTCAACCACCTGCAGATTGCTTATTATGCCTTTATCATCATTGCTTTCATGTCCATCTGGCATATTATTCAATGGATAAAGGAAAAAGAATTCAAACACCTGGCTCTTGCGCTATCCATTGCCCTTGTGGCGGGGATCACCGGTGTGCTGGCCAATTCGGTAAACCTTTTCACCACTTACGAGTACGCCAAAGAAAGCATTCGCGGGGGTAGCCAGTTGCCTTCTGAAAACCAGGCCTCAACCGCCGAAGGTCTCAGCAAAGACTATGCGCTTAGTTACAGTATGTACAAAACGGAGCCATTTGTTATGATGGTGCCATACATCTACGGCGGCAGCAATGGGCTGGAAGTGGATGAAGAGGATTCCAAAGCGATTGAAACCCTGCGGCAAATGCCACCTGAACTAGCGCAACAATTGCAGTACAACCTCGGTGCATACTGGGGTGGTATCGGATCTACGTCAGGTCCTCCCTATGTTGGAGCGATCATTTGTTTTTTAGCGTTGATTGGCTTTTTCATTTTAGATAACCGCCACAAGTGGTGGGCACTGGCTGCGTCGGTGCTGGCTATTGTTATGAGCTGGGGTAGCTATTTTGAAGGCTTCAATGTTTTCCTGCTGAATAACCTGCCCTTTTACAACAAGTTTAGGGCACCCAGCATGACAATCGTGATCCCGACTTTCCTGTTTTGTATGCTGGCGACCTTAACCCTGCAGAAAATTGTAACGGCTGAAGACAGGCAGGCATTGTGGGAGCGCTACAAAAAAGGGTTAATGCTGACAGCAGGCGTATTTGTGGTATTGTTGCTTTTCTATTTTAGTGCTGACTACCGGAGCGAAGCCGACCAGGCATTGCTGAACCAAACAGCCAATGCACACCAACAAGTACAAGAATACATCCGCACGTTTTTACAAGCGCTGGAAGATGACAGGAAAAGCCTGTTTATGGGCAGCCTGATGCGGTCTTTGTTCTTTATTGCCGCTGCCGCCTTCCTGCTTTGGCTCAGCATCCGGAACCGGATAGGCAAAGCGGTTTTGTTTAGCGTAATTGGTGTATTGGCTTTTGTAGATGTCATTGCTATTGACTCCCGTTACCTGAGCGAAAAAAATTACGAAGAGGAAAATACCTACGAAGCGAACTTCAGACCCACACCGGCGGATGAGCAAATTTTACGCGATACGACTTATTACCGTGTATTTGATGTTCGGCAAGGGATCAGTGCTGCACTCGGTTCTGGCTACGCCCTGCCAGCGTATTTTCATAATACCATAGGCGGTTATCACCCTGCCAAACTGAGTATTTACCAGGACCTGATAGAGCAGCAACTGTCCCGTTTCCCACAATCGCTACCGGTGTTTAACATGCTTAACACCAAGTACGTTATTCAAAAAGATCAGCAAGGACAAGACCAGGTAATTCCAAACCCCGGTAATCTGGGACCCGCATGGTTTGTCAGTGGTATACGCTTCGAAGACGGACCAAAAGAAGTAATGAATGCCCTAAGCAATTTTTCACCCGCTGATACTGCCGTTCTTTTTGCAAAAGACAGAAATCTTGTGCCGGCCAGCCTGCAGGCAGATAGCAGTGCAGCCATCCGTTTAATCAATAATGAAAATGATGTGGTGACGTACCAATCCAATTCAGCCGGTGCTGGTTTTGCCGTATTCAGTGAGATCTTTTACGACAAAGGGTGGAAGGCCTACATTGATGGAAAGGAAACACCGATCATTCGCACGAATTACGTATTGCGTGGATTAGTTGTTCCGGCAGGGCAACATACGATCAGGTTCGAGTTCCGCCCGGCTGCATTTTATACGGGCCAAACCATTACGCAAATTGCCTGCGCCCTTATATTACTTGCACTGATTGCCGCAGCTTTTTTTGTGTACAGGAATTATAAGAAGAAAGCTGAAGCCTGAGATGGCAAAGCTGCTGGTCATCGTGTCGTATAACGTTTTTCCTCCGCACATGGGAGGACAAAAAGGAATCGTACATTTTTATGAACACCTGAAGCAGCATCATTCGATTGTAATGGCTGTTTCTAATGACAATGAAATTATCGATACCGGTTACCCTGTTAAAAACATACTGTTCAACAACCGTCATATTGCCCTGAATCTGTTGCGTTTACACCAGTTAAAAACGATCATCAAAAAGGAAAAGATTGACGGCATCATTGCCGAACATTCCTATACCGGGTGGATAGCATGGCTCCTGAAAAAATGGACGGGCAAACCTTTTTTCATTCATTCACACAATATTGAAACCTCGCGGTTTAAACAGATGGGTAAGCGTGGATGGGGGTGGTATCGCCGGTACGAAAAATGGATTCACCAGAAAGCAGATTTTAATTTTTTTAAAACGGAAGAGGAAAGACAATATGCACTGCGGTCGTTTTCGGTATCTCCCTTAAAATGCGATGTAGTTCCATATGGTATAAATCGCCTGAAAAAAATAACGGATGCCCATAAAAAACTGCGGCAGCTATACAATGTCCAGAGTCGTTATATCTTCTATTTCAATGGCACGCTAGATTATGCACCCAACCACGAAGCGGTGGAAAGGATCATTAACAACATCAATCCGTTGTTGCAACAGTCAGGCATTGATTTTATTATCCTGATCTCCGGTAAGCATTTATCGCCTTTACTGCTTCAAAAGGTTAAACAAGCCAAAACCATCCGGTATATACAATTTGTTGAAAATGTTGAAATGATATACCAGGCTTCTACTCTTTTTTTGAATCCGGTCAGAAACGATTCGGGGGTGAAGACAAAACTGGTGGAGGCCTTGGCAAATAACTGTACGGTTGTGTCCACAAAATCCGGCGCAACAGGTATACCGAAGGCGCTTTGTGGACAAAAGCTGGTCACAACAGAGGATGGCGACTGGGTGTCATTTGTGGATGCCGTTCTCGCAAACGCTACAAACCCACCTGCAGATATGCCAATTGAATTCTTTGCTCATTTTTCCTGGTCGAACATCGCAGAAAAAGCAGCCAGTCAAATTCAAGCAAACGTCAACTATGCCTGAGAACAACTTCAAAATATCCGTGATCATTTGCACTTACAACCGTGCTGACTATATTATCAACGCGGTGGAAAGCCTGTACCAGCAAACCTTATCCAAAGATGCGTTCGAAGTATTTGTGGTTGACAACAACAGCATCGACAACACCGGCGAACTGGTACAGGAATACATGACGGCATACTCCGATTTTCACTTGCATTATATAACCGAAACCCGACAGGGTGCCTCCTTTGCCCGCAATACCGGCTCTGCGTTTGCCCGATCTCCACTCCTTTGCTTTATGGACGACGATGCAGTGGCGGAGAGGGATTACCTGGAGCGTATCCTAATTTTTTTTAAAAACAACCCGGATGCAACAGGCCTGGGCGGCCGCATAATTCCGCGTTATATTCCGGAAGAGCCTAAATGGATGTCGCATCATGTATCGTCCATGGTAGGAAACTTTGATTACAGCAAAACTGTTACCGAATTCAAGCCGGGGAAATACCCGCTAGAATCGAATATGATTGTTCGCAAAAAAGATTTTGATGCTATCAATGGCTTCAATACAGCCTTGCCTGGCGTAAAAGGAACACTGCGCATTGGTGGGGAAGGCAAGGATTTTTTTCTGCGTCTGCAGCAACGCGGTGCCAAAATCTTTTATGACCCGAACATCGTTGTGCACCATGTTGTGGAAGTAAAAAAATTAACACCACACTATCTTTATCGTGTAGCATCCGGTTATGGCCGGGGCGAACGTGTACGAATGAAAGAAAAAGGCGGCGCTGCTTTCGCAGGCAAAGTAGCTGAGTATATTTTTAAATTGGGAGCGGCAGTTGTTTTAGGCGCTGGTTATGCATTGCGGGGCAACCCGGCACAAACATGGCCAATCATAAAGTTTCGTATTGATGCATTGAAAGGCTTGCTGGAAAAATAATCAGAACATCTTATAAAAATGTGGTTTGTTGCGAAGGATCGTTGGTGTTAGCTTCCAAAGAGAAATAACATTTTTTCCAAATGCAGCAACCATTTTCCAGCAAGGAAATGGATTTCTACATGTAAAAATGTAGTGAATTGTTCCGGCAAAGCCAAAAACAAAAACACCGAACGTATAATTGAGAAGTAATACTAAAAACCAGCCAACGCCATATTGTTTTCGTACCCGCAGATGATTGGACACCATTAACTGAAGCCCCTTTTTATCATACAAATTGTAATACCCTTTCTCCTCAATGTTCTGGCTCCTGTTAATGGTTGCCCCTTCCAGGTGAATGATGCGTAAATCTCCAAACAACACCAGGTCTCCTTGTTTTTTCAACCGGCTGCACCATTCCACTTCTTCCCCGTAAAGAAAAAAATCCTCATCCATCAACCCAGCTTTTTCAACAGCCGAACGTTTGACCATCAGGAATGCACCGCTGATCCAGTCCACTTCTTCTACCCTGCCGGCCTGCTGTACACCCGGCACTTTTACCTTCATCCGGTATCCTGCCCAGCGAATAAAATCACCCCAATATGGGATCGGTAAAAGATGATTCAATCCCCCTTTTACAAAATGACTGCCGGATATCTGTGTTGCTCCGGATTCATCGAGTAACTGAACTCCGGCTGCTACATATTTTGCATTATGCAATCTTTCTGCACATTGCGCAATCGAGTTATCAATAGCAATTGTATCCGGATTCAACAGGAGAAAAATATCGCCTTTTGCCACCCGCAGACCGGCATTATTCGCACGAGCAAAACCGGCATTGTAGGACATGTCAAGCCATTGTACATCCGTATACTTTACAAGAAGTTCATTTTTTTCAGCATCTGCAAATCCATTGCTGGCAATGATTATTTCAAATGGAAAGTTTGTAATAAACTTATAAACAGATGCCAAGCATTGTTCCAAAAGGTGCGCATTATAATACGCAACAATGACAATGGAAAGCCTGCTGTTCTCATTCATGTGAACAGCAGTTATTATTGAAACAAAACAGATCCAGTAAAGTAAAAGTCATCATCACTACAATTTTCCTTTACTTTTTTTTGCCCGCCAGGCAAGATAGTTCCAGAACATCAGGCTTTTGGATACCAATCCATTTTTTAACCGTTCCGTTGAAAAACGGCTTTGAAAATGCAGCATATGCAGAATAACTGCTGGAATTTCGTTATACTCAACACCATTTGCCCTTATGTCTGCAACCGTTTTGATAGAATCGTTCCGAAGTAGCCGCCAGTAATAATCGTAAATCAAAATATCATGAAATGCCTCCGGTTCAATTTTTCCGGCAAACCAGATGTTTTCTCTAAAAATAATATCATTATTGGCCCTGCAGAATGCCGTGGTCTGGTCTTCATGAATACCGATACTCACCAGGTGTTTATCTATATATTTGTAACGATTGCCATTCTTCAATAAGCGGGCATAATAATCAACATCCACCAGCCAGATAAATCGCTCATCGTAATAAACATCAATGCCCTTGCGAAGCATTGTATTGCTTGGCGGACCAATCACCTGTGCCAAAACCAAATGGTTCGGGTTTTTATAAAGACGCTTCAATAAGGAAGGAATGTGTTGTAAGACTGTTTCATTTCCGTTGGCATCAACTGCCGTGTTTCGGCAAAAAACAAAATCAGCATTTCCCGTCTTAAATGCTTCTAAATAAGTGGAAACAGCATCAGTGGTATGGTACCAATCATCCTGGTGCATTAATACCAGGTAGTCGCCTTCGCCCTGTTGCAAGGCATGGTTCCAGTTCCTGGGTGTCTTTAACGCCGGCACATTGTGGAAGTATCTAATGGAGAGTTGATTTCGATAAGGTTCAATGGCATGTTTTGTATCTTCGTCGGGAGAATCATCTGAAATAATGATTTCGATATTCTTGTAGTCCTGTTTAAGAACAGAATCCAATACCCTCACCACATATTGCGGTTTTTTATATGCAGGAATACAAATACTAACCAGAGGTTCATTCATAATGAAGACAGCGACAAAAATAGTCAAAAGTATTTTCCGGAAACGAAGCAGCCGTAAAGGCAATTTCAAAAAACTGCCGTGGGTACAGGAGAAGATTCTGAAGCACCAGGATGACCAGACAATAAAAAAAGTCTCGTTTGAAAAATTTACCGTTTTTTACAAACGTCCCTACGAGCTGTTACATACATACAAAGAGATTTTCGAGAAAGAAATTTACCGTTTCGCTCCTGAAAGACAGGCGCCTTTGATAGTGGATTGCGGGGCTAACATCGGCCTCAGTATCTTGTATTATAAGCAACTGGCTCCTGCTGCAACCATAATTGCGTTTGAACCCGATGAAAACAACTTCCAGCTTCTGTCAAAAAATATAAACGCAAATAAATTAACGAACGTCACATTGCGTAAAGAAGCCATTTGGAATCAAACCGGAAAAATCTCTTTTTCTGCAAATGAAACAGAAGCCAGTCATATTATCAAAAGCGAAACTGCTACAAACCTTGTAGATTCGGTTCGGTTAAAAGATTTTCTGGAAACAGTTGAAGAAATTGACTTCTTGAAAATAGATATTGAGGGCGCAGAATGGGAAGTGATCAGGGATTGCGCACAAAGCATGCACCATGTTAAGAATCTTTTCCTGGAGTATCATGGGAAAGCCAATGAAACCCATAAATTGGTTGACCTATTACAGATTGTCAAGGCAGAAGGTTTTCAAGTTTACCTTAAAATGGCGGCAGACCAGATGCAACATCCTTTTGTGGAGAAGACGCTTGCGCTGCCGTATGATGTTCAGCTAAACCTGTTCTGTTACCGTTAATTTCTATGGAACACAAACCTTTCATTTCGGTCGTAATCCCCTGCTACAACGACGGACAATATCTGCCAGAGACCATAGCAAAACTTTCTTTGCAGACCTACCAGAACTTTGAGATCATTGTGGTCAATGATGGCTCAACAGATCAGCTCACCCTAAATGTTCTGGATGATCTCTCGAAGAAAAACATCCTTGTATTGCACAAAGAGAACGGAAGAATGTCATCGGCCCGGAATTATGGCGTTCAACATGCAAACGGAACAATCATTGCCGCACTTGATGCAGATGATTATTTTCACCCCAGTTTTTTTGAAAAAGCACTAGCTGTCCTGGCGTCAGAACCGCAGACAGCCGTTGTGTCGAGTTATATTCAATTGTTTGGAGCATATAAAAAAACATCAAAGCCCCGGGGTGGAAATGAATATAATTTTTTGTTTTCGAACCAATGTCCTGCATGTGCCATCGTTCGCAAATCCTGTTGGGACGAGGTGGGAGGATACGATGAAGCCATGAAATATGGCTACGAGGATTGGGAGTTTTACATTCGGATTACGCAACAAGGTGGGCTGGTTCATATCATTCCTGAAAAGCTCCTTTTTTACAGGCAAACGCAAAAATCCGTTCACAAGAACGATACATTGACGCACCGGCGGGAATTGATTGATTATATTGTTACCAAGCACAAAGACTGGTATGCAGAAAAATTAAAAGAACTGATCACCAATAACCAGATTGTGTACCGGAACAGCCGTGTTTCGTACCAGGTGATTGCTGAACTGCTCGGTAACCGGATTATTAAAAAATATAAATAAGAACAGCCGGTTTCAAAAGAAAAAGTTTCCCGCTAAGAGGAAACTTTTTCTTTTGAAATATCATTGTAAACAAATATCATGAGGTCTCTACAAGCCTGGCTTTACTTTCAGATTCTTTCAGGTAAAACGCATACGCTTTTCTCAGGCCTTCCTTTAAAGAGACTTTATGCTTCCATCCCAATCCCTGTAACTTCGATGAGTCCATCAATTTCCGTGGTGTGCCATCCGGCTTTTCAGCGTTGAAGACAATTTCACCTGTAAAGCCAGTTACTTCTGCAATAGCCTCAGCCAGCTCGCGGATGGTTACTTCTTCCCCTGTTCCGACGTTTACAAACCCCTTCTCGTTATAACTCTCCATCAGGAAATAGCAGGCATCTGCAAGATCATCCACATACATAAATTCACGCAGCGGCTTTCCCGATCCCCACACTTCTACCTGGTTCAACCCATCTTTTACGGCTGCATCAAATTTGCGCAGTAAGGCCGGCACCACATGCGAATTTTCCGGGTGATAATTATCTCCCTGGCCATACAGGTTGGTAGGCATGGCAGAAATAAAATTGCAGCCATATTGGTCCCAATATGCTTCGCATAACTTAATGCCGGTAATCTTGGCGATAGCATATGGTTCGTTCGTCTGTTCCAAAAGCCCTGTCAACAAGTATTCTTCTTTGATAGGCTGCGGCGCCAGTTTGGGATAGATGCAGGAGCTACCCAGGAAGAGAAGCTTTTTTACATTGGCTGCATATGCCGCATTGATGATATTCGCTTCAATCATCAGGTTATCATAAAGAAATTGGGCACGGTAGACATTGTTGGCATGGATTCCGCCAACCTTTGCTGCTGCCAGGAATACATAGTCGGGCTTTTCGCTTGCAAAAAACTGGTCAACGGCTTCTTGGTTCCGCAGGTCCAATTCCGACGAAGTCCGGGTAACGATCTGTTGAAAACCTTCGGCTTTCAATTTGCGTACAATAGCCGAACCTACCATTCCACGGTGACCGGCAACAAATATCTTACTGTTCTTTTCCATTTGAATAATTAATAGTCTGTAATGACTGCCCTCTTTTCATGAATTTACGTAAGCACTTACACCCGAATAGCCCATAACCCTCTTTTCTTACCGAATCCGCGCAGATAACGTAGATACCGCGACGAAAATAATGTTCATCTACCTGATTTACAATTCCAATTAAGCCTATCTATTAGAATAGTGAAATTTTATTTTAACCTTTACAGTAATCATATGTGAATTTCAAATTGCATAAAATCTTATTCAACTTAGTTCCTTTAGTTTTTGAAGGAACAGATCCATGCCTTTTTTCTTTTGATCAGTCAGTTCATAACTGATGCACCGGGTGTAATAAGCCTGCAAATCATACACGGTGTAAGGATTTTCCTTAACAACCGCTGCTATCTGTAGCAAACCTTGACGGTTAGCATCATTGAATTTGGATTCAAAATCCTCTGGCAGTTCTTTATTCGCAATCCAGGCAGCAAAAACAAAAGGAAGTCCTGTATGTGCTTTCCATGCTTCGCCAAGGTCATAAATATACCTGGAATGTAACCGCTGTTGCAAGGCACGGTCGCCAATGACCACACCGGCAGTCGTCCCACTTATTTGATTGCGGTAATCTTCACCCGAAGCATCAACCAAGTGTACGTCTTTTTTCCAGTATTCTTTCAACAGGATACGTGCAAGGTTAACAGAAGTACGGGACTGGTAATCGAGCAAAACTGTTTCTACCTGCTCCATCGGCACCTCACTGAAAATACAAACCGACGCTACCGTGCCTTCGCTGCCGATGCAATAATCGCCTACAACATACCATTCATCCATTTTTAAAGTGGCTGCTACAGGAATCAATCCAATGTCCACCTGGTCGTCTATCAGCATTTGCGCAATCTTTGCAGGGTAATCTTCCACCAGCTCAATATCATTCACAATTTCATGATGACGAATGCCATACAACATGGGTTTTGCATTCAAATAGCTCACGGAGGCCACTCTTATCTTCTTCAAATCCGTTAATTTTGAAGCGCAAAGATAACCGCGGATAAGCCGGATTTTCACAGGAAACAAAGGATTGTCCGCTACTAATTATGCACTATGGATTTAACTTCTCTCTCTGCTATTTCAGCAATTGATGGCCGCTACCGCAAGCAAGTACAACACCTCGATGACTATTTTTCCGAATACGCGTTGATGAAATACCGTGTACTGGTTGAAGTGGAATACCTGCTTTTTCTTGCACAAAAAGGACTCATCACCTTAGCAGATACTACCGCACGGGAACTACACGCTATCAAAGAAAATTTTTCACTGGAAGATGCACTGGAGATCAAAACCATAGAACAAACAACCAACCATGATGTAAAAGCTGTAGAATACTACATTAAAAACAGGCTTAAGGCAGTGGGAGAAGAAAAAATACTGGAATGGGTGCACTTTGGCTTAACCTCACAGGATGTAAACAACACAGCAATCCCGCTTTCCTGGAAACATGCTTTGGAATTTGAATACCTGCCTTCCCTGTTAAATCTTAACCGGGAAATTCGCCTGCTGGCGGTTGAATGGAAAGAAATTCCGATGCTGGCCCGTACGCATGGACAACCGGCCAGTCCTACCCGCCTCGGTAAAGAATTTATGGTTTTTGTGGAGCGTATCGAAAATGCCGTGGAGCAGATGCTATATATACCCATCAATGCAAAATTTGGTGGTGCCACAGGCAATTTTAATGCTCATCATATTGCGTTTCCAACAATTGATTGGGTTCAATTTGCCAATGAATTTGTAGGTGACGTTCTGGGATTACAACGACTGCAGTTTACCACGCAGATTGAACATTACGACAACCTGGCTGCATCGTTTGACGCTATGAAACGCATCAACAATATCCTGATTGATTTTTGTCGTGATATCTGGACGTACATATCAATGGACTATTTCAAGCAAAAAACAAAAAAAGGAGAAGTGGGCTCTTCTGCGATGCCACACAAGGTAAACCCGATTGATTTTGAGAATGCAGAAGGAAACCTGGGTATAGCCAATGCACTGCTGGAGCATCTCTCTGCAAAATTACCCATCTCCCGATTGCAACGAGACCTGACAGATTCCACTGTTCTTCGCAACATCGGTGCACCGGTAGCACACATCACCATTGCTTTTCGTTCTATTGAAAAAGGGCTAGAAAAACTGGTGTTGAACAGTGAAAAAATTTATGCGGACCTGGATGAAAACTGGGCTGTGGTGGCAGAAGCCATTCAAACCGTTTTGCGCCGGGAAGAGTATCCAAATCCATATGAAGCATTGAAAGACCTTACCCGCGGCAATAAGGCTGTCAATAAAACCGCCATTCACACCTTTATTGATACCCTTGAAATATCTGCCAAGGTGAAAAAAGAATTAAAGGCGATCACACCACATAACTACACCGGAGTACATCCTGATTTTACTACCTAAAGGCAGTTACCTTTCCTGCGGGTGTCTATCAGGTACTGTATTTTCCAGACTCCCTGTAGCCGCACCAGTTGAAATGAATTGACGCCACAGTGGCTAAAGGCGCCATTGTAAAAGAATTGGTAAGGAGTCCATGCCGTTGCCAGGGCTGCATCTGTTTTCAACACGTCAAAACGGATGCGTTCATCTGCAGCATCCTTTGGCAGCTTCCCTATCTGTTCAACAAAAGCTGCGACCGATTCATTTCGAATTCGCCCAGAAGCAGTAATGGTTTGCAGGATCGCACTGTCGGCAAAACATTCCTGCAAGGAAGTTTTATCACTGTTTTTCATGGCTAAAAACAATTTGTTGATCACTGCTTTTACCGAATCTTCCGCATTTTGTGAGAATCCCTGAACACTTACAAAGCTTATAAGCAGAAACAAAAGCATCTTTTTCATTTAGGAAAGATAAATTTTTGTACGAATGCAAATGCGGGTGAATGCTCAACTGCCTGCAAAAATGATGAATGGAGAATTAACTGGACTACTCATCATCCAACGTCTATAGAAAAAATGCGACTATATAAAGCCGCATTTTAATGGATTATGTTCTCAGTAACTTCCCGTTAAACTAACGCAGTTCCTCACTTGTAAACGCCAGCGGCAACAAACGGCTGGCACTGTCGATAACATAGACCGGCCCTTCCATGCCACCAAGGATCAGTTGCACAGGATGATTGACACGGCTCTCGAATTCCTGGAGCGACTGCCGGCAAATGCCACAAGGGGAAATGGGGTGATCACTTTTGTGGTTTTCACTTCGATAGCTGATCGCGATGGTTTCGATGGGAATTCTTGGAAAAAGTGATGAAATGGAGGCCAGCAATACCCTTTCCGCACATAGCCCTACGGGAAAGGATGCATTCTCCTGGTTGCTGCCGGCTACAATTTCGCCATTGGCCATTTTAGCTACTGCACCTACCTGGAAGTTGGAATACGGCGCATAGGCATTGGCAGACACTTCCCTTGCTTCATTCAATAGCCATTGTTGTTCTTCGGGTAGTTCTGCAATGTTTTCGTATACTTTGTAGTTAAATTCAAACTTGTTTTCTTTCATACAGATGTGTTGGGAGACAAAAATGCCCCGCGGTTGCGGGGCAGTTAAAGGTAGCTTATTTTACAATATTAAACAATCGTTTCCACCGCGGTCCATTCTCATAACTAAACCAAATTAACCAGGCTTTTCCTACAATCCTGTCTTCCGGAACAAAGCCCCAGTACCGTGAGTCTTGCGAACCCAACCGGTTGTCACCCATCATCCAGAAATAATTCATTTTAAACTGGTAGGAAGTGACTTCTGCACCATTGAGGTAAAACTTTCCGTCTCTTTGGTAAAACTCATTGTTCTCGTAAACACGGATCGCACGTTCGTAAACCGGGTAATTCTCCGGCGTCAGGTTCAGCACTGCTCCTTTTTTGGGAATCCAGATGGGTCCAAAATTATCTCTTGTCCAGTTGTTATGATACCGGTCGTACGGAAAGACCGGAGATCCGTTTGGAACATTTGGGTTGGGAACAACTTTGAATCCCAGCTTTTCCATTTCCGCTTTTGCATCTTCGGAAAGTATCATGTAGTATTCAAACGGTTTGTTGGTCTGCATAAATTCACCCCTGTCCTGGTCTACATCGTATTGTTCCTTCATAGTGTAGGCATCCAGCGTTTGTCCGTTTGTGATGACGATGTAATGGATCAGCGACTTTGGCGGATTGGGTTCCATTTTACCATTTGCCCAAACAGTGTTGTTTCTCACCTCTATTGTATCGCCGGCAATACCCACACAGCGTTTAATATAATTGTCAGCTTTGTCAGGCGGATGAATGGCCAACGGGTATTGTTCGGAATGCTGAAGAATAAAATTTCTTCCTACCGATTCATTTCCATTTCCCATCATCCGGATTATATCATAATAAGGCTGAGCCGATTGAAAATCCGGTAAGTTGATAACCGTATCACCCGCCGGGAAGTTGAACACGACGACATCACCTCTTTCTACTGGCGAAGTAAACCAGCGGATGTAAGGCAATTGTACCGCTGTTGTGTAAGACTTTTTGCTGGAGCCGGGAATATAATTATGCACAAACGGAATTGACAGCGGTGTATTGGGTATACGGGGACCATAGCTGAATTTGCTAACGAACAGGAAGTCGTTTACCAGCAACGTTTTTTCCATAGAGCCGGAAGGAATCGTATATGCCTCAAAAATAAAGGTCCGGATAAGGGTAGCGGCAACCACAGCAAAAATGGCAGCGTCCACCCACTCTCTCCACCCCGCTTTGATATGACGCCTTACACCTTCGGGTCCGATATACCGGACTTTGTCAGAATAGCCCAGGTAAGGAAAGTAGAACGGTGCAAACAAGGCTGCCAACGTATGGTCTAAAAGGGAAAAGCGGCCAAACAGCTTTACCCATTCAATGAAAATTCCCGGTGTAATAAACCAGCCAACTACCGGAATGGCCTGCCAGAACACCCAGTGCTTTGGACGTTTGGCCACGTCCTGCATCACCCAGGTATTGTAAAACGGAATGTATGCTTTCCAGGAAGCCACACCGGCCTTTTGAAACATCTTTGCCAAACCAAAAGAAGGAAGAAAAACAAGCAGGAAGGAAACCAGGTAAACAATCAGAACGTGTGAAAGCGGCATTCGTGTGTTTTTAAAACGGACAAATTTATTATTTTAAGTGGTGTATTTACGTTTGCAGAAAGTCAAAATTCAAAACCAGTGTACAAAACCTGCATGGGCAGCTGATAAAAACGATTTTTGCCGTATGAATTTTTATTTTTGCCCGATCAGTAAACACCCGCTGATACGGTAACAAGTTGGCTGCAGCAATGTATAAAAAGTTTTTCTGTTCTGCTGTGTCAACACCGATTCTTAACGTTTATGCAAAACTTTAGCATCCGGCAAATAGAACTTCTGACAGGTATAAAATCGCATACACTCCGCATTTGGGAACAACGCTATGATTTTTTCAAAGCCCAGCGTAAGGAAAGCAATATGCGTTTTTACACGAACGAAGACCTGAAAAAGCTGCTCTGTATCTCCTTTCTTTACCACAATGGTTGGAAGGTTTCCAGGATTGCTGCACTTTCGGACCAGGAAATCCAGGAGGAAGCAGATAAAACAGATCTCAACCTTTCGAATTACACTACCGCCATTCAGCACCTGTTGAAAGCAGCCATCGACTTCAATGAAGCGGAATTTTTATCCATATTGAATGAACTTATTGAAATCATTGGATTTGAACGGCTAATTACCGATGTCTGTTATCGTTATATGAACCGTGTAGGCCTTCTCTGGGATACCAACCGGATTATCCCGGCGCAGGAACATTTTTCCAGCTATATAATTCAAAACAAGATCATCAGTGAAACAGAAAAGTTTTCCGGCTCACAAAACGGCGATCCAGAAATTGTGCTGTTCTGTCCCGAGAATGAATTTCATGAACTACCGCTTCTCTTTATAAACTATTTGTTACGAAAGAATGGCTGGCGAGTACTTTATCTCGGCGCCAATGCCAACCTGAATGCAGTGCAGGAAGCGGCCAAAATCAAGGGTATCCGTTTTCTCTACCTGCACCTGATTACGAATTTTACAGGCATAAGCCTGGATGATTATTTTGAATCCCTTCGAAAAACGTTCCCGGACAAGATCATTTTCGCCTCTGGTAAAGGAATTGAGCAAAGCCAGCGAAGCTTTGTCCAGTTTCACCTGCTGCGAAGAGATGATGAGATTTACCGCTTTATTGAAAAACGGGGTGACTGGTGAACAAATGATTCATCTGCTAATCATCTAAAATCACCAGGATAAACCGCTTACAATCAAACCTTAGGCAGGACGTAACTTTTCACATCTTCCAGCGAAATGGATTTGCTGGAAAGAATCACGAGGCGTTCCACCACGTTGCGCAGTTCCCGTATGTTACCCGTCCAGTTATATTGTTTAAGCGCTTCCAGTGCATCGGCATGAATCTCTTTTTTGGCTACGCCATAATCATCGCAGATCTCTTCAAGGAATGAATTGACAAGAAGCGGAATGTCCTCTCTTCTTTCATTTAACGACGGTACATGGATCAGGATAACGCTTAAGCGATGGTACAGGTCAAGGCGGAAGGTTTTTTCCTCAACTTCTTTTAGAAGATCCTTGTTAGTGGCAGCCACCACCCGGACGTCTACACTAATGTCCTTATCTGCTCCCACCCGGGTGATTTTACCTTCCTGCAAAGCACGCAATACCTTGGCTTGGGCAGAGAGGCTCATATCGCCAATTTCATCAAGAAAAAGGGTACCACCGTTGGCTTGTTCAAACTTGCCAATCCGCTGTTTGATTGCGGAGGTAAACGACCCTTTTTCATGCCCAAACAGTTCACTTTCGATTAATTCGCTGGGAATAGCTGCACAGTTTACTTCTACCAGGGGGCTCTCCGCACGGCTGCTTTTTTCGTGCAGCCAGCGGGCTACCAGTTCTTTACCTACGCCATTCTCCCCGGTAATCAATACCCTTGCTTCGGTAGGTGCTACCTTTTCAATTGTTTCTTTTATCTGCAGTATCGGTGCCGATTCGCCAATCATTTCCTGCACCCTGAGTGCTTTGCGCTTCAACCGCTTGGTTTCACTGACCAGGGTTTTGCGTTCCATTGCATTGCGGATGGTAATAAGCAGGCGATTCAGGTCTGGTGGCTTCTGAATAAAATCGTAAGCACCTTTCTTTACGGCTTCAACTGCCGTTTCAATGTTGCCATGACCGGAAATCATGATGATGGGAACATCCGGATTGATCTCGACAGCTTTTTGCAGAAATTCCAATCCGTCTATTTTAGGCATTTTAATATCGCAGAGTACGACATCAAATGTCTTCTCTTTGAATTTGTTTAATCCTTCTTCTCCATCCACCGCTTCTTCAATCTTGTATCCTTCAAATGAAAGTATTTCAGAAAGGGTTTTACGGATAGATTTTTCATCATCAATTATCAGGAGGGTCGCCATGCTTTTAATTAAGACGGCAAATGTACTGTACGCAACGGTACAATGCTGTTAGCCGAAAAGTAAAATTGTAAAAACCGCTAGGAACCGGTATAGGAGAAAATACTTAGCTGATTTCAGGTAGACTTTAAAATAGATACGGGTAAACCTTTAAAAAGAAAAAGGCCGGATAGAAATCCAGCCTCGTGTAAAATCCAATATCCTATGAAAAACCGAGACAAAGATGCAATGCCTATTTCGAAATTCAAAACATTTTACAAAAAATATTTTTTTCCTACACTATTGAAAATGAAAAAGTTGTGTTTATTAAACACAACTTTTATAAAAAATACCCCTTTTGGGGTATCCTATCTACAAATTGAGACAGATCATTTTTTCAGGTACATCACCTCTTTTACCAGCTTTACCGTGCGGGGAACATCCGGCAAGGCTGCAGCTACCAGGTTTGGTGCATAGTGAAGAGGTGCATCGGCAGCTGTAATGCGCCTGATAGGTGCATCCAGGTAATCAAAACCCTCTTTTTGGATGCGATAAGCCAGCTCAGAAGAGATAGATGCAAATGGCCATTGCTCCTCTACAATCACCAATCGATTGGTCTTTTTCACACTTTCCAGCACTGTCATCCAGTCCAACGGACGGATGGTGCGGAGATCGATCACTTCAGCACTTACGCCTTCTTTCTCCAGTTCAGCGGCAGCACCTAACGCCACTTTCATCATCTTATTAAACGAAACAATGGTAACGTCCTTGCCTTCCTTTTTCACGTCTGATTTACCCAGCGGAATATAGTATTCTTCTTCCGGCACTTCCGACTTGTCGCCATACATCAGCTCACTTTCCATGAAAACAACCGGGTCTTCTTCGTAACGGATAGCTTGCTTCAGCAACCCTTTGGCATCGTAGCCATTGCTGACAGAAACCACCTTCAGGCCAGGGATATTTGCATACAAAGCTTCAAATGCGGTAGAGTGCTGTGCACCTAACTGTCCGGCCGAACCATTTGGTCCGCGAAATACGATTGGACATTTCACTTGCCCGCCGCTCATAGCCAGCATTTTGGAAGCCGTGTTTAGGATCTGGTCGAGGGCCAGTACGGCAAAGTTCCAGGTCATAAATTCTACCACAGGACGAAGACCGTTTTGTGCAGCGCCAACACCAATGGCGGCAAAACCCAATTCGGCAATTGGCGTATCAATCACCCGTTTCGGGCCAAATTCGGCCAGCATACCCTGGCTTACCTTATAAGCTCCATTGTATTCGGCTACTTCTTCACCCATTAAAAAAACTCTGTCATCCCTGCGCATTTCTTCGCTCATGGCTTCACGCAAGGCTTCCCGGAAAGTGATTTGTCTCATTCTTTTTTCTATTGAAAGGTGGGCAAAAATAGCAGACAACCATCAATTTACCTAAAAATGAAATGGTCCTGACGGATCGTATGTTCAGGGATTTTGCTGGTTAGCCCTGCATTGCTGAAACAGCGGAACAGGATGTATTACTGGCAAAGGCTTTGCAAACACATAGCAACATGAATTGGATACAAGCGATTGGATTGTTTGCGGGCATTTGCACAGCCTCGTCGCTGTTACCGCAATTGATAAAAACCATCAGGGAGAAAAAGGCTGAAAATATATCGAAATTAATGTTGTTTGTATTGATGACCGGTGTAGCAACCTGGGTAGTCTATGGCATCTTGCGTAAAGATCTTCCCATTATCATCACCAATTCGTTTTCGCTGCTGCTGAATATTTGCATGATTTTTCTGCGGCTGAAATACAACCGGTAATCAGGCCTTTTGCAGTGAATACCTGCCCGCTCCTGACAACAGCAAAACCAGCGAAGAAACCAACATAAATAAAACGGTGGTCATTTGCTCAAAAGTTTGTCCCCAATGCACCATAATAAGGGCAACTGAAAAATTAATGATCATGAACAAGGCTGCCCAACGCACCTGCCACCCGATGATAAATAAAACTCCCGCTATTGCCTGTGCATAAACCGAAACAATTGCAGAAACGATTGGCAAAGGGAAATGATGTGCTGCCAGGAAAGCTTCAAACGTTTTCATGTGGCTCCAGTGCAGTATGTTGTCCTGCACACCATAGATTAACCGTACGCCTACAAAAAGACGGAGCAGCAAAATTCCGGCATCAGTATTCTTTCCAAACTGTTCAGGCATTTGCTTTCAAAATAAGCGAGCCTTTTTTGCTGGGCAAACCACTCATCAAAAAGGCTGCACAAGGTGCAGCCTTAGAATAATTTGATATTTAATTTTTAAATACGTTCAATAACCATGGCGCTGGCACCGCCGCCGCCATTGCAAATTCCTGCCGCCCCAATCTTTCCACCTTTTTGTTTTAAAACATTAATGAGTGTCACAACGATCCTTGCTCCGCTGCATCCAAGAGGGTGACCAAGAGAAACCGCTCCCCCATTCACATTTACCCTGGCAGGATCAAGGTTCATCTTCTTTGAATTGATGATACCAACCACACTAAACGCCTCGTTCAGCTCCACATAGTCCACATCACTCAATTGCAAGCCGGCTTTTTTAACAGCTAACGGAACAGCCACACTGGGTGTGGTGGTAAACCAGGTGGGCTCCTGCTCTGCATCGGCATAGCCGCGGATCACAGCAATTGGTTTGATGCCCAGGCTTTCTGCTTTTTCCTGGCTCATAAGCACCAGTGCCGCAGCACCATCGTTCATAGTGCTGGCATTGGCGGCGGTCACTGTGCCTTCTTTTCCAAATGCAGGTTTCAGTGAAGCGATCTTATCGAATTTCACATTCCAGGGTTCTTCATCCTTATCTACCGTAATATCTCCTTTCTTGGAAGCAATCACCACCGGCACCACTTCGTCGGCAAAACGGCCTTCGTTCCAGGCCGATTGGCTGCGCTGGTAACTTTCTACTGCAAAAGCATCCTGATCTTCGCGACTGATTTTGTTTTCTGCTGCACAGATATCAGCGGCACACCCCATGGCAAAGTTGGAATAACAATCAGTCAATCCATCTTTTTGAAGACCGTCAATGAGGGCTGACTCACCATATTTATTCCCCCAACGCAGGTTTGGAACATAAAATGGCACGGCACTCATGTTCTCCATACCACCGGCAACCACCACCTCGGCATCACCGAGCAGAATACTTTGGGCACCCTGCATAATAGCTTTCATGCCACTGGCGCAAACCTTATTTACCGTGGTACAAACTACTTTATCAGGAAGACCGGCCATTTTAGCCGCCTGACGTGCTGGGGCTTGTCCAAGATTGGCTTGAATGACACAACCCATCAGCAATTCATCTACCTGGTCTGGCGAAACACCAGCTTTTTCCAGGGCAGCTTTTATGGCAACAGCGCCTAATTGGGGGGCAGGAACATCTTTCAGTGCACCACCAAAAGATCCCATAGGTGTACGAACAGCAGAAACGATATAAACTGTCTTATTCATATAGCGAAATTTTTTAGCGAGGCAAAGATAACCGCAGATTGAAAGGATCGATTACAGATTAACAGGATAGTTTTCCCATTGTTGCAACGTGCCAGGTACAAGCGATTATTTTTGCAGTATGAGCGAATTGGATCCTGTCCTATCAAATGACACAAAAGCTATTCTGGGTTTGCAGTTGCCAACAGATCCGCGGTGGATAAACCTTGCACAAATTTCATTGGAAGAAGTACTGACTGATCATGCCTATTGCGAGCAAAAGGCGGCAACAACCTGCATCTCCATCATACAACGCTACAGTGAAAAGGAAGAAATGGTAACAGCCCTCGCTCCTATCGTTACAGAAGAATGGGGCCATTTCCGGCTTGTGCTGGCAGAATTAAAAAAGAGGGGTTGGAAACTGGGTAAACAGCGCCGCGATGAATACGTAAATGCGTTACTGCAATTTTGCCAGAAAGGTGGATCGGAAGAAGGCCGCTTTTTAGACCAATTGCTGCTGATGGCCATGATTGAAGCCCGAAGTTGCGAACGTTTTAAACGCCTGAGCGAAGGATTAAATGATGCCTATTTACGTAAATTTTATCGCCGTTTTATGGAAAGCGAGGCCGGTCATTATACGCTTTTTATCAGTTTGGCAGAAACATACATAAACAAGGAAAAAGTACGCAGCCGCTGGGAGGAATGGCTGGCATATGAAGCTGAAGTTATGAAGTCACTGGAACCCCGCGGCGACCGTATGCATTAGATTTGCGTTTTACATTTCGCTTTGAAAAAAAGCTATTTCCTGCTGAAGGTTTAGGAAAGGATATTGTTGCTGAAGTGCAGTTGCTTTTTGGAATGATTTCATCAGAAATTGTTTGTGCTGAGATGAAGCAGGATTGAATGCTCTGTGCTGAAATGCCAGGTTAATGTTGTGAATTTCTTCCATCAACGTTTTTGTTTTTTCATCCATACAGGCATCCACCAGTTTTTCCCAAACGTATTGTGTGGCGAAATAGTTGGGGTGCACCAGATCTTCAGCATAAAAACGGTAATCACGGAGGTCGTCAATCACCAGTTCATATGCCGGGAAATAAAACAGACGGTCAAATTTATCTACCAGGTGATGTACGGCCTGTATCAACACAGCTTTGCTGCGATTATTCTCCACCACGCCTTCCCGCAGGTGCCGTACAGGACTGATGGTAAAGATGATTTTGATTTTAGGATTAAAATGAAAAAGCCGGTGAATTACATTGTCAAGCACCCGAAGCACATCTTCCGGCTGTAACAAATTGCGTAAAAACCAATCCGACGGCGCTTTGTGATTATTTGCAGCTACCGAACCAACTTTAGCATTTGCAGCTTTTTCCGATAAAAGATATACCCAGGCTGAACCGAGGGTAATCAGAAGGTAATTTGTTTCCTTAAGATATTGATGTGCCGCCTCAATTTTGGTATTGATCTTACCCAATGCCTCTTCTGCTTCAACTCCGGAAAAACGGCTATGATGCTTCCAGCTATGCCATGCCTCGTTGTAATGAAATAGGTCATCGCTGCTGAATCTTGTTTTCTCAATGTAATCCGTTAAGGCTTCAGCAACACTGACAGGATTAAATAATATTCCGTTGGGATTTTGCAGCGTAGAAAACTTGAACTTATCCAGCTTCTCGCCTATATTTTCAGTGAAACAAGAGCCGATCAGCAATAATTTATGCTGATGTGTAATAGACTCAGGCAATTTTTTGATCGGAAACTCGTAACGGAACTTCATTTCAACACAGATTGTTGTACAGATTACACGAAAATTTCAGCTGCCAGTTGCAAGCTCTCGTGAAGAGCTTCTTTTTTTAACCCGCTGGGCACACTTTTCTCTTCGAGGAAAGAAATTATCCATTCCGTATTCATATTGCCAACAAGGCTGTTACCGGCCATGGGACAACCGCCAATACCCATCATAGCGCTGTCAATACGCCGGCAGCCGGCATTGAAAGCAGCTTCTAGATTGGGTTTCCAGTTATCAGGTGTTGAATGGAGATGAACACCAAAATCAACACTTGGATATTGTGGTATGAGGGTCCGAACCGCAAGGGTGATTTGCTCCGGCGTTGCCAGTCCAACTGTATCGGCTAATGAAATGATCGAGATTTCTCTTTTTACCATTTCATCTGCCCAATGCAGTAAAATCTCAGCGTTATAAGGATCACCATAAGGGTTCCCGAAGCCCATACTGAGGTAGATGACAAGATGCTTGTTGTTCTTTTTGCAAAGCATTTGGATGGATTCCACTCTGTTTAGGCTTTCTACTATCGAACTGTTGGTATTTCGCCGCTGAAATGTTTCTGAGATGGAAAAAGGAAAACCGAGATAGGTGATTTCTTCATACTGTACGGCCTCTTCTGCCCCACGTTCATTGGCAACAATGGCTAATAGCTTTGTGTCAGTATTGGAGAGCTCCAGCCCTTTGATAACTTCTTTTGTATCAGCCATCTGTGGAATGGCTTTTGGCGATACAAATGATCCAAAATCGATGGTATCAAAACCTACCTGTAATAATGCATTGATATAGGAAATCTTTTTTTCAGTGGGGATCATATGTGGCCAGCCCTGCATCGCATCACGGGGACATTCAACCAGTTGAATGGATTTTTCCTTGATCATGAAAAACTATTTAGCAAACAAACGCTGTTTCATGGCTTCATACAGAATCATACCTGTTGCTACCGAAACATTTAAGGATTCAAATTCGTTAGCCATGGGTATGTTGAACTTTTCATCACTAGCCTTCATCAGTGCCGGGTAAATACCTTTTTCTTCACTGCCCATAATAATGGCAACGGGATCAGTAAACCCTATATCAAAGATGGCTTTATCTGCCGTCATTTCACTAGCCAAAACCTTTATTCCGTTCAGGTGCAATTCGTCCACAGCCTTGAGCAGGCTATTCACCCGGCACACTGCAATTTTTTCCAAAGCCCCTGCCGAGGTGAGGATCGCATCTTCGTTCAGCATGCCCACACCTTTATCCGGGATGATAATAGCCTGTACACCGGTGCAAAGTGCCGTACGGGCAATGCCGCCAATGTTGCGTATGTCGGTGATACCATCAAGAATCAGGAACAGCGGTGTTTCGCCTTTTTCCACCACAAATGAAATCACCTCCTGCAGGTCCTGGTAGTGCACCCGTGAACGCAAGGCCACGCAGCCTTCATGCCCGCCTACATTAAAGCTGTCTAATTTGGCGGCCGGAACTTTATTGACAGGAATTTTTTGCTGTGTTGCAAGATGGCTGATCTCCGTTAAATCTTTTCCGCCCATGTTGTTTTGCAGGTAAATCCGCTCCAGCGCCTGGCCTTCCTTTAATGCCTCCAGTACAGCTTTTTTCCCTGCAATCAATGCAGTTTTTTTGGGTCTGCTTTGGTGTCGAAATTGTTTCAAATGCCGGTTATTTTTTGATACGCCTGTCAAAAGTAAAGGGCTCTACATCTTTGATGCGCACATTTTTAAAATTTGGGTGAAGCGGATTAAGAAGAAAGTTGAATTCTGTAGGCACAATCACAGAAGGTAATCGTAATGCCAGGTGTTTTTGCAACTGCTGTGTGCCCCATTCCCGTACAGCGTCCGGCGAAGGAATTTCCATCCATCCTGCCGGCAGTTCTTTGATTGTAAAAACCGCCCAACTCACATCTGGGATTTCGTAAGATGTAAAAGCAAGGTTGGGATTCATCTCATCCAGGGAAACGTTGGCTGCAAATTCCAGCACGCAGAGCGATTTGGCTTCGGAAGTATAGATGCAAGCCTGACCTATATTATTCCACCGGCCTCCGTGTAGTTTGGCACCTTCCCCTGTTAGCTGGCGTGCAAATTTGGTACTTCCCAGGTGGTAAACGACCATCAGCTGTACACTCCGTATTCGATTCGACCGATCAGGTGGCGCACTTCTTCTATCCCATACAGGGTATCAATAAGGCTTAATGGTGTAATGCCACCCAGGGCTCTGTTTTCTTTTTTTATCCAGGTATTGAACTTCTGGCGGTCGCCAAATACTTCATACCCATACGAATAAAGGTCGGCAAGTAAAAAGATCCGCTCACTGATGTATTGGTCAAATTTTGCCTTGCCTTTTTTACCATGTAGCGTGGCCTTGGCCACGTTCAGCAATTTTGCCAATGTATCGTAGTCCAGTTCGGCCCCGTTTTTCAGGTTTTCCAGTTCCTCTTTGGATACACCTTCTTTGATGGCATCAATCTTCTCAAACGAATTCCATCGATACACCGGAATCACCTTGGCTCTCTTGGAGGAAACCTTGGTAAGGGGATTCAGGGTCTGATAGACAACAGCCGCCTCTTTTGCCTCCATAGTTTAATTTTATACTAATTTAAGTATAATTTTTTACACATTGCACCGTTGCCACAAAAAAGGGCTGAAAATTCAGCCCTTTTTATTTTTTATTTGATTCCGAAGGCTTTCTTCACCTTCGATACATAGTCAAGTTTTTCCCAGGTAAACAACTCTACTTTTTTCTTGATCGTTTTTCCATCGGGAGAAAAGAACTCTTTTGTTACCACTTCAGGTTTACGGCCCATGTGGCCATATGCAGCCGTTTCGCTGTAGATTGGTGTACGCAGTTTCAGGCGTTGTTCTATAAAGTATGGACGCATATCAAAAACGCTCTCCACTACCCTGGCAATTTCGCCATCCGTCATATCTACCTTAGCGGTACCGTAAGTATTTACATAAATTCCCATCGGCTGTGCCACACCAATAGCGTAAGAAACCTGTACTAGAACCTCATCGCAAACACCGGCAGCTACCAGATTTTTGGCAATGTGCCGTGTAGCGTAGGCTGCGGAACGGTCAACTTTGGAAGGATCTTTCCCGCTGAAGGCGCCACCACCATGTGCACCCTTACCGCCATACGTATCTACAATGATTTTGCGGCCTGTCAAGCCGGTATCGCCATGCGGACCACCAATTACAAATTTTCCCGTGGGGTTGATGTGATATTTGATTTGATCGTTGAACAGCTTTGCGTATTTCTTATATTTTGATTTTACGCGGGGGATCAGAATGGAAATAATGTCCTTTTTGATACGCTCCTGCATTTTCGCCTCCGTATCGAAATCATCGTGCTGTGTAGAAATGACAATGGCATCAATACGAACTGGGCGGTTGTTGTCATCGTATTCCAACGTAACCTGGCTTTTTGCATCGGGACGCAGGTATTTGATCTGCTTATTCTCCCGCCGAAGTGCGGCCAGTTCCTGCAAAAGTTTGTGTGCCAAGTCAAGTGCCAGCGGCATGTAATCCTCTGTTTCGGCCGTTGCATAACCAAACATCATACCCTGGTCACCGGCACCCTGCTCTTCTTTTTTCTTTCGATCAACACCCTGGTTGATATCGGATGATTGCTCGTGAATGGCGGAAAGAACACCACAGGAATTAGCTTCAAACATGTACTCGCTCTTGGTATATCCGATGCGGCGGATTACCTGGCGGGCAATTTCCTGCACGTCGAGGTATGCTTTTGATTTCACCTCACCTGCCAACACTACCTGTCCTGTTGTTACAAGGGTCTCACAAGCAACTTTTGAATTCGGGTCAAAAGCCAGGAAGTGATCAATCAGGGCATCGGAAATCTGGTCAGCAACCTTGTCAGGATGGCCTTCTGAAACACTCTCAGATGTAAATAAATAAGGCATTCAACTAAGTTTTGATTTGTGGTTTGGTATATCCTCTTAAGAGAAATAAAATCGGGTGCAAATATAAGCACCCGGTTACATTATAAGTTAGAATAAATTATGCGTAAGCGAAGCCGCATGTCAGGATTGGGATGATTGACACCAGCCAGCACCACACGGCCATTGGCGATGTTATTCAGATTGGTAACAGAAACAAATTGCCCCAGGTTTTTCGCAAAAAGTGTACTGCGCATCGGTGCATACAAGCGCAATGTATCATTTCGCTCTTTGCGGGTAACAAGGCTTTGAACATACCGGGTTATGTTAAACCGGTAGCTGTTATCGTTCCGAAGTGTACCACCGAAAAGTGAAAGATTAAGGGATCCGTTAGCATCAATTTGAATATCCTCGCTAAATAAAAAAGCGGTATCTGTCGGGCCTTTATGGTCCAGTAACAATCGATTGGGAGCTGTAAAAATATTCTCCATAGTCGAAGGCACCTTTACAGCAATCAATTCTGCACGGTGAATGATTTTATTGGGAAAGCTGCTGAGACCCGGTGCCGTAATAGCAACATAAGATCCCAATGGTGCCGACTGGATATATAACTGTTCTGGGTTGGTTTTATTTAAATTAGCAAGATACTCACCACCCGGTGTCCGCCGGATAGAATTTGCCTGGCTGTAAGTGGCGTGGCGAAACACGGCCGAAGCGGTATCCTTTACACCATCCTTGCTATAACGATAATAAACCGTTAACGCAGATGTCGTGTTGCCGGGATTGAAATAAGACAAAACACCGGGACCGCTGACATCTGTTGTTTTCAAAGCCAAACCGCGGAAAAGTGTTCTAAAGAGCGAATCGCTTTTATAACCGCCGGTAGCCGTGGTATCAAATTGGGCCAGGCGCTGTCCAAGAGAATTTGCCAGTTTGATCCGCAGCACATTCACCAGTTTTGTCGTATCCCTTTTTTGAATAAGGGTTATAGTATCCTTAAACTGGGAAGGTGTAAAAGTGGCCGTGCCTAATGAAGGGCCGGTTGGAAATCCTGGATGATCAAAGCGGTAAAGAGTTGTATCATTAAATTCATTTCCCTGAAGAATTTCTGAAACTTCTACATTAACCAGACTGGCTCCTGTGGTATCACCGTACGATCCGGCGTATGCCAATGTCAGGAAAACTGAGTCGATTCCAAGAACAGAGTCTTTATTGTAAAATGGAGAATTGGTGTATACCGTACTGCTTAAATTAAAATACATATCGGCAGTGGTGGTACCAAATACGGGATCATTGATTTTTCCCAGGGCCATGTTATCACTGATAAGGTGACGGCTGGAATCATGGAACGGATAATAACTTGCTTGCAGATCCAGTAAAGTATCAAACGTATTGACGTTGTCCACTACCGGTAAAAGCTCATCCCCTAATTCTGTAGGCTCATTTAGTTTTGTGCAGGAGTAAAGAAAAAGAGCAAATCCAAGCGTAAGAAAAGCGAACAAAACTTTGAGCTTCACATCCAACAATTAATCTGTGAGTAGAATAAAATTACTTGCTCGCAAGATCGCCATACAGTTGTAAATAGTCTGTTAAATCAGATTCTTCGTTATACGGCAGGGTCTTTTTGCCTTTTACTTTAGAGAACTCTTCAGCCAGTTTTTTGTCAGGATTATCTGTACCAAATGTAATGGCATCGGCATAAGTAGCACCTATACTCATCAGGGCCTGGTTAGTACCTTCCTTGAACGGTTCAAAGTCTTTGTCTTTCAGCACTGTTCCAATCTGCGCTTTCTTCAGAAAGTCAGCTTCCAGCTTTTCTTTAAAAGTAGTTTGACCAATGGTATAGATAACCTTGCTGTGAGCGAATACAGGTTCCTTTTTATATACGGTTTTCAGGTACATGGGTATCAATCCAGTCATCCAGCCGCTGCAATGGATAATGTCAGGAGGCCAGCCGAATTTTTTTACTGTTTCCAATGCACCCTTGCAAAAGAACACTGTCCGTAAACCATTGTCATCATACCAAGCCTCATTTTCGTCAGTGAAGATGTACTTGCGTTTGAACAGGTCTTCGTTATCCAGGAAATAGACCTGCAAACGGGCATTCGGCAGCGATGCCACCTTTATTTGTAGCGGAAAATCTTCGTTGTCGATAGCAATATTAATACCGGACAGACGTACCACTTCATGCAAACGGTGGCGACGTTCATTGATAGCACCAAAGCGCGGCATGATACAACGTACCTCGAAGCCGCCATCATTTGCTTTGATTGCCAGCTTATTTACTACTTCTGAAAATTCAGTCAACTCTAGGTAAGGAGACATTTCGTTGGCAATAAATAAAATTCTTTTCTTTGCTGACATTTATACGTGTTTTAGATAAAACAGAAAGGTTGCAAAGGTAAGCATTTATTTTTGTCCTGTATCACTACACGTTGCTAAACCACCGGCATGATTCTTTTCAAACAGGCAGCCAGCCTTTCTCATTTTCTCTATCAGCAACAACAGGAAGGGAAAACCGTAAGTTTCGTACCCACCATGGGTGCTCTTCACAATGGTCACCTTTCCCTACTGGCACAGGCACGGAACGAAAGCGATCTGGCAGTCTGCAGCATCTTTGTCAACCCTACCCAATTCAACAACCCTGACGATTATTCAAAATACCCGGTTACACTGGAAAGAGACATAGAGCAACTGGTTTCGGCTTCTTCTGATGTTTTGTTTTTACCAACAAACGCAGAAATTTACCCGCCCGGTTATCAGGCAAAGAATTATGAACTGGGCGTACTTGAAACAATTTTAGAAGGTCGGTACCGACCGGGCCATTTCCAGGGTGTTTGCCAGGTTGTGGACAGGCTGTTGGAAATTGTAAACCCAAACCTGCTTTATATGGGGCAAAAGGATTACCAGCAATGCCAGGTGGTTCAACAATTGCTAAAACTGACGAACAGGCAAAATTTACAGATGGTGACGGCTCCTACCATCCGTGAACCGGATGGCCTGGCTATGAGCAGCCGCAACTTGCGTCTAAATAACAACCAACGAGCAAAAGCACCGGCAATCTTTGAAGCTTTGCAAAATGCCAGGGCAGAATTAAACCAACAGCCCCTCCATATAATCAAACGCAATGCTGTTCAAGCTTTAATTGCCAAAGGGTTTGTAGTGGATTATTTTGAAATTGCCGATGCAACCACTCTCCTGCCAGCTACTGTTAAATCCCAACAAATGATCGCACTCGTAGCGGCCTCACTCGACGATATTCGCCTGATTGACAATCTGCCGCTCAATTAACATTGCCTTAGCGTACCCAGCGTAACTTTGCACCAGCTATGAACATTTCTGTTTTAAAATCAAAAGTCCACAGGGCCGTGATAACGGAAGCCAACCTGCACTATGTAGGTAGCCTGACGCTAGATGAGGACCTGATGGATGCCGCCAATTTTATTGAGAATGAAAAAGTGACGGTAGTGAATGTGAACAACGGCGAGCGGCTCGATACTTATTTGATCAAAGGGAAACGGGGTTCCGGCGTTTGCTGTCTGAATGGACCTGCAGCCCGCAAGGGCATGACCGGCGATGTGGTCGTTATCATCTCCTACTGTTCCCTTCCCTTCGAAGAAGCAAAAACATTCAAGCCCTGGATTGTATTTCCAAAAGATGGAAATAGGCTATAGAACAGAAGAACAGGGGAACAGGAAATCATATATATCGCTAGAATGATCCTTTTTCATCCTTTTCAATAACACAGCCATCAAGCAACAGGAAAGATGAAGTAAAGCGGTTTCTATTTTCTTTATTCCTTGTTGGATATCCTGCGGTTCATTCCTTCTCTTCTGCTCTCTGCACCTTTCTACACCTGTTCTTTTCCTATCTTCACCCCGCATGAAAAAATCCGTTGTAACCATACTGCAATATGTTTTTTTCCTGGGGCTGGGAATCTTATTCGTCTGGCTCTCGGTGCGAAAGATCAATGAAGCAGAATGGCTACAAATAAAAGAAGCATTGCAAAGAGCCCGCTTGTGGTTGATCATTCCCGTTAGCACCATGCTGCTCCTTAGCCATTACAGCCGCGCCTTGCGTTGGCGCATTCTGATGGAGCCAATGGGCTACCATCCTTCTAAATTCAACACATTTGCCGCCGTAATGATTGGTTACCTGGTAAATGCCGGGGTACCACGTTTGGGAGAAGTGGTAAAATGCACCTTGTTGGCACGCTATGAAAAAGTAAGAGCCGACCGCCTGATTGGAACAATTGTCATGGAACGGGCGGTGGATGTGATCTGTTTATTGGTGGCTTTTGTAGCAGCACTCTTTTTACAGGGGCATATTGTAGGTGATTTTGTTTCATCCCTATTCGGCAGCTTTTTTCAAAACCAGGCGGGCCAGACCTCTGTTGCTAAGATCCTTTTATACCTGGGAGGACTGGTAGCTTTGCTGGTATTATTATACTTCTTACTCAAACGTTTTGGACATATTGATGCCGTTGGTAAGATAAAAGAAATAGTATCCGGCATAATGCACGGATTGATGAGCATCCGCTTTATCAAACATAAAGGATGGTTTATATTTCATACCATCTTTATCTGGCTGATGTATTACGGCAGTACAACCGTGGGCATTTATGCCTTACAGGAAACGGCACCAATTGGTCTGGGCGGAGGTTTAACCACCCTTGCAGTTGGCAGTGTGGGAATGATCATCACTCCCGGTGGCATTGGGGCCTACCCACTCCTGGTTTCAAAGCTTATTGGCCTTTACGGCATTGATGCCACCACTTTTGGCAATGCATTGGGTTGGCTGCTTTGGACTGTACAAACCATTATTATCATTTTTGGCGGTTTGTTGTTCAGTGCTCTATTTTCTTTCTACAATAAAAACAAAAATCCAAGTGAAACCCGAGCACGACTTTCAGACGAAGATATTGCCGCTCTCTGATCTCCAGAGAAAGGCCAACGAGTGGCGTAAAGCAGGCAAAACCATCGTTTTTACCAATGGCTGTTTTGATATACTGCATACCGGACATATTGCATCGCTGACAGAAGCTGCCAAACAGGGTGATGTGCTGGTAGTAGCATTGAACTCCGATACCTCCGTAAAAGAGCTGAAGGGAGAAACCCGTCCGATCAACAACGAAATGGCCCGTGCCACCGTGATGGCCGCTTTGGGTATCGTGGACGCTGTTACCATTTTTTCAGAACCAACTCCCCGCGAACTGATCCTATCCATCCTGCCGGATGTTCTGGTTAAAGGTGGAGACTACAAAGTAGAGGAAATAGCAGGGGCCAAAGAAGTTATTGAAAATGGCGGCAAGGTGGTCATTAACCCGATTGTTGAAGGTTTCTCCACAACATCCATTATTGAAAAAATGAAATCGTAAAGCGAAGGTAGAAAACAGGCCAAGGTGGAGGACCCATCTTTACCGTAACAATAGCTTTCACTTACCGCCCACATATGTCGTTTGCCTTTCTATAACGGTTTAGGTATATTTATTGATGATATGGATAACCGTATGCCCACACATAAAATAAAAAGTATTCCGCGGGACATTAGCTGGTTGTCTTTTAATGCCCGGGTGCTGCAGGAAGCAGCGGATCCTTCGGTCCCATTGCGGGAACGTATCCGCTTCCTGGGAATCTTTTCAAATAATCTTGATGAATTTTTCCGGGTAAGGGTAGCTACCCTGAAGCGTATGATCAAATTTGGTAGCAAAGCCAAAATGCACCTGGAAGCCGAACCAGACTTGATCCTGGAAGAAATCCAGATGACGGTGCTGAATCAGCAAAGTGAATTTAACCGTATCTGGGAAGTAATCATTGAAGAACTGAAAGAGCAAAAAATATTCCTGGTAACGGAGAATGAACTGAACGAAGAACAAAAAGAATTTGTAACCAACTATTATGATGAAGAGGTAAGCCCGAACATAATTCCTTTGATGATTGAAAGCATTCCGGATCTGCCTTATCTGCGGGACAAGTCGATTTACCTGGGTGTGGTCATGTGGAAAAAAGAAAGTGCATTAAAGCGCATGTATTCCATCATTGAAGTGCCAACAAGTGTAATGAGCCGCTTTTTACTGCTTCCTTCGCCTGATAACGAACAGCACATTATCCTCCTGGAAGACGTAATCCGTTTTAACCTGCCGGAGATCTTTAACTACTTTGGTTACGACCAGTACCAGGCAAGTGTATTCAAAGTAACAAAGGATGCGGAGATCGACATCGATAATGATGTTTCCACCACTTTGATGGAAAAGATAGAAAAAGGGTTGAAAAACCGGCGCAAAGGAAAACCAGTTCGTTTTGTGTACGATAAGGAAATGGATCCGGGTCTGCTCGAATTCATGATTCGCAAGCTCAATCTCACGAAACGCGATAATATTATTCCCGGCGGCCGTATTCATAATTTCCGGGAATTCATGGATTTCCCCCGTGGTGTATTCAAAGGTGTAACTACCCGGCGCAAGCCCCTGCTGCACCCTGTGCTGGAAGAAAAACGGGTGTCGGATGTGGTGATGCAACAGGACCTGATGCTGCATTTTCCCTATCACTCGTTCAATCCTGTCATTGACCTCCTGCGGGAAGCGGCCATTGACCCGGATGTAACCTCAATAAAAATAACCGCCTATCGTCTTGCCAAGCAGTCAAAGATCATCAATGCCCTGATCAATGCTGTACGAAACGGCAAGCAGGTAATGGTAATGCTGGAATTAAAAGCGCGGTTTGATGAGGAAGCCAACCTTGCCTGGAAAGAACGGCTGGAAGAAGAAGGTGTAAAAGTACTGATTGGGATTCCGAACATGAAAGTGCATGCAAAGCTTTGCGTCATTCGCAAACGGGTTGGAGACGCTATTGTACAATATGGTTTTATCAGCACGGGCAACCTGAACGAAGACACCGCCAAAGTATATGCCGACCATTGTCTGCTGACGTCAAACAAAGACATCATGACCGATGCAAACCGCATCTTTAGTTATATTGAACATTATAAAACGGGCAATCATTTCTTAAAAGCCTGTACTACCCTGCTTCCTTCCCCGGGCATAGCACGCCGCGAGGTCATTAAAATGATTCATACGGAAATAAAGAATGCACAAAAAGGGACTAAGGCTTCCATTTGTGCCAAAATGAACTCCCTTTCCGATGAGACGATCATACAGGAATTGTATGCAGCAGCCAAAGCCGGTGTGGAGATCAACCTTATCGTAAGAGGTATCTTCTGCATGTTTTCCGAGAATCCGAAATATGTAAAGCCTATCCGGGCTGTGAGTATCGTAGACGAATACCTGGAGCATGCAAGGGTATGGATCTTTCATAATGACGGGCAGGAAAAAATGTACATTTCTTCAGCCGACTGGATGGTGCGCAACCTTGATCACCGTGTGGAGGCCTCCTGCCCAATATTGGATCCGGAGATCAGAAAAGAGTTGAAAGATATCCTCAACATCCAGTTATCTGACAATATAAAATCGCGGATTCTTGATAATGAGCTCAGGAATGATTATGTAAAGGCTGCCGAAGGCGAAAAGCCGGTCCGTTCGCAGTACGAAACCTATTTTTACTTACATAATAAAATAGAAACCCCACTTGAAGTTAGCAGCCATTGACATTGGAAGTAACGCAGCCCGCCTCCTGATCAACGATGTGATCATGACGCAGAAAGGCAAACCGGAATTTGTAAAACTGGCGCTTGTTCGTGTCCCTCTTCGCCTCGGCTTTGATGTGTTTGAAACCGGAACGATCTCAGATGAAAAAGCAGAAAAATTTGTCACCACTATCAAAGCGTATAAACACCTGCTGGATGTTTATGAAGTTGAACACCTGATATCAGCTGCCACATCCGCCATGCGGGATGCCAGCAATGCATCAAGTATCATCAAACGGATAAAAGAAGAAACTGGTCTTCAGATTGATGTGATCTCAGGTGAAGACGAAGCCAAATATATTTACGAGAATCATTTCGCCGACAACCTGACAAGTCAGGAGTCGTATCTCTATATTGACGTAGGCGGCGGCAGTACCGAACTTACATTTTTCAGTGATGGTAAACTGATCACGCAGCAATCATTTAATATTGGCACCATTCGCCTGCTGAAAAAACAGGTAACCCAGGAACACTGGGCTGAAATGCGTAATTTCATCCGGGAAAAACTACAAGGATATCATCACATTACAGCCATTGGATCGGGCGGCAACATCAACAAGGTTTTTTCTTTATCAAAACGCAAAGAAGGCAAACCACTTAACCTTGAACTGCTGCGGAATTACTACCAGGAACTCAGTTCGCTGACTGTTCAGCAACGCATTTCCATCTATGGTATGAAGGAAGACCGCGCTGATGTGATCGTACCCGCATTGCTCATTTACATCAATGTGATGAACTGGGCGGAAGCCGATGAAATCTTTGTTCCCAAAATTGGACTTGCCGATGGACTGATCCATATTTTGTATGATAGAGTGACAAAGTCGATGCAGAGTGAAATGGTAAGATGATACCAATTTGCAACTGGCAATAGACAATATTTAAGAAGTAAGCTATTTCTGTACTGAAGTTGCTCACGCTTCAAGCAGACGCTTTCCAATCAAAACCGGTGTAACAGAATACAATGGAAGGTTTGTGTACAATCCGCCTTTACATGGCTGAAGCAAGCATCCTATTATTAGTATAACGAAGCAATAATAGAAGAGCCGCTCCTAATGGAGCGGCTCTGTAATTTCCTGAATGTATACATCCTACCTAATCTGTTTCATCAGAAATCAGGATCTAATTATTGCGGCAGTAAAACCTGGTTAATCACATGCAGCACACCATTCACATAGTGCTGATCACTGGTACCGCCGGGTGCAGTTGTCGGGTTGATCTGGACTACCGAAGCCGTTTGGTTAGCAGCACCTTTCACCGTTGCTGCTGTTACGCCTGTGGGTCCAAAGGTGGCCTGCACGGTAACACCGGGATGATTTTGTATACCCAAATTCAACAGAGTCGGTATAGCTGTTGCCGTTGTTGGCAAATTGACAGAGAACGTCCGCGCACCCAGCAGATGATAAACAACCAGGCCTTGTACAACTGTAGGCGTTAATACACCGGCAAGCGCAGGATTGGTGAAGACATCAGGAGTAGATGCCAACGCCTGTGCCTGTGCCTGCGCTTGTGCTGCAGGTACGCCCATCCCCATCAATGCCAGAGTGATTTGCCCTGTAAGTACTTGTTGAAAAGCTGCATCGTTGGGTGCAAAAACAGTAAGACTGGCAGCAGGATTTTTAAGTGCTGCTTCCAACCCTGGTGAAGGCGTAGCCTGGTCTGCACGTTTTATGGCTGCTTCCAGGTAATCCAGCTCAGGATCTGTAGATATCCGGACCCACAACACCTGCTGCGGTGGAGCGATAATAGCCGCAACCTTGTGAATCACACCATTGGCTGCCTGTATGTCTACCGCTGTTAAGGGAATATTGTTTATCCAACCGTTATTCCCCCTGCGGGAAGGAAAAACAGGCATCCGCAAACCGGGTGGTAATGGTATGGAAGGCGGTGCCAGAACAAGCTGGGTGGGCAATTGCACATTGGGGAAGTTAGTCGTAATCATTGTACTGGTTACCTTTTGACCACCAACAATATGGTATTGCATAATGGCCGCTATTTGTTCCACCGGCAATGCATTAATAACAGCAGCATTAATGCCCGAGCGCTGAAAAGCTGCATCATCGGGTGCAAATACCGTGTAAACGGATTCCTTGTCGCTCAGAAGGGCCAACAAACCCGGCACACGGTTGATTGCTGTCCGCAATAAACTAAAACTGGCATCGGTGTTCACCAGGTCGCCAATGGTTACGTTTGTTGTTGGCGCCTGCTGTTCGATGGGTGTAGCATCCGGTACGTCTTTATTGCAGGCTGTCATCGCCCCTACTATGGCTGCCGACAGCATGAATTGTTTCAAAAATGTATGGAAATTGATTTTCATGATTTTTGTTTTGATGGTTTCACAAGCTAATTTTTACAATACGCCATAGGCAAAACTCAGGTAATACAAGCCGCCTATACTGGGGTTACCCACTGCTGTGCGGTAGTATTGGTTCAAGAGGTTGGAGGCACCCAGTTTGAACATCGACTTGATGCGGGGCAGTTTATAATTAACAGCGGCATCTACCGTATGAAAACCGGGAAGATCTCCCTGCGTAAAATCATTTTCGTAGAAGAAGCCTTCCTGCCAGCGCCAGCTAACATTGGCACCAAAACGGTTTCCGGGGCCGAAGCCTGTGTTGGACAGACCGAATACGGTACGCTTGTTAGGTGCATTGAAGAAAGCCCTGAAACCATCGGGAACATCACTGATATCGTCTGTAGTAAAGCTGCCGGAGGCGATGAAATTTCTCGGCAGCACGTATTCAACGCTGATACCAGCACCGCGGGTAATTACCTCTTCGGGAGAATTAGCCACCAAAGAAAAACCAGCACCGGTTCCAACAGGACCCGGTTGTCCGTTGGGGAATTGCTCTACATCGCGGCGGGTAATGAAATCATTATACGCACTGCGGAAGGCATAAACATCAACAAGAAGTTTTTTCGCGAACAATGCCTTGTAACCAACTTCAAAAGAAGTAACGGATTCTGGTTTCGCTTCCCTGTACGGAACTCTTTCCCTTCCCGGTGTAGGCGCATATCCCGGGTTATCTACCAGGTTGTATTTTTCATACAGGGCAATATTTGCCCCCAGCAGACGACCGGTACCCACGTTTAGATCAATCCACTGTTGCTGTGTACTGGGGAAACGGTAAGCGGTTTGGAAAGAAAGACGGATATTATGATCCTGTGCAGGCTTTACAACTGCTGTCAAACGCGGTGTAAAGCGGCCTTTGAAGTTTTCATTCTTATCGTAACGACCAGCAGCGGTAAGGCGCAAAACATTAGGAATGATCTCTTTTCCAACCTGGATGTACGCACCAATTTCATTGATCTTGATAGGTGAACCTTTTGTGTCGGCAAACAATGTTCCCTCGCTGTTCAGCACATATTGCTTCCAGTTACCACCGATCATTACATCTGCAAACCGGATAATGTTGCTGAAGTTGTATTGACCTTCTGCCATCCACAGGTCACTTTTGTCTCGGAAAAGACCACCTTGCGGGATGGGTACTTTCCGAACAGAATCGAATATGCGGTTAAACTCAGCCGAACCTGCAACTGGGCGCCCCTGGTCGGCTACCGAACGGGCGGTATTGTGTGCTTCAAGATCCGGACGGCCCGCCTGTTTTGCATTCAGGTAAGCAAAGGCATACTGCTGGTACCAGGTTGTACTTGGCTTCCATGCTTCATTAAAAAGCTGTGTTGTAATGGTAAGGTTATGCGATTCACCGGCATTTTCCTGCGTTGTATAACCACGTACGTACCAGTTTTTCGCATTCAGTTCCAGCTTATACTGTCCAACTTTCAGATCCTTCAAGGAATAGCGCTGGCTTCCGGTATAAACGGTGTTGCCTGTACCCCAGTAACCCGCCAACACGGCTTCAATATCTTTCCCCAGTTTGTAGTTCAGCGAACCACTCAGCTTAAAGTTGATGGTTTTTGGATCGATCACTTCATTTTCGGTATAACCCGTACGCGACACCGGAATGCTTTCCGGCATAGTGCTGATATACCCCGCCAGGAATGGAACCGCAGTGGCAATGCTGTTCAAAACCCTCGAACGCAGGTCTATGGTAGTTTCATCGCCATACACATTTACACCATCATAGTTTGGATCGGTTTCTCTTGTACCGGGAACAATTTCACCGGTAGTACCGAGGCGTTTATAATTGCGGTAGTCGCGGGCCAGCCAGTCGTTTGCACGGATGTACTCACCGCTGAATTTATACGCAAACTTTTCTGAAACCTTTTGTGCCCAGCGCAATGAAAAATTATAATAAGGAGAAGCATCACGTTCCTTGTTATCCAGGTGCATTACACCTGTCTTTACCTGGTAAGAAAGCCCTGTGTAACGAAACGGGTTTTTGCTGTTGATCAGCAGCGTTCCGTTCATACCTCCGGGACCGTATAGTGCCGACGTGGCACCAGGAAGCAATTCCATGCTTTCTACATCCAGTTCGGTAAGGCCAATAACACTTCCCACTGAAAAGTTCAGACCAGGAGCCTGGTTATCCATCCCATCCATGATTTGGTTGAAACGAAGGTTACCACTACCCGAAAAGCCACGGGTAGTTGGCGTACGGAACGTAAGCGAAGAAACCACTGCATCCACACCTTTCAGATTCGTTACCACATCATAATAGTTAGAAACCGGAGCATTCCGGATCGTAGCCGTACTAACTCTTTCAATGGTAACCGGAGCTTCCAGTATCCGTTGTGGTGTACGGGAGGCTGATACCACCACCTCTTGCCCTATAACATTGGATGTTGATAGGAAAATGGTAACCGGCGAAGTGGCTGATGCCACCCTAACTTCCTCCGTTTCGTATCCAACAGAAGAAATCACCAGGGTAACTGGTAGTGATGGGACGGATAATTGAAAGCGGCCGGCAGAATCCGTGTCCGTGCCTAAGTTGGTGCCTTTAACCCGTACGGAAACACCGGAAAGGTTTTCACCGGATGTGTTGGTTGAAACCTGGCCGCTAATGCGGGTATTTTGGCTCCAGCCAGGCAAAGCGAAAAGAACCGCTGCAAAAAGGGCAGCAAGCAAACGCAAAGGTTTTCTCATATTGTAGTATTTAGCTTTGGAAAAATGTTCGCGAATTTGCCTATTCAAATTCAACAACATTTATTCACGTGGGGAAATTAAGCATTCAGTTGTATCATAGGAAATATTTTCGGCGAGTTAAAAGAAGATAATGAAACTTTGCCGGAAGCTATCGATTACTACTTTTATTACTGTTTTATTTTCCGTTTATGGCAAGATTTGAGTTTCCCAACCAGATGGGTTTTTACCAAGGCAAAGTTCGCGATGTATATACCATTGATAACACTCTATTGGTGATGATCGCTTCGGACCGCATTTCTGCGTTTGATGTTATTCTCCCCCGTACAATTCCCTACAAAGGACAGGTGCTGAACAGCATTGCCGCATATATGCTAAACGCAACCAAAGATATTTGCCCCAACTGGCTGATCTCCTGCCCTACACCCAATTCTTCCATTGGCTACAAATGCCAGCCGTTTAAAGTGGAAGTAGTGGTACGCGGAAACCTTTGTGGCCATGCCTGGCGTACGTATGAAAGTGGTCAGCGCATCTTGTGCGGCGCCCTTATGCCCGATGGCATGAACGAGTCGGACTATTTTCCGGAACCCATTATCACACCGTCTACCAAAGCCGAGGAGGGGCATGATGAAGACATTTCGGAAGACGATATCCTGCGGCAAGGCCTGGCATCTGAAGAGGAATGGAATCAGATCAGACAGTATGCACTGGCATTGTTTGCCCGTGGAAAGGAACTGGCACTAAAACAAGGATTGATCCTTGCCGATACAAAATACGAGTTCGGCAAACGCAATGGTGAAATTGTACTGATGGATGAAATTCATACGCCGGATTCTTCCCGTTATTTTTATGCAGAAGGATTTGAAGAACGCCAGCAAAGCGGCGAAAAGCAAAAACAGTTAAGCAAAGAGTTTGTACGCGAATGGCTCATACAAAATGAATTTATGGGAAAGGAAGGGCAAACCGTTCCCGAGATGAGTGATAGCTGGGTAGAAACCATCTCCAATAAATACATAGAGCTTTATGAAAAATTAACCGGAACAGCCTTCCAGCCAATGCAAATGGATGAAGAAGAGGCGTACGGTATAATTGTAGAAGCATTGAATGCAATGGACATGCATTACCGGTAGCAAATGGATTATTGAACCGGCAATGCTTCCATAAAAATGTATTGCCGGTTTTAATTTTCTATCAGGCTGCAAGTCCAGCGGTTATCAGGATTAGCAGGAAATACCAGGAAATATTTATTAGGCCTGTCGATCTTCTCTGCTTTACCACCATCAAAATAACCACCCTTGAAATGTAAACTGCCTTCTGCATCTACAGTAAAGGTCCCTGCACTGGGCTTTTCAAAACCATTGTAGGTATACTTTCCGTTTTTTTCCAACACAAAAGAACCTCTGGGAATAAAGGTATAACTACCGTTTTGGTATTTTGAGGCTGTGCAACCATACTTACCATATTTTATGTTTGCATTTACCTCGTTTATCTCTTTTTTCTTTGCAGGAGCTTCGGCTGAACGGGTGTTTACGGTAGCAGCCTTGGCTTTCTTGTTTTGCGAACAGGAAGAGAGCGGCAACAGGAAACAAAACGTGATTGCCACAAGAAAAAGGGAACGGTTCATTGTTTTCATACGTGCAGTACTTGTTGGGTATCTGAAAAAGTTTCTGCCAACACGGCGGCTTAAATATACCCGGTTTTTCAGTTGGTTGCAACATATGAAAGGACATTTGCAAATAAGCAGAATGCTTTTGACATTGGTGAAAACATTTTCAAATGTTCATTGTCGTGAACCATACTATCCATGAACCGGAGGAGTTTTGGTCATCGGCACAAAAAAGCATTCCGAACCTACCGGAAGGCGGTGTAAAACGGGTGCTCAATGTTTTTCCCAATCAAAACTTGGATATATGCACTTGAGTTTAGGAAGCAGATTCCATTGAAAACCTGGATAATTACCTGCAGAAAAATTAGGCAATACAAGCAGGGAAACATATTTCCAAATAAACAAGGCTGCAGCCTTAGGGCTGGAAACGTAAGTCGTAACACCTGAAAACGAAATTGCTCATCTCCGCAGACAGTGCTAATGAAGTTTAAAGTGACATTGTCGTAACCATAAGTCAATCCTTTTGCCGAACACTTACTGCGCCTTCTTCTCTTCTGCCATTAGGTCAGCCAATTTCGGCCGTAATCTTGCTCTTGATTTGTTGAAGATATTACGACCCTTGTCAATGCCTTTGCGCTTTTCTTTTTGTTCTTCCAGAGGCAAGTGAATAAACTCAAAACATTCTTTTCCGCAGGTGCCTTCCCATTTTTCACGGCATTCATCACACTGTATGAACAAGAGATGACAGCCTTCATTGGCGCAGTTCACATGAGTATCAGCAGGCTTGCCGCACTGGTGACATTTTGCAATCACTTCTTCCGTGATGCGTTCGCCCAGCCGGTTGTCGAAAACAAAATTTTTCCCGTGGAATTTTGAAGGCAGGCCTAATTCCTTTATCTGGTTGGCATAATTGATAATACCGCCCTCGAGGTGGTAAACATTTTTAAAGCCTTTGTGCAACATGTAGGCACTGGCTTTCTCACAACGAATGCCACCGGTGCAATACATTATTATATTTTTTTCCCTGGCTTCCTTCAGCATATCGGCAGCCATAGGGAGTTGCTCCTTAAACGTGTCGGATGGAACCTCAATTGCTTTTTCAAAATGCCCCACTTCAAATTCGTAGTGGTTGCGCATATCCACAACGATTGTATCCGGGTCTTCCGTCAACTTATTGAATTCAGCCGCATTGACATACTTACCACGGTTCTGCATATCAAAATCCGGATCGGAGATGCCATCGGCAACAATCTTTTCCCGCACTTTTACTTTCAACACCCAAAACGATTTGCCATCATCATCCACGGCCACATTCAAGCGGATCCCATTGAGCGGTTCTATGGAATACAGGTAGGTTTTGAGCGATTCAAAGTTGGACGCCGGCACAGAAATCTGTGCGTTGATACCTTCGTGTGCTACATAGATGCGGCCAAACACTGATAGCTTTTCCAGGTTCAGGTACAATTGGTCACGGAACTGCTGTGGATCAGCAATCGGGAAATAGTGGTAAAATGAGATGGTGGTACGCGGCTCTTTTTCTTCGAGCAAACGCTGCTTTAATTCCTTTTGGGAAACACGGTTGTGTAATACTGCCATTCTTTTAGAAATTTTAAGGACACATGCCTGGTGAACAAAATTTCGGAAACGGCGCAAAGATAATCCTCACAAATCGTTTGAAATGTGAAAGAAGACCTGATTTTTGTCAGCTTACAGAACCCCGGCCAGGATAAGAATAAGTACCACCACTGCCAAAGCCAGAACCAGTACAGGGTTGATCAGCAACAGTGCCAGCAGGGCCACACCCAGAATGATGTAAATAAGTGTCCGGTCTGAAACCGCTGAGGCTTTAGGAGTGAAAAGAGATTTGGCTTTCAGCTTCATGGAGGTCCAGAAATAGTTGCGTTTGAGTTTCCGGACGGTTTTTTTGCTCATCTGTGCACCATACATGGAAAGAAGGACCATGCTTAACAGCGCATCAGAAATATCAGTAGAAGGTTGGTTGGTTGGTACAGTTGTTTTTTCTACAGGTTGAACAGTTGTGCTAAATGCCATAACAATAACTTTACAATTGGTTATCAGGTGACGCAAATGTAAGCATTAAACCCGTAGAAATCTGTTTACCGGCTCCGCCGGATGCCATTTCCGATTACCCCACCAAACCCTATGCGTACACCCACCTGCCGGCCTGGTTCTGCCTGCAGAGCGGTTACAACATCTACCCTGAAAATCTTGAAAATGTTTTCCAACCCGGCAAATGCTTCCACATAATAATTATTCCGGTTTACATAAAACGTGTTGGTACCTGCAACCAGGTTCCATTTTAGTTTGTTGAACAAGGGAATTTTATTTGTAAGCAGGCCGTTGAAATGATGCTCCGCATGGAGCACGGTGTAAAACTCCTCCGTATTGCTGTAACGGTAATAGGGCGCCAGTTGAAAGGTGTTGAGATAATCAAATGTAAACAGGATCTGGTTACCATTGAAGTGCTGGAAATCCGGTATATCTACCTGCCGGCTATTAAGAAATCCGCCCGTACTGAACCGGTAGCGCAAGGTACCGGCCAGTTTGAGATTAACATCGTCCGAAACAGTGAATTTCCATTTGTCGAAATCAGCCGTGCTGTTGAAGAGTTGCGGAATGCCCTTGGAATAGGCAAGTTGCAGCACAGGATATTTGGAACCGATAGATATCTTGCGATGCGGGAATTCGATGTACCGCTGTCCCGGCTGGAAGGAAATCTCTGCCGATGCTACCGTAGCAGAATGCGGTTGAAATGGAATGGCTGCAAGTTCTTGTGGGTGGTTAGGCAATAAAACCCTGTTCTTGTAAAAGAATGAAAAATCAGAGCGGTTCTCCAGCGGCATTCGGTCCTCGTAGTTTGCACTGATTGAAAACCGGAATCCATTTTCAAAGGCTTTGCTGTATTCAAAACGGCCAAACCAGGCTTCATAAATTTTCAGGTAATTGCGCCGGTAAAGAAGTGTAGAGATAGAATTGGTCGTTTCATCTATGGGTGAAGCTCGGTTAAACTGCAACACCCGTTTGCCTCCACTGAAACGAATAGACCGATTACGGAAAGAATCTGCTTTGGGCAAAATATGGAACGAAGCAAAGGAATTCAGGTGCGAATTGCTGAATCCATAACGTGTATTCCAATCGATCTCGTACTGCCAGTTACCATTTTTCGGACGAATGGCCAACTGTTGGTGCGCCGAAAGGGATACGCCTTCAACCGTATTGTACTGCAACCCTTTTACCAGCGGTTCAAACGTGTAGGTTTTGTATGAAGAAACCGAATAATAATTTCGGGTGACGCCTCCCCTGATTACCTGCAAGGGCCGAACAGGTTTTTGTGCTTTGCGAAGCGAATCAATTATTTTCGGTGAGTACATTGCTTCCCTATCTGCTTTGTACAAGCTGTCCTTTAGGGCAAAGTCCTGTTTTTCGTCCTTCTCTAAAGGCACGGGGCGAAGCCTGTCCCAATACAGGCTGTCACGTTTGTTGAATGCCGTATCATATTTCATCAGCACACGATCAAAAAACTTTCTTTTGAAAGCGGGTGCCAGGTTGTAATTGCTGTACACGTTCAGGAAATCGCCGGCAACAGAAAATCCGAAGATCTTCGCAGCCACAGATACGACCTGGTTCTGCGTACGCCATAGGTTCTCTGTAACCGGAAAATGCACTTGTGTAACCCGAACTGTATCCAGCAGATCAAGTCCGTATTCTTTGGTGACCGAGAGGCTTAAACTATGAATACGCCACTCTTCGTCAATGATCTGTACAATTCCATCAAACAGCGGTTCATTTTTTCTTCGCGGGGAAACACGGATGCGGTTGATCATCCTGCCTTCTTCAAAGAAATTGCCTTCATAGCGAAAGGTGTAAAAATGAAAAGCACCATCAGCCAGCGGTGAAACAAACCCTCGCGGATTGATGTCACCACTGAACAGTGTTACATTATTGGAGTAAAAGTTGACAAAAAAGGGCACACTGATACCAAAACCGCCGCCGCTCTGCCGGGAGGAAAGCACCTCCATTTTCAGTTTACCCGGGTGCTTATAGGCAACTTTTGTAAGTGATTCGGAAAGAAACAAAATACCTTGTCCCGATGAATCAATTCCACTGCGCTGAAGTTCGGACTTGTCGATTTTTTGTCCGAATACCCGGTCCGGTATCGCCCTTGATCGTAAAAGTCCTTTAATATATACATCTACAGTAAACGAGTCGATCTGCCGGTTGTGCTCTTCCCGCTTTTTAATGGCCTGCCGCATGATCTTAAGCGCCGGGTCCTCTCCCCTGCGGATAACAACTTCGGGCATAGCGAGATTTTGGGGAAGCAGCCTGAAATCCTCAACCTTGTTTTCACCGGCAACACGAATCCTCCGTTCTTCCGTCTTGTACCCTACATACTGACAAACCAAAATGTATTCGCCGGGATCGAGAGAGAGTGAATAAAGCCCCTGGCTGTTGGCAACAACACCTTTGGCGGTGTTTTTTACGGTTATAGAAGCAAATGCCAGTACCTCTCCTTTTTCATCTGTAACCTTACCGGTAACAGTGGCTCCCAAAAGTGCAAGAAAAGAGCTGCAAAAAAGGAGCAAAAGCACAAATTTTTTTAAAACAAATGGGCGGTTACTGAGGCTGGCCATGCCATCAACATACTTCGCACAGTGAGGAAACTTACCTGACACGTCTTGTGTTTAAGACAGGTCGTAACGAACTGCCGCTCATCGCAGCAAAACCGGCTACCAGTGCGCCAATCAAAGCAGTAAGCAGGATCAGGTAAAAGGACTGTCCTTGCAGCGGGAAAAGTTCTGCCATCCTTTTCGTAAGCACACCCTGGTTGCGCATATGAATCAGCAGTGACAATCCACCCCAAAGTAAAAAGATGGCCGTAAACGCTGCCAGGAATGCCCAACCAACTTTCTGTTGAATAAGCAAGGCAACCATGAAAGCAACGATGGCAAGGCTCCACCAGGGCAAATAAATGCCTGCAATAAAACTAAACGCAGCCGTAAGTAAAGTGGCTAAAAGAAAACGCATGGAAAGATTTTAGGCTTTAGAAAAACTGATTTTACCAATGATCCGCTTGTCGGAAGTTTCAGAGGCTTTCATTACCCACAGACGGTAATATTTACCTGCGATCCAGTCATCTATAAAGTTGTCGTAAAACCGCGAGCCAGGATTGCCGCTTTGGCCCGCCGGATAAATACCATAGGCTTCAATCTCAGGAGTCATGTGTACGATCATCCGCCAGCTGGGACCATTGGTTTTGCCATAGGCATTAATCACATTACCCCAGCCGCCAGCCTTGATGTTAAACCTGCCAAAAGCTGGAACGGCATCCCGCAACAAGTGCTGAATGGAGCTTTCTTTGTGTTTCCACCAAACAAGATCATTCTGCGCTTCTTCCTTTGCCAGTTTCGAAGCAGCCATTTTAAAAGCGGTTGTTACCTGTTGGTTCAGGGATTCGATCTGTGGCGTCAAAACATTATCGATGAATTTGCTCGTAGAGTCCCTTTTCAATATTTCGAAAAGCGTTTGCTCCGAAGGATAGGTTACTGTTTTGCCAACAGTAGAAAATTCATCCCGCCAGATAACTTTTTCAAGAGAATCAAACCAGGTTTGATAAATTGTAGGAGCCTTGCTTTCAGCGGTTACCTGGTAGTTCCAGGTATTCAATTCATCCAGGTATTTCCATTCCACATCATTGATATAACTACTGTCGATATGCGCCAGTAAAAACGGAACCACATCGGCTGCGAGGGTGCTGTAAACATCATTCTGCAACTTCATCATATCCTGGGGCGTGATGTTCTGCATAACACTTAATTGCTGTTGAACGGCAACACCCCGTGGGGTAATGTAATCACCAGGGATAAAATAAGGATAGGTACTATCCACCGGACGCTGATTGGCGCTTTGTATAAAGCCCTGGGCAGGATTCAGTACATGAGGATTGTCACTTTGCGGTATCCAGCCTTTCCAGGCATAAGAGGTATCTTCGCCAGGCATCACATATAAGCCCTGTCCTTCCCAACGCAGGGGAAATCTTCCTTGCTGCCAGATGGCAATATCACCGGTTTTTGAAGCGAAGATCATGTTCTGTCCCGGTGCAGAAAAGTGCTGAATCGCATTGACATAGTCGTCGTAATTTTTTGCCCGATTTAGCTTGTACCACATCAGCAACTCGTTGGAAGGATCGTGGGCTGTCCATCGCATGGCAACGGACGTATGCAATGTAGAGTCACCGTTGTTGAACGTGTGATCATAGATCACAGGGCCAAAAACGGTATAGGCAACAGAATCACGAAAAACATCACCGCTGAGCCGCTTGATTTCTTCCACCTTCATCTGTACGGGCTGCCATCTGCCGTTGTACCAGTACTCCCTGCGGCTTTCATCTTTAAAACGGATCTTGTAATAGTCAATCACATCCCGCCCCGCATTAGTAAAACCAAAGGAAACATTTTCATTGAAGCCGATCACAACACCCGGGATGCTGGGGAAAGTAGCACCGTATGCATTCATAGTGGGTGTATGCATTTGCATTTCAAACCAGATAGCAGGAAGTGTTAGTCGCAGGTGTGGGTCGTTGCACAAGATGGCTGCACCACTTGCTGTTTTGCTGCCACTTACCGCCCAGTTATTGCTGCCCTTTATGTCAACCGGCTTGGGCACCTGCACCGGATTAACGGTAGAATCGATACTGTAATAAAGTGAGTCTACAGAAGCCGGGGGTGCGGGAATTTTTACTGAAGCAGAAAATGGCGTACCGGGCGGAATAATAGGTTGCAGTGAATCATCTACCTGTGGATACAGGATGGCCATTTCTTTACGGGAAAAGATTGCTTTTTGATTGGTAAACTCCAGGTCTCTTGCATAACCCAGTCCGGCCAGGTCTGCAGACATGAGTTTGATAAAGAGAGCAACTTTCAGGTTGCTCCATTTTTCAGGTTGATAGCCCAGCAGTTTGAACTCCAAGGGAAGAGAAGCTTCCGTAAGATTATCGATATAGGCATTTACTCCCGCTGTATATGCATCCAACACCTGTTTGGTGCTGGGATCTTTTTCCATTTCCTTTACCATGATCTCTGCAGCATGCACCATGCCCATGCGGCGCTGCAAACGGTCATAATTCAGCAAACGATCATTGTTAACCACTTCGCTCAATCTGCCCGCCGCAGCCTTTGATTGAAAGTCCATCTGCCAAAGCCGGTATTTTGCATGCAGGTAGCCCTGTACAAAATAAGCGTCATTGTCATTGTTGGCAAAAACATGCGGCACAAGGCGCTCATCAAGGTAAACATCAACCTTTCCCTGCAACCCGGCAAGAGCCAGTTCTTCGCTCAGGTCTTCGTCGTTGGCTTCTGCTGCCTGCCAAAAGCCTGTTTGCGGACTCAAGAATTTGCCAAGAGCCGGAATAGCATCCCACCGCTTATTGAGAACAAAAATGAGGGCAATAGTAATAACCGTACTGATAACAAAGAGGACAATTCGCATACGCAGTGAATAGGGGCGAAAGATAATAAGATGTGCCGAAAGCGAAAAGGAATGAACGTCAGAGGCCTTTCAGGAACTACATTCAAAAAAAAATCTTCACCAGCGTGAAGATTTACAATCAGTAGAAATAGTTTGGAATCAAGGGTTCAGCAATGTTTTTGCCTGCGCAGCAACACAGGCAGCCATATTTTGAAACATTTCTTTTTGTTCGTCATTGAAGGCAAGCACCATTTCTTTACCGCCCGTACCGGTAAGTTTAATGCTGGCCACCTTCTTGGTAACAAGTCGATTCAGCCAGGATTGCGTAGTCGGGGTGTTTTTAAAAATAAAGTGAAATGCGCCATCACAATTCATTGAACCGGAATTACGAAAGTTGGCCTTGGTACGTTCTCCTTCAAAAACAACGTTGGCTGTTGATTCAGAATCAAAACAGCGGTTGTCGCCTTTGATCCATATAAAAAAATCAATTTCTTTTTGTGTTGCATCTGCCGAAATGGAGACTGTTAGTCCGTTACCGGTAAAATTCTGGAAACCCGTGGAGAGTTTCGTTTGGTGGTTGAACGGATCAACTGATTTTTTAAGATTGCAATCCTGGGCAAAAGCGGCCGCAGGAAAAAGGAACAGGAGCAGGAAAAAATTTTTCATAAGAACCGTATCAGGTTTAACTGCATTAAAAATAGACAAGGTTGGTTGGGTATAAAACAATAGGATGTTAAAACTTCAGCGCAGGCTTTCAAATCCGTATCTTACCTGGCTCCAGAAACGGTCAAGGGCGATAATATTCTCTTTGAAAAAAGAAATCAATGCCGGCCAATCTTCTTTTCTAAAAATGGAAAGGCCCTCTTTCCCGATGAAGATGGTAGACACTGTTCGTCCGTAATCATCATGCGTGTGCAACTGCCACTGCCAATCGTTGCCCACAGATGACAAAAAAATATTTTCCAACTGCTGAAACTGTTCAAAGTAGATTTGTTGGATCTCCTGGTCTTTATGTGTGAGTAGGATAATAACCGTAGCTTTCTTAATGTCTGCCTGCATACGAAAAGCAATGTCCTTCTCCCCTGTTTTATAATTGACCCAGTTTATTTTTTCACCTTCCGCTGAAAGTAACGGCGCCATGTATTGACCAAATACCGTCCAGAATTCCTGTCTTAACTGTGCCGCCTCCTGCTTCGAATACATGGAGCAAATGTAGAAATAGTGCCCTGAAAAACAGGATTCCTTGTGCGCTGATAAGCCTGGTTGGGTTCAGATCTTGCTCTTCTACACTATACTGTGGTTTCGCTTCCACAAGGACAAACAAAATCAACGATTTAGAGCAAATATTAAGGAATCAAAAATCTGGCATGTATTTCCTAATTATATAATTGAACTTAAAATTGTAGGGTTATGAAACAAGTGTTTGAAAGGCTATTACAGAAGGAGAATAAAGGAGACAATTTTCATTTATCGACCGCAGTTTATATGATCTTATTGTTCCTGACTTTTTGGGGCGTAAGTTTCTATGTGCTGGTCAACAGTTTTGCCTAAACAATCCTTCATTGGATAATAACATTGTTGCAGGGGTGATGTATAGAGGTGTGGCGAAAGTGCCTGCAACGAATTGAAAAGCTTCCTGTAGGGAAGCTTTTTATTTACATAGTTGGATTATTAATGATGCCGAAAGTTTCCAGCTTTCGAGAATTCACTCCTGATAGAAAGACCATTTACCGCTCTTTTCCCTTCACTTCCGCTCAAAGACAAAAGAAAATTATCTTTGAAAAATGCCAACAAAACTCTCTGTCAACATAAATAAAATCGCTACGTTGCGAAACAGCCGTGGTGGCAATAATCCCGATGTAGTGAAAGCAGCCATTGATATCCAGCGCTTTGGCGCTGACGGTATCACGGTTCACCCCCGCCCCGATGAACGGCATATCCGGTACAGCGATGTCCGCAATATCAAAAAAAATATCACCACAGAATTTAATATTGAAGGCAATTGCCGCGAACAGAAATTTGTTGATCTTGTTTTGGAAGTAAAACCACACCAGGTTACACTTGTTCCGGACGAATTAGGACAGATTACATCCGATCACGGATGGGATACTATCAGGTATAAATCCTACTTAAAAGAAATGATTGCAGTATTTAAACAAGCGGGTATAAGAGTTTCCATCTTTGTAGATCCTGACCCCAGGATGGTGGAAGGAGCTGCCTTAACGGGAACGGACCGGATTGAACTATATACGGAAAACTACGCAAAACAATACAGCGCCGGCAATAGAGGCAATGCCATTGTAAAATACGTGGATGCTGCCAAAAGAGCGAAGGAAGTTGGGCTCGGGTTAAATGCAGGCCATGACCTTGATATGCACAATCTTAAATATTTCAAACAAAATATATCCTGGCTCGACGAAGTGAGCATTGGGCATGCGCTAATCGCTGATGCGCTTTATTTAGGTTTGGAAAATACTATACAGTTGTACAAAAGGCAGCTAGCCGAATAAAAAGATATCCGGCTAACTGCATTATTATCAAGAAACTAAAACCGCCGTTTCCAAAGTTTACCGAGTTTCTTTTTGAGCGAGTCTTCATTCACCTTTTTGACGATTACGTAACCAGCCACTGCAATAACAGTAACTGCCAATACTTTCACCCAGAAATAATTGGGCAGTTTTGGTGGTACATAGGTAGGACCTTCGTCATTAAACAAAGCGGGTTCTTTTACGTAACGGCCTCTTTCGGGCATACCCATGTGCCAAAACTCGCGGGCCATTTTATGCAGTGCTTTGCGGGCTTCATCCCCATACATCGAACTACCATGACCGGAGGCAATCACATTCGGCTCCAAAGCAGCCAGGTCCCGGACTGAACGGGCAGCAGTACCCCAGTCAGGGGTAAAATATTTAGGAGGTCCGCTCAATACTCTTTTCTGGCTCATTACTGAAAACACGGACTCTTGTTTTGTGGTAACCACAGCATCACCGGCAATCAGTACACCGTCCCGCTCACGGAAGAGACTGATATGACCGGGGGTATGACCAGGTGTGTGCAGCCATTGCCAGTCGGGTAATTCAGGGATATTACCATTTTCCGGCAGTTCCCGTAAATGCTCCTGCACGTCTATCGGGCCGCTTGGATAAACAAATGCCATCGATGCCATCATTCCTCCCCCTACTGTTGGGTCGGGTGGCGGGTATGATGATTTCCCTGTTAGATAAGGTACTTCCATATGGTGACAATAGACGGGAATACGCCATTCACTTGCCAGTTGCTGCAGTGCACCCCGGTGATCAAAATGACCATGCGTCAGAACAATAGCCTGCGGCACACCACCCGGCTCCATAACCTCCGCAATCATGTTCTTAATCTTGGCATAAGAAGACTTAAGGCCTGTATCAACCAAAACATACCCTGGCTGCTGCTGGCTTTCAATGATGAATACATTTACAAAGACGTCCTTCATCCGCCATACACCCGGGGCAACGGCATATATGTTATTAACGATATGCCTTTCTTCAGTAGCAGAAACTTCCCGCCTGTCTACGATTCGTTTATCCATAAGACCATATTTTATGTATGGGGAAGGGCACAAATAATATACCATGGGCTGGTATCATCTCTGGGGGAAAGAGACAAACTGGAACATGGATTCACAAAAAGGAAGTTTGAATGATATAAAAACACAGACATTCGTCTGATTTCGACCCATATTTATTTTATGATAATTATTTTATTCATCACTTATATTTTCCACCATTAAAACAAAATAGCAGGGTCCGCTTCAATCGCTATTAAATTATCACCTACAAAAACGAACTTGTATATGAAAATTCAAAAACTACCAGAAAACACGGAAGGAAAATGATAATTGCTGGTTAGTTTTCATAGTTGAAAAAACATGCGGTTACTAGACCTCTATGTGAAATACTCGCTATATAAGCCACACATTTTAATGCACTATTCAACTGCAGAAAACTTTGATTTCAATGAGAATGGTAAACAGTGTAATATGGGTCTTGGTGAGAGACAGTATATTTTAGGAATATAGAAAGAAACCTTTAAAGTAGATTCTAAAATATGTGCACTGTGAATTTACTTATCTTGACCTTAAATCTTAGGGCATGATTCCCTCCTTACGCAAAGCATACAATCAACAATTTTCAGAAGATAAATACACAGGCTACATTCAGGAACTGGCATCACGATATCCCGGCCAACTCGATTTTCGCGTAGCAGAAACACCGGTATTTATACCAACTGACTTCAGCCGTAAAATGTTAGCAGCCTGTGAAGCCATTGTTGATATTATTAAAACGCCTGCCTACAAGAATCAAAGCGAACGTGCCATTCCGGAGCATGTAAGAGTACCCAATGAAGATAGTCACCCGCACTTTATTGCTTTCGATTTTGGTATTTGCACCAATGAAATAGGAGATCTGGAACCACAACTGATCGAGATGCAGGGCTTTCCTACGATTTTTGCCTGGCAGTTGGTTCAGCCCGAAATCCACCATCGCCATTTCCCCTGGCCAGGAGGCTTTTCTATCTTTCTCAATAATTACAACCGTGAATCGTATATACAATTACTGAAAGAGTTGATCATCGGAGACTGTGATCCCGAGAACGTTATTCTCCTGGAGATTTTCCCCGAGAAGCAAAAAACCCGCGTTGATTTCTTTGCCACCGAAGAACTGATCGGGGTAAAGACGGTTTGTCTCACCAAACTGATGCAGGAAGGCCGTCACCTTTATTATGAAAATGAGGGAAAAAAAATACGAATCAACCGCATCTACAACCGCCTGATTTTTGACGACCTGTTTCAACAACCAGCAGACGTGCAAGAAAAAGGAAAACTGATGATGCAGGACTTAGATGTTACCTGGGTTCCGCATCCTATTTGGTTTTACCGCCTGAGCAAATTTACTTTGCCCTTTATTGACCATCCTTATGTACCCTACACACGATTTTTGAATGAAGTGGATCCGCTGCCGGTAGACCTGGAGAATTATGTGGTAAAACCGCTGTTTTCTTTTGCAGGGCAAGGCGTGATCATCGATGTTACGAAAGAGGAAATTGCAAAAATACCTGACCCAGAAAACTGGATCCTTCAGCGCAAAGTACATTATGCCGATGTCATTCAAACGCCGGAGGAACCTGCAAAAGCCGAAATCCGTGTATTCTATTTTTGGCCTCCCGGCGCTGACCGTCCAATAGCCGTGAACAACCTGGCACGGCTAAGCAAAGGAAAAATGATTGGTGTGCGGTACAACAAAGACAAAACCTGGGTTGGTGGCAGCTTTTGTTTGTTCGAGCAAACCTGAAAAATCACAGTTTTTAATTAACCAGCCGTATTAATCTTTCACGTTTACCCGGATTCCTAAAAAAGCTCTTCGGCCCTGGTTTGGTGCAAATACATATGAAGGATCAAACGTTAATGCATACGGGTTCTCCGGAGTCTGCTGCACGTTACCCCCTGCATCGAAGACAACATTTTTGTCAAATGGATCATGTGAACGGGCTATCAGGAATGGATTTCCTTTAACAGGTGTCCAGTTCAGCAGGTTCTTTATCCCAGCATAAACTTCTACCCTTCCAGAAAACCACTTGGTAACCTGTAAATTTTGCAGGCTCCACACGGGAGAGAATGGCTTGCGCGGATCCAATGCAGATAATAATGGAAGCCGCATGGGTCCGTAGATATTTCCTGTATAATCGATGGTTAACCCGGCAAGCGGCACAGAATAACTGAACGTCCAATTAGCACTCCAGCTTTCCGTTAGAACCGGCCGTTGTTTTTTTATGCCATTAGCATTTTCATACTTGGCCACATCCTGTAAGGTTACGCCTAAATATCCTTTCAGCCGTTGCAGAAAATTGGCTTCCAGGTTCATTGAAAGCCCCCTGGAAACCGAATGCCCCTTTAAGTTGTTGTAAATGATTTTATTGGGATCTGTATCATAATCCGGAATAATTTGGTTACGAAAATGCGTGTACCAGGCTGAAACATCCAACACAATATTCTTTGATCTTTCACCAATACGGTTACTGTATTGGACATTGATATTCCGGCTCTTCTCTGGTTCCAGCTTTTCTTTTATCTCAACAGCCCTGGCTCCCGTTAATGCAGCATGTTCTTCCGTAAATAAATTCACGACACGAAAACCCGTCCCTGCATTTATACGGATGACCTCCTTTTCAGACAAAGCAAACTTGTATGCAAACCTTGGAGTGAGAATGGCCCTATGCACCGGGTGATAATCATACCGCAGTCCTGCCAGCAGGGTATGCGCAGCGTTCAGCTTCCATTCATTTTGCAGGAAAATTCCTGGCAAAAACACTTTTTGAGGTTTGTTGTATTTCGTAGCTGTATCCAATGTTGCTGTGGAATTGTCATCATAATAATTGTAACGTCCGGCTAAACCCAACAAAAGACTGTGTGACCGAATAGTTTTATCCCAGGTTGCCTGTCCAAATAAGAAGGTTTGGTCCGCCATATAAGGCGTGGTTCCATAATAAGAATTCTGCTGATGGCCGGTTGCTGAAAAAGCAAAAAACATTCGCTCCGAAACAGGTAACTGGTAATTGCCGATAAGCTCCCATCGCTTTGTGTAGATGCTTTCTCCGTAAACGCTGTCGCCACCACGGAAGCTTTTATTCCATTGCATTTCACCACCCCATCTGTCTTCATAAAAATAGCGTCCCGCTAAAGTGGCCAACCGGTTATGGCGCCTTTCCAGATTCCATTTATTAAAAACGGAGATGCGGTGTTGCAGGGTTACATCCGTAAAATTGTCACCATTGTTATCGATGGGATTGTTGTAGTTAAAATAATTGACACCCAGTAAAGACGTCAGCAATTTACCCAGCTTCCATCGGGTGCCAATATCCACCAGGTGCTCCTGCCAGGAGGTTGTCATTACATTGGCAGAAAAAACCGGTGCTTTACCGGGTGACTTTGTAATGATGTTGATCAGCCCACCGATAGCCTCTGATCCATACAATCCGGAAGCCGGACCTTTCACCACTTCTACCCGCTCAATCATCTGGCTGGGAATGCCAAACAAGCCATAGACCGATGACAAGGCACTTACAATGGGCATCCCATCAATGGTAACCATCGTATAAGGGCCTTCCAGTCCGTTGATATGTATATCGCCGGTATTACAAACGTTACAGTTGATCTGCGGCCGTACACCGTTTACCATCGACAGGGATTCAAATACACTAGGTGCCGGATTTTTTTGAAAGAACTTGTTTGAATATACTTCCACCGGGATGGGACTTTCCAGTCGTTTTACTGCTTTCATCGTACCTGAAACAACAACGGCGTCTAAAGAGGAAGACGGCTGTAGTTCTACCAGTAATTCTGTAAGGGAGTCTTTTAAAAACACTTTTTGCTGATACGGTTCATACCCAGCCATGGTAACTTTTACCAGGTGTTCTCCAAATGCAACATTGTAAAAAACAAAACTCCCCAGTGAATCGGCAGCCTTCGTTTGTTCATTTAGGGTAATGGTTGCACCTTCTAAATGCTCAAGGCCTGACCGGACTTCACCTTTCAGATTTGCTTGCGAAAAAGAAAAAAATGCAAGGTGCAGCATACATCCCAATAAAATCGTCTGCCTCATCATGATCATAATATTTGAATATCCAAAACTAAAAAATTTGGGTTACCAAATAAATTTTATTTCTATTCCCACTTTACATTTGTGAAATGTCTCATTTCGGCCACCAATTCGAAGAAAATTACCTGAAGGAGCTGTACAAGCTGAGCCAGAAAGATGTAAAGAAGGTCAATAACACAGCTTTGGCAAAAGCCATGGCACTTAACCCGGCTACAGTACTGGAGATGGTTCGTAAACTAAGCGAAAAAGGTTTGGTGGAATTGCTCTCTGATAAAAGCATTCAGCTTACAGAGCAGGGAAAGAAAAAGGGACTGCTGATTATCCGGAAACATCGCCTTTGGGAGGTTTTTCTTGTTAGCAAATTGAAGTACAGATGGAGTGAAGTGCACGACCTGGCGGAACAATTGGAGCATGTAGGCAGTGAAGACCTTATTAACAGGCTGGAGGAATTTTTAGGTTATCCTGCCTTTGATCCGCATGGCGACCCTATACCCGACCGGAATGGAAAACTCAAAAAGAATACAGCCATTGCCCTATCCAAAGCTCTCAAAAACAAAAATTACCAGGTGGTAAGTTTTGCCGATACGGCTGATTCCTTTCTTGATTACCTGAGCAAACTGCAAATAGAACCCGGCACAAAGCTGAAGATAACCGACCAATTGGAGTATGATGGTTCGTTCTCTCTCACCGTGCAGAAAAGTATCATCCAGATTTCCGAAAAAGTGGCAAGCAATATATTGGTACAACCGGTTATTTAGCCTTTCTCTTTAGTGCATTTAAAAACAGGTATTCAAAACTGATCATCACACTGTTTTTGGTAATACGATAAATATCACTACCCAACTGAAAACGATAACCAACATTCAGTTTGGCGGCACTGTTAAAAATGGCCTGCACAGATGGCGCCAGGTCAACATAGTAAGTTTCGCCTGGAAAATTGATGTTACGGCCGCCCAGCAATTCCACATATAAGTTCAGATTCGTTTGGTCATAATCTTTGTACTCAAATGGCAGTAAAAGATAGCCTGCCGAAAGCGAATAATTGATAGCCTGGTAAGCATAAATTCCCTGCAGGTTTTTATCCTTTCGTTTTTCATCCAGTACTTCATTCCATGCGACAGTACCCGAAAGGGCCAGTTTGTGCCAGAGTTGTGTGGCGATCAACCCTGCCTGCACACCGCTTTGTTCTCCCATCATCAGGTTGATCTCGTTATGATCAAGATGATTGCGGCTGTAAGCGGCCGTACCAAAAACAGCCATGCGGAAATGTTTGTGCACTTCATCATTGGAAAGAAAACGGTATTTGGCGTATAAGCGGCCCCCTTCCCAAATCATACTGTTCTGGTGCATGTTGGAAAAATTGGCACCGGCTTTTACCATCCAATTTTTGCTGAGTCCTGCTGCCACTTCCGGCATATACCGTTGAAGAGTTCTTTCAGAATGAACATCACCATGCAAAATGGCGGTTGCTTTTACGGTAACTGATTGCGCCGGGTTGTTTGATGCCGGTTCGGAATATGGATATAATTCCTGCGCAGAAACACTGATCCCTGCCAGCAGGGCAACGACAAAAGAGTATATAACTTTCATTTGGGGAAAGAAAGCCCTCCAAAAAAGGAGGGCTTAATGGGTATTAAATAATGACATGAAAGATCCTGTTGGCATCCTGCCCACCTTCTGATGAACAGCATTTTGCCATGCGGCCTGTCTGTACACATTCCATCTTTGTCATGGATGCATATTTCTTAAAATCTTTTGCAGAAACAAAGGATTTATCCACGATAGAGAAGGTCACATCACCATTCAGCGACTGAGCTTTTGCTGTAAGAATATGAAATGTTTTTCCTCCAATCGCAACGTGGTCATCCTTTTGCACCTGCAGGTTACTTACCGCTGTTGTGACCTTCAGTGAAGCCACCGAAAAACCGGCATCTTCCACCGCTTTTCCCAAGGCGTCAAAATCAACAGTTTCAGCAGGTTTGAAAGTAAGATTGTACTGCTGGTTCTTGATATCAACCAATACCTTTTCGACAAAGGGTACTTTTTCCAGGGCCACTTTTACTGCTTTGGAACACATGGAACAGGTTAAACCACTGGCCTGCAGAGATGCACTTTTGAATTGTGCCTGTGCAGAAAAACCCCAAACCATCAGCATAAAAACCAATAGCTTTTTCATATTGATGAATTTTAAAGGTTAGGACTTTTTGCAACAATCTTTTGTATCACAACCGGCTTCTTTGCAACAGCTCATATCTGCGTTGCATTTGCCATCTTTCATGCAGGCTGCTTTCGTGCACTTTTCATGATCGCAACAACTTTGCGAAGTTGCAGCAACAGAAGAAGTGCCTCTTTCATATTTGCAGCACTCGTGCAGGCTATCATAGGCCTCGTTGGTGGCTTTTACATTTTGCGTATCGTAGCCAACACCGGCTACAGCCTTTTCGATTTTGGCGGTATTGGTAGTATTGCTGGTGTATTTTACCGTCAGCATTTTGTTGTCGGTACTCCACTCGGCAAACGTTGCACCGGCATCTTTGGCCGCTTTTTCAATTTTCTTTTTGCACATGCCGCATTCGCCGGAAACTTTTATTTTTTCGGTTTTTGCCTGCGCAAAACCAACAGAAGCAATAGAAACAAAAAGGACGAGGAAGAATATCTTAAGCGTTTTCATTCTTTAGAATTTTTTATGAAATTGATTGAATTGAAGAGTAAAGCAACATTTATTTGTTGCAGGAAAAATTGCAGCGGAGTAGCCTCTTCTAAATTCTGAAAACGCGGTTGTGGAGGTAAGTATCCTGTTCACTCAAAGGAGGTCCATGGGCAACAGGTTCTTTTGTTTCCCTCTCAAAAAAATAAGGTGTAAATAGAAGATTGGTTGGTAAATAAACCGGAATGGAAACCGAATAATCAGCTTGTACCAGTTTTGCGGTGGTATGATCAACTTTCAGTTTCACCACCTTGACTTCGTCTTTACAACAGCCGTCATTATCGGCGATGGGCATACCGCATTTACCACATTCATCTGCTGCTGATTCGCCCCACTCCATGCCATTCAACCGGTCCATGCAATAATGTACAGAAACCACAAAGCCTGTACTGACTACAAAATAAACGAGGAGTGATATGGTAGCGATCAGCTTTTTCATTCCTTTTGCAAATATAGAAATAGCCTCAGCAATCAAAAGCCGATTTTCTTCAATTGCATTTAATTAACAAAAGTCCAGTAGATGCCAAAACGAAAGACCATTCCCGGTGTAGGATAACCGGCTGCGGCCATGTTATTAGCGGTAAATCCAAGACTACCGCTCCCAAAATTAGCGGTGTGCAGGTTTTCGAGCCGCAAAAACCCTTTGAATGTACGGATACGAAAATGCAGGAAAGCATGGACTTCTGGCCGGTTGCTAATGGTGAGTGTATCCTGGTAGAAAAACTGTCCCAGGACAGGAGAATAATTATCAGCCTTAAAAGGCGTATTGTATCGCAGCTCAAGCCCGGTAGAAAGATTTAAATTACGGAAGAAACGTCCTTCAAATGCCAGTCGATTACGGGTAAAGAGCAAGGGAAAATTGACCTCTGCCCCACCCGCTTTTTGTTGTACGTACAATTCGGAGTGCACATTCCAAAAGCGGCCCAGGCGAAATGTTTTCGCACCACTGACACGCAATACATTAAACAGGGCACTCTCCTGCCGCAACTGCCGGTAACCATTCATGTACAGGTAATTTGTAACAATATAATAATCACCTTTCAGCTGCAGGGCCAGTTTGGGCAGGTAATAGCTGGCAAAAAAATGAATGGTATTTTCTTTTGAAAAATCTTTTGGATCATCCAGGTAAAAAGAGCTGCGCTGGTCATACAAAAACGAAGGCGATCGGTTGATGTTCTGAAAACCAATCTGCAGGGTACCCAACTCCTCGCTCAGCAAACGCTGTAAACTAACGTAGGCATGATAGTCACCAATGTTATTTCCTGCCAGGTGCAACCTTCCAGATGCATTGATATCCCATTTTTGATTTTTGGTACGGTTGCGGTATTCGCCATGTCCTATAATGTTGTAAAGTGAGATATCGCCACGTGGTAAATATCCTTTCACTAACTGCAACTCTGCACCCAGATTAATAAACTGCTGGAGGTTGTTGGCATCCGGAAACTGGTAAATGGAAAAATCATTGCTGATCTCCTGCCAGCTATCCTGCAGGTAAATAGAATCGCCTGGATTTATTTTAATATTATAAAGACTATCATAATAGGTTGAGTCCGGGATGTTATTTGTGGCATCTGAAGGAAAATCCTGGTAGGAATACTTGTAACGACTATACCGCAGGCTATGCTCGAACCGCACCCTTGGGTAAAAAAGCGGGATGACAGTTGAATCCGTTACCAGTGAATCCTTGCGTCCCAGGTCATACTGCTGGCGCAAAAAAAAGTTGCTTTCGTTCTCCATGCGTCCGGTGCTGAATGAATTGCTGAACACACTGGCCCGCAGCGAAGGGCTTCCTCCCAGTACAGTTGGAATGGTAAATCGGCGTTCGTATGTAGGATTATTTAAGTAATCCTGGTCCATGAGAATGCCACCGCTTTCCCCTGCGCTCATTTTGTTTTGCAGAAAAACAAAATAATTGTTGTAGCGGCGGTTTGGCGATTGGTACCAGGAGGCTAGTTGGATGTTCGCATGGTTATTACGCTGGTTTCGGAATTGGCCCGGTGCCGTGATCAGCCGGTAATTAAAACTCGCATTCCAATGTGGCTTTAAATTTTGCGTATGCAGCACTTCAATAATCTGTTCTGTGCCGGTAGCCACCATGTACCCTAATTCGGTATAGGGTCGTGGTGTGTTGAAAAACCGTGTTTGTTGCAGGCTCCATTTGTAAACATCCAGTGTATGAAAACCCGGATCCCAGCCGGTTCGAGACGGCATGGTAAATAGTAATGACCGGGTGGCAGAACCGGTATTCCCGAGGTAAAGATGCGTAGCCGGAATGGGAAAACGGCTTGTATAATCACGGACCGAAGTATCAAAGGATGTGGGTCGAACTGTGTTGAACGTATAGATTCTTACATTCAAACTGTCATCGCTGTAGTCACGGCGTTCCACACCTTCCCTCCCGGCAGAATCGGAATTGGCGCCCCGTATTTGTGGCAGTCCCTGCTCCTGACCCGGCACTGACGGACTTCCCGGAAATCCACCTGGTCGGATAACCGGACGTTGTGCCAGCAGGCAGGATGCCTGAACCAGCAATAGCAGGAGAAAGATGGTATTCCGGAACGATTTCTTCACGTTTGCATCATTATAGAGAGGCAATCATTTCGCGAATGATGGCTGAAAACTTGGGCTCAGCTTCCTTAGCTGCCTGCAGAACTTCTTCATGGGTGATGACATTTTCCTCTTCACGGATACCCACATCCGTGATCACACTCATGGCAAAAACAGCCATGCCCAAATGCGATGCGGCAATCACTTCCTGCACGGTACTCATGCCAACAGCATGCGCTCCCAGAATGCGGATCAGTTTGTACTCGGCACGGGTTTCAAACGTTGGCCCGGTAACACCGAAATAAACGCCTTCTTTTATAGCAATGTCCAGGCGTTGTGCAATCTCTTTTGCTTTTTGCACCAGGTCTTTCCGATAGGGTTCACTCATATCGGTAAAGCGTGGTCCGAGTCTATTATCGTTTGGACCCAGCAAGGGGTTCGGTGTAGCAAATGAAATATGATCGGTAATGATCATCAAGTCACCAACCTTCATGCCTTCGCCAACACCACCGGCCGCGTTAGAAATTACAACGGTTTCGATTCCTAAAAATTTCATCACCCGGATAGGAAAAACAACGTCTTCCGGTGAATACCCTTCATAAAAATGAAAACGGCCTGCCATGGCTATGACAGGTTTGCCGGCAATCGTGCCGAAAATCAGTTTGCCGTGATGGCCTTCTACCGTGGAAACCGGGAAGTGCGGAATGTTTTCATAAGGAATCTGGTGTTCGACATGGATCTCCTGGGTAAAATTGCCAAGGCCACTGCCCAGCACAACACCAATCTTTGCGTCTGTCGTATGATAGGATCGCAGGAACTGCGAAGCTTCAACGAGTTTATCGTAGGTATTCATTTGCGGCAAAGATAGCCGCCGGAACTTTACGGTTATTTTATGAAATTCATAATATTGGGAGTAAACAGATTGCAGGAATGACCATCTATCAATCAATCTATTGCAACTCACCATTCACCACTCATTTATAGAGTGTAAGGTCATTCAGTATATCGGAGATGGTATCGTTTTGAAGCAGGATACCTTTTGCACTGACCTCCGTTTCAATTTTGGCATGTTCAGTTTCCAGTTCTTTGGTGTTGATGGCTTTTGCCCTTTTTTCCTGCGGCGGGTTCAGCTTCTCCGACTTTTCAAACTCCAACACTTTTTCGTGTATATCGGCGGGTAAGCTGTTCTCGCATTTATAAGCCAGCTCAATAAACTGCCGGGCAAAAAAAGCATCGATCTGGATACGGCGCTTCGACAGGTGGGCAAACTTGCCAATGATGCGACAAATGTTCTCCCGTTCTTCGGGACTTAACTGCTCAGCAAATTCATAATCTTCGATCCTGCAAAGTGAAAGGATCAGGGGCTCCAGCACATCTACCGATACCACGTACACATCATAATCGGCCATGTTGTACACAAACTGGTTTACTACCGGTAATGTGTTGGTTGGTATCACCAGGAACACATCTTTTTTCACCCCTTCGATCTTTGCATATTTTTTTGCCGCTTCCGCCTGCGCTTTCAGGTATTGGGGGAAGTTCTTCAGGTCCTCGCCTGCCGGACTTTTGGCGTCGAATACCACGTATTCATCACAGATCAATAAAGTATTATCGGGTTCGCCACGAAACGGCGGCTTGTCTACATAATTCAGTGTATGCTTCTGGCAGATCAGTTTCATACGCCCCTGCACATCGGTCTGGTGCATCGTCCATGTCTCTTTAAGGGCAAGCAGACGACTCATCTCTTCTTCATGGCGTTCCTGGATTTCTTTTGACCGTTCTTCCTGCAACTGCTGCCGGAGTCCTTGCAACGAAACAATTTCCTCGGAATATTTTTGCTGACGGAATTCTTCTTCCTTTTTAAGCTGAATATTTTCTTCCCTTGCTGCTTGCAGGTCTCTTTGGCAGTTCTGAAGGCGCTCTTTCAGGAGTGCCAGTTCCGAACTCAGGTTCAGCAATTGTCCATCAAGATTTCGTTTTGTTTCCAGTGCTACAGTTAGTTGCAGATGGCTGGAAGCCAGGGACTGTTCGGCAACACTGAGTTCATTTTGCAAAGCACCCAAACCAGCAGCAGCATCAACCAGGTCTTTTCGAACCCGTCCCCATTGGAAGATCCGCTCCCAGAAGGAAAGATTTTTGACTTTGTCTAAAAAAGCCCTGACGGTAAGAAGTTGGTTACTCATGCCACTGGATTTGGGTTAGCGTATTGTAGTTAAAGATGCAAATTTCTGCGAAGGGTTGCAATGCAAGGTCAAAATTCAAAAGCAAAGCTGTCATCACTTCACGTAAACACGGTACACCTTGCCTATCACTCATTGCTTTTGGGTTCAATCAGATCCCACAGATTTCCATAAAGATCTTTGAAAACAGCCACCGTACCATATGCTTCATCAGCGGGCCCGCGAACAAATTCAACGCCCTGCTGACGTAGATTGTTGTAGTCACGCCAAAAATCATCCGTATGCATGAAGAGGAAAACACGGCCACCGCTTTGGTTTCCGACAACCTGCTTTTGTTCATCCGTAGCCGCTTTGGCCAAAAGCAGGGAAAAGATGCCATCACCTTTTGGCTTTATCACCACCCAACGTTTGGTTTCACTCATGGGTTTATCTTCTATCAATTCAAACCCGAGCGTTTGGGTATAAAAACGGATTGCCTCATCATAATCATTCACCACCAAGGCCACTTGTATGATTCGCTGGTTCATAAGAAATAGTAAAAGACAAAGAAACGCAGAAACCAAAAGCCATCCATGCCGCATTGCACTTTCAGTTGTTAGATTTGTGTTATGCATTACCGCGCAGCAACGATTGATGATATCCAGGACATCCAACAGATCAGGCATGCCGTGAAAGAAAATGTTTTGTCCGACCCTTCGCTGGTAACCGATGAAGATTGCATCCGGTACATTACCCAACGCGGCAAAGGCTGGGTTTGTGAAGAAAACAATCGGATGATCGGTTCTGCCATTGCCGATTTACAGGATCATAATATCTGGGCACTATTCCTCCGTCCTGAATACGAAGGCAAAGGTATAGGCAGGCAGTTGCATTACCGGATGCTGGAGTGGTATTTTAGCCAAACAAGCGAAACGGTTTGGCTTAGTACAGAAAAGGGAACCAGGGCAGAAGGCTTTTACCGCAAATTGGGTTGGAAGGAAGTGGGCAGCTATGGAAAGTGTGAAATTAAATTTGAAATGACGTTTGCTGACTGGCAAAAGGTGAAAAATGCTCACCTGGCAACTGATAATCTTATTTAAGCAGTTTTTCTTTTTATCATCCTGAAAAACCGTGTTTGTAAAAAAACGGAGGCGAAGGTTAGTCCGAGGATCAGCCCCAGCCACATGCCCATGGCTCCCATCTCCAGCACATTGGCAAATACATAACCTGCCGGGATACCAATCACCCAATACGCAATCCCAATCAACACTGTCGGCGTTTTTACATCCTTGATGCCGCGGAGCAAACCGGCACCAATCGCTTGTGTGCTGTCGGAGATCTGGAAAATACCAGCCATCAACAGCAGCAAGGCTGCCATGGCCTGCACTTCGCCATTTTTTGTAAACAAAACCGGTAGTTGGTGGCGAAACAGTACGAACAAAACTGCGCAAAAGATACCATAAACAACAGCCGAAAGCACCGTACTCTTGCCAATGCTGGCAATCTTTGGCCAGTCTTTTCTGCCAAATGAATTGCTCGTGCGGATAGAACCGGCCTGCGACAATCCCAGCGAAACCATAAACGTAAAGGCGGCACAACTCAGCGCAATCTGGTGCGCTGCCTGTTCTACCGCGCCAATGGTACCAATCAGGATGCCGGTGACCGCAAACGCACCGGCTTCCATCCCTATCTGCAGGCTGCTGGGAACACCTATGCCCAATAATTCTTTCAGGGTTTTTCGGTTCAACTTCCATTCGGTTTTGCGAAAAGCTATGTATACACTAAAATGCCGGCCTTTCAAAACCACCACTAACAGTGAAAGAAACATGAGCGTTCGGGTAATCAGCGTTGCCCAACCGGCACCTACCAATTCCAGCCGGGGAAAACCCCAGTTGCCAAAAATGAGCAACCAGTTTAGAAAAATATTGACAGGCATGGATAGCAGCGAAAAGATCATGGCTAACCGTGTTTGCTCCAGTCCATCGGCAAACTGTTTCAGCGTCATGAACAGGAGCATGGGAATGAGGGAAAGTGCAATAAGCTCTAAAAAAGGAATAGCATGTTCCACCACCACAGGGTCCTGCCCAAGGTGCCGCAGAATGTTTTTGCCTGCTACTAATGAAAGCGAAATCACCAGTGCTGTTATCGCACAAAGAACAAAACCGTTAAACAGGTAATGTGATACCGCCTTTTTATCGCCTCTCCCATTAGCCATGGAAACCATCTGCGATACGGAAATGGTCATACCAATGCCAAAGATGAAAGGAATGTTGACGCCATTAATCACCAGTGCCGTTGCTGCCAATTGCTTGTAATCGATAGCACCTACCATGGCGGAATCAATAATATGAAGTGCCATCTGGGCCAATTCGCCAATGATGATGGGTAAAGCTAAACGGAAGGTTTGTGAGGCTTCTTTGCGCAACGTCATAAAAGGACGGCGAAGGTAAAGAACTCGGTGCAGTTGCATGACAGATACCGGAAGATGGCGTCAAAAGCAGTGTGCAGGCGTCTTATTAAAATAATTTTCCACAAATGCTTGCAAATTGGATACAGCACCATTATTTTGCTCTTCCATTTGAAAATCCAACATTCATGAAACTGACCAACACCTTCCGGATGAAGACCAAACTGCATGCTTTGCTGCGCCAGGTTCTTCTGACTTGCTTATTTGTTTCAATTTTAGCCATCACACTTTACGTCCTGATCAACAGCCCTGCCTAAAACAATCTAAATAGAAGAAATAGCCCTGCAACCAGAGCTGCTACAAGCGTGTTGCAGAAATTCACCGTATCGTTACCGATGCGATGCTTCCGTTCCAATGCCGCGCCAAGTACAGAATCGGTGAGGTTACCGATTGTTCCCGCCAAAAGGATGATAAAGAAACGATGATCCCAACCGAAACCGAAGCTATATATCGCTGCCATAACAGCGCTGCCCATCAACCCGATCAGGGTTCCTTCGAGGCTAACCACTCCATCCAAACCCTTCTGATCCTTTTTAAAGGTGAGAATGTTATAGAACTTTTTTCCGTAAAGACTTCCCAGTTCAGACGACAAAGTATCAGCCAAAGCAGAAGAAAACGCGGCAGCAATCATCAGCGCAAATAATTCTTTGTACTGTGGTAAAAAAAGCGAAAGTAGCCCAAGGACACCCGCCATGCCGGCGTTTGCCAGCACCTGGCCCAGTTTGCGTTGGCCGTCGCTTTCCTGCGCCATGCCAATGGCTGTTTTTTGTTTTCTTTTCCAGCCGGTAGCCAATGTTCCCGCAACAAAAAAAACGGCGAGCATGGCAATGCCTGTCCATCCCGCCCCTATAAAAATGCAAAAGCCTGTGATGCCGCCAGCCACCGCACCGGAGGCTGTCAGTTTACGGTGCCGTATACTTTCAATAACGCTGACGAAAAGAAGAATAACAAGGAGTATGTACTGCAAAGAGATGGTCTTTACGCCGTAAATTTAAGAAGAACGGCTTCCATTAATTGTTCGATCCTGTCATTACAAAGATTGCTGATACTGCCTTCGTGTGTATGTTGCAAAGGCTTATCAAGCGGGTATGAAAATTCACTTTTCTCCACCTGGTTGCCCACTTCTTTATAAGCATCGCGGAACGATACCCCCTGGTTGACGAGATGATTCACCGCTTCTACCGTGAACAGGTATTTGTATTTTTCGTCCTGCAAAATATTCTCCTTTACCTCCATATTGTCAAGCATAAGTTGGCACAACTGCAGGCAGGCTTTTAATTCTTCAATGGCAGGAAAAAGGATCTCCTTTGTTAGTTGCAGATCGCGGTGATAGCCGGAAGGCAGGTTGTTGACCAGCAATGTCAGCTCATTGGGTGTCGACTGGATGCGGTTGCATTTGGCCCGTATCAGCTCAAAAACATCGGGGTTTTTCTTGTGCGGCATAATGCTGCTGCCGGTAGTAAGTTCAGAGGGGAAGGTGATAAAACCAAAGTTCTGGTTCATGTACAGGCAGCAATCCATGGCCAGGCGGCTCAGGGTTGCCGCGACAGAGCTCAGTCCCATGGCTACCAGCTTTTCTGTTTTTCCTCTTGTCATCTGCGCATAAACAGCGTTATAATTCAGCGCAGCAAATCCCAGCAAGGCTGTCGTTCGTTCGCGGTTCAATGGGAAGGATGATCCATAACCGGCTCCGCTTCCCAATGGATTTTTATTGGTGACCTGATACGCTGCCGCCAGCATTTCCAGGTCATCGACAAGGCTTTCGGCATAGGCACCAAACCAGAGCCCAAAAGACGACGGCATGGCTATCTGCAAATGGGTGTAACCGGGCAGGAGCACATCCTTGTATTTATCGCTCTGCTGAATCAGGAGATCGAATAATGCTTTTGTTTCGTTTTTCACAGCCAGCACCTGTGCCCGCAGATACAGTTTGATATCAACTGCCACCTGGTCGTTGCGGCTACGTCCGCTATGAATTTTTTTACCAATCTCCCCGATGCGTTCCGTAAGCAAAAATTCCACCTGCGAATGCACATCTTCCACATCATCGGCGATCATAAATTTTCCATCGGCAATCTCCTGTTCAATCTGCCGCAGGGCATCAACAGCAATGGCAGCTTCCTCTTTGGTCATCAGCCCCACTTCACCCAGCATGGTAACATGTGCAATGGAACCCTGCACATCGTAAGGTGCCAGCAGGAGGTCAAATTCTTTATCCCGGCCAACAGTGAATGTTTCAATCAGTTCAGACGTGGAGGTAGTTTCTTTTTGCCAAAGCTTCATTTGAAAACAATTTTTTCACGAACAATACGAATGTCAGCGAACAACTCTTTCAAGCAGTTCTATATATTCCTTGATTCCCTCTTTCATCTCCTCAACATAAATATATTCATTAGCGGTATGGCTTCTTGCCGAATCGCCGGGTCCCATCTTCAGCGCCGGAAAAGGCATCAGCGCTTTATCAGAGGTGGTTGGAGAACCATAATACGTTTTTCCCATCGCCAGGCCGGCTTTTACCAACGGATGATCCAGTGGGATCATTGATGAACGAAGACGGGTGCTGCGGGCCGCCACCTCGCTCTGCACGCTGCTTCGGATGGTCTCCAGCACTTCTTCCGGCGTGTACAATTCGTTGATGCGAACATCTACAACATATCTGCATTCTGCCGGAACCACATTGTGTGCTTTGTTTTCCGTTTCTATAGAAGTTACTGACATCTTCACCGGGCCAAGCAGGTCCGACACTTTTTCAAACTGAAAGCAACATAGCCACTCGATATCCATCATGGCTTTGTAAATAGCATTCTCCCCTTCATTGCGGGCTGCATGACCGGCTTTTCCTTTTGCCTTGCAGTCGAGCACCATCAGTCCCCGCTCCGCAACGGCCATCTGCATCAATGTTGGTTCGCCAACAATGGCAAATGCAATTGGAGGCAAGTGTGGCAAGGCGCTCTGCACACCATTTACACCCGATATCTCTTCTTCCGCGGTTGCCGCGTATGCCAGATTGTACTGCAGGTTTTCGCTGCTATAATAATGCAGAAAGGTCATCAGCAGTGATACCAGGCACCCCCCGGCGTCGTTGCTGCCCAAACCATACAATTTTCCGTCGATGATCTCCGGCTGAAATGGGTCTTTGGTATAGGCGGAGTTGGGCTTCACCGTATCGTGGTGTGAGTTTAAAAGAATAGTGGGCTTAGTCGCATCAAAATGTTTGTTCAGGGCCAGTACATTGTTACCAACCCTTGTGACCTCCACTCCTTTTTCAAAGAGGAACTTGGTCAAAAAGCTGGCCGTTTGCCATTCTTCCTTGCTGAACGAAGGAAGGCGGATCAGTTCCGAAAGAACCCCTATGGCCTCCTGGTGCAGTATGTCTGGTTGATTATTCATGGATGATGGTTGTTCCGGAATCACCGGACACAAGCGATGAAAGGTTTTCGGCTTTCCCAATGATAACTTTTTGTACACCGCTAGTTAGTGCTGCAAAGGCGTTATCGAGCTTTGGAATCATTCCTGCAAACACCAGTCCTTTTCCTTTTAGCTCAGCGTATCTGGCAGGATCAATCACTGGTATCACCGATGATTCATCTTCGGCATTCAGTAAAACACCCGCTTTTTCAAACGAATACACAAGGTGTACGTTGTAATAAGTACTCATTGCTTTTGCCGTTTCCTGTGCAATGGTATCGGCGTTGGTATTCAGCAGTTGTCCCGCACCGTTATGGGTGATCGGCGCCAGCACCGGCGAAATGGCTTGTTGTAAAAGGCTGTGCAGGAAAGATGCATTCACACCATCAACATCACCGGCAAAGCCGTAATCACGGTCTTTTACTATACGTTTATGCGCCAGGATCACATTGCCGTCGGCACCGGAAAGGCCAATTGCATTTGAGCCATGTGCCTGCAATTGCGATACGATAGATTTATTGATTAATCCCGCGTAGACCATGGTTACAATCTTCAGTGTTTCGGCATCTGTTATGCGGCGGCCTTCTACCATCTGCTGTGGAATATTCAGTTGATCCGCCAGTTTGGTAGCCAGTTTACCTCCACCGTGAATGAGTATTTTCTTTTCTGCAATCGCTGCATAAGATTGCAGGAATGCGGAAAGCTTCTCTTCATCATCAATGATATTGCCGCCGATCTTGATTACGTAAAGCGTCTCCATACAGCCGGCTTTATTTCGAATTTAGAATTTCTGATAAAACTGCCTGCGCCGCCCATACCCGGTTTGAAGCTTCCTGTGTAATAATGCTGTTGGGTCCATCCAGGATCTCATCGCTCAACTCCACGTTGCGACGCACCGGCAGGCAGTGCATGACCTTTGATTTGTTTGTCAGGGCTAATTTTTCGTTTGTCAGCATCCAGGCATTATCCCGACAAAGGATCTCTCCATATTGCTGATACGAACTCCAGTTCTTCACGTAAACATAATCAGCGCCCTGTAGGGCCTTATCCTGGTTATGCATGATCGCAGCGCCTTTAGTAAACTGTTCGTCAAGGTCATAGCCTTCCGGATGCGTTACGACAAAATCCACTTCACCCCAGGCTGTCATCCATTGTGCAAAACTGTTGGCCACACACTGCGGCAAGGGTTTTACATGCGGTGCCCAGGTCAGAACGACTTTCGGATTGGCGTTTGCGGTTTGGGATTTTAAGTTATGTTGCCAGGTTTCTTTTATTGTGATCACGTCCGTTAAACTCTGGAGGGGGTGCAGGGTTGCACTTTCGAGGCTTACCACCGGAATGCCTGCATATTTGATAAACTGTTTGATATATTGTTCGCTGTAATCTTCTTCCCGGTTTCTCAATGATGGAAACGTGCGGATAGCAAGAATATCAAAATACTGACCCATGATCGGCGCTGCATCTTTTACATGCTCCACGGTAGTGCCATTCATCACAGCACCATCTTCAAATTCGAGTGCCCAACCTTCTGCACCCACGTTAAAAACAATGGCTTCCATTCCCAGGTTTTGCGCGGCAATTTGTGTACTGAGCCTTGTACGCATGCTAGGATTCAAAAACAGGCAGCCAATGCGTTTGTTAGCACCCAGCTCTTTATTGCTGAACGGGTCGGCCTTATACGCCAGCGCTTTTTCAACCAGCGCATTGATGTCAGCTACATCATGGACGGAAATAAACTGCTTCAATTTTAATTCTCTTTTTTATGTACTGAGCTATGATACTACTATCGTCTGTTGTTGCAACCTTTGATTTGGCAACTCCTTCCAGAGGAAGAAAAGAATGAATTACACCAATATGTCAGGTAAACTATTGCGCAATGCTGGCAGCAGTTCCGGCTTCCTGCAAAGCACCGATCTCCATTTTCAGCTTCTGTAAAAAATCATCGATAGCATCCCTGGTTATGTTCAAAGCAGGCAGCAGGCGAATAACATTAGGCTTGGCCTCACCAGTGAAAACATGGTGTTTTTGCAACAAATTCCTACGCAGGTCCTTCAAGCCATCCGGCACATCAAAGCCAATCATCAAACCTGATCCCCTTACATTCTGTACACCATCAATCTTTCTTAGCTCCTCCATGAGGTAAGTTCCGTTCTCGCCAGCTTTATTTACCAGGTCTTCCTGCTCAATCACTTCCAGTACACCCAATGCAGCAGCACAGGCCAGGTGATTGCCGCCAAAAGTGGTTCCCAGCATTCCGTGCTTGGGCTGAATATGCGGAGCGATTAGGATGCCGCCAATCGGGAAACCATTGCCCATGCCTTTTGCCATTGTGTAAATATCAGCCTGCACACCGGCGCCATCGGCTGTAAAGAAATTCCCGCTGCGTCCGTAACCACATTGTACTTCATCGGCAATAAACAATGCACCGGCTTCGGTACAAAGACGGCGAATGCTTTGCAGAAATGTGGTGGAAGCAACATTAATCCCGCCGACACCCTGGATGGTTTCAATGATCACTGCTGCGACTTCATTTCCTTTTTCATGAAAAAAACTGGTGAGTGCTTTCTCGTCATTGTATGGAAGAAAATGCACGTTGTCCGTTTCGTTTACCGGAGCCACAATCGCTGGATTATCCGTTGCGGCTACTGCCAGCGATGTACGGCCGTGAAAGGCTTTTTTAAAGGCAAGAATTGTCTTGCGTCCGGTATGAAAAGAAGCCAGCTTCAGCGCATTTTCATTGGCTTCAGCGCCACTGTTGCAGAGAAACAACTGGAAGTCTTCCTTTCCACTGATCACGCCCAGCTTTTGCGCAAGTTCTTTTTGAAGTGGTATCTCAACAGAATTGGAATAAAACGCAATCTTGTTCAGCTGCTCTTCGATACGTCTTACCCAGTGCGGGTGTGTATGACCGATAGAAATGACCGCATGCCCTCCATAAAGGTCCATGTAAGGCGTTCCATTCTCATCCCAAACCGTGGTGCCTTCTGCTTTCACGATGTTGATGGGATTAATAGGATAAACGTCGAAGAGTTTCATGTTGAACAATTTTCTTTTAACGATGAAAAAGTAGCTGTCTTTCGTAGTACCGGAAACGCTCCGGCAAACTGCCGGCAAAACTTATGATTCCTTGTATAAATTATTGGCAATATTGGACGAAAGGCGAATGCCCTTGATAAAGGCAGAACTTAGCCCCTGGTGTTCCATTTCGTTTAAGCCTGCAATGGTGCAGCCTTTCGGTGAGGTTACTTTATCGATCTCTTCTTCCGGGTGCGTACCGTTCTCAATCAGCAACTTGGCTGCGCCATAGGCTGTCTGCGCTGCGATCTTTAATGCATCGTGTGCATGAAAGCCTATCTCCACCCCACCTTGCGAAGCCGCACGGATCGTTCGCAGGAAAAAAGCAATGCCGCAGGCGCAAAGCGCTGTGGCTGCACTCATCATGTCTTCCGGTATCCAGATGCACTGCCCCATGGTATCAAATATGTTTTGCACCATCGCTTTATCTTCATCGGTTGCATTCACAGCCGACAGACAGGTCATGCTTGCTCTTACTCGCATGGCGGTGTTGGGCATGGCCCTTACAATACGCAGGCTTGCGCCCAATTTGTCGCGAAAAACCTGTGTATGGGCGCCGGTAACAACTGAAACCACCAATTGCTTTTCCAGATCAATGCTTTTATGCAATTGCGAAAGAGCTGTATCCAGTTGCTGAGGCAGTACACAGATAAAAATAGCATCGGCACCGGTTACGGCTTCCGCATTGTTCAAACTAACCTGGTAGCCACGGCTTTTCAGTTCTTCCGAAAGTGCCGGTGTACGTTTGGTGATGGTGATATCAGCGGCCGTGCAACGGCCCGACTGCACTAAGCCTTCGGCCAGTGCCATCCCGATATTTCCACCACCGATTATGGTTGCTTTCATATGTATAACTTAAAAAGCGATCGATTTCAGCTCAATGCCTGCCCTCTCATCCAGGCCAAACATCAGGTTCATGTTCTGCACGGCTTGCCCGGACGCACCTTTCAACAGGTTGTCTATTGCCGAATGCACCACGAGTTTGGAACCGACTTTTTCCAGGTGAATAACACATTTGTTGGTGTTCACCACCTGCTTCAGGAAGATTTCTTTCTGGCTTACAAAGGTGAAAGGATGATCCTTATAATAGCTCTCAAAAAGATTCACCAATGCCTCAAGCGGCCAATCGCAGGTAATGGTGGAACTGATGAAAATACCGCGGGTAAAATCGCCTCGCCACGGTATAAAATGAATTTCTGAGGCCGCAGACCCGGCCTGCTCCAGCGACTGACGGATCTCTTTCAAATGCTGGTGCGAGAGGGTTTTGTAAGCCTGTATATTGTTAGCCCGCCAGCTAAAATGGGAGGTTTGTGCAAGGCTTTGCCCTGCACCGGTGGAACCGGTAATGCCTGTTGTATGTACTTCATCCAGCAGCCCTTCTTTTGCCAGCGGCAACAGGCCCAGTTGAATGCCGGTGGCAAAACAACCCGGGTTAGCGATATTGGCAGCGTTCCGGATTTCTTCCCTGTTTAATTCCGGCAGGCCATAAGTGAAACTGCGGCTTTCGAATGCTGCGGAAGATTTCAGCCGAAAATCCTGCGACAGATCAATGATCCTGATCTTCTCGTCAATTTTATTTTCTGCCAAAAATGTTTTTGCCACCCCGTGACCAACACAAAGAAATAGCACATCAATGTCATTGGAAATATCGCCGGTAAACTGAAGATCCGTGTCGCCGATAAGGTCCTGGTGCACGGCCGATACCGGGTTACCCGCATTGCTGCGGCTATGAATAAAAGAAACAGCTACATACGGATGGTGAATGAGTAAACGAATCAATTCGCCACCCGTATAACCTGCCCCACCTATTATACCTGCTTTTACTTTTTTGCCCTCCTGCCCGCTGAAGGGCGAGCCGCCCAACACACTCACTTCGCTTTTGCCTGAATCTTGCTGTGCCATCTATGGTGCTAAGTTTAATAGTGAAACGATGGTGTTGCTAAACACTGCTATCACGCAAGTTAATCGATGAATTTGCTATTCTTTACCGGAAGCCGTTTCCTTCACCTGGTGCAGGATCGACGTTTGATTACCGAATATCTTACTGAAACCTCTGACATCATCACCAGTCCAGCCGCTGTTCATTTCGCCGTATTTGCCAAATTTACTACTCATCAGGTCAAACGGTGACTCAATACCGATCACCTGGAAATAGTAAGGATTAAGTTGCACAAATACATCTCCGCTGACAGAAGCCTGCGAGCTTTGGAAGAAGGCTTCGATATCACGCATTACAGGGTCCAGGATCTGGCCCTCGTGCAGCCAGTTGCCATAGAACTGGGCCAGTTGGTCTTTCCACGAAAGCTGCCACTTGCTGAGCACATGTTTTTCCAGTGCATGGTGGGCTTTAATGATCACCATCGGCGCTGCTGCTTCAAAGCCTACCCGGCCCTTAATGCCGATAATTGTGTCACCCACATGAATATCGCGGCCAATGCCATAGGGAGCCGCAATGGCGCTCAAATGTTGTATCGCTTCTGTAGGATGGCCGAATGGCTGATCGTTGACCTCCTTCAACTCACCTTTTTCAAATGTCAGTTTTACTTCTTCGCTGCCGGTTTTTGTCACTTGGGTAGGCCAGGCCTCTTCGGGTAACAGGCCCTTGCTGTTCAGGGTTTCCCTGCCTCCCACACTGGTTCCCCAAAGGCCTTTGTTGATGGAGTACATGGCCTTTGCGAAGTTCATTTCCACTCCTTTGCCCTTCAGGTATTCAATTTCTTCTTCACGGCTCAGTCGCAGGTCACGGATAGGTGTTATGATATCCGTTCCGGGAATCATAATGTGAAAGATCATGTCAAAACGAACTTGGTCGTTACCGGCACCCGTGCTGCCATGCGCTACGGCATCAGCTTTCAGTGATTTTGCATGCTCTGCAATGTGCAGTGCCTGCACCAGGCGTTCGGCACTTACGCTTAAGGGGTAAGTGTTATTCTTCAGAACATTCCCGAAAACCAGGTATTTGATGATCCGGTCGTAATAACTTTTCACCGCATCAACGGTGGTATGGGTCTTTACACCCAGATTGTACGCATGGGCTTCTATACTTTTTAATTCATCCCCTGTAAAACCACCGGTGTTTACAATGATGCTGTGTACTTCGTATCCTTTCTCCTCTCCCAAATACTTAACGCAGTAGGATGTATCTAATCCACCGCTAAAACCTAAAACAACTTTTTTCATTATGCGTGATGGCTTGATTAGTGAAGGAAGTTGAACAATACCATTTTGAGTTTGCGGTTCACCGTGCGGTCTTCCTGTTTGGGCTTTTCGGTTCCTTTCAGGCGCTTCAGGAATTTCGCCTGCTTCAGTTTCATAAAGCGTTCGTACACGGGCTTTTTATCCTCGAAATGCTGCTTGGTTTCCTGCGGCTCATAGTGGTCTTTGGGATCGAACAACATAGCTGTGCAAAGGCAGTTCTTCCGCTCTTTGCTCATCAGGATATCATAATTCACACAGCTTTTGCAACCGGCCCAGAATTTTTCATCCTGTGTTAATTCAGAATATGTCACAGGCTCATAACCCAGGTCACTGTTGATCTTCATCACCGCCAAACCCGTTGTCAGGCCAAATATCTTGGCCTCTGGATATTTTTCCCGGCTTAACTGGAAGATGCGTTGCTTGATAGATTTGGCTACGCCGCTTTTACGAAACGCAGGAGCTACAATCAGGCCAGAGTTGGCCACGTATTCGCCTTCCCAGGTTTCAATGTAGCAAAAGCCAACCCATTCACCCTGAGGCGTTACGGCGATGACGGCTTTGCCCTCATCCATTTTCTGCGCTACATACTCCGGAGAACGTTTGGCAATCCCAGTGCCGCGAGCCTTTGCAGAAGATTCCATCTCATCGGTGATGATCTTTGCATATGCCTTGTCATCGGGTGTGGCTACCCTGATGATAATATTTTGATTGTCCACGTATGAAAAGAAATTGAGTTGTTTTTGGATTACCAATCCTATACCAAGATTTCACGGGGAAGTGTTCACTGATAGGGGCCCTGGTAAATGGCTCGTCCTATCAGACCAGAGGTCGTCTTGAAAGATAGCGGAACAGGTCAAAACATACCGATAACATCGCCGTTGTGTAAAAGGCGTGAAAAATGTAGTGTTTTGTATGTGAGGTTATGTTCACCGCTTTGAAATAAGGCACAAATGTATATTGTTTAAAAGAATAAGTGCAAAAAAAATTGTTAACCACTACCCACTTTTCCTAGTCAAAACGATAAAAAATAAAGGGGTAGGTGACAGTCCGCTTGGCTTAGGGAAAAATAAAGCTTTGGTACATATCTGTTCCCACGAGGCACCTCCTGCCCTAGTGAAAAAAACAGCAGGAATCATTTCTCATTTTTAGATCTCCTTTTCGATAACCTGTATTTTCAGGTAGCAACTGTCGTGTTTGCTGGTTGCCGGTGATAAAGCCATTGCATTCACATCTCTCCATAAGCAAAAGCATTCGACAGCCGTGGTGGGATTATTGCATAACCTACCCGAAATTCCTTTAATATGAAACTAAAAATTACCCTCATCGCATCGATGATGCTGCTCCTTGCCACTGTAAACACAAACGCAGCCAGTTTTTCAACCCCCGCTGCGCCGCCCAGTGGCGTAACCAATGAACTGACCCCCGAGCAAAAAGCCCGGATAGAAGCCATTGAAAAGCGTGTAATGGAGATCAAAGCACTGGACAAGTCCTCCCTTACAAAGGCAGAACGCAAGGCGCTGAAAAAGGAACTAAAAGACATGAAAAAAGAAGCCAAAGCCATTCGTGGTGGCGTTTACTTGTCGGTAGGTGCCATCATTATCATCATCCTTCTCCTGATTCTTTTGCTGTAATTATTTTCGTTTATCAACAGATCAAAAAACCTCCCGGACAAATCGGGAGGTTTTCTTTTGCACCTCTGATGGTGAATCCATTCACAGCATCATCTTACCCGGCGATCAGAAACTGCCGGTGCCATTCAGCAGTTTAATCCTTGCCGTTTCCGGGTAAACCTCAATGATACTGACAGAAGCCGGGTCAATTTCAATCCGTTGAAACAGGTCGAGGTGAATGCCTGCATAATGCGCTACCGCTGCTTTGATCAGATCTCCATGGCTCACTACAGCAATGGTTTGGTCAGGATGCCTGCAGCAAAGTTCCTGCAGGCAGTTAACCATTCTTACCTGCGCGGAACTCATCCACTCACCACTGGGAATTTGTGTAGCACTCCGGAACGTATTGAATAATTGAAACCGGTGATCGGATTCTAGATCTTGAATAGCCGCACCTGTCCACTCGCCAAAATCAAGCTCAATTAAATCCTGGTGGACTGCCACTTCTAATTGCTGGATTTGCGCCAGGGGCTCAGCTGTCTCTATCGCTCTTTCTATGGGACTGCTATAAATTGCCTGTATAGGAACAGCCCGCAGACGCTCAGCCAAATGCTTTGCCTGGTTACGTCCTTCTTCATTCAAATGAACAGCTTTCAGCCGTCCGGCGATGCGCTTCCCTACCATTTCTGTTGTTGCATGCCTGATCAATAATAATCTCGTCATTCTTTCCGGTCAAGATTTTGTTAGGGTGATGGTATCTAATTTTTATAAATAACCTGCCGCCGGCAATTTACAGGATAAAACAAATACGCATCCCGGTGAATTCCTGGGCAGACAGCACTGATGTTATAGCTATATTGGAATCAATTCCCTCGTTCGGGGATTCGTTATAATAGATGACAGTATTCATTTTGGAACCATAAAGACGAGTAACGTGAACCATATGACAGGACATAAAACAGGTATCTTAACTTTTCACCGCTGTATCAATTACGGCAGCTATTGGCAGTCGCGGTGTTTAGTGGAAGCGCTTCAATCCCGAGGAATGAATGCCTCAATTCTCGACCACCATTCGAAACAGGTCAATCTTGCGGAATGGCGGTGTGCCTATCAACCTGTGTTACCCACGCAGGTTCCTGCATCCGATTACCCGCTTTACCGCTCCAAGATGAAACGTTTTTTTGAAGCATTTGAGCAACTGCCGCTTTCACCTCGTTTTTCCCTGGCTAATCCCGAACAAATGGAAAACTATGATACCGTAATTGTAGGAAGTGATGAAGTTTGGAACCTGTTTCATCCGTGGTATGGCAAATGTCCTCTTTTTTATGGCGAAGGCATTGCAGCCGATCGGATCATTTCTTTTGCAGCCAGCTTTGGCAACTATCCATCCGAGTGGGGACTAGACCCTGTATGGGCATCGAAGCTGCACAATTTTGACGCCATTTCCGTACGGGATGAAAATTCAAAAACGCTGGTAAGAAAGGTTATTGAATTGGAAGCCGATATCGTTCTGGACCCTTGCCTGCAATTTCCCTTCACAGTGAAGGATGAGGAATATCCAAACCTGCAACAACCTTATCTTGCCCTTTATGGCCACAACTTCTCTCCGCATTTTATTGAAGCCATACGGAAATGGGCCAAACGGAAGTCACTGCCAATTATCAGCATTGGATACCGGAACGATTGGGCGGACAGCCAGTGGATTGATGCGGGACCCTTAGCGTTTCCACATTTTATAAAGGGGGCAGAAGCCGTTGCAACCAATTTTTTTCATGGCTGTGTTTTTTCCATTCGTTATGCAAAACCTTTTGCCTGCGAAACGTCCTCTTACCGCAATCAAAAAATAACGGGTTTACTAGCCCTCCTTGGTGGTGAAAGACATATCATCGGATCTGAGTCGCATACCAGCACGATTGATGCTTGTTTGAGTGAGCCGCCAGTGCAAGCAATCTTTGGCAACATTGCACTTTACAAGCAGCGATCAAATGATTTTTTAGACAGGGCTTTAAAAGCCCAACAATTACGTGTTGCATGAATTTGTATAGTCCAAATGATATTATCCGTTCCGGCTTATGCATTGGCTGCGGCAGTTGTGTGGCACAAGCTAATCAAACGGCAGCAACCATAGCTTTTGATCCTTTCGGAGAATTAAAACCAAAGGGACCATCTGAATGGTTAAAGCAGAAATCGGAGAAATTTTCAACCACCTGTCCCTTCTCTCCTCTTGCCAAAAATGAAAGTGATTTAGGTGCCGAAAATTTTCCGGAAGCAAAACATGTAGATGAACATTTGGGACGATTTCAATCGGCTTATGTGGGTTATGTGCAGGAAGAGGACTTTCGGCTGAGAGGCAGTTCGGGCGGCATGGTAAGCTGGGTAGCAGCAGAACTGATGCGCACGGGATTGATTGACGGTGTAGCCCATGTTGTTGCAGCAGAAGATCCGCAAAAAGAAGGACGATATTTTCAATACAGGATTTCAACATCCGAAACGGAGGTTAGGGAAGGCGCCAAGTCAAGGTACTACCCTATCGAATTATCGCAGGTGCTGAAGACCATTCGGGAAGTACCCGGCCGCTACGCAGTTGTAGGCATTCCCTGTTTTATCAAAGCCATTCATTTGCTCCGCCAGTCTGATCCGGTGTTCAAAGAACGGATTCCCTTCACACTCGGCTTGTTTTGCGGGCACATGAAAAGTGCAAGGTTTGTTGAGAGCATGGCGTGGCAAATGGGGGCGCCGGTGAATAATGTGAAAAAAGTGGAATACCGGTACAAGTACCCCGACCGGCCTGCCAACTGGTACAATGCAGCACTCACGTTGCAGGACGGAACCACGATCAACCGCGACTGGTGGCACTTGGCCGATGGCGACTGGGGTGCCGGTTTTTTTATGAACAACGCCTGTAATTTTTGTGATGATGTAGTGGCCGAAACAGCCGATGTTTCGTTTGGCGACGCCTGGGTAGAACCCTATTCTTCCGATGGTAAAGGAACCAATGTAGTGGTGGTCCGCTCGGCTTTGATTGAAAATTTAATAAAGAATGCGATCGGGGAAGGAAGACTGCAACTGGATGAGGTGGACAACAAATTTGTGGAGCAGACACAAGCCGCTGGCTTCCGGCAGCGACGCGAAGGCCTGGCGTACCGGCTTACCTGGTCACCGGATGGTGTTCAACCCCTGAAGCGGGTGGCACCCGATGCCAACCGACCAGCCCCGGACCGGAAAAAAATTTACCGGATCCGGTACTCCATTTCTAAATGGAGTCACCGCATGTTCAGGCTAGCAAAAACATTAGGTATGCCACAATTATATATCCGGTGGGCACGCATGGCCGCTGCCTTTTATCATAGCCTGGCCTATCACCGTGGTAAGTGGGGCGAAATGTTCAAACGCCTTGCTGCCTTCAAACAGTAGTCAAACTATAACCTACGTCGAACACGAATGTCGGTTCTTAAAACTGATATTTAACGTATAACAGGGTTCAAGAAATAAAGCACCTGGAATAAGGTGCTTTCTTATCAGGCATACCGTTTCACCATTTCTACGCAGAAATCGGCAAACTCCTCAACCACCTGTGGCGGGCTGGTGTAGTGCGGTTCTATTCCTTTGTGTTCGGGTGTAAAGCAAAAGGTAAGCGTCACATCAAAATCTTCAATTGCCTTCATTTGCCTGTCAAACCATTCCATGGCGCCGGGACGGTAATAATCGGCCCAGCTCAACCCGGTACGCAGGTGCTTTACGCCAAGACGCTTTAGCCACTCAACGGAAGAATCGAGCCGGTGGTCTTCAAAATGAAACCACTGGCAAATGCCAAACTCCGGTGTATAGTCGGAAAAGTGTTTTGCAGCCAGCTTTGGGGTACCGTCCTCCCGCAGTAGCCCCATATAGAAATGGCGATAATAGGAAGACCCCTCTGCTTCTTTGTGCCGGGTTGTAGCCTCCCAGGCACTCGGTAAATCGTAGAGACTGTACCAATGAATTCTTTCCACCAGCCCGGGTAATAATTCTGCGGTACGCTTCAGTCCAAACTCCTGCACTTCTTCCGCCCCGAAGCTGGAAACACCTACTTCTGTTACCCAGATCGGCAGGCTTGTGACGGCTTTTATTTCAGCAATTTTTGCAGGCCAGTCATTGATGGACCAAAGGTTCCAGTCAAGCGGAAAACCGTGAACAGCAACGGCATTCATATCTTCCAGTGCACCCTGGCTCTCCAGGCGTTTGATAAAGAATGGATCAATGGGGGAAATACCGCCCATCACACGGGTGATATTGGGCTTTTCTGCTTTGACAGCCTGTGCGGCAATTCGCACCATATCTGAAAAAATCTTCCATTCCGGGTCTGCTTCAAAAATCCAATGAGACTTGTTGTTTGGTTCGTTCCAAAACTTAATGGCTTCAATCATATTCTTGTTCTGTAGTTTTCATTTCTTATCGTCCAACCTTTGTCGCTACCGCCTCCATCCAATCCTGACCAATTGCTGATAAATATTCTGACTGATTCCAATCCTTAGCCACTGCTTTCAATGATTTATCGGGTTTGGTGATATAAATTTCGTGTCCGGGTTTTGCCGTTACATTCAGGCCACAGGTCCGCAACATGGCTTCGATGCAGGCGTGATTGGGGGCCCACCAGTTGGTAGGGTCATTTGCCAGCCGCTTTTCAATAAAGGCCATTACCGGCCATCCCTTCTTCAGCATCTGCTTGCGTTCGTCAAGCGTCATGTCGGGTTTTGGATCAAACACTTCTTCGCCGGGCATCGAAAGTGTCTGAAACACCATCATCTTATTTACTTTTTGTGTAACAATATCCAATGCCAGCATCGGGTACCGCAGGTGATAAAACACACCCATAAAAATGATGAGGTCAAAACTACGTTTCATTTTTGCAAGGTCATACACCTGCATTTGTTTAAAGCTGACCTTATCGGACAGCCCCATTTCTTTTGCCGCCCATTTGGCCTGTCGCAGGTAATGCGGATCGAGGTCAATCCCCAGAACATTGGCGCCTCGCTTTGCCAGTTCAAAAGAATAAAAGCCGGCATTGCAGCCAATATCCAGCGCCGTCCAGCCGTTCAGGTTTCTGGGAATGGCGCCTTTGATCTGCTCCCACTTGAACTTTGGAAAATCGCCCAGGAAATGATTGGGTGCTGTTTGCGTTCCGTTGGGGAGATGCAGGTTATGAAACCAGGGTTGAAGGGATTCTATTTTAGCGGTAAGCTTTCCATTGGTTACGGGTGTGCTGATCTTTGGCATATAACTTCATTGTAATAGTTCTCTAATTCTGTTGCGCGGTGTTCGGCGGTATGAAAGGCCATGACTTTGGCTCTTGCCCTTTCCCCGATCTGCCTTCTTTCTTCATCCGAAATTTCGGTGAGATAACGCAGGGTGTCAGCGGCTGATCGGGTGATCAGGATCTCGGAACCCATTTCAAAAATGGAATCAATCCCATCCCAATAATCGCTGATAATGGGAGTGCTACAGGCAGCAGCCTCAAACAGGCGAACACTGGGTGAATAACCAGCCTTTATCATATCGGCCCTGGTGATATTCATGGTGAACCGCTGCCGGTTATAAAACCTGCGGTGTTCGGCCGGTGGCAGGTGCTCGATTCGCTCAACGTTTTGCGGCCACCGGACAGTGGATGGGTACTGCGGACCTGCCACAACAAACTTCCCGCTTCGATAATAACTTGCGGCATCAAGCATCAAGGTTTGCAGGGGTGGTTGCCTGTCATCGCTATAGGTGCCCAGGTAACCAAGATCCCACTGCACCGGCTGTTGTTCAGGAAAATACAGTTCCGAATCAAACGAACAGTAGAAAGCCCTTGCCCTCGGTGAGCCGAATTGTTGTTCGATTCGCTGTAATGTCGGCCCGCCGGTGAAGGACAGGTAAAGATCGTATTGCGGGATCAGGGAGGGATGCAGGTATTCATAATCTTCCCTTTCCAGCTTGGCAAGAGTAACCGGTGTATCAATGTCATAAAATGCAGTGACACCTTCAGCAATGCTGGATACAGTTGAACCTACAGCCACACCTTCCGGAACATAAGAACCTACGATCACCATATCCGCATGACGAATAATGTCCCGATAGTTTTCCTTAAGTTCATCAACACTTTTGTAAAGAATAGTGGTACAAAACGGAGGATTGGGAAGGTCGCGGTTGGAGGCATACCACGGCATGTCCCTTTCCAGGAAAGTTACGTTGTGTCCTTTTTTGTGCAGCTCCCTGATCAATCCACGAAACGTAGTAGCATGCCCGTTACCCCACGATGATGTTACCGACAATCCAAGAATCACAATATCCACCGGTTTCTTCATATGACCTCTTTTTCGGGGGAGAACGCCTTTGCCAGGATCTTGTCCAGTTCTGCCGCACGGTGTGTATAGGTATGTTTTTCCAGTACTTTTTTTAGGGCTGCCTGTCCGATATGACGTGCTTTCTCTCCGGTGAGGGAAGAAAGGATTTCCGCAACTTCATCTCCCGATTTTGCCACCAGGATCTCTTTACCGGGCTCAAAGAAATAATCTATACCCAGCCAGTAGTCAGTGATGATGCAGGCACCGGCACCGGCGGCCTCAAACACACGTGTAGCCGGAGAAAAGCCATAGCTTGCCATGCTATCGCGACTGATATTCAGCACCGCTTTGGGCGAACAGTTCAGCGCATTGTGATCTTTTGTATATACATGGCCGATATAGTTGATGTTGGATGACATCGGTTTATCCTGCCAACCGTTTCCACCCAGGATAAATTTCTGTTCCGGCAGCCGTTCGGCTACGGACAGGAAAAATTCTTCCACCCTTTTTTCCCGGTCGGGTAAACGGTTACCAAGAAAGGCCAGGTCAGCAATGAAACGTTCTTCTTTTTCAACCGGGTGATGCGTAGAAGGATCCAGGGCATTGTAGATAGGAAAACACTCCCTGGCACCAAACGATTTATAGGTATCCACCACCGGGTCACCGCCGCCGTAGGTCAGGATCATATCGTACTGCGGAATGAGTACTTTGAAGTAATCATCCTCATTGTATTTTACTCTGTCCAACGTAGCCGGAGCGTCTACGTCCCAAAAGATTACGAACTTGTCTTTTAGTTTCAGGTTCAGTACTTCTTTTTCCAGTAGCTCGTCAAAGACACCGACACCACTTGTTTTAACAATGACATCTGCATGAAGAGCGTCTTCCAGTGCTTTGTACACGTCTTCTTCGGTTGGCTGATACACATTGATGGTGGCCCAATCCGGATCCGCAATATCCCTGTTCTGCTGCCGGTTGTAAGCGTCGGGTTCGTAAAATGTTACCTGGTGCCCACGGCTGTGCATGGCACGAATGATACCGCGGTAATAGGTTGCCGCGCCATTCCAATAGGCAGAAACAAGGCTGGATCCAAAGAATGCAAACTTCATGTTATATGGTTATGGGTTTCGTACTGATTTTTACGCCTAATTCTTCGCATACCTGGTAGAGTTCATTTACCCGATGAGCGCAGGTATGCCGTTCCTGTATTGTTTTTAAACCATTGGTTGTCATTTCATCAACCAACGCATCATCCGATAAAAGCTTTTGCATCCACGACTTCATCTCCGCTTTACTCTTCACGTATTGAAAATCTTTACCGGGGCGAAACAAATTCTCGGCATCATTCCAGGGAGCCGAAAGCATAGGGATGCCACAAGCCATTGCTTCAAACGGACGAATGGTGGGAATGCCTGGTAGAGAAGTAACATAGGGACCGCGTGGTACATGCACCGTCATCCGGTACTTAGCAAACACTTCCGGTGCCTTAAAGTTGGGAAGCCATCCGCCATATTCAATTCCCGCATCTTTCAATGCTTTTTTGGCTTTATCCGGGTAGCGAACGCCGTATATTTTTGCTTTCAGGCCGAGTTCTTTAACAGGCTCAATTAAAAACTCGTGCAGCTCTTTTGTTCGCTCGTCATCACCCCAGTTCCCTATCCATACCAGGTCACCTTCCACGTTTTCCGCAGATAAGGGTTTGAAGATTCTTGTATCTGCCGCTTCATGCCAGGTCCATGCTTTTTTTGTCCAGCCTCTTTTTAGGTAAATTTCTTTGATCACATTGCCAAAAGCCAGCACACCGTCGTAATTGGAAAGATCATATGCTTTCATGCTCTTTTCTTCGGTAACGGCACGATGGTGGGTATCATGAAAAAGCAATTTGAAACGGTGTTGCTTCCGTTTTTTGCCGATTGCTTTAACCAGCGAATGTTCATTCCACTCATGTACAATCACCAGGTCAGCATCGTGTAAGGCCTCATCCAGGTTAAGCGTGGCAGCATCATAACGAACGCTTTTTAACTGTGGATAATACGTATAAAATTCTTGCATGGCTTCTTCGCCATAATCAGCCATAAGGTTGCTCAGGCTCCAGCTGCTCTTTGGTTCATAGATCACCACTTCATTGCCCCTTTCCAGCAACTCCGTGGCAACACCCCGCAGAAAGTGCGCATTGCCATGGTTCCAGTCGGAAAGAAGTGAATGATAGAATAAAACAATCTTCATCTTATACAATTTCTTTTATTGAATTCATGGCAGTGCTTTTCGCCAGTTGGCGGTATAGCGTCCAATACTGTTTTGCCATTATCCTTGTTGAGAATTTTTCGGCCCGCAGTTTTGCCTTTGTGGCGAGCAGGGCCCGCTGGCTGTCATCCTGCATCAGGTTGTTAATGGTCTGCGCCAAGGCTATTTTATCAATGGTATCACAATAAATGGCTGCTTCCTGCCATATCTCCCGAAGGGAAGGAATATCGCCTAACACCAATGCACAACCGGCATGGGCAGCTTCCAGTGCGGAAAGACCAAAGGGTTCATACTTTGCAGGTAAAACAAATATGGAAGCAAGGGACAACTCTTCGGCTACCTGTTTAGAACCCAGCCTTCCGGTGTATGTCACATTCTCCCGGTTTGCCTGAAAGTGATTATTGTCGAACTGGTTATCACCGGCAATTCGCACAGGTACATTGATCATGGCGGCCGCTTCTGCCAGGAGCCTGATATTTTTGGCCTCATCCCATATGCGTCCCATGGAAAAGACGTGCGGTTCTTTTTTTCCAAACGGCATGCCATGTACGTCCCTTCCATTGTAGATCACCTTTCCTTTATCCATACCATAAATCAGTTTAATGGAATCCAGCTTGGCTCGTGAGGGTGCAATCACTTTATCGGCCCCATGTAAACCATCCTTTACACAATAGAAATAATGATCCCACTCTCCTTTGGGCATTTCATTTTTTACAGCTTCAAACCACGACACCACATCAGAATGAGCCACTACCACAACCGGTGCCAGGAAAGGCAAGGAACCATATGCAAAACAGTTCAGGTGGATAATATCGGGCTGCAGCTCCTTTTCCAATTGCAGCAGCTTATTGCCGCATACTGCAATGTCATCCCAGGGCTCCTGCATCCACTCCAGGCGAAACGTAGTTTCATGTACCACCACATTTTCCAGGCTATTGACTTCCTCCCATTGCCACACACTCAGTTTCTTGCCCATCGTCACCAGGTGCACATGTACATCATAGGGCTGCAACGAACGGCATAATTCCATGCAATAGGTCCAAACCCCTCCTACCGTATCGGTTGTCATCAATACCTTCATGTGCGACTTAGTTAATGCCATAAATTCGATCCAATACTTCTGCGGATGCAATAAAGTTTTCAGCCTCGGGATTGTAACAAGGATTGTCTGCCATTTTTTGTATCCAGTCTACCAGGGCTCTTCCCCCCCATTCATCCGGCGGCTGCACCAGGATCTCTGTTTGTGTACCCCGGTAGCGTAACCCCCTGAAATCATAGAAGGAGCCATTGACATTTTTGATCGCCACGCCACCTTTGGTTCCATAAAAAGAAGCTTCAATCACCGCTTCACGACCGGCCTGCAGGTTCCATGAGCAGGACAATTGTGCAGTTAGGTCATTTGCAAGATTTACCTGTACGTTCGCATAATCTTCTACGTCCTCCTGCCCTTTTAAAGCTATACCCTTTGCATACAGGCGGCTGTGAACAGATTCCACTTCGGGAAAATCCAATGCAAATAACAGCAGGTCGATCAGGTGAATGCCAAGGTCCAGCACACAACCGCCACCGGATAATTTTTTGTCGTAAAACCAGGACTTGTCCGGGCCATACGCATTATGAAACTTCAGGTCAGCGGCGAAGATGGTGCCCAGTTCACCGGAACGTATAATGGGCAGAATTTGTTGAAACGCTTCCGTATAACGGTAAGAAAAGTCTGCACCCAATAATTTGTTGGCATTCTTGGCGGCGGCCACAACTGCTTTCACTTCATCGGCATTACGGCCCAATGGTTTTTGACAAAAAACAGCTTTTCCTTTTTCAAAAGCCTCTACTGCCTGCTGGCGGTGCAAGGCGCTGGGGGTGGCAATAACAACACCATCTACATCAGGATCACTGATTGCGTCTTCAAATGAAGGAGAAGCATTTGAGGCCGGTGCAATTTTCAGCGCTTCCGCTACACATGCAGCCGATGGGTCGCTAACAAAAGCCACATCCACAAGCCCACTGTTTACCGCTGCCTGCATACGGTGACGGCCAATCCAGCCGACACCAGCAAACGCCAACCTGGGTTTGGTTTTTATCAAAGTTTCCAAAGTCAGTATTTTAAAGTTGAACCAATGCTTTCATAAAACCGTCTGGCCGGGTTGCTGTCAATGTAAAGCCGCGGTTTAACTCAGCCAGAGGCAAAATGTCTGTGTACAATCCATCCGGATTCAATATACCTGCGGCCACGGCATCCACCGCTTTTTGCATGCCAGTCAGGTATTTCCGCGGATCTCTTTCGTGGGCATTAATTACATCAATCCCTTTCCAGTTCCATTTCTGCAGGTTGATCTGCCGAAGGCCATCCTGATGAAACCCTGCAATGATAATCCTGCCTCCTTCCGAAACAATATCGGTTGCCACATCCAGGGCTTCCTGTTTGCCGGTTGCTTCTATCACCCGGTTACACAAACGGTTACCCGTTATTTCAGCAACCTGGTTGCTAACTTCCCAAACAGAGGTGAGAGGTAGCACTTCATCAGCACCGTATTGCTTCGCAAACTCCAGCGAAAATGTTCTTTTGGAAATAGCCATCACTTTTGCGCCGCGATGTTTGGCCAACTGGCAAAGCAAGGCACCTAAGAATCCGCTGCCGATGATCGCAACCGTATCTCCCTGATTTATATCACTCCTGTCGAAAATGTTGATCGCACAACCCAAGGGCTCACCAGGAAAGGCTTTGCTGTGAAAAGCTTCAGGTAGTTTGAGGAAGGAACCTTCCGTTGCCACGTCATATTCTGCATAGGCATGGTACGAAAGAAAAGCAACGCGGTCACCCCTTTTGATGCCGCTAACTTTCTCTCCGGTAGCATCCACCCATCCCCAGCCTTCGTGGCCTGGCGATCCGGGTTCAAAGGGGTATGTAAACCATTCACGGCCTTCCCAAAGCGGAATACTGGATGAGCAGATGCCACATCCATCTACTTTTATCCTGATCTCGTTCTCTTTTATGGTGGGTATGTCTACGTTTTGCAGTTCGATGTGTTGGGGTTTTGTTACAACGGCAGCTATCATTTCACGATGGGTTCTAATACGTTGGTGGATAAGTTTACGGCAGTTCCTTTTTTTTCTTTTTCCATTTCTGCAGCAATGGCATTTTCTTTCAGCCACAGGTATAATTTACTGACGCCTTCTGTTGTGTTATTCTTCGGTAACCATCCCGTAGCCTTGCTGAATTTGGAATAATCGGAAACATAGTACCGCTGGTCGCTTGGGCGCCAATCAAGAAAACGGGCTGCCGGTTTATAACCGGATAACTTACCAATCAGGTCAAGCAGTTCAAGAAGACTAACGGTATTGTGTGCCCCGCCACCCATATTGAATGCATGGCCGGAGATGTTTTCGATATTTTCCTGCGCCAGTAGAAAGGCATTCACCAGGTCCTCTACAAACAGGATATCACGAACCTGTTTGCCATCGCCGTAGATGGTAATGGGTTTGCCTTTCAAAGCCTGAATCAGGAAATGCGCCACCCAACCCTGGTCTTCCGTTCCAAACTGGTGAGGTCCATAAATGCAGCTCATCCGGAACACCACTGTTTTTAATCCAAAGGTGCGGGCATAATCCAAGATGTATTGATCAGCCACGCCTTTCGTGCACCCGTATGGACTATGAAAGCTTAGTGATTTTTCTTCACTAATGCCGTTTTCCCTGATGTGTTTGTTTGCGGGATAATAGCGGGTGCCATTCACGCCAAGGCCAACTTCTTCCAGATCACCATACACTTTATTGGTAGAAGTAAAAATAATGGGCGGCTGGTGACGGCTCGCCCTGATGGCTTCCAGTACATTCAGGGTTCCCAGGGCATTCACTTCAAAGTCGAGGTATGGATCGGTAAGACTGGTAGTTACGGCCACTTGTGCCGCAAAATGAAACACCTGTGAGGCACCATCCACCGCAACAGCAACAGCCTCTTTATCCCTGACATCGGCAATCATCACCTCCAGGTTTTCACCAAATTCGTCCTGCAGCCATTGCAGGTTTTTGTGTACACCGTCCCGGGAAAGATTGTCAAACACCATCACCGGTTTGCCTTCAGATAAAAGCCTGGCGGCCAGATTTACGCCTACAAATCCGGCACCACCAGTGATCAGGGTATATTTCTGCTTTGCAGATCTGCTATCGTTCGTACGCTTTTGTTTTGCCATCTTCTTCTGGGTTTTAGTTTATACCGTTAATCCTCTTTCTGCCAGTTCTTTGCTCATAACAGCTACTTTATCTTCAGCTGTTTGGCCTTCCAGCCAAATCGACAATTCCATCAATCCATCTTCAAGCGTAACCTGCGGTTCATAGCCTAAAACTGTTTTTGCCTTGGCAATATCTGCAAAGCAGTGCCTTATGTCACCAACCCTGTACTTCCCGGTAATTTCTGCTGCAATATCTTCTTTGCCCAAAACCTTGGCCATCTTCTCTGCAATCTCTACGATGGTGTATGCATTTCCGCTTCCGATGTTGAAAACATCATCCTTTGCTTCCGGTTTCTCCAATGCCAAACGCGATGCCCGGGCAATGTCCAGCACACTCACAAAATCTCTTTTCTGGAAACCATCTTCAAAAATGAGCGGAGCGTTTTCATTCAGGAGCCGGGAAGCAAATATGGCCAGCACTCCCGTATAAGGGTTCGACAACGATTGTCTGGTTCCATATACATTAAAGAACCGGAGAGCAACCGTTGGAATATTGTAAGCCCTCCCAATCAGTAAACACAACCGCTCCTGGTCGTACTTGCTGAGTGCATATACAGAAGAAAGATTCGGCGTCTTTGTTTCGGGAGTTGGATACGGTGTTAATTGTTTTCCGGTTTTATCATAAACCTCCCAGTCACCTTTCCTGAGTTGTTCCAGCTTTCGTTCGCAACCATCTTGTATGTTGCCTTCGGCATCTTTATACAACCCTTCACCATAAATGCTCATGCTGGATGCTACCACCAGTTTTTCAACCGGATTCTTTGACAACGCTTCCAATAGCACGGCTGTTCCCAGATTATTGACATCGGTGTATTCCTTTATTTCATACATGCTCTGACCTACACCAACCATGGCAGCATAATGATAAACGGCATCCACTCCTTTTAATGCTTCCTTTACTACCTTGCTATCTCTTACATCACCCACAATCAGTTCAGCAGCAGGATGCAAGTAGTCCGGACGCTTACAATTTTTACCATGCACCTGTTCACTTAAGTTATCCAACACTCTTACAGTGTATCCGTTTTCAATAAGCTCGTCGGCAAGATGAGAACCAATAAAGCCGGCACCACCGGTAATCAGGATTTTCTTATTCATGTAGAGTTTGTTAATGAGTTGACATCCTAATCAATAAAAAAACTGTTCCACTTCGTTTAAGATTTATCAATTGTGAACTATTTGTAAGTAAATACTTCTGAATCCGGCATCTACGCATCCTTGACAAACTTCGCCTGGCAGAATCGGAAAATGCGCAAATGCAAACCAGTGCTGCAAAGTCCGCTAAACAACAATGTAGGACAGGACTTTAATTTCGACTTGTTCATCAACGTTATATAAGCTCTGCAGTTTATTCAATTGCAGTGGCTGTTTAATCAGCAGCAGGAGGTTTGTTGAACCTCTTCTACATTTCTGCTGATGCTCAGCTTAAAGTTTAAATACTTATTCTCCTGCACGTTAGCAGAGAAAGGATTCTATCGTGATGGTGCTGACTAAAAATTTACCACTCATTTCATTGAGTATTGATAATCAGAAATTATCGTATGCAGATAAATAAAAAATAATTGGGAAGTTACTGGAAGTTCATTTTTCTCACTTACGGAGCAAAAAGGCACGTTTCTTCTATTTTAAAAAGAATACATTTTAATTATGCAACGGATAGATAGTCCCGCAGATGGCCATATGGCCCGCATTGTTGAGCGAAACATCAAGGCATTGATTGAGCAACGGCATCTGGAAGAAGAGCAAAAAACAACGGAAGAAAAAATTGCAGACAGGATCACCCGATTTACCGGGAGTATGTTATTCGTTTATTTACACCTGCTGCTATTTGGCACCTGGATCATCTGGAATGCAGGTCTTATTGGAATTGAACCCTTTGATCCCTCATTCGTAGTGCTGGCCATGATTGCCTCGGTGGAAGCAATCTTCTTATCCACCTTTGTGCTGATCAGCCAGAATCGGATGAATGCACAAGCGGATAAAAGAGCGGAACTGGACCTGCAGATCAGCTTATTGTCGGAGCATGAGATTACCCGTATCATTTCTTTGGTTTGCGCCATCGCAAAAAAGATGGACATTGCTATTGCACACGATGAAGAACTTGACGAATTGAAGAAAGACGTGTATCCTGAAAAGGTGATGAAAACAATGGAAAAAGTGAAAGACGGAGAACTGGATAAGTACTAAACCGCCAGTTACTTGTAGTCATCATTGATTTCTATCCAGTAGCCATCCGGGTCTTTCAAATAGATTTGATGAATGCCATCGGTACGGGTAGTAACAGCGCCAGCTTTTCCCGGCCAGTCTTCATAATGGATCCTGTTTTTGTGCAAAAGCGCCACAAAGGCTTTGATATCTGCTACGCTAAAGCAAAGATGTGTATTCTTGGAAGGCACTTCAATGGGAGGCGGGTTTTGGATAAGGTGCAGGTGTGCACCTTCACTCACCGAAAACCATACATGGCGGCCATCATGAAAGGGTTCGGGAATCGTGTCCAGCCCAATAACCTCCTGGTAAAAAATTCGGCTGCGCTCCAGTTGTGCCACTGAAAGTGCAATATGGTTGATACGTGGCTTTTTTTGTGCCAAAGCAGGCTGCGAAGCCGCCAGTAACAAAAGCGCAAAAGCAAGCACTATTTTTTTCATTGCAATCTTTTTAGGCAAACTTCACACATTCCTTTAGCTCCTTCTCCGTATAGGCTAACCCATACTGTTTCAACACCTCATCCGGAACACCGTTCCATTGGTTAGGACGGTTTCCAACATAACCAATATCCTTCATACCGATTTCAGAAGAATAAAAGCCCGTTGCGGTAAGATTACGCATCAGGTTGAAAAATGCCACACCTTGTTTTAGCTCCGGTTTTGCTTTTGCCGGGTAGGCAATGGCATCAACCACAGCCAGGCGCTGGTCCTGCTTGCTGTCTTTAAATGATGTGCCGTATAGCTTGCTCATTTGCATGTCCAGCCAGCGCAGGCCACCCCGCATGGGCGTTTGAAACTCAGGTTTATCTTTTACAATGAATTCAATAAAGGCAGGTACGCCTGCTTCCGTGGCACTGCCCGACACATCATCAGCAGGAATAATAATATCCGAAAGAATGGCAATGGTTTCCATTTCATGTTCCGTGAAAAAGGTCTGGCTCATCAACCGTTTGTGCACGGCTTTTTCAGCATCGGTCCGGTCGATGTTCAGTTCTGTATCATCAGTCTTTGGGGCATCCGGTTTTGCTTTTGCCTCCGGGTTTTTACAGGCATCCAGCAGCAGGCTTCCGGATACGGCACCCAGGCCCAGCACTTTTAGCGACTTTCTTCTGTCCATAAAAAATTTTTGATGATTTATTAGCAGAGAGCAGATAATTGAAAGTATCTCTTATTTCTTTATTGTTTGAAAATAGACCTTACGCAATTACAGGTTTCGCCTTTTCATCTGATCCACAATGTATTCGGAACCCCGCATGGCCAATGCCATAATGGTCCAGGTAATGTTTTTGTCTGCCTGTGATGTAAAGGCTGCACCATCCATAACAAAAAGGTTTTTGCAATCGTGCGACTGGTTGTACTTGTTTAGTGCAAACCGGCGCGGATCATTACCCATGCGAACGGTTCCCGCTTCATGAATAATCTTACCGGGAGCTTCCAGTCCATAATTGGTTTCCGGCCCATAATCACCCCAGGTCACCACAGCACCCATGTTGTGCATAATTTCTTTGAAGGTCTCCTTCATGTGCCTGGCTTGTTTGATCTCGTAATCGCTCCACTTTACATTGAACCGGAGTACGGGGATGCCATACTTGTCAACTACAGTCGGATCAATCTCGCAATAGTTGTCCTCACGGGGAATAGCTTCTCCCCTTCCGGCCATGCCTACACTGGCCCCATAAAAAAAGCGGTAATCTTCTTTCAGTGATTTTCCGTAACCACCCGCTTCTTTTTGTTTTCCCTTTACCAGGAACTTTCCATTCTGATTTTCAATACCCCAGCCAAAACCATAAGCCGGCATTCCCATGCCGCCCCAGTATTCGATATGATAACCACGGGGGAAATCAAGCTTTTTGTTATCGAGCCACCAGGGCGAATACACGTGCATACCACCAACACCATCCTCATTATACCGTTTGCGGTCAAAAAGATCCGGCAGCACGCCACCCATGGCAGCGCCGGTACTGTCGTGCAGGTATTTGCCTACAACGCCGCTGCTGTTACCCAGCCCTGCCGGGTGACGGGATGACTTGGAGTTCAGGAGCAGGCGGGCTGTTTCGCAGGTACTGGCAGCCAGAATCACGGTGCGTCCTTTCACCTGGTATTCCTGCAGGTCAGTCGTGTGTACATACGAAATGCCGGTGGCCAACCCTTCATTGTTCGTCAGTACTTCCCTTACCATGGCATTGTCAAATACATCAACATTGCCGGTAGCCATAGCCGGTTTCACCAACACGGAGGAAGAGGAAAAGTCGGCATAAACAGTACAGCCCCTGTTACACTGTGAGCAGTAAAAACAGGTTCCTCTTTGGTCATTGATCTTTTGTGTCAGAATCGACAAGCGGGAAGGAATCACTGTAACACCGGCTTGCGTGGCTGCATTTTTTATGAACAGTTCGTGAAGACGGGGTTTGGGTGGCGGCAGGAAAATGCCGTCGGGATCATTTTCAAGACCTTCATTGGTACCAAATACACCAACGAGTCTGTCAAGACGGTCGTAGTACGGCTTGATTTCATCATATGTGATCGGCCAGTCTTCTCCCAGGCCGTCAATGCTTTTGCGTTTAAAATCTTTCGGACCAAACCGCAGCGAAATACGACCCCAATGATTGGTACGGCCACCCAGCATGCGGGAACGGAACCACCACCATTCGGTGCCCTTTTCTTTTGTATAGGGTTCGTCATCCAGTTCCCAACCACCATAAGATGCATCAAAATCGCCAAAAGGACGATAAGTTGTTGAAGCTCCGCGCCGTGGCGATTCCCATGAATATTTTAACTGCGTTACGTTTTTTGCAGGATCATACATTGGGCCTGCTTCTACCAGGGCGATCTTGAGCCCCGCATTAGCCAGCATATATGCGGCCATGCCACCGCCGGCACCCGATCCTACAATAATTACGTCGTAATTTTTTGGCTGAACTTTTATCTGAAAATCTCCCATAAGACAGCAATCCGTATTTTCAAATTGTCGAAGTAAATAGTTTTTCTTTCGTGCGAAAAGGTAAAATGATTTCTTTAAACCAGCTCTTCTGTTAACAATCCATTTAAAGTTTGCCACTTTCTTTATACACGACGCCGTCTTTCATAACAAAAGCAATACGACCAAAAGCTTGCGGGTCTTTTAAAAGATCACCATCCACAGCTACGATATCGGCAAGCTTTCCGTTCTCTATGGTCCCCAGGATGTCTTCTTTTCCCAGTAAGGTTGCGGCATGAATGGTTGCCGACCGGATGGCCTCTATGGGTTTCATGCCTGCATCGATCATATAGGTAAATTCCAGCCAGTTGCTTCCGTGCCGGAAAACGCCGGCATCGGTGCCGAATGCGATCTTCACTCCTGCCCTGTGTGCTTTTGCAAATGCGTCTTTCAGTTTGGGACCAATAGCAATGGCTTTTTGTGCCACAACGGGCGGATAATACCCCGGTTTTTGCGCCGAATCGGCAACAGACCGGCCGGCAGTTAGAGTGGGCACATACCAGGTACCATATTGTTTGAACAACGCAATGGATTCATCATCCAGCAACGATCCATGTTCGATGGATGCAACGCCGCCGCGGATAGCCCGCTTGATCCCTTCTGCACCATGGGCATGACACATCACCTTCATGCCGTAGTCTTTGGCCGTTTGCACAATCGCTTTTATTTCTTCTTCCGTGAACTGCGATCCGCTGCCACTGGCGGCAACACTGAGTACACCACCCGTGCTGACAATCTTGATCACATCTGATCCATCCTTGTAACGTTGCCGCACGGCTTTCATGCATTCGGCTACACCATTGGCCACACCATCATCCGGACCCGGGTTGCCCATCAGGTCCTGCCGGTAACCATTGGTAGGATCGGCATGCGAACCGGTAGACCCGATAGACTTGCCGGCCGCAACGATCCGTGGGCCTTCCACGGTGCCGGCGTTGATGGCATTGCGTAAAGCCGGAACAACGGTGCCTCCTGCATCGCGAATAGTAGTAAAACCGCTGAGCAAGGTCTTTTTAGCAAAGGCTGCGCTTTTCAGGGCATAATCTGCATCATTAAGTTGAAAACGTTCGATGTATTGGGTTGGACTGGTTTCGCTGCTGATATGAACATGCATATCCATCCAGCCGGGTGTCACTGTTTTTCCTTTCAGGTCAATGACACGATCGCCTGCGCCAGGTGTGGCAAATCCCTTTTCTACACCAACGATCTTGTTGCCGGTAACCAGGACGGTCATGTTGGGCTTTGCTTCATTATCGGCTGCCGTTATGAGGGTTCCGCACCAGATCACCGTTCGCTGTGCTTGAAGCGTTATAGAAAGAAATGAAAAAAGAAAAAAGAAAGCAATCTTTTGCATAAGCATTTGTTGTGGCTTAAAGATAAGCGGAATACAGATAGAAGGTAACGAGCAAAAAGTGATGGTAATGAAGAAATGCACAGCAAAAAACCAATGATAATATCCAGGGGTTCATTGGCTGTCAGAAAGAAACAGGAAAGCATGTCTGAAGTATAGATATGTATTCAAAATATTGCGTAATTACGCAAAATACCTTCCACTAAAATTAGGACTGTCAAAGGAGTACTTAATTGATCTCAAGCAGCTGGTTTTATACGGCATTGGCCATGGCACGGTCGAGGTGTACATAACCACCATCTACATAGATCAGTTGACCGGTGGTATGACTGGAGAGAGGCGACAACAGGAATACGGTCATTGCCGCAATTTCTTCAACCGTGGTAAACCGTTTTTCGAGTGGAATTTTTGAAACAATCTCCGCCAGTTTTTCCTCCGGGTTTGGCAGGGTTTTGATCCAGGCTTCGTACAGCGGCGTGTAGCATTCCGCAACAATCACCGCATTCACCCGAATGGAATAACGGGCCAGTTCCACAGCCCATTCTCTTGTAAGGGCATTACGGCCGCCATTGGATGCCGCATAGGCCGATGTACCACCTTGCCCAGTATCGGCTGTTTTCGATGAAATATTAACGATACTGCCCTTGTGTTTTTTCAGTTCAGGCAACGCATGATGTGCAATAAGGTAATAATGTACCAGGTTCTTGTGCAGGCTTTCCAGAAAGGCACTATAACTGCCGTTCTCCAGCCCTACGCCATCATTCACACCGGCATTGTTCACCAGGCCATGGATGGTTCCGTGAGAATCTATAATCCTGGCTACCGCATTGCTGCATTCTTCCGGCCGCGTCAGTTCTGCCGTCACAAAAAAAGCATTGCCACCAGCAGCTTTGATTTCGTCTACAGCTTTCTGGTTGTCACTTTCATTCCGACCAATGATTACTGGTGTGGCTCCTTCTGCCGCCAGCAATTTGGCAATACCCAATCCAATGCCTTTTGCACCGCCTGTTACAACAACAATCTTATCCTGTAATTCTAGGTCCATGCAGTAGTGGTTATGTATTTCCGGTAAGAGTAAAGATCTTTTTCATCAGCACCCATTTTTCACCCGCTTTGGCAAAAGGGAGGGGCTGCTGGTATTTCCACATCAGGGCTTCCCATTCCTGCACGTTTGCATTCGCCGCATCGGCCGCTGCTTTCTGTTCAAAAGAAAACGCATCCTCTGTTTCCATGATCATAAACAGCCGGTTTTCTACCCTGTAAATTTCCATTTCCAGAATACCGGCACCAAGTATGCTTTGCCTGATCTCGGGCCACACCGAGCGATGGTAGGCCTCGTATTCTTTAATCAGCGTTACATCATCTTTTAAATCCAGTGTCAGACAATAGCGTTGCATGAAAAAGCTTTTTAATCATCAGGCAGCCTGTAAAGAATGGGCTTCTGCAGGTGCTGTATCAATAACTGTTTTACGCTGGGTGAATCCAAACCAAAGAATCACCAGGAAACAAAACAGGGGCACCACGTAGGCAATCTGAATATTGCCGGTGGTATCACTGATCTTTCCCATGATCAGCGGGAAAAAGGCACCCCCAACAATTGACATCACCAACAGCGAGGAAGCGATCTTGGTTTCTTCGCCCAAACCGGCAATGCCCAATGCAAAGATGGTCGGGAACATGATAGACATAAAGAACGGTGTGGCCACTACCGCATACACAGCCACCTGCGAAGAGGCAAACAACGCCACCACCAGCAGGAGAACATTGATCAGCGCAAATGTATAAAGCAGGGTTGCCGGGCGAATATACCGCATCATAAATGTTCCGGCAAAGCGGCCAACCATAAAGCCAACCATAGCAATGCCTCCCCACATAAAAGCAGCATCTTTTTCAGGGATGTCGTGTACAAAGCGTGCATAACGAATAAAAAAAGAACCCACGCAAACCTGCGCCCCTACCGAACAAAATTCAGCGATAATAGAGTACCGGAGGTGTTTGTGACGCAACACACGGAAAGAAAAACCACCACCCGGTGTGCCGCTGCTTTTTTCCCTGATCTCGGGAATACGTACAAAAAGAAAGAGGATCAGGATCAGCAATACAACCCCACCAATTGCCAGGTAAGGCATCTTGACGGCTGCAGCTTCGGCATTGAGATAGGTGTCCAGTTGTGCAGGCGGCATGGCTGCCAGTTCTGCCTCCGTGTGCTCGATCCCAGAAAGAATAAATTGTCCGCCAATCAATGGTGCAATAAATGCGCCCACGCCATTGAAAGATTGCGCAAAATTCAAACGCTGCGCAGCGCCAGAGGGATCACCCAGCTTTGTAACATAGGGATTGGCCACCGTCTCTAAAAACGTAGCACCACCGGCCATCACAAACAGCGCAAACAAAAAGAAGGCATAACTACGTGTGCCCGCTGCCGGTATAAACAGGAAAGCACCGATACAATACAGCGCCAATCCCAGGTAGATACCTTTTACATAGCCATAGCGGTGCATAAACCAGCCTGCAGGCAGGGCCACAAAAAAATAACCGAGGTACACCGATGAGTCAATAAGGGCACTTTCCGTATCCGTCAGCATGCAAGCCTTTTTTAGGTGCGGGATCAGGATGGGATTGATGTTGTGCAAAAATGCCCAGAGAAAGAAAAGGCTGGTCACCAGGATAAAGGCAATGAGAAATCCGTTTTTCTGTTTCATCAGCAATCGTTTTGTTGAGTTTTATTTTTGCCAAGCAACTACATTCTGCCTTGCTTCGCCAAGACCGTCGATTCCTAGTTCCACCACATCCCCTTCCTTAAGGTAAACCTGCGGATTCATGCCCAGTCCCACACCGGCCGGTGTTCCGGTTGAGATGACATCACCCGGAAGCAACGTCATAAACTGGCTGATATAGGAAACAAGGAAGGGAACCTTAAACAACAGGTTGGCTGTATTGCCGTCCTGCATCATTTGTCCATTTACCTTTAGCCATAATCGTAAATTATTTTCATCCGGCAGGGAATCTTTGGTTACCAGGAATGGCCCCATGGGTGCAAAGCTGTCGCAGCCCTTGCCTTTATCCCAGGTACCGCCTCTTTCCAGTTGGTATTCCCGTTCGGATACGTCATTGTGCAAACAATACCCGGCAACATAATCCATCGCTTCGGATTCATCTACATAGCTTGCCTTTTTGCCAATCACTACACAGAGCTCCACTTCCCAGTCGGTTTTTTCCGAACCGCGGGGGATTACAATGTTATCATTTGGTCCTGTAAAAGAAGTTGTCGCTTTCATAAATAGGATAGGCTCCGCAGGCAGTGCAGCGCCGGTTTCCCTGGCATGATCGGTATAGTTCAGTCCAATGCAAATGATCTTGGAGGGACGCTGAAACGGTGCCGCCATTTCAACAGTGATTTCCAGTTCAGAAAGATTCCCGGCTTCTTTTTCCAGGAATGCTTGTAACCGGGACAAGCCATCCTTTGCAAAAAAGCTTTCGCCATAATCTTCGCCAAATGCGCTAACATCGTAAAACCTGTCATGGATAACAACACCGGGCTTTTCTTCCCCGCCCTTTCTGTACCGGAATAATTTCATCTTTATCTGTATATTTTTTTATGTATTGAGTTTGATAAAACCACCATCAATGGGATAATCACAGCCGGTGATAAACGATGCTTCATCGGAGCAGAGATAGAGTGCCAGTGCGGCAACTTCTTCCGGTTTGGCCATTCGGCCGATGGGCTGCGATTGCGACAATTTTCGAAACATCTCTTCTTCGCGGCCTGCATAGTTTTTTGAAATAAAGCCATCCACAAAAGGCGTATGCACCCGGGCCGGAGAAATAGTATTGCAGCGAATGCCTGCTTTCAGGTAATCTTTGGCCACCGAAAGACTCATGGCATGCACGGCGCCTTTGCTCATGCTGTAAGCAAAACGATCGGCCAGTCCTACATGGGCTGCAATAGAGGACATGTTGATGATCACCCCTCCACCCCTTTTTTTCATTAGCGGCAGTGCCGCAAACATCCCATTGTATACACCCTTTACATTCACATTTACGATGCGGTCAAAATCTTCTGCCGACGTCGTTTCCGCCGTACCAATGTGGGCGATACCGGCATTGTTCACAAGGATATCGATGGTGTCAATAGACGCAAACAAGTCCACCACCTGCTGTTGTACCGAAACATCACAACCTTGTGCTATGGCCCTACCTCCCCTGCTTTCTATCTCCTGCACCACCTGCAAGGCGGCATCCCTGTTTAATTCGACAATATGAACTACAGCACCGGCGCCTGCAAGCACGGTGGCAATGGCCCGGCCAATGCCGCTTCCACCACCGGTAACAACTGCTGTTTTATTTTGAATTGAAAACATAGCTGAAAGGATTACAAGCTAACACCTCTTTTCCAGGGAATAAAATCATCTTGTCCAAGTAAAACAGCTTTAGGAATAACCTCACCACTGGCCACTTTGATCACGTACTCCAGGATCTCCTCACCTACCTGCTCAATGGATTTTTTTCCTTCAATGATCTCACCCGTATCAAAATCAATAATATCACTCATGCGCTTTGCCAGAGACGTATTGGTAGAGACTTTAATAGTAGGACAGATCGGGTTACCTGTGGGAGTACCCAATCCTGTTGTAAACAAAATAATGGTAGCGCCGCTGGCCGCTTTGCCCGTTGTAGCCTCCACATCGTTTCCCGGTGTACAAACAAGACTCAAACCTGGCTTGGTTGCTGGTTCGGTATAGTCCAGCACATCCACCACCGGAGAGGTACCACCTTTGCGTGCTGGCCCCGTGCTTTTAATGGCATCCGTAATCAGGCCGTCGCGAATATTCCCGGGAGAAGGGTTCATGTGAAAACCTGATCCCACACTGTGCGCCCACTGGTTATACGTGGTCATCAGGTGGATAAATTTTTCAGCCGTTTCCCTGTTCACACTGCGGTCAATGAGGTCCTGCTCGGCGCCGCATAGTTCCGGGAACTCAGCCAGCAACACCTTACCGCCGAGGGCTACCAGCAGGTCGGCGCAATGACCCACCGCCGGGTTGGCCGATATACCGCTAAAGCCATCGCTGCCGCCGCACTTCACGCCTACATTCAATGCGCTCAGGGGGACATCGGTACGCTCAACCCGGTTGGCTTCTACCAACTTTTCAAAAGTTTGCCGGATGGCTTCCATCACCAGCACATTTTCACTGCCGGTTTTTTGCTGCTCAAACAGGAGTACCGGTTTACTGAATGATGGATTCCGTTCCCGTACATAGGTTTCAAAATCATCTGCCTGCAGGTGCTGGCAACCAAGGCTCAGGACTGTAACACCGGCTACATTGGGATGATCGGCATACGCTGCCAGCAATTTTCCAAGCATAGCCGAATCCTGCCGGGTGCCGCCGCAGCCCATGGTATGATTAAGAAACTTAATGCCATCAATATTTTTAAACAGCCTTTCCGCTGCCGGTTGCGGTGTCAGGCTTTCCGGAGTGGCATTACGAATATCTTCTCCATTTTTGAACGAATGAATCAATTGGCGGGTAAACGTCCGGTATACATTGGGTGTACTGTATCCCAGTTCACTTTGCAGTGCATCTTTGATCACATCAAGATTACGGTTCTCACAAAAAACCAGCGGAACAAAAAGCCAGTAGTTAGCTGTTCCCACCCGTCCATCATCCCGCACATAGCCTTTAAATGTACGGCCGGCAAACTTCGACACATCCGGTGCCACCCACCGGTACTGGTGATCCCGGTAAGCAAAAGCATCTGCAGCGTGTACCGTATTGTCAATCGTCATGCGGGAACCTTTTTGAACAGGTTGCTGAATGGTTCCTACAGTTACGCCGTACATGATCACCTTTTCATCCTTGGACATATCATGTGTAAAAAATTTATGCTTACCCGGAATAGGTTCTTTCAACGTAATGGAGTCTCCATGGAAAGATACCGTCTCTCCTTGCGGCAGGTCCTGCAGTGCCACCAGTACATTATCGGCAGGATGCACTTTTAAGATCTTTTCAGGCATGGTAACAAATCATTTATGCTGGCTTGTAGTGGAAGGCAATGGCCTAAAATTAAAGGAAAGCTTATTTCCTACCGTCCTGAAGCGGAAAGAAACTTTCCTCATGGTTGTCCACACTGTTCTTTGCATGGAGAATAAAAGGAAGAAACAGCTTTCGGATTGAATTTACACTCCTGGTTTAACCGGGGAACAATTGTTGTATCCGGAAAATAAAAAAGCATGAATACAACAGCCATACGCGATACACTTCGGAATGACCACAGTGAAGACCTGGATCGGAAAAGAAGGCTCACACTACTTTCTGCCATTGGGTTGGTTGACTTCAGCATCATCTCGCTATACCAGACGGGTGTGATAAAGCGCCTGCCCGATATTCCGCACCCGCTGTTTGATAGTAATAAAGTGAATGCCGCCGAAGATGCATACATGATGGGAGCCCCCGATGGCCCCATCAGTGCCGTGGTGTATGCGCTGACCATGGTGTTGGCTTCGGCCGGCGGGAGCGAAAAAACAGGAAGAAGCCCGGTGTGGGACGCGGTCCTGGGTGCTGCCGTTGCCGGTAACGCAGCCGGTGCCCTGTATTATTTGCAGAATATGATTTTTCGGCAAAAAAAGATCTGCCTTTATTGCGTGGCCGGTGCGGCCATCAATATTGCTTCGGCCATCATCATTGCACCAACTGTAATGAAAAGCGTGAAGCGACTGTTTGGACGGTAACCATTACAGTTTCCTGATGACAGTGGCGACTATTTAGAGGGGAAAGTCGCCGGGCAGTTGCATTTCATCAACTTAGGTTGCACACAGAAGTATCGAGCAAGTATTCAGCACGTCAACTTCAGCACTACACGTTGCCATACGTTACCAACGGCAGCTTAAACCTGCAGTTTAACATATTATTGGAATGCTACGACACACCTGAATACAGACCATAAATATTTTATCACTGACTGTTTTTGTAGAAGCAGCGTCTTAATTATTTCTAATTTAAGAGCCGCTTTCAGTTAAAACTGCCTGGGCTTTGTTTTGTTGGATGCTAGTTCGGCTATTTCGTCAATGCGTTTTTGTCTTGTTTCGGGCCGTCTGGCAAGCACAAGCCATTGCAACATTGCCTTCCGCACCGATTTGCTCAGGCCTAAAAAATAATCTTTGGACCCCTGTTTTGATCGGAATGCCTTTTCCAGGTCTTCCGGAATCACCAATTCTTCCACTTCATCCAGGATCGTCCAGGAACCATTCTGTTTTGCAATTGCTATTGCTTCCAGGCCTGCTTTGGTCATTAATCCATCTTCTATAAGTTTGGCAACTCTCTCTTTGTTGATTTTAGACCAGGTGCTTTTTGGCTTCCGCCTGCTGAAAAACTGGTGCGATGTTTCTTCGTCGATTTTTATTTTCTTGCTGTCGATCCAACCAAAGCAAAGGGCTACATCAACTGCATCACGCCAGCTTATTGATTTTTTGTTTGCGTTTTTGTTATAGAAAACAACCCACACAGCCTGTGCTGACAGATGGTGCTTTTCTAACCATTTTCGCCAAGAGGCAATGCTTCTGGGATAAAAAACAGCTACATTTTCTTCCATGCCGTTCTAAGGGTCATTAACGGTTAATACTTTTCACACAGGCAGATGACTTCTGATGCCGCACATGATGCATCTAATTTACTGTCTTTTCTATTTGAATGATTTCTGGTATTGCAAAAGCACAAGGGTTCAGCAGTAGAAAACAAGGACGAAGAATATCCTTCCACTCTACACAAAACGGGTATGAGCACTTTATCTTCCGTCCACTCGGTTCTGGTTTTAAAATGGCCTTAAATATGGACGGCTCGTAAGTGGCGAAAAAGGCCAGGGAATAGACGATAGTATAATCAACAGTCCAATGGTGAACCAAATGGCCATTGTTTTAAACTTATCATTGTCGGTCTGTCTGCGTTTTGCTTTTGCCGATCCGATCGTAATAACAACAATGGCAGTCACCATCATAACACTGTGTTCCATTCCAAAAAAGCGGATCTCTCTCTGATGTACTGCCTCTTTGAAGTTGTGTAGAAAATAGTCGATAACCGGGCTGACAAAATAGAGCCAAAGCCCTAAAAGGAGTTGTATATGGGCAATGGTCGCAGTCCAGTGCCGGATTGAATTATCTCGCTTTGTAAAAGGCTTTCGGGAAAGCCAGCCTCTCCAGGCACGGAAGGTGGTAAAAACCAGGCTTACCAATACAAGCCAGCGGACCATTGAATGTGATGCCAATAATAAAGCGTACATGTTGATGGAATGATTGTTTTATGATTCCTTGACAAGTTACTACAGGTGCGCTTTGAAAAAGAAACAGGTGGGCAGCACAGGATAACAAACCGCACAACAGCCGACGCCAGTTGTTTTGGCAGTAATAAAAAAGCCATTCTTCCTGAATGGCTTTGACGTTAAGGAATGATCGTATATAAATTTATCAGACTGGCCGGGGTATGACGACGAACCAGCAGGTAAGAAATACTGGAATAGTTTGATGTAACCTTTCTTTGATTGCATCTTAGTAGTTATTTCTATTGGCAAGAATATCCATCTGTTCATCCACCTAAATTCTTCTGATTACCTTGTCACTGTCACTCTTAGGAATGTCGCTGGAATGGAGAAAGTATCCGGCGCTTCACTCCTGTTCTCGCGGATGAATAATTCTTCCAGTTCCCGGTAAAGTTCAGAGGCTTTTCCATTCTTTTCCGCCGCTTCAAATGCATTCATGGTAGGACCATAAAAGTTTTTGAATCTTTCTACAAATGCGGTAGGTGAAAAAGCGGCTTCAAAAGTGAACGTTTCCCGCTTAAAAGATATATTTTCAGGTGGCACACCGGCCTTGCCAAACCGCTCAATAACATGACTCTCCACTCCCCACATCATGGGGCTGACAAATCCTTCTGGCGGCGGCGGTGTATAGGCAGAACTGATCTTTAATATCTGAGCAACCAGCGTAGGATCGTTCGGAATCCAGTTGCCCATAACAATTCTTCCCCCGGGGCGGGTTACCCTTACCATTTCTTTTGCCACATCAAATGGTTTGGGCGCAAACATGGCTCCAAAGATGCTGATCACCAGGTCAAAAGATCCATCCGTTATATCCTGCAGGTTTGTGGCATCGCCTTCACGGATGGTAATATTCTTCAGCCCTTCTTGTTCTATGCGCTGATTGCCGGCAGTTACCAGGTTTCTTGCGATATCTACGCCCAGTACACTGGCACCTAACCGGGCAGCGGGAATGGCTGTGGTGCCGTCACCACATCCAAGGTCCAGAATCTTCATACCCGGCGTAATGCCAAGTGTATCAACCAGTGCTGCGCCGCTCCGACGCATGGTTTCGGCTAAACGGGTAAAATCGCCCTTTTCCCACAAAGCTTTGTTGGGGTTTACAGCCGCTGTTTGAATGCTTGCTGTTTCGTTCATGGTTTTAATTTTTAAATTGTTAGGAAATGGGTTTCCAGGGGGAAGGAGTCCTGTGAGATGTGATATGCGAAAGAAATGGAAATATACGAATTTATCCAGCTATTGCAATTACAGACGGTACGAATTGAGCATAATGCACCATGAATTCCCGGTTGGATTTATGAACCACAGTTAGGTCGACTTTTTTCTAAACCAAATACAGCGTTTCGAGTAATGGTCAATATAAAGGTTCTGCTCTTCTAACCTTATCCTTAATATTAAGCAAGTTGAGTTTGCTAGATGATGCTGAACAAAGTTTTATCACCAATAATTTGGTTTTGCAATCCTTTGGAGATCGTTTAAAATTGCTTCGGTTTGTTTAACCATCCTTCCAGGGAGTTGATTACCGACCAATTGAAGTCGCATCAGGACCACAGCGCATGTTTACGGCATTCAATGAAAACACTTGATTTCTGAGTATTCTATATCAAGATCAATTCTCCTGCTTCTTACTTTTGTAAAACAGTTAGTATAGGAGCCCTGCTACCATAGGCATATGCTTTTTTCATAATAGTCCATGTCAATGGTTTTATCCTCCCCATTCGGATAAAGGATGGCTACCTTAAATATGCCAGCTGTTGAGGTAGAGGGATAACGGCTCTGGCTGGCTTTGCAACTTAACAAACGCCAAATACGCAAACAAGTGAAAAGAATATAAGTTTCCTGGCCATAATAGATTGTTTTCAGTTTTTGTTGCATCGGCATAAATAATTGCCACCAACGCATTCAGCATTGGTGGCAGTAATGCTCCTTAGTTCACATCTGCACTAAAATAAAATAGCGTTGCTGTTGTTCAAAAACTGTTCAGCCGAAACTAGCTATCGTTTCTATTACTCTAGCCAACACACTGTCAGTACATCTCCGCTCAGCAGAAATGCTCTTTGTGCGCAGTTCAATTATAAGCCTGAAGCAGTAGATGGCTAATTTCTACAACCGAAACAACGAAAGGCCTTTATTTCGTGATTGTTATTTCATCGATCAATTTACCCTCCAAATCCAATTGTTTAAAGGTTAATTTATTTCCGGAGGTTTCTACCAAACTGAAGGAATGTACATGGGATATGAACTTTGCTGTAAAGGGAACCCAGTTGGCTTCAGGAGCATGTACCCACTTTTCGGGCTTGTTGCTGAACGCCGTATCGTATAGTCCGGCGCCGGCGGCTCCGGTAACGATGTAGAGAATGCCTTTTGGTGTTGTATTCTTTTTACCGTCGAATGCCATGTCCAGGGTAAAACTGCCATCCACTCTTCCCGTGCTGTCAATTACCGGCTGACCTGTAGAAGTAAGTTTTGGAGCAAATTTCAACGGGTGGCTTCTCTGGTAATTATGTACATGTCCATTCAGTACAAGGTCAACGCCAGACTGCTCAAACAAGGGTGATATTGCCCGCATCCATTGCTGATTGTAATGTGCATTGCTTGAGTTGAAGCCTGGCTGGTGGTAGTTTACAATCTTCCATTTGGCTTTACTGCTTTTCAGATCATTTTCCAACCAGCTTAAAAAATCCGCCTCAAATGGTTTCATATAAACATTGGCATCTATGCAAACAATATGCACATTGCCATGGTCAAATGAATAGTTGGTCATATTGGGGTAACGCGGTTCCGTAGCTTTTTTAAACGCGGCAACCCGTTCAGGTTTTCCCTTCGCGGTAACTGCATGCTTAAATGCAGGGGCATTCAAGGGGAGATCGTAATAATAAAAGTAAGCAAGGCCATCCGGGTAAGTATCAAGATCAGCCGCCCACACGTCGTGATTGCCCACCACAACATAAAAGGGTACGGAGGCCATCAGCGGGGCCCCTTTCGCAGGAGAAGATTCCGTTGCATTAAAATAAGGAAAGTAATTCTTCAGGTATTCACTTGCCCTGCCTCTTTGATATACATTATCGCCAGTGATCAATACAAATTGAGGCTTTTGCAAATACGTCTGGTAGGCGATCCTGGCCTGCGCCGCAGTGCCTATGCCGCAATCGCCAAACACCACAAAGCGGGAGGAAGATTTTGTAGACCGGGTGGAGAAGGATGCCGCGGCCACAACAGCCCCATTCAGCCTTACCCGATAGTTGTATTGTTTGTTAAACTGCAGATTGGGAAGAACCGCACGATAAATGATAGGGTGTGCATTCTGTAGGTTTAAAGGAGTTGATTTTACCGTAGCGGTTTGGTTGTAACGCATATTGGTACCATATTCTACAGTAAAGGAACCGGGCAGGCTATCCGTTTGCCAGATGATCACTTTTTCTTCACGTAAGAGCGTTGGCGCATTGCCTGGCTGGATAAAGGGTGTAACCTGAATCTTTTGGGAAAGGCATCGGCCTGAAAGAATAACAAACAGCAATAACAATGGAAACTTCATAATTGGTAGGTATGGCCTGAAGATAGAAAATTAACTGTTTTTTCTAAAGCCTCCGCGTACGCTGCAGGATACATTGTCATGTATATTCATACTCAGATGCGGAGGAAATAGAGTCTCTCCAGAGTTTATTAAAGTCATTCACATTTTTGCTTTTACAAAGACATTTGCAACAAGTAAACTAAATGAGTAAAATTTTTTTGAGGACATGAACATTTACGATTCTGTTGCTTCATCTCTGCTTCACGGTGGCAGAATAGCCTACCGCTGAAAGATAGCACTTCAGCCATGTTTTCACAATTGCGCTATTAGGCTTTTGGTATTTTTGCCGAGACAGTTGCATCTTACTAGATGGAAAATATTTTTGCCATTCGGAAAGCAAATTATTCATGATAGAAAATCAACAAAAGAATAAAACCGGCCTTCTTCCACACTACTGCAAAAAGATTGGAGTTGCCGTTATGGTATTAGCGTTCATTCCCCTAATCACAATAAAATCGGCGGATATACAGATAGCGCAGGGACATAAGGAGCTTTTACGGCTTATGGCTATGAACATGTTTATTTTGGGTTTACTTTTTGTTGCTTGGGCAAAAGACAAAGTAGAAGACGAAACGACTATCGCTCTACGATTGAAATCGTTGGGTTTCGCCTTCATTTGGGCTACTCTCTTGGTTATACTAAAGCCATTCACAGATGTTATCTTCAAAAACCCTATAGAAGTGGAAAGTGCTCAGGGGTTGGTAATAAGTATGTTGTTCTTTCATCTGTTGCTCTATCACTTTCAAAAGAAAGGAAGACAATTGAAGAATACTAAGCATTAAACGGGCAAAGTCGGATATCACCTAAAATAGCTTGCTAAGAAAGTAGGTGTCTCCCGGCAAACCATCAACGCATTTAAAGCAGAACGATGATTTCCTTCCACTATTCTGGCAATCAAACTCTCCCGGGACTTGCAAAAGTTAACGAGATTTTTCAATTGGTAGAAACTGATTGAATCAAAAGAAACCCACTGTGCCTATCGTTGAACGGCTTTGCGGTAGGCTGGCCATCTGTGTTCTGCCAGTTTTACGTAAGATATGGTGCTGAATTGGTACACTGAAGCCGGTAACATACACGTACACCACCATTGCATGATTACCATGCCTGCAGGCGATCCCACACAAAGAAAAGATGAAAACTTAAATTTTATATCCCAGCAATTTGCCAAGCTTTGCCATCCATCTTAATAGAAACCTGGGAGGTTTAACCGACACGATGGTTTCTTCGTATTTCAGGGAATGCTGTGAAAGGTATATGAGGTTTTTGAACCCTTTTACACCATCCAGCTTTTTCTCTTTTACGAGCGATTCCATAGCTACCAATGATGCGCCAAACTGTAAACCCGGTGTATGGATGTTTGTCAGATGCGCAGGATGAGCGGAAGTGTTCCGAAATCCATGTACTGCATTCCTGGGTATAAATGCTTCCTCACCGGCTTTTAATGGCCTCCATCTCCCATCCAGAAAAAGCTCGATTACACCCTGGTGCACTTTGTAATATTCATCCTGAAACGGATGTGTATGAATATTCGATTCTGCACCCGGAAAGAATGTGGCCTTCACTTCAAAAGGCTTGTCGGGGAAACCAGCTTTTGGTTATTGTCATATTCCGCAACAATACCCAACACCTGTTTTAAATCAATCTTTTGATTTTCCATGTCTCGTTGATGTTGAAGACAATGCTTGCCAACGGTAATGTGTTTATGAAGTTATGGCATTTGAAAAACATGCGGTTCAATTATCCTCAAAAGCTAAATGGTGATATAAGGCTGAACGCTTCACGTTCAACCACGAATTTTAAATCACCTTACTGGCTGCTGTTTTTCTTCCTGCGATTTCAGGGTAATTCTATTCTGATGCTATCAAACCTTGATTGGTTAGGCGGCATGTTGAATTTTATTTGTCTGCCAGTAAATGATAGTTGCGGGTCAAAATTGAAGCCTTTCACGTCGTCCTGTAAAGGGGAAAAATGACCACCAGTTTCGCTTTGAAATAAATGTCCCGCAATGATGTCGAAGTCGTTTTTCGACGTTCCAACCGGTCTTCCGATCCATTTTTCATTCAAATTAATATTGAAGAATTTCAACATTTCTAAACTGTCATATTCTGCCAGGCTTATTAAATAATTATTGGCTTCATCAGTATAATAAACGTTGATATTATCATTCAATAGTCCGTTTGTATAAACGGTTGCAGGAATTGGTTTGCCGTGATGTCTTGCAGAACCTGTCACCCATTTTAAAACGATAGGATGGTTTATAGAAGTCAATCCAACTGCAACCGCAAAAAGAAGAAGCAGTCCAAACACAATTTTTATAAGCTTACTTACTGTCATTTATAATAATAACGTCTGCCGGCAGACCGGCATTCCCCGTTCGTCAGTTTAATTTAGTGAAAAAGTTCAATAAAATCAGTTTGTTTCGCACCTGTTCTTCAGCCGGTATATCGATAAACGGGTGCTGTGCACTGGTGTGTAAGTTAATGTTTGTCTACCAGTCCTTTTACACATTCCCGCAGAAGTTTGGAATTGTAGCCGATCCCATTTCTAAAAACAATCTCAACATTTATAATGTCTGCAATTATATGGTCAGGTTTACCGCATTACACGCAACGTTTAACGGCTTGCCACAGTGCGTGTCGTTTGTGTCACGTCTGCTTAAACTTAGTAATAAATCTTAATAGTATTTTGTAGACTGTCCCATATCGTCATCCCGCATTAGGGCAAGCTGCTGTTGTGCAAAGCCGTTCACAAAGGAGGTTTGGCTGAAGCTAAACTGTCCAGAAGCTGTCTTAGTTTAGGCTCGCTTGGCAGTGGCGCATTGGCATTGAGAATTTTGCCTTCTTTATCGAAGAGCAGATAGCGGGGAATACTTTCTATGTTATATTGACGGATTAGGGCTGCTTTCGATGGTTCAAGGAGCAGAAAGTGGTTGAGTGAATATAATTCACGCTTAGCAATGGTCCTGCGCCAGTTGATCGCACTTTTATCAAGGGAAAGGCTCAAAAAGACAAGTGCGTCCTTTGGGTAAGTTTCCTGGAGCTGCTTTAAGGCAGGCATTTCCTGCAGACAAGGCATACACCAGGACGCCCAGCAGTCCACCAATACATACTTGCCCTTAAAACTGGCCAGCAGTTCTTCAAAAGAGAAGCTGCTCTGGTCATCCAGGCTGAGCACCCTGCTGGCCACCACTGAGGTATCACCGGCCTTTATTTTTCGTTGATGTTGGGCCGAACTGATAATCCTGCGATATTCCTTCTCCTTACAAAACTTATTATACAGTTTCGCATAGCTTGGAGTTATAGGAATTCCCTTTGTGTACGCTCTTTCCATCACCCGGCTTAAAAGATACGCTCTGGCAACACCTGAGAAGTTGTTTTGAATGCTGTCAAAACATGCCTGGAACATCTTCTCATCAGGCATACTCACCATCATGTTCCGGGGAAAAAGGTCGATCACTAGCTCATCGACATAATGTCGCAGGTTTGCCGTAAAGTCTTCTTTTCTTTGAACAGCATTGACAGAGGCAAGCAAAGCTCGTAACTTTTGCTCATACAACCCATGAGCTGCCAGTGTGTCTTTGTAAAGCCGGTACACCCAAAGCAAATTAAAATCATACCTGTTATTTGCATACTGCCGCGTTAGCTTTTTGAACTTTGAACTGACGGCATAAGCCACCAATAGGGAATCGAAGAGACGTTGGGAGGCTAGCTGTCGCTGGGGGATTGAGGCCTTTACCTGGCGCTCAATTTCCAGGACGAAATCCAGGTTATATACAGGCGAAGCGTGTGCCCATGAAGAGGGTGTCTGGTAACGTCTTTGTAGCTGGCGAAACTGCTTTAGCACCTGCATCTCCCGGTTTCGTTGTTCACTGCCACCGGGAATAGAAAAGTAAAAATCATCGTTTTCAGAATCACCGCTAATGTGAACTGTCTCGCCAGGATAAACAAGTGCTTCGTCAAAGTAGCCCTTCCGAATCACCGTTGGACCAAAGATCCCTCCCGCTGCTACTTCGGAATCTTTTAATTCCAATTCAATAAGAAAGCCGTCCCATGTATTCCAGGTCACTGTCTGTACAGGAACGGTCGTATCGCTGAACAACTTCGCCGCGGCTGTAAAATAAACTGGCTTTGTCTTCTCTTTTACTGACCGACAACTGCACCAAACAAGACATAGGGCAAACAAAATGTATACAACTAACTTCATGACTTGTGTGTTAAAGAAGCAATAAGAACTTCCACCACTGAATTTGAATGGCCTATGACACAGGAGCAACGGATTTCATACAACGAAAAAGCATTTGCGAAGACATGGCAGTCTGTATTTCTATTGTTTCATTTTTACTTTGTGGTTAAACAACGATTTATAGAAGAAAGTTGTACCGCAGCCATGCTTTTGCAAATGTTCTGTTGTAGACAGTTTAGTAGTTTGATAAGGCATTGGCTATGGTTTTTCTCCTACAGCCACAACCATTTCGCAAGGGCCTATAAAGCCGCTATCTGTTTCAAACTGCCGAAGTTCCTTTTCTATTTCCTCCCAAACCGAATCTTTCTCGCGATCCGATAAACCGCTCATCATCTGGTGCAAAGCTCCAAAGGACTCATTTTCAAACCGTACACATTCTTTGGCAGAGGATAGTTCTAAAGGAGAATCAATGAACTCAGACTTTACATTACTAAACCCTGCGTCAGAGATCGCCTTCTCAATCACTCCCGCAGCACCCAAGCTAAATGGGCCAGGCTGACCCGGCAGAGGTGGTGGCAACTTTGCCCGGGTTCTGATAATGGAAACAGGAATAGAGAAAAATTTATTTTTTTCGGGTGTGGAATAGACAATGGCCGCTACTTTACCACCTGGCTTCAATACACGCAACATTTCTCTTAACGCTCTTTGCTGGTCCGGAAAATAGATTAACCCCACACGGGAAATTACAGCGTCAAAGGTCTCGTCTTCCAGGGTCAGGTTTTCCCCGTCCATAACTGCTGTCTCAATATTACTGATACCTGCCTCTTGTGCCATTCGTTTGGCAAATTCCAGGATATTGGAGGAAATATCAGTAGCTAAAACATAACCCTCTGGTCCTACTCTTCTTGCTGCTGTGATAGATTGTTCACCGGCTCCCGCAGCAATATCCAGAACCTTATCTCCGGTGGAGATTTCCGCCATTTCTAACATCCTATTGGTTGCTTTACCCAACCATTGGTTTAGCGTAGGGCCCCACTTATACCAGGCCTCTGCAGCCGTTTGCCATTGTTCACGAGTGGTGTTCTTGTATTTGACCGGGTCAAATTGAGGAGTAGTGTTCATTGAAGTTGTTTTTTTATGGTTATCCCTTCACACTACGGATTACATGAATTTATGGGTCCTATTTGAATTATTTACAACAACCACGGCTTAGAGTTGTGGCGGTATTTTATGGTTCGTCAACCCACAACCGAAGCAAATGATGATCTAATGTACAAGTTTTATTCTTTAGCTTAATAGCATTCGGTCAAGCTGGAACTGCAGTTGATTTGTAAAACTTTAGTTGATGCTGCGTTGGGTCAGCCGCGATAACGCCATGCCGGTTGTTAGGCGCAGATTAAGCTTTACTGATTTGTTGGCTTGGAATAGAGTGGAAAGCAATTGAAACTTAAATTATTTTATTAACCGTGTCAAAGTATTGTATCTCTCAATCATCAGTGCTTCTTTTTAAGGTTAATACCAAAACCATTGTTTCAGATAAGTAAATTTGTCTTTGTAAAAATCAATGATTTGTCAAAATAATAATTGAACTGATAATTAAAAGAATAGCTGATGCTGCGTAAAATCTGGATTTTCCTTTGTTCTTGATAAAGACAAGTACACTAAATAGAGGTATTACAACTAAGCACAAAAGCATAGGAAGCCAAAGCAATTCGTAAATGGCTCCTACCACTGCATATTGGTAAACGTTGCCAACTATGATTAAGCCGATTGAATAAAATGCAAGCACAAATAAACTTAAACCAAACAAAAATTTTGCAGTTTTGATATTTCTAATCGTGGTTGAGTACATTGTTAATCTATTAGCAAACAAAACTTCCGAATAATCTAACTTCAAGCAACAAATCTGAACATTAATTCACGCTTTATTATCTCTTTGACTTCGAAACGGTCCAAACTATTTGCGCAGCTAACGTACTGCGGCTTTGCGTTCTTTTGGGCATTCATTGAACATTCATCCTTAGATAAGGATAGAAGGCTATATTAATAAGCTTCAATTTAGCCCATGTTCCTCAACCCACAGGACGCAAAGCCCGTGTTACCTGCATTATGTCAAACGATGTCCCATCACTAAAAATGTTAGTTCTTCGGCATGTAATTGACTGGATTGCTCTTGGCAGCGTCTTCATTAATGACAATATTCTGTCCCGCTGTAAGAAGCCACTTGCCGTTTTGCTTTAGCATGACAAGCGTAGCTAATTCTTTATCATCTCCCATTTTATTTGTCCCACGGTTGACTCCATCAGGCGGGTAAAAGGCACCCACGCTCCAGAAAAGATGAACAATGGCTACATCGTTTGTCAGGAACCGAATGTGCGTCCCGGACTTTGTCTGCGGTGTGTTTTTGAAAAAGGATTTGTGGAAGGTTTCAAGTCCAAACTTGTTTTCTTTTTGTCCCCTCCACCAATGCCCTACAATGTTCACCCAGTCAAAATCAGGCGTGGTGTAATGGGGCATACTATCAAAGTTGTGTCGGTTCCAGTCCCTAATCATAGCATCAATTTGGTCATTGATTCCCTTTTCATCTTTTGTCCTATCCTGTGCATCGGCTAAAAAAAAGCTTGTCAGTAAAAAGCAGCATAAAATGGCGTGTTTCATTTCTTTAAAATTTTATACTCCAAAACTATCTTTGGCAGTAGAGAGGAAATAGTAAAAAACAGACATTCTAGAGCTGGATGGTGGACTGCAAACGGTAAGGTGTTTTTTTAAGGTCGTTGGTAATGATTTTTGGGGTAACGCCAGCAAATTCTTTAAAATCCCGAATGAGGTGCATCTGGTCAAAATAGCCACATTCATAGCAGATGGACGTCCAGCTAAGCTGCGGGTTTGCTTCTCTTAATCGGTAGGCACTGGAAAACCGGATAACCCTGGCAAATAACTTGGGTGGCAAGCCAACCCGTTCTTTACATTTTCGCTCGAATTGTTTTAAGCTCAGGCAAGCGGTTGCAGCCACTGTTTCAATGGGAATATTCCCGTTTTTAGACAGGAGAAGAGAAATAGCATTGTCAAAACACGCAGCTTGTTTGCGACCACACAGCTTTTTCAGTAAAAACCGCTCTACTATGGCAATCATTTGTTGGCTGTCGCTTGTATTTCTTAATTCTTCCAGCACAGCATCTGCCTCTCTGCCTAAAATGTCAGAAGCAGAATAGCTTTGGTCAATTAGCTGATGCATGGGAACCTGCGTAAGTTGGTGTAGGCCTCCTGGTTTGAATCCTACATGTATCATCAGGTGATGATGTCCCATCTGAATGTCGACCCTTGTTAGCTGTGGCCCTACAATCAAAGTAGGAGGATTCACAATTAATTCATTTGAACTTGAAAATGTTTGAATTGGGTCTTGAAGGTAAAAAAACAGGCTGTGTTGAGGTACTGGAGGAAAGGGGTTTACTGGCATGGGAATAGTTTTCTCAGCCGTAAAACTGAAAACCATAATTGATTGCACATAGTCTTGAAGTGCAGCAGTCGGTATGTATACCTTTATCTCCAAAGTTTAATCGTTATTCTTTTTGCCGCTAACGGAACGGGTATTGATGCAGTGGTGGCATTCCTGTTCCTTCAGTTCTGGTTAAAAATATGTAGCTGACATATAAAGCTAAAGCTGGTAACATGCACGACAGCCACCATTGCATAAACCCCATAATAGCAGCTGTATATGTTTTATACTTTTGAGCCTACATTTTAGCAGGAGTAGGTGGCTCTACATAAGTCCCGCTGCCTGCAGCCATTTCCCATTTGCCATTCGATTTAACATGAGTTTCCAAACGAGCAACCCTAAACTTTACAGGCTGGCCTTTTATCTCAGCTCGTACTTCACTCACACCATGTAAAACCAATGTATTCCCGTTGTAGATGTATACCTTACGGGTCTCAGGTATTGGTGTTATAGACCTGTAAATAAACTCGGTTAGAGGAGTGCCATCATACTTAAGTGTATCACTGAAAATCATCGGCGGCTCATAATTTTGTTTGTCCCATATTTTACCATTCGGCGTAATTGCAATGTATCCAGCTGCCTGAGAAATCTTACTAAAGTCAGCCATGTACTTCATGATTTCTTCCTGCTCTTTTTGAGGAAGCTGGTCAAAACTTACCTGCGCACAAATCACACTAGAAAGACAAGTAGCAAATAGCGAAATCAATATCTTTTTCATAATAAAATAGTTTTGTCTTAGAAAATTAGCCTGATTTGTCACGAGGACCTGTAAAAGTTAATTTTTTAAGTACTCTATAGAAAATAGCTGCTAACGTTCAACGGCTTGGCGATGGTGGGGCATTTGAAAAACGTTAGCTCACATTTGCACAAAAGCTAAATAAAATCACAAATGTTGAGTTTACAACCATCTGCCCCACTATTACAAAGTCGATGTTAGTGGTTCGTTGCTTTGCCAAGTTATATTTATGTTTATTCGTCATTCAATGAGTTAACACCTTGTTCCTTTAATTTTTCTAACGCGTCTTTCATTGATTTAACTTGTTCTTCAGGGTGTCCTTGCCAAACAGTTACTTCCCCAACTACTCTAAACGGTTGAGTCGAACGATAAGATTTTGTCGGATTACCAGGGAATTTTCTGTCCGTTAGGTCTGGATCGTCTTCAATTTGACCTGTTGGCTCTACTAAATAAATTCTTTCTTGTGTGTCACCAAATGCAAGTTCTGCTCCCCAAATTGCTGCGTCTAAAGTTGCAGATAAAAAAATATATTTTGCGTTTTTTCTTTGTCCAAAGTTTGAGTTAAACCCTGCTTCAATTAGGTCACCTATTTTCAGGTCCGCCTTTGTCCCGTGAAAATAAGTCTGTGCAAATGGTGTTGCCACAAAATTTTTTGAGTGGTCTTTGTTGTTATCCATTTTATTGCTTGATATTTTTAAGATTGACCAGCAATGACCGCTAACGTGCAGAGGGCTTTGCGTTCGTGTGGGCATTTATTGAACGTCCAGCCCTGGATAAAGTTATGGAGCCACATTGACAAACTAAAGTTCAGCCCATGTTCGTAAGCCCACATGACGCAAAGCATTCATGTAAAAGAGTAGCTTACCTGAACTAAACTTAAAGGAGGTAAGTTATGAAACATCTTTTTATTGGATTGGACGTTCACAAGAAGACGTGGGCGGTGACCATTCAGGAGCAGCAGCTGGTGCTGAAACGGTTCTCGATGGAGGCTGATGCGGACCTGTTGATTGCTTACATCAGCAAGCATTATCCCCAACACGATGTCGAGTGTTGTTATGAGGCCTGCTGCCTGGGCTTTGGGATTTATCACGCACTCACCAAAGCAGGCTGGCAGGTGCTGGTGGTAAATCCAGCCGACATTCCCCGTGGCAACAAGCAATCCACCACCAAAACAGACAAAGTGGACAGCGCCTACCTGGCAAAGCAGTTGGCCTCTGGCCATCTCAAAGGCATCTCGGTGCCCACGCACAAACAAGAACAGTTCCGCAGTCTGTTTAGACGAAGGAATGACCTGGTCAAAAACCTTCGCAGGATCAAATGCCATATCAAATCGATGCTGCTTTATTTTGGCATTCCCATTCCACTTCAGTATGATAACATCAACTGGAGCAAGGACTTTATCCAGTGGCTCCACAAACAGCGGTGGTCTTATTCACCTGCCACTGAAGCGCTGAAAAGCAGGCTCTCGGAGTACCAGTTTCTTAGAAAAGAATACCTGCACGTCTGCAATGAACTCAGGGCCTATGCCCGCAAGCAGTACCGAAAGGAATATTACCTCTTACGCAGTATTCCTGGTGTGGGTCCCTTTACCGCCATCGGTTTACTGGCAGAAGTAGGTGACATAAAACGGTTCAAAGGCATTGACAAACTCTCCAGCTACATCGGGTTGGTGCCATCGGTGCGCAGCTCGGGCGAGAAGAGTTATTCTTGTGGCATTACCTACCGCAGCAAAAGCCTGCTCCGAAGTTACCTGATTGAAGCGGCCTGGATTGCCGCCAAAAAAGACCCCGTGCTGATGCAGTACTACCAGGAGCGAAAAGGCAGTGACCACAAGAAGTTAATCATCAAACTGGCCGCCAAGACCCTGAGCCGGATCTATCACGTGATCAAAGCCGGAGAACCGTACCAGATCACACCGCAGCCGGCGGTGGTCTAAGTGCAGGCAGAACAACCTTCTTTACCGATATGTTCTCTTCAAATGCAAACGCAGAGATGAAAGAAATAAAAAATAATAGTGGCGACTGTAAAACATCGTGTGCAGCTACTTCAGTAGGCTGCTCTTGCAAAGCATACAGCGCCACTTCCTTCCAAGCTTTTACAAATGCTTGCAGCGGCAAGAGTGCCGACTGCTGATAGGATGCTGAGACAAAGGTAAGAAGGCCAAGAAAAATCTTTCTGAAGTGCAGCTGGCGTAAAAATTTAAGTGATCAAACGGGAAACGGATTAAATGATTATGGCAGCTGACAGGACCACTTTTGTACCAATGAACAACACAGCAACTGCACCGCATGAAAACTTTGTTTCCTTAACCCTGAAACCAATGTAACTTTGTGAGACATCCAGCTACCTCTTTACATAGGACCTGATGTTATGGGCATCTGTTAGAGGAGTCGATAGCTAACACCAGCTTGAAAAACTTTATTCCTCCCTTTTACATATCCGTAAGATACACCCCTATTGGAATAGTAAAGAGTGTTAAAGCCATAATAATACAGGAGTTCGGCACTCAGCTTTTTTGAGAGTTTATAGGCAGCCCCAAAATCAAGACCAGCATCAAAACGGGGATAATACGCAGTCACCTTGGAAACGCCCCCATCTCCCCGGTGACCAGCCCTGAGTAAATAATCAAACTCTGGTCCGAAAAGAAACGAAAGGTGTGAGCTTGCCTGGTAGCCAATAAGCAGTGGAACCGAGAGGTAATTCATTCGCTTGGCACCATCAATGGGAAAGCCAATTGATGTGTACCGATAGCCTTTGCTCGAATAGAGCAACTCCGGTTGAAAAAATAACTTCTTACCAAGTTTCTGCTGAAAAAAAAGCCCGCCGTGATAGGCAAACCGTGTCTTTTTACGTAGGTCAAGTCCGTCTTCTGCCTCATTGATATTCAATCCGCCTTTAACACCAAAGGAAGATTGCCCTAAACAGTACTGAATCGATAAAAACGTAAAGAAAAAGAAACAAACTTTCTTCATGTGCAGTTGGTTTATTACTACTCTAAAATAGAGACGCTTTTCTAAAGGAAATGCCAATCCGCAGGTTTAAAATAATAAACGGCTCTGCTGGTTGCCCATAACGTCCAAAGCTTTTGTGAAGGAGTGGAAGTCTGTGTTCCTTCAGCTTCACTTTTGCTTTGCAGTTGAATTGTGTTTTGTTGTTCAATATAGCACCTTAGCCACTCTTTTTCAAACGCTCTGTTAGCCGATGTCATTTTTTCCAATACTTCTCAACTCTATTCTTTGTGTCGCTAAAAAACAACTTCCCTTCGGCTGTTAAATCAAACTTCGGCGAACTTTTATGAATACCACCATACAAACCATTGCAATTGCTATCAAGTGCGAAATATAAGTCAGCAAGTACCTCAGTCATGGAGGTGTCTTTGTAGAAATAGATTTGGCCTACTGGATTTTGTCCTGCGAATAGATGGCAAGCCGTGTCCTTTTTCTCATTGCCTATAAAAGAAAGTAACGTGTCAATGCTCTTTTGGTCTTTGGCGTCTTTTATTAAAAGTGAAATTTTAGAGGTTGCAAAGTCTCTAAAGAAGAGAAGTTGTGCACGTCGGCTCTCATTTTTGAGGGTGTCCAGCAAAGTGCTTCTTTCACTTGTTCTTGCATGACTGATCTGCTTGTCTTTACAGCAAGCGAACATTAAACTCAGAGCAATAAGAAGAACGTAATTCATGAAGGGAGTGATTTCGGCCAACGTAGAACGTGTTGCTGTCAGTGGTGGCATTCATTGCTCCTCAGCCTCACGTTCGTACTAATGTAAAATAGAATTTTTGTTGTTTAAAACTTGTTCTTCTGCCTCCATTGCAGCAACACGCTGTTAGCGGCGCTGCTCCTGCTGGCTTATTGCTTTCAACTTGTAATTACCATTGAACTCGTAATCCTTCCACGCAGTAATCTCCCCGCCCTGACTATAAATGGGCAGTTTGAAATTTATAGTTATTAGAGAATCCTGAACTGTTATAGCCCCTCTTAGTTTGCTTTGTTTCCAGGGGTAGCCCGTTTTTCCTCTCTCATGGGTAAGTACCAGACTATCAGCTGAAATGCTTGAATAAAATTTCGAAAAGTAAATCCAGTCACTCCGTTCAAACTTATATTCATCCATATTGAGTTGATGAACGTTGCCCCGACCTTCAACGATATAAGGGATTTTTATTTCTATAGAATCCTTATCGTTAACTGTCCAATAAGCGATTCCCATCGATTTTTGTATTTGATAGCACCCGACAAGGGTCATTGTTGAAGTAAACAAAATAAGTACAAGCCTATATTCTCGTGATTTACGCATGGGTTTAAAGGTGCCGCTAACGTTGACGGCTTGCTGCTGTGCTGGTATTTTATGATTGTCAGCCTGGCAACTGTAGCCGATTGAAAAACCAAAGTACGAAATATCTTCTGTTGCTCAACAGCGTAATGTCGACTGGAACTACTGCTGATAAGCGAAACCAAAGTTGATGCTGCGTCGTGTCAGCCAGCATAGCAGCAAGCCGATTGTTGCATGCTGGCTTATCTGTCGTCTACTTTAAGTAAGCTCCAATGCTGTTTTATGATTTTTCCTTTTGCAAATTCGTCAATCCAATTTCTTTTAAACTTTTCATTCTGTTTTGTCGTGTCTGGCATGTATGTGAGCTTATGCTGTGGTGTCAACCAAAGCACTATAAAATCACCAATGTCACCACGATAAAAACTACCTACGAAAGAGTATCTGTTCTTAATCTCTGTCAAACGTTTTAAAGTTGTGAAAGGATTTTGGTCTGGGAATAATTGCTTGACAGGTATTGAAGTGTCGCTACCAACTTCTTTCGCTTGATTTGTCACGGCCACAATTTTAACGATGGCGTCATTAAATTTTGAAAATTTAAATCGGTAGTATTTGGCTGTGTCAAACGAAAAAGAAGTTGTGAAATCCTTGGTGAAATTGTATGGTCGAAAAACAGTGATTTCAGTTGTGTCACCTGAATACCTGTTTGAAAAAGTATAAAGAAAACTATCTAACGATACCCTTTGCCAAAATTCAATGTCTCCACGTCTGCCAAAACAATAAGTCCTAAGCAAGCTTAAAGAATTTGTGTCGATATTCTCAGCAATATAGAAAGCGGTTTTCTCTACGCTTCTGTCTGTCGCAATAGATGTGTTGCATTTAGTGAAAAATGTCAGAATGAAAATGGTCGCTATGAAAAGTAGGGTGTGTCTCAAAGCTTGCATGCAACGGTTAACAGCTTGGCGAAGGCAGGGAAGTAATATTCTATTGCTTCACTTCATTGCTGTTGTTGATTAAAGGTAATAAGTTCAAAATATATTCACCAGCCCTGCTTTTACAAAGCTTCTGTTGTAGGCATGTGCTTCACGTCAGCCGCTTAATTAATCTTTTCCTGAAGCCGTTGCTGACACCTTGTTTTCTCCACGAAACGATGATGGCGTCATAACCATCCGCTTTCTGCCTTTCTTCGTTTGTGAGTATGATTAGATGATTAACAACTTCTTTGCCACCCCAATTTTTAAAGTATTGTTCCTTGTCAATAACAGATTTATTCAGAACGAAAGCAACTTTCTTTCCATGAAAGTCAAAATCTTTCCGCAGTGACAATAGTTCAGTGTTAAAGTATTCTGCTTCGTGGTCGGTCAAAGCGGAATTGGTCGTTTTGCCAATGTCATGTGAAAAGCTGCTATCAAACAGGTATTTAAGTTTAATGATGTCTGTGTTGTTGTTTGCAAGTGCATTTCTCTCACACCACGTTGTCTGCTTGTTATGTGCATAGACAAGGTATGTTTTACCAACTTCAAATACCATCCCGCAATCTGGTCCGCCAAAACCTGTTTTAATACTCAAAGTATCGACACTATCTCCCTTGAACATTTGGGAAATGGAAAACAAGTAGTACGCTTTCTCCGCTGTAGTTTTCTTCAGAACTGTACCAACAAAGATTTGGTCAGATTGAGCAACTTCCTGAGTAAACGTTTCACCCAATACACACCTACAGGCATAAGTGGTGAGTGTACCAATTGTTGCTAAAAGTATAAGGAATGGTCGCTTCATAGCATTGCCTACAACGTCCAAAGCATTTGCGAAGGCATGGTATTCAGTGTTCCTGCACTTCACTTTTGCTTTGTAGTTGAATAATGATTTATCGCTGAAAGGTAGCACTTCAGCCATGCTTTTGCAAATGCTCTGTTAGGCGCTTGCTTATTCTGCTTTCACGATGATTGGTCCTACAGGTAGGGTTTCCCAATTCAAGAATTCGTGAACTTTAACAGACAATTTCGTCAGCTCCAGGTAAGTATTATTCACTGCCGAAAGAACAAAAACTGCTATTGTGTATTTCTGAAAGTTTTGCTGATGCTGTAAGTTCTTGTCAAAGGTCAGTAAGGCATGGAAGTCATTTTCTACCATGAGTTGTAGCAGCTGTCCATTTTTAATGCCGTTCCATCCTTTGTCTCTGACAGTATAAATTTCATGCTCTACAAAGTCGGTCTTCAACCTTTTAGGCAAGTTCTCATCAAGCAGCAATCTCATACAACTTTGCAATGTTTTTGGAGGTCAAAAGCTTATTAGCAATTTCAAGTATCGCAATTGCCTGTTCTTTAGTAACGGTGGGAAAATCATCCAAAAACTCCTCTAGCGGCACTCCGGCTTCTAAATGGTCGAAAAGGGTCTCAATAGGAACACGAGTCCCCTTGAACACAGGTTGTCCTCCTAGAATCTCTTGGTCAATGGCAATGAGGTCATTTAGTTCCATGACGTAAAGTTACAAAATTGTTTAACTGAGTTAAAGTGAAGGATTGTGGAAAGCTTGCGCCTAACGTCTCGGCGCTTGGCGAAGAAGCGGACGTCTGTGTTCCGTCAGCCTAGCCCATACACCGGAATTGAATTGTGATTTGTAGCTCAATATAGCACTTCAGCCGCTTTTTTGCCAAACGCATGTTGGCCGCATGTGCTTATTTGAAAGGGTGCAACCTGATTGTTCGTACAACATTCCAAAAGGAGTCAACAGAAGAATCTTGAGGTCCTTTTGTATAGGCCACAAATCCATAGTAGCCAACTGGTTTCACTTCGTCTACGCTGTCTACGAAGATGCCAGTACTCCTATTCTCTACATCTTTTGAGGTGAATTTTGTTGCGGTCTTGCCAAACAGCGAGTCCCGTTTTCTGATGTAATGGCTGCCGTCATCTGCTGATAAGTCCCAGGCGGAGAATCCATGAATTAAAAAGACGGTGTCTCCCTTGCCTGTACGGATCCAATAGCGTGCTGTCATGTCAGGAGTCTGCGGTAGAAAGTCATTTGGTATTCTTTGCCAGGTTGGTGGAAGGTCAATGGATAGCGTTCCCAAATCGTGATGCGAATACTTTTGAGTAGTGTCCTGACTTGTAACGCTGTTTTCTACCTGGTTGTTCTGGCACGATGTAAAACTGAAAAAAGCAGTTATCAAGAGGAGGAGTCTCATAGCATTGCGGCCAACGTTTAAGTGTTTATGAAGTTGTGGCATTTGAAAAGCATGCAGTTTCAATTAACCACAAAAGCAAAATAGCGATTTATAGTTGAATGCTCCAACCTCCTGCCACAATTTAATAAACACACTGTAAGCTGCTGTTTTGTCACAACTGGAGGGTCGAACGTTTCAAGTCATTTACTTTGTCGATTGTCGTCTGAACTTTCGATGCCGCTTCAAAGTCTCCTAATTCTATCAGCCCCAATTTCATCTTTGTCAAACCTTCAATAGCAAAATGTCTGCGAAAGGCAACTACTCGCTTCAAGTCTTTGTAACTGTCCCTCAAAAACATGTTGAAGTCAGAAGTGTTGATAGATGCAATTTCGGTGGTGTCAACCTTTTTAGAATTTGCTTTCAAATCGTCAAGCGATGTCCACAAAGCAGAAAGACGAAACTTAAGAATTTTTGTCCACAGCTGTTTGTAAAGGTCAACTTGCTTCGTTCTAATAAGCAAATTTTCGAAAGGCTCCATGAACTCGTCGCAATTTCCGCTGTCCCAATTCGTATGAATGAATGATATGAGTTCCGTTAGTTTTCCTTGCTGTATCCACTTGTCACGAACGGCAGCTAATGCCTCGTCATTCTGTATTTTTTCAGCGGTACCTTTCAATTTTCTGTCTGTATAAAACTCTTCTAAGTCGTCTAAGAATTTTGAATAATTGCTCATGTGGGGTGTCGCTCTAAAATAGCAGCTTATGTCAAACGGCTTGCCGCTGTTTCGGCATTCAGGATTCGTCAGCTTAAACTTATTACTAATGTTCAATAGAAATAAATAGTTCAAAACTTGTTCATAAGCCGGTATAGTGGTAAACCGCTGTTGTGCGTTCGGTTTGTCAAAAAGCGGGAAATGATATTTCAACCGCTTTGGCTATCCGTTTTGTCAGTACGTGTTGCGACGTACCTTGGTTTTCGTCACGGTTTGTCAGCACAATTATACTCAAGCCCGTTTGCAGATCTTTCAGATACACTGTTCCTGTGTAACCGGAATGCATCACAATGCGCTTGCCAATAAAGTCACGAATTTCCCAACCAAGTCCATAAGAATACTGCTGAAGACTGTCCTTGAAAAAAACCCGATAAGGTGTGGTTATTTCCTCGAATGCTTTTCTGTTAAGCAAACCTCGAGTGATTCCCTTGTCGTATTTTACCATGTCGTCAATTGTAGACATGACTCCGAAATGAGGCGTAAGTTCAAACTGCCACTGCCTACGGTTGTTTTTGTACTCGCCGTTTTTGATGATATAACCAGCCGCACGGTTTGGAATAATATCGTTCTGATTTAAAAACCGCGTGTGATTCATTTTCATTGGCACAAAAAGCTTTTCTTTCATCAATGAATCGAAAATTTTCCCGGTGGCTTTCTCCGCAATGTAGCCTGCTAAAAAGTATCCTTCGTCACTATACTCCCAGTCTGTTCCCGGGACTGAGTTCATGGGCGTTTTTTTAGCTGCTTCCAGCATAAACTCTTTGCTGTAATCAAGCAGGTAAGTGCCGTTTACAGTTGGCTCAAATTTATGTATGAAGCCACCCATGTGACCCAATAATTGCCTGATAGTGATCGGTTGCCATGCTTCAGGAATGTTGTCCAGGTACTTTCCTATTGTATCATTCAATGACAGTTTCCCTTCTTGGGCCAATGTGGCAATGAGTGCAGCGGTCATTTGTTTTGTGACAGATGACAGCTCAAAAACGGTGGTATTTGTTACAGGAGTTTTCAACTCTAGGTTGGACAGGCCGTAGCATTGCTGGTAGAGTAACGAGTCTTCTCTCAAAATGGCAATCGCAACCCCGGGCACTTTGTCATTTTTCATAAAGCCAGTGACAATGCTATCAATTTGTTTGTGATGAACGATGACTTGAGCAAACGTATACTGAAATGAAAAATTCAGGACAAAAAATAAAATGGCTAGTCGCTTCATTTACTAGGTTGTTGTATATAGAGGGTGAACTGACGCACAACGTCCAAAGCATTTGCGAAGGCATGGAAGTCTGTGTTCCTTCAGCTTCACTTATGCATTGTTGTTGATTATCGATTTACAGTTGAAAATTAGTACTTCAGCCATGTTTTTGCAAATGCTATGTTGGGCGAATGCTATGTTGGGCGAATGCTTATTCCAAGTCTGCTTTCGGGTCATAATGTTTCCGTTCTAACTTTCTTCGAAGGGACTTTTGCTTTTTGTCATTCCTTGGTTTGTCGGTGTCAAAATGCATTGTTCCTTCAGCAAGTTCTGAACCTTGCCGAATCATCATGCCGTTATAGGGACACCAATCATAACCGCAATTATGAATTGAATAGGTTCCAAAATTTCGGTGCTTTATTCTTTTTTCCTTCAAAATAGCTTGTTGATTCCTAACAATCTGTCGCCACATGTTATCTTCATCACCTTTTGTGTAGTCTTCACCAAGTAAAGTAACCTTGAGGTAAGTACTTGGGTCTTTTATCTGTAGAAAATTAAATTGCTTTTGAAAATGCTGATGTGCTGTGTCCCTAAGCTTGATAGCTTGCTCAACTGATAAATGTTCATTCTCCAAAAGAGAACGGTAAAAGCCTAAAGCATTGAATTCTTTGTCAGTTTGACAATTGTCCAGCAGTTCCTTTAGCTCTTCGAATTGATAGTCTTTGTATTTTTTTCCACTTACCATATTAGTTTGTCAGCACAAGTTTCGCCCAACGTTAAACGGCTTTATGCAGTAGCGGTATTCCGTGTTGCGTCAGCCCCAATAATGTACAAAAGCTAATTAGGATTGCAGCTGATTAGCCTATGTTCGTCAGCCGCTATCGCAAAAAGCCGCTGTTGGCCGCAATTCAACTCTTTCGGGAGGTCATATCTTTCACCCACGTCAAGTAACCTGCAATACCCCCAGATTCCGCATGTCGTCTCATACCATTGATCAAAATGTTCAGGTTTCCGCAAAACCATAATGTGAAATCTTCGATTAAGGCTATACCATCCAACTCATTTTTCCCTAATGCACTATACCATGCATACATGACGGTCTTGATCGCTGATGTGTCACCCTCTTTTATGTCATACTCTAGATTGTGTGCAAATTGGTTTCTGATGGTGTTCAACTCTTTAATAGCTGAGAAATACATCGATATTGAAACATGCTCATTGTAGATAAGATGCATTTTCTGGCTGAAAGAAAGTCTAGATTCTTTCCAATGCGTGATAGTAGGAAAAGCAGATTCTAGATAAGAGTCGATGTAGTGTTCAATTATCAAATGACACTTTAGAACTCTACCAAGTACGTCGGCTCGCCTATCGAAAAGTTCAATAATCTTTTTATTGAACTCTTGATGTTCCTGTTCAAGAACATTATTGTTCTCTACCATGTATTTGGAATAATCCGTTTTTTGAAACTCTTCCACCATAGGAAACTTAATTGCGGCCAACGGTTAACAGATTTCTGAAGCCAAGGCATTCATGGCAATTCAGCTTCACTTCTGTTCTGCTGCTCAATAAAGTTAAAATGTTCGGCTGATGTTCGTCAGCCTTGGTTTAGGAAATCTGATGTTGTGCGTTCGGCATTTAGCGGATTTCTGCTCAAAAACTTTCTTTCCACTTGGTTCAAGACATCATAAAGTATTTCCAAGTCCAACTTGTCAATATTAGCTATGTCATTTAGACCTTGCTTTATCAGGTCAAAAACAACTTGCTTTTTTTCCTCTTCATTTTTGGTCGGATAGCTTTTGTAATTCTCATATACCGCAATGCCGTAGACAAACCAATTTTCCGCTCTTACAGCGTGGTATAGAGCATTTTCAAAAGTTTCGGAAACCATTATATATAGATGCGTATAGTTTGGAAGTCGGAACTTCTTTTTACGTAATTCTTCTAATATTTCATCAATAAAAATGGTATCATAAGGCGAAAAGTAAAGCCTTTCAACATCTTTTAATCTATAGTCAAATCGTAAATCATAAATTAATTTCGTTTTTTCATCATTGGCCTTTTCTCGTAAAGCTCTTTCATTCAATCTTTTTTCGATTGCTTCTTGTTTGAGAAGTGCTTCATATTGAGTATTCAATACCCACAAATCTGTTGATTGTAATTCATGTTCTAATTGGATTAAAGTAGACTTAACTTTTTCTACGTCGAGAACGTCCCCTTTCTTCTTTTTTGAAATAAGTATATCAAAGGCACTGGTTATGACCTGAAAAACAGTTGATAGATCCTGTTCTTTCCTCTCAGAAGAAAGTGTTACTCTTGCCATATTCTTACCTCGATAATAGATTGGTAATTTCTTGTACCAAGCATAGTATTTGTCGTTATTGGCATTTGCTGAATAATATGCCAATACAATTTCAAACTCATCAAAACTGAATTGAATATTTTCTGCCTGGAATCTGTCGGAAATAACCCTACCGATATGGCGAAACGGCTCGTCTAATCCACCTTCATAAGAACCGTATTCACTTTTGCTGAAATAGATTTTCATACTTTATGCACCCTTCGTTTGGTATTCGGTCAGTCTGCGCTGACGCACAACTCTGACGGCTTTCCGAAGTAGCGGCATTAGCATTTCTGCTGTTTGGCTTACTTCCGAGAGCCAAATAAGTTTTTCAAGCTGAATGTAGCACTTCTGCCGCTATTTTGGGAAGCCGATGTTGTGCGACGTCCGTTTGTTTTTTGGAGCAGATAGTTCCTTACCTCTACCATACTCTGATGTTCATCATTTTGCTCTTCACTTGTTTCCTCTTCTTGATTTTCGTCTATTTTAAAATCAATGGTATCGGTCAAATAAGTGCCGATATTGTAGACGTGCACAAGGTCTCTATCGATGATAAACTGAAGTGTTTCATACACTGATGCCGCTGCATTTAATGCATAGGAACCAAGATAACTGCCGAAATCTTCTGTGTCGGGTGTGACAGCATCGACCTTGGTAAGCATGTCCTCAACTATGTTCTTATCAACCGAATGACTTTTCTCCTGTTCACATAATTGAATGGCATCCATTAGCAAATCTTTGTCTCCCCAACTCACTTCAGAAACAAACCGCTCGTAGTCGAAGTATAGACGTTTACATACTTCAACAGCCAAACTCAGCCCTTCTTCGTATGTGAGGGAGTAAACTTGTTGCTTGTAAAGGGCATCAAACTCTTTGAATTGCATGAAGGTTGATTGATGTCGCACAACGGGACGGGCATTTCTGCAGTAGCGGATGTCCGAGTTCCGTCAGCCTAAATTTATTGATAAAGTTGATTCATGTTTATTTGTTCAGCACTTATTCTTCAGCCGCTATTGCAGAAATACCATGTTACATGCCGTATTAATTCAGTCGCACCTTAACCTGCCTGCCATTCTGTAAGCCGATTGCATAAATAGCTGCACCCTCAGCCTGTGTCTGTACTTTGTCAAAGCCTTCCTTTATGGGAACGTTTCCTGCTGTGTCAATCAAATACCACTTCTCATCATCTTTCATGAAAGTCCCGTGATAATAGTTGTACTCCCCAAGTCCACGATAATTTCCAAGTGGTAATATGAATTGTCCTCTATAATTTATTATACCCCACTTTTTACCGTCACCTGCAATTGCAACGTCGTTCTTAAACCGATAGATTGTATCAAACGTCTGGCTGATAATTCTGTTGCCGTCCTTATTCAGTAATTCAAATTTGTCACCCTGCTTTACTACCGCTGTTCCTTTATAAAAAGGATATGCTGTTTTGTATTTCGGTGGCAAAATCCACTGTCCTTGTTTGTCAATGTAGCCATACAAACTGTCCAATAAAACTATGGCAGAATTATCAGACACTTTTAGGTCATCAAATTGAGGTCGGGAAACTATTTTTCCATCGGTAGTAATAAGTCCGTACTTTTTGAATGTATAGCCGACAACGTCCCCGCCTTTCAATCTTTCACCGCCACTGTCAATACGCACAAGATTGTCAACCTGCCAACCTTCTATGTAGTCAAATTGAGCAGGAAGTAGAACGTTCATGTTTGTATCAAGCAACCCTTCTTTGCCGTTCTCTCTGTAGATGTAAGCGGAAGTATTTCCATCGTAACCTTGAACGCTGGTGATGTCTTTTTGCGGTCTGTCACACGAAACAATGAATAAAAGAAGAAGTAGGGTAACTGCTCTCATAATATGGCATGTAACGTTTATCAGCTTTCTGCTGTACCGGAATTTGATATTCGTCTGCCCGAAACCGCGGCTGATTAAAAAACTAATGTACAAGTTTTATTCTTTTGCTCACCTGCGTTCAGTCAGCTGAAACTGCTGTTAATAAGCGAACAGAAAGCTGATGCTGCGTTTCGTCTGCCGGTATAGTAGAAAACTGCTGTTAGCGGTAGTCTCGTCGGAGTTGTCTTTTCTTATAAAAGTAAAATCCAACTCCAGCTAAAATAAATCCAGTTCCGGCGTAGTAAAACAAAGGGCTATTCTCCTGTTTAATTGTCGAACTGCAGTCTAAATACTTTCTGTTTCCTTGTTGTAAATCGTAAATAAATATATGGCTTTGAGCCTGTCTTAATTTTCCCTCGTCGAACTTTGAAATCCTTATCGAAAGAGGTTGTCCAATTTGCGCATTTGTCTCGAATGTTTTCTTTTCGAAGAAAGAGATAAAATCCGCTGGGATTTGAAAAGTTGATGAATACTCCTTAAGCCATAAATAGTATTTCCTTCTACCTCTTTCGCCGTGAACAAAAGAATAATTCGATAACGTACCATTTATTGGACGTAAATCAGTAATTGAAAGCACTTTGTCTTTCGTTATTGTCGAATACAAAAACCAACTTCCAGCTAAAACAGAAAATGTTGTAAAAGCAAATTTCTGCCGGTCAATCCAAGGCTCTATGTAATTCCAAATACTGCTCAATGTGAAGGTGGTTTGATTACCGCTAACGTAGAAGCATTTGCGATGGCATGGCAATAGCAAATTGTCAGCTTGGTACAAATGCTACATTGAAAAGCTAAAACTGAAGTTAAGAACTAATGACCAACAGCGTATTGTCTGCTGAAACTAAAGCCGAAAATGATTTAAAGCCGATTGCTCCAACGTCCAGCCATGCTATTGCAAATGCACTGTTAGCTGTAGTTTTAGTCATGTGTGAGGTGGAATATTATTTTTAATTTTCTCATCTACTTCGTTTATTAAGTCAGTTTTTATGAAGTCGATAAAGTCGTCAACAGCTTCAGCATGTGAAGGTTTCATAAGTTTGTATTCAGCTCTTTTGCTTTTGATTGCTTCAGTAAATCTCCTTTGAGTATATTTTATTGCCATTTCACGATAAATCCTGTCGCCAATTTCTTTTAATGTGTTTGCGATGTCCAACGATAATGAAATAAACATGTACTCCATATCCTTTTCCTTGTTCTCGCCGTCTTTGTCAATATCAAAGAGTTTTTTTAATTGATTATAATTTTTTGTCAGAGCGAAACATTTTTCAAAAGTGTCAACCTTATAAACATGGGCAAATTTGTTTCTGACTTCCATGAATATTTGAAACTTTTGCCCTTGCTCTTTATTGAGATAGTTTAAGTCTAATAATAAATTCGCTTTTGCATTAAAGCTTAAGGCATAAGACGAAGTCCCAAGAGAACGGGTCTCGTCTGGGTTTACTCCAAGTAATCGAGAGAGTATCACGTTTAACAAGTGTTCAATTTTTACAGACATTTCAACTACGAATGTCCTTGGAGCTAATTCGTTATTCTGGTCCATAATAAATTACAGCTAACGGTCAGGGCTTTGTGCAGGTGGGGAATTAGGATTCCGTCTGCCCATAACCGCTGCTCAATTTATAGATTTAAGTTCATTGTTTATTCTGTTGCTTGGTGTTGTTCGTCAGGCTGAAACTGAAGCCGA
>JAESGH010000163.1_pt1 | contig 166548 bp, 108 predicted proteins | sample 9269641 | NCBI WGS metagenome assembly JAESGH01 (sample SAMN14515345, study PRJNA621665) | algae metagenome | isolation source: Phormidium tanganyikae FI6-MK23 and co-occurring heterotrophs from granitic... | place: USA: Fort Irwin, California | collected 1998-05-24
CTGACCCAACTGCGGTTCTCGAACTCGCAATAGTTGGATTGGGAGATGTGCTCCAGCAAATGCCTCTTTGTGTCACCGGTGCTCCGCCGTCATCAGTAACATTGCCGCCACTATTGGCTGTGGTCTGGGTGATACTTGTTATGGATGAAGTGGAGACCGTTGGCAACTGCAAAGATTCGGTAGTGAACGATAGCTGCTGACCATAGGAGGTGCCGACTGAGTTTGTAGCATATGCCCGCACATAATAAGTTCGACCTGCAGTAAGCCCTGTCATTTGGGAGGTAAATGATCCTGTGCCTGACCCAACTGCGGTTCTCGAACTCGCAATAGTTGGATTGGGAGATGTGCTCCAGCAAATGCCTCTTTGTGTCACCGGTGCTCCGCCGTCATCAGTAACATTGCCGCCACTATTGGCTGTGGTCTGAGTAATATTTGTGATGGAAGAAGTAGAAAGTGTGGGAATTACGGGAGGAAGGGTTTCAAATTGAACAGAATTCCCATACCCAGTCCCATTGGCATTGGTAGCGTATGCCCTAACATAATATTTACTATTTGCTGCCAGGTTTGTTATGGTTGTCGAAAAATTATTGGTACCTGATCCCACGAACACTACACTATCGGAAAGAGAAGGATTGGGATTTGTTTGAGACCAACAAACCCCCTTTCGAGTAACAGCGGACCCTCTATCATTGATATTTGATCCACCGCTAACAGCACTTATTTGCTTAACTGAAGTTGCTGCATTCGTTTGTAAAGTTGGGGGACCGGCTTTTGTTTTGAAGCTTATTTCATCTGCATAAATTGTTCCTTGTGCATTGATAATATAAGCACGAACGTAATAAGTGGTGTTGGGCGCTAAATTGCGAAGCACACTTATATAGGAACCAGTTCCGGCACCATTTGCTATGTTGTTTTGGCTAGTCGTTGGTTCAGATGATGTTCCCCAACACACACCTCTTTCAGTAATGGCATCACCCCCATCACTTGTTATTTCGCCACCACTAATAGCAGAGTCTATACCAATGGAACTGATTACGTTCGTTTTTAAACTAACCTTATTTGTAGTACCTTCTGTAGGTTCCTTATCCTTTGTACATGCAATTACAAACCCTACAACGAGAAATACGAAAAGGATTCTCAAGTATGCCGAATACATAATGGTTTATATTAACTATCTAGTGGAAAATCCAATACCTATATGAAAATCTACAAAGGGAGCATTTAGCTTTGAATCAAATATTGCACTTGCTCCTCCCATTAAATTGAAGTGACCAAGTTTTAAAAACAATCCCCCTTCTCCTTCAAGACCCTTCCAAGATTGATTGATATTCTTTGCCCAGCCATTTCCTAAATTTGAATTACTATTATATGAGTGTAAATTGAACCCCCAAAGATTTGTTCGCTGTCCATAGCCTCCCCCCAAATAAAACCGAAGTTTTCTTCCGCCAAAACTGGTTCCTAAAGTTGCGGCCTGTCTATTACGCATCATTTGATCGTTTACCACGTAATATTGCCCTGTAGCAGGAGGAAAGTTTGTTACCCTTCCTGAATTAGTGATCTCTAGATCACTGTTTGAGAATTGTGTTGAATAGAGGTCTGTATTTCCTAAAATTGAAGGGTTGGCTTTAACACGGAAGTAAATATTTTTAAATCCAAGTGTAACCATGAATGTTTCAATTGTCTTTACATCGTTGACAACGGTACCAAAATTCATGAAGAAATAACCGGCTCGTGGTTTATTTATAAGATACACTGCAGTGCTTGAACTGCTTCCACATTGATCTACGGCTTTCACATTAATTATGTTTGCGCCATTTTTAAGTGGCACCGTTATCAATGGTTTATTTACGGTAGCTTTTGTATTGAATGCATCAGTTGACCATTCGTATTTGACGCTTGCGCCTTCATGGGTAGATAGTGAAATTTCTGCCTTTTGCGAAGAACCGCCCTTAAATACATGCTTTTCAATTATAGGTCGGGATGGAATCGGAACGACACTAATTGATTTAATTAGCTTACTTCCACTGATGCATCCCTTAAGGCTTGCTTCGACTTCGTATGTAGTGCCCGTGTGAATAAAGTCGGTAATTTGTATGCCGGAACCAACAGACTTTCTAATTGAATTAGACTGCTCTATTTTATACCAGTTCAAAGCAATACTTCTATCTAAATTGCTTTGATCGACGGTTAAAGTAAATTGCTCTCCTGGACAAACTTCATCTTTACCCGTAATAACCCCTGTAATAGTTGGTACAGTATGTACTATTATTTCAAACTCTACAAATTTGTTTAAATCATTCTCCGGATAAATTCGATATTCAGCTGTTCTGGAAGGAGCAAGTTTTAATGTATCTCCCATAAATCTTCTAACTTCCCTTCCACCTTCGAACAATAGCCAATATTTTGCATCAGTTCCTAATGATGCCCCGACTAGTGAATAGGTTTCTAATCGATTATCTCCAGAGCACCTCTCCATTAGGCCTAAGATCTTAGAAGGCAATTGTGCAGGAACGAACAAAGCTTCCTTGCATTTCTTAATTTGAGCTTTTGAATATTCATCCTTAGGATTCTCAATTAAAATACTTTCATAAATCTCCTTTGCCCTATCAAAGTCCTTTCCTTTAAAAGCGGCATCGGCAACCTGAACCAGTTCAAAACACTTTTCTGCTTGCTTTAGATTATCTTGGGCAATTTTCTGTTGCCGTTTATCTGCTAATAGAATAACCTCTTTGTACTTTTCGATTGCACAAGCATAATTTCCTTTAACAAAACAGTTATTTCCGTCTTGCAGACCGCCTGATTGCCCGAAAGTCAAACCGGTTAACCCAAGCGCAATAAATAATAATGCATACTGCTTCATGTTTTCATTTTATAATTTATTTGATAAATCTGAAATATCTGCATCTGCATTTGAAACCTTGCGATTTACAAGCTCAACAAAAATGTTTGAGAGATAAGGATAATCTGAAAAATTAAAATCGTAATTAAAAATAAACAAGGACAACTCACTAAATATTACATCAAGTTTCTTCTTTTGAACTTCTTTACTCATTCCAGAAACTGCCTTTGATTGATCCAATGCTACGAGTTTTCCAAACGTTTCTTTAAGCCCGTCATTATAGGTTGGGTAATTTTCAATCACCTCTTTTAATTTACTAATTGAAACTGAATGCTGTTTAATTTGCTGTAATTGGCTTAGAACACTTTTAATCTGCACTACATCCAGTTTAGTACTTAGTGATTCCTTTGCATCGAAATACGTATCGATATCATTCAGGAGTTGTTTGACTTCAGCTGGATTTTGGATAAGAAGTAAATCACGTTGTACCGTTTGTTTACTAGAGGACTTCAATAGCTCATCGAATGTCTTATTCTTATAACCATTAATTAAGGTTGCCAGTATTTCATTTTTACCCTTTTCATTTTGCTCTATTGCTTTTTGTTCACCCGTTTGCTTTTCTATTGCAATCTGTTTGTCTTTTTCTAAAATGGTAACCTTATACAATCCTATTGAATCCGTCTTACGCTGCAACAGGTTATCTATCTCTCTCTTATTTGTTCGGAATTCTTCAAGTTTCGCTAAAACTGATCTAAGGTATTTTAAAGTATCCTGCAGGTTTTGATATTCTTTGCTTAATAGTTGCTTTTTATCTGTTTCTACTTCTGCTACTTTTTTTAAGCTGTCAATTTCAATTGCCTGTCTTGTAATTCTATCAATCAAATCATTTTGAGCAAAACCAGGGATGTATGCAAAAATAATAAACGCTACAAAAAACACCTTTTTCATCAATAATGATTTTATTCTGAAGAGAAGTGATCGTAAGCCTTTGAACCGTCCGCTTGCCATTTCTGTTTCAAACGCATATACTCTGTATCGAAATTGGATAGATCGTAAATGTTGTTATCTAACTCGTCTAACTTCCTTTCAACTACCCTATATAAACCATCAGCGTACGCCTTTTGTGAACTGTAGTTGGCGAACATATTAGACCATGAAGTAATCATCCTATCTAAATACCTAACATGGGCATAAAATAACATAGCTGGAACTTCCTTTAATTCGTTATGCAGCCGGGTACAATTATTTACATAAGAATTCCCCAATTTAGTATGACGATAAACTGAAGCACGGGAAATATTATTGGTAACTAGGGGAAAAGGGAATGGGTCAGATAGTCCTGTACTATTAATTGAAAAATTCCTGCAAGAAGAAATAAAGCTTGCTATTTCGTCATACTTACTTAAGATGGCCCCAATTTCGTTGAACCTTCTATCGATGGAGCTATTTCTTTCAAGGAATGGAGAACTTTGTAACATCTGGTACTCATTACGGATAAACTCTAAGGCTGTTCCTTGCCACTCTGAACGACTAAAAACATAAAATGCTTGTTTAACAAACTTATCAGCGTAAGCGGCGTAGAGCTGCTTGGAAAGATTTTCTTTCCATTGGTCATTTTCTATTTTGCTTTTGCCCAACCGGCTGCCCTTATAATAATCATCTATATGATAATTTACTTCATTGTAATATTGCTTACAAAACTGATTATCTGGTTTTAACTGCAACGCCTTAATCTCATGCTGAATTAAATCAATAAACTGGTTTCCACTTTGCTTGATTTCATCTGGTTTATCTGTATCTGCGAATGACTGTATCACAAAAAATGTAATAGCAGCTACCACAATGACTGCTAACCATATTTTTATTGTTTTCATTTTCTTATTTTACTTTTCAATTTCTGTAAAGTATTAGTGATTCCAGCAGGAACCCCTTCCACTTCTTTTGGATATTGTGGCTGCCCTTTCCTGCACACATCATCGACAAAATTTCTCAACATGCTACTATTCAGAATAGCGTCGTCGTTAATTTCACGTTGGAAAGAAGAAAAAGATTTGTTTCTTGAACCATCCAATTCCCAAAATTTTAAGCATAGCTGAATGCTTTTTTTTAGAGCAACATTGCTTCTAGTATCTTCAAAATATTTATTCAATACGTCTTTCTTTAATTCTTCGCCTCTTAGGTATCTGATAATTTCGGTAGCCTTGTCACTGTTCGCCGGTGGCGGAATCAATTCTTCCTCACGTATTTGTTCGGGCCTTGCTGGTTGAGTTCCTTCTTTACGTGATTCTTCTTTTTCCTCATTCGTTACTTCTTTTTTCACTTCTCTCGGATTATCTGCTGCTGGCTTATGGTCTAAAAAGGCATTTATTGAGTCAGCAATTTTCGTTAAACTCCAAGATGAAACATCGGCAAATCTGTTCTTAACTTGTTTGTATCCTTCAGTGCTGTCCATTTTGAAAATGGCCATCCGGAATTGTTCTTGGGAGGGGTAGTAAGACAATTTTTTTAACTCCGCAATATTAAATTCATTAGCGAATATCCTTTTCATAATCGCGCTATCAAGGGAATGCTTAATATGCATTTGTTGTCCACTCAAAGAGTTGTTGTAACTATCAAGGGTCCTTAGAATAAGGGAATCACCTTTGATATAAGCTTCTATATGTTGAATGTTAGTTTTGTTGACTTCTTCTTGTGCTTGCCTAAACTTTGATAGTAGACGCTTTATTGACCAGTCATTTTCACCTAAAAAATATAAAAGTCCAACGACAACAAAAAGAATAGTCACCATTATAGCAGCAATAAAGCTTTCGTTCTTAAAGAAATACTTCTTTTTCTCGTATTGAGCAACAAGAGCTCCTCCTTCTTGTCTAAAATGAGTAAACTCATATCCTTTATTTGGGGTGATAATGCTTTTCACATCAGAACCATCCTTTGTATTTGACAAATAATCCTTTCCACCTTCTAGTGTACCATGCTTTCCAGCATTTACAGAATACGAATATTTGTTAGTACCGCCATAAGCAGGTTGCATTTTTTGCAAAGGGATATGATGAGGATTAGCATCACTAGCAGGACAATAATCAAAAAAATTTGTTTCAAACCCTCGACATGAGACCGTTATCCTATGAGTTTCCTCTATCTCACGATTAAAAAATTCCGTCTTACTAACACTCGCATTGACTAATATATCACCATCAACTGTGCCTTCATGGGCTGTTATTGTTAATGTATGTTTATCCAGGACAATATCAATAATTCCATGATCACCTGGGCAGTCTTTATCGAAATATATTGGTCTTATATCCGAAGAAAAGCGGTCATTTTTTGCTGAACATGTCCATCTTTTACCAAACTCAAATCCGCGGAAAGTAGCCGTACTGTTATCTATTGTTTTTGACTCATTATTATTATTAGTACAGGTGATTACTGCATCACTTACTGGATTACCTTTCCAATCTCGTAAACTAAAAGTGAGAGTTTTTTCAATAGGTCTCAAATCAGAAGAAAGTTTATGCCAATTGATAGTAATCTGATTGCCTAAAATTTCAAAATATTTGAAAATATCAGAACCAGGGATAGATAATTTCCCTGTTTCCAAAATCGGTTCGTGATACTCTTCAGTGTATTTGATTTCAACCAATTCTTTTGCCCTTATAACATTTTGGTTTTTTCTGTCTGAACGTGGTTGACCACTAGAGGTAATACTTAGCCCTCTGCCATGGCCATAATTACTCAAAAAAAAGGGCTCGTTTTTTAAATCAACTTCTATTTTGTCACCGGAGTTTCGCAACGCCTTAAGCAAATCAGCTGATCTATTTTGCAATTCACTTTTTATTAATAAAACCTGCTTATAACCATTGTATTCTGCCTGAAAAGGCTTACTGAAATATTCTTGTAATTCTAGATCATCTTTAAAAAATAGAAGTGCAGCTTCTTTTGTACCTTGTTGGATTTCAGCGTCAAAATGACTTCTATTTTGCTCTGATTTCTCTACTAAAATATTCTCAACGAACGCCCAGTCTTCCTGAATGATATCCGATTCCCCCTTATTAATATTATTATTCCTTACATATTTAGCTACATATTGATTGCATAAATCATCTAGTATTGCTTTAACATCAGCGCCGCCATGTTCTAATTCTTTATTTATAAATAAAAAAAGCGAAAACGCAATGAACCCCGTGGCATCACTACGTAAAGTGTCCCGAATGATTATGTATTTTGTAAAAACACAACCATTTGCAGCAAATGCTATAGAATATGCTGATTGCCCTAAAGCAGCTTCACTACTTACATTATTCCGGATATCAATTCCTATTGACGGTGCTCCCGGTGTTTTATATAAAATACGGTATCCACCCTTCGTCCCATGTATGAGTACTTCCATAAACCTTATTGGTTAAATACGTCCAGAATACTTTTTTTATTTGGAGCAATTCGCCTAATTAAAATATCTATTATATTTTCAGAAGTCTCGCTGCTAAAAGAGCAGATTTGTTGAAAATATACATTCCCTAATGAAAAGTGGGTTGCCAGGATTTCCCCTCCATTTATGCTATGATCTTTGCATCGTGTTTTCAATGAGTTTATAAATGCAGTGAAATTGGCGTCACGTAAATAATTTTTTAAGCTATCGACTCTTTCACTTTGATCACACGCCATCAAATCACTTTTTGTAATCACTATATAAATGGCATCCGTCGATTTACTGAAAATATCATTGCTTTGAAAATAGGTTGCGGCAGCTTGTAGATAGTCAGCCTGTGTATATCCGTCAGCATCTATCTTGTTTTCTTTTTCGTAGTCAATAAAAAAGAAATGAATTTTCCGATTGTTTCCGTTTAAAAAATGAAGCAAGGTGTCTAATGTTTCTGTATGTTGTTGCGTAGGCAGCTCTTTATTTGCATTTTGGTAGTAGAAGCATTGAAAAATCTCTCCGCTTAACTCGATTAGCGAAACAGACCTTGGCGCATCATTACCTTTTTTCAATACAAACGGCAAATATTGTGTACTGTCAGTGGGACTAGGTGGAGGTAAAAAAGATATTGGATTAATAAAAATATTTTTTAGGCGAGTCATATAATCATAACCTGGTCCTTGTGCAATTTCCAGGTATCCCTTTCGTTCCGCTGTGCTTAACATTGCAGATAATACGCAAGTTTTCCCTGACCCCGGAATCCCCCAAAAATACACTTCCGTATATCCATCCGGAATTGAACTAGGTGTTTCTCCTAGATGTAACTGGGGAGAAACAATGTTGTCCAAACTATCAATCACATCATTCGGTATACCCGAATTTGTTAAGTCGGTCCGATTTAGCGCGCCGCTTTGCAGAAGCTCCTGAACCCTTCTAGGTGAAACTGAATTTGGGTTTCGACGCACTTTTTCTACGATCTCCCTTTTTTTATCTTGTTCTTCTTTACGTTTCCGCTCAAAATTATCGATTTGGTTTCTGGCGTCTTCTCTATGCTTGCCTGCTGGATATTGGTCTAAGTAACTTATACATCCTTGTTCTGTATAACGCTGACTTTCCCATGCAAAATCGTCTTCTTGGCTACGCTGATTTTGCAAATTGATTATTGCTTTACGCTTACTAGCATCTAAGTAGCCTGTCACTCTTAATTCATCAAGGGTTAATATCGCTTGATTGATAAAATCAAAAAGCTGTTCTGCTGAAAAATCTTCAACATTGCTTAATATAAAATTCCTATCCATTTTGCTCCTTTTGTAATTTATAATACTACTTCGTAGGGGGCTGTCGTTAATACGCCAAAGCCGCGTGGATGGCGTTTTGTAACAAACCAAGAAAGCAACATCAGCACATATGCAACTGCTGCCAAAGCGATAGAAAACAACGTAGGGCTACCAAGTTTAGTAAAGTGTGTTTTTACGTCACTAAAGCTTAGGTCGTATTTAAAATGTGAGAATCTTCTTTCGCCCTGTGCAGCATCGTTTGAAAATCTAATCAGTTGGCTTAACCATCCTTTTGAGTTGTTCTCTATTTCATTTACCACATTTACAATGCCTATTGGCTTCCAACTGCTAGTGGTATTCTTTGCTTTTGTTAACCAGGAGATAGCCACTTCCTTAATACCATTATTTGCAGCGGTGTCACTATATGTTGTTGGGAACAGGTCAGCATGAATGGTGAACATTTTATTATTGATTTGCACATCATCTGAAACATCACCTTCTACAAAACCGTAATTGATATAATCTACTCTACTTACTTCCCTGGTCTTAGTATATACCGCTGCATCAAGACGACCCTTATAATTGGTCTTACAATTTTCGGCATACAGCTCGTATTCAGCAAACATATTCTCAGCTCGAACAATGCTTGTTTGAAGTTTATTTTGGATTTCTGTCTTTTCCGCCGTCACGTTAAAAAAATGCGGGAAAAGCGAATAGGTAAACATAACCATGAGAACTGTAAACAGCACCAGTACAGCTATTTCTGCAACAAACATAGTTTTAAAATTGCCGCTGGTTCTTTTCAGCTGTTTAGCGGCTAAGGCTGTACCTGCCAATGATATTGTTATAAAAATCGCCCAGTTTATACTTACGGTAGTGTTGCCTAATGTGTAAAAGTTTTTACCAAGGAAACATATAAAGCCAAATGCAATTGCCGTTAAGACAGTAAGTACATCAGCTAATGAAAATTTTGAGAGTTTATTCATATTTTACCTTCAATTATTAAGCGAATAGTTTTAGTAGTGTTAAACAGACAAGTCAATCTTTTGAATATTACCTGCCATTACGGATCTGTCTTAATTCATTATTTATTCTCTGCAACTCACGTTGCAATCGATTTTGCTCCTGCTCCAAATGTGATTGGCGACCATTCGCAGATGGGCTTGACCTCAGGGACCTACTGCCCGTCGTTCCCACAGTAAAGGAGCAGACATTTATCGACTTGTCATCTTTGCTTATCACCCCCTTATATTCATCCATTTTCCCACTGTGCTTTACCTTGATGCTATAAGGTGTTTCATCAATGTTTTGCTCGTGTTTTTTATAATACAGTAAATACACATTATATGTTCCACTTGGGGCGGTGCCGGGTTCCCAGAAAATATTTTCAATTGGTGTTTGACTGTCTGGGTATTCCACATTCATATCAATCTCAAGTTGTCCGCCACTGGAAACATTACGGTTTTTGAAAAAGACGGATTCGCCATTAGGGTCGGTACAAATCAAATCTAGATCGTTATAATTATTCCAGCTTAGGAGTATTTGTACATCTCCGGAAGATGGAACCGGTGCGCAGTCAACTCTTTCACCCGAACTAACTTTTTGTAATGCTTTGTCCAATTGAATTAGCTTTCCGATACCCCCCTGAGTTTCTAGGCCAGTACTTTGCAGAATACAAATAATTTGTTTGGTTGTAATGGTGTTATTGATACTTTTCATCAGGGCCACTGCACCTGCAACAATAGGGGCGGCCATACTGGTTCCATCCATCGTTGCATATTCGTCTTTACCGACTGTACTGTAAATGCCTACACCGGGCGCAGAAATAGTAGCGTAAGAGCCGTAATTACTAAATTGGGCTTTGGCAGTATTCCGGTTATCCTTATCTGTTGCCGAAACAGTAATAAATAGTTCGGGGCGTTGCAATGCGTCAATGCCTGCTAATACATTATCATTGCCGGCAGCTACCACTAGTGTAGCATTGTGATGTGCAGCAATACGCATGACTCTACGCCATAATCGTTCTTCTTCCTTAAAATGGTTACGGATGAGATCCTGTTGCAGTTGATCAGTATATTGTGAAAGACCAGTGAATTGGCCTCCTAATGATACATTGATTACGTCTGCGCCCTGATATAAAGAATAAAGAATGCCATCTAATACTGAAGTGGTAGTCATTACTCCTCTTTCTGTGGCTACCTGAACAGGCATGAACTTGCAGTTTGGAGCAATACCTGAAAGGCCTCTCCCGTTGTCCGCAATAGCTAAAGCGATGCCGGCTACATGTGTGCCGTGATCAATTTGTAAAGGGAAAACCTCTGCAGAATGCTTCCATACATTGTATGGACTAACGACTTTACTTGCCAGCTCGGGGTGTTTTAAATTAAAACCATTATCGACAATGGCAATTGTGATCTTCTCAGAACCACGTGTTACACCCCATGCTTGTGGCGCCTTTATTGCATTCAGGTACCAGGATTTATCAATGTCGGTGAGTGCAGGGTCATTAGAAGCCTGATTACTCTCAAAAAGGCTTTCATCAAAAACAAAAAGGTCGTATTCGGGTGCAAATGCTGTTGGGATTTCCTTTTTTAATTTTTCCCTTTCTTCTTTAGGTATCTCTATCTGCATCCGCTTAACTACATCATCATAGTACACTACCTTATACTTATCATTGGGGTATTTAGTTTTGAATGCTTTTGCCAAATCCAAAACGGATTTGTCTTCGTTTTCCATTAATATATTCAGTCGGTTAGCAAGAACAGTTGGATTTCCCGGAACAATTTCAGGGTTGCCTTCAATAGGTGGTAGTACACCCTGATATGGTGGTAATATAGTATCCAACCCTGGAGGCGTAGGCTTCGCTTTGTAAGGATCATGAGGATCGTAAATACCTCCATCATTGCCTACGTTTGGATCATCCTGCATCCAAGTGCTGTCTTTAGCACTAAGCGCTCCACTACCTATTTTAATATTTTCGTTGCAACCTCGAAAAAGATATGAAAGAAGCCACATCAAAAGGAGTAGAAGCAATAACCATAAGAGCCATCTTAAACACCCCCTACCTAAGAAAAGTGTTCGCAACCAATTCCAAAATCTTCTATACCAAGGCAATGATGGTGGCTGCACACGAGAGGGATGCAAGGCCTCTTTAGCTTTATATTGTGCCGTAAACTCTTTATCGCCCGTTACTTCATAATTTAAAGGATTATCATCCCAACCGGCGAATTCGTATCCACCTTTAGGTTCAACCTGTGGAATTTCATCCTGGTAAAGGAATGAAGTTGCTTCTTTTGTAAAAAAAGAGTTCCCATTGAGGGTGCCATGTTCACCTGCGTAAAATGAAACATTGAATCTGGCTATTGGTGGTACAGGATCAACACTCGCGTCATTCTCTTTTTCTTTTTTCTTTTTTACGAACAAATTTTTGCGAATCTCACTAATGCCTTCCCGTATATTATCTCGTAGTTGCATTCCCCATACGCCTAAAACCACTTTATCATCATAACAGTACACAAACCTGTCATCCACGTATCTTACCGCGTCTGCGATAAAGGCTGCTTCGATAGACTTACCCGAATCTTTAAGAGTTTTTACGGTAGTTTCAAAATGTGAAATTGTTTCGGCCTTGATTGCCTTATATTTTCTTTCTTCACTTCCTTGCAAATCGGATAATAGACAGGGTGTTTCCTTATAAGCCTTCCCATAGAAAGTAATTGAATCACCTTTTTTTACAGGATAAGCCAAAAAGTGCTGATAATTCGAACTTATGCTACTTTTAATAACATTATCAAGGGATGCATAACGATCAAACAAAGTCTTGCCATTATTTCCCTGTAAAGCCTTGAAGTGCTTCAAATCAACAATGCACAGTTCGTCTTTTCCTATTACTCTAGCCATTATCCGTATTTTATGCTTTCTGACTCCTTAATTATTGCATGTAGCTTTTGGTTGGCTTGTACATCATAATTTGGAATATTGCAAACGGACACAAAACCAACCTTTAGTCGATTGTACCAGGACAAGTAATTACGGTAACTTGGCAAAGACTTTATTTCATGTGGTCTTGACTGAATAATTTCTGTCCAATTTTCAATTCTCCCGAATAATTCCTCTATTGATTTCTCTTTCGGATTTTCATCCTGATCTATTAGTAGTCCTAAGTTATTTTTTTCATTCGCTACTCTCAGGTCGCTTATTTCAGAGTCATCAAAATAATCGAATCCTACACTGGTGATACACCTATTTAGCATCTCCGCACTCATATCAGCCACTATTTCGTAAGGTATGTCTGCCTTGTTATGTCCATCTATATAGTGCCTTATTTTTGCTGAAATTTTCTTAACAATACCAGCCTTTCTGAATAGTTTCTGGTACATGCCAGTCATTTCCTGCAATGCGGATGAACCCTCCTGCGCAAGAATCTTTTGAATTATATGTTTATCATGAAGATTTACATATACAAACCAATATTCGAGTAATGCCTCCGCTAATTGTTGGGCATTATTTTTAATCATTTCTGTACTCCCAGATATAAGTTCTTCAAAGTCTATCTGCTGGGCTTCGAGTTCCCTACGGAACTGTAGCTTCTGGTCTTCTGATACTTTTTCATAATGGGCGCATAAGCGTTCGAAGTATGAATCCTCAGAGTCGCCTTCCTGTACTGGTACTTGAATTCTGTAGTTGCTGTAAATATCAAGGTTGATTATGTCACGGTGTTCAATGTCATCAATCCGCTTCCGATACAACTCTAGTACAATACTTTCGTCCAGTGTCATTTCCTTCATCAGGTGGCCAAATTGCTTGATTCCATCTGCGCTGAAAGCTATGTCTAACTTGTGCTGAATATCGCCAGCAATAGATTTTGCTTTCTTTAACTCTTCGTCTTTGTCGCTGCTATGGTAGTATTTCAACAGTTCTGTTACAATAGCTTTCGAAATATCGTTGAGTTCGGAGATCGTTTTTTCTCTACGAGCATTATTAATATTATTAGCTGCAATAGTTAGCTTTTCAATTATCAATTTTGTCCCGTCCTTATTTATACTAGCAGCTTCATCCCATGATTCGATAGGATTGGGAAAGTGGCGTTTCACAAAATCATAGTCGAGAAAAGACTGACGCAGATCTTGTCTAAAATTGGGGTACTGAGGTGTTGGCACATCCTCCAACTCTTTTTTGTTTGCATGAAAGCCTTTAAAAATATTGCTGGGTGTTTCCGACTTTTCGAAGTCCCGTAAGAGGAAAATATTCTGGAAGTCTGGCTGCGATTCGGTCCATTGTTCGAACCAAGAATATGTTGTTTTTTCAAAATACTCTTTTTCCAAAGTAGTTGTAAACCGTTGTAACCAACGATTTTTCAAAGGAGTTCCCGTTCCATCAGGCTTATCCTGCAATGGGTTATATGCTAAATTGACGTTGAAAAAAGTTCCGATAACAAAAAGTGGAGAAACTTTAGATTTAGAAATAAATACCTCTCTTTCTTCAACGGTATTGCCCACAATTTTGTTTACCCAATTATTGAGCAAGCGCGGCATAATGCGTTGGGCCGTTTGTTCGTGCTTTGCACAAAAAATCAAGATGTTAATCTTTTCGGCGTCGGAATATTTATTAAATAAGTAGGCTACTTTTCCACGTAAAAGCAGGTCTGGAATTGTCTTAGTTTCGATTGCGTCCAAGGGCTTTTCCAAACGTGACCTTGCACCAGGAAAATCTAATAAATCGGTTTCCTGCAAAAACGACTTGCTATTCAGCAAAGCTTCTGACTGGTTAAAAACTAATTCAGAGGTTAAGGCACATAAATAACTTTTCTCAAATTCCAGTTCTAAGAGGTTCTGGGGTAGGAGAACTTTTGTATGAAGAGTGTATTTGGGCTCTATTTTATCTGGTTCAGTATATATTTCTCTCAAACGCTTTACATCTAGCAATGTACCGTAAGCGTATAAAACCGATTCAATAGGTAGATACACCTCGTTTGCGAAATTCAATTCTTGGTACTTATCAATCAGCTTTGCAAATAGCGTAGTAAAAATTTCATTTTTGTTCCATAGTAGCGAAAAAATCCCTTTCCATTCGCTTGGGTGTGTCTTATCAATTAGCAAAGAAATCTCTTCAAAAAATTTCGAATCAATTACTTTATCTGCCTTCTGAAAATACTTTTCAAAATACTCCTGTACATCCAACACAGCATCCTCATCAAATATCTGCTGTTGTGATTGGCGGCCAATTAGTTTGTCCTTCCACTGATATACTTCTGCATTAATTTCTTCGCTTGATAATAAATGAATGTTTAAAGAAGATTTTAAATTAATGTCATTATAAAAGCTATCGCAAAGAACTAATACAATATCGGCCGGTGAAAGCAAGCTGGCTTTAATAGGAAACCTTGTATTGATTGGTTTGTAATTGACCGAAAACCGGGAAACTAAACTTGTGGATTCTGATCCACCACCGGGGGGATTTATCTCCTCGATAAAGTTATAATGAACATCATCTTCTCCTGTAATGCTAAATGGTATCCCTTCATTGGATAACAAGCTGCTGATAAGATATGACTTGCCTACCTGGCTTTCGCCGTACATCGCAGCAGCTGCGTTTCCTTCCAAAGCAAATTTCTTTTTCTTTAGCAGTCGCCGGCAGTTCACAATATTGCGGTAAGCATTTTTTCCCTTTTCGCCATCTAAAGAAGTACGAATCCAATTGTTTGATTCGCTAATTATATCAAGTTGCCGTTGAATGTTTTGTTCCATTGCGAGATGCTGCTTATTTATTAATATTCAGAGAAAAGATACCCGAGTCAAGCCAGAAGTTTTCAAGCTCGCTCATACTCTGAACTTGTAGGGAAAAGAATTTAGGAGATAAAGAATTCCCTTCATTATCCTCTATTCCGCCAATGCGCAATAATTCTATATCCTCAGTCGTATCACGTTCGATGGTCACTCTAAGCGGCATTTTCCTCTTAATTTTTGCTTTCTCAGCATTTACCCCCACTTGAACGGCATTGTGATCATTCTCATCGTCCAGGCGCCCTTTTATCCGGTCTTCGATTGCGTATTCATCGAAATCAAACGTATAAAATGGACGGGATGGATAAGCAGCAGTATCTAATTGCCGGACCCCAATTCTAAATGGTAATGATACCACTTCTACAGTAACAAGGTTAACCTCAGGAGAAATGATAGTTTCGGTAAATGATAGTTGCTCATTAAGCCTACCAAAGTAATGAGTATTAGGTAGTAGTTTTTCTTTTAATTCTTTGAGGTTCAACGAGAACCCATTCATCCCCCCATTATCAGCGATGTGTCCAATCATCGCCCCTGTAGTTATGATGGATTTAGGATTAATAAATTTCCCATTACCATCAATAAACTTATGACGCTGATCTTCAGGGTACCAACGTCCCACCCTGTAATCATTCATTGACTTTAGACGGCTGGGCGATATAGCATAATGCTTTAAAAACAAATCTGTCAAAGGCTTTAATGAAGTTGGACGCCCGGACAGTAGGACAATATCACAGTCGTGGTATGAAAGAAGTGAGGATATCTTACCGGTAAGTGAATTAAACGTTTTTTCTACTATTGCTGCTACAACCTTTTGTTCGTATTGCCATTGTAACGACTCCAATTCAAAACCAAAATGTTGTTTGAAGTGGTTTAAAACACTGCTTGTTGGAAGATTAGTGCCGAAAATATCTCCGAAAGACAATATTTTACTTTCAACTTTGTTTTCCTTCAACAATTCTAAGAAATGAGAAACTACAGGAACAGATACCTGTAAGTTAAAATCGCTTCGCAATTGCCGATTACGAAATGATACGCCAACATCGGTTCCCAAAAACGGCTGCATTAATTCAACCGGATTCTTACCCAGATCCTGTAATTTTTTTTCAATAGGAGAATATCTACCTTCTAGCACTAATTGTTGAACCAACCTCTTTAATAAGTCATCACCAGCTTCGTAAAAGCTTTCCCAGAATAATGGTACGGGCGTCAATTTGCATTGCTTAGGATCATCATATTTATAAGCAGCAATCATAACATCTGTTGTGCCGGCTCCAATGTCAACAGAACCTATGGTAAGTGACTTTTTATTGTAACCTTTCAGATCATTTCGGACTTTTCCGTAGAGGTTAAAATAATCGTCTACGTTCTTTAAGTATCGCTGGTTTATTTCTGCGTACAGAAATACGAATTGAGCGGCGGTGGCCTCATCATAAATCCATTCGACTCCCTTACCTTTTAGAGATAAATTCTTAGAAGATGGAACTACCTGCACCTTCTCCAATGCTGCCCTTTCCTCAATTTGCTTACGATATTCATTCTTAAAGAAACGGTCAAGCATGATGGCAGCATCCTCTGCACACTTACGCAGAGATGTTTGTTCTACCCTTGACATTGCTGTCGGACAAGTGACGATAATCCGGCTTATTTTCCTAGGCTTTGATGCTTCCCCCCAGTGATTTCGTTGCTCGAAACTATTAATCTGCATATTTGCCTGTGCAATAATTTCGAGAAATGCAAATGTCATTAAGGCCCTTCTTGAATACTGCATTAATATACCTCCATCTCCCCGGATGTTCAGCGAGCCATCATTGTTCAACTGTTCAGAGATGCCTTCTATGTAAATGGGCTTAGCTATTTCTCCATCCAATTGTACAAATTCCCATTCCTGTTTTCGAGGCTTAGTGTCCCATAAAAAACGTTTAGGACTGGAGAAAGTGCTAGTTTTCTCTGCACCAGTATTCATGTTAGTAGCCTTGTGTATCAATCGATTGGCTTCTTTGCCTAAACGAATCATACTGGGATACACAAATTGGCGACTGTTTTCTATACCAAACTTTCCACCGAAATCAGCCTCACGAAAAGCTAGGCGCATATCAAAAGAATCACGGTATTTGTTGAGTTCACCGTTCGAGACAATAGTTGTAAAGTCCTGTAATTCTAACGGACTCATCTTTGTAAAATCACTATTGTCAAATAGTACAGCACAAGTACGCGAATTGCCAATATCTACCACCAAATCCACATCTCCATAAGGAATATTTTTATTGGAGTATAATGTAACTTTTGGTAAAATGTTTAATTGTTGAATATATCTTACAAGGAAGATATACTGCGCCAGGTAGTCCATTTTAGGCTTCTGGCCTTTATAATCATTTATATTATCGAGGTTATGGAAGATTTTAAGTAAATACTTATCTATCCAGTCACAGCCAAATTCTTCGTAGCAATAACTTATTAGTTTATATTCGTCATTGCATATTGCAAATGTTTTCGATCTTTCGTATTCGCTTGTAAATATGGGGCTTTCATTCAAATCCTCATCTTCAAAGCTCTCTTTCTCAAATTCACTTTTGGTATCAAAAGCCAATACCAGATGGTATTGCTTTATGCTTCCCTTATTTTTATCATCTACGGCAATTAGTTTGAAACGACACCAATTAGTAGGTCCGAAACCAGATGTGTTATTATGAATCGAAAAAAAAGGCAACGGCAACCACAAGTTTTCAAACTTCTCTAAGTTTATGCGGCCTATTGACTGTTGAAAGCACCCTGAGTCCCTAGGATCATTTGTCTCGATCCGAATTTCTTTTTTTCCTTCGGCACTAAAATCTTCCCGAATGTTTTCCCAACTTTCAGTCACCTTTCCGTTCACTGCATAACCAAGAATCGATAAATCATACTTTTTTACCCATACGTCCTCATCTGAAAAATATTGGGCAATTTCTAACTTCAATTGATTATCCTCAACATCATACCACTCATGGAAATACATCTTAAAATTGTCATTTAAGTTTATTTCCACCGGAAAAGTAAAAAGCTGAATACCTGAGTTTGCAATCAGATTCATAGGACCAGACTTATTTGGAGAATTTGACACGCTCTAAAAATTGTTGATTCTTTCAAAAGAAATGAGCGTAGCCCTTAAAGGGATATAAAGAAATAGTTGCTGCTTTAGGAAATTCCTAATACTTGAAGTTTTGACTTGAATATTGGAAAGCCTAGTAAAGATCAAGGCCATATCATTAGTTTTGGTTTAGTCCGCGTTTGGATCAGACCAAAATTAATGATAAGCTTGAAATTTCCACTATGTTTAAAAGCAAAATTTTAGCCTTCCGCATTAAAATTGAGCAAACTCATGCCAGTCCTTCCGTCCGTATACGTTTAGACCTATAATAAATAAATAAATACTCTTAATTACTCATTATCAACTTATGAGTTCTCTGGACAGCTTCATTCAAGAAAGTACAAAATAGATTGAATCGGTACTAATATTATAACAACAACTTTGTCTAGCTCACCTTCATCATGTTTCTGTTCAGCAGATATTTATGATATGAACTCTATTCACTTAACACAGCTTTCTGTAACAACATCTGGCTATTGCCATAAAAAGGTGCATCTGTCTTACCTAAAACATTTGAGGGTATTGTAGCTAATTCATTTAAATTCTCCATTGGCACTAAAACTGTTTTGGCTCCATTTTCAGAAAGTAATGTAACCTTATCGGCAAAATTTAATGCCCGCTCAACTGCCCCACCAATGGAGATATTACCCACGACCGCTAATCCTGCTTTCAGGTTTTTCTTATAAATAGCTGAAAGAATAGCCACATATACGGCACTACCAATTCCACCACTGACATACGCACCCATCAAATTGCTGATCTGAATATTTAGATCATAACCGATTAATGAATGCTGCTCGTTTAGAATATTCTTTTCATTTGCTCGTAGATAGTTGTAGGTATTCTTGATATTTTCTTTTACTTCTTGATTATTAGTTCCCGTAACATTTACTTTTCCACTCCCCCGAAGAGCAACAACTTCAATCTTAACCAATGAGTTATTTTCTCCATCACTTGTAGCTGTATAACACACGCCGGGAGGAAGTGGATTGCTTTCAATGAGATGTGAACCCCTTTCTTCGGGTAGGCTTACAAATATCTCTTCTTGAGAATCTTTATCTATATAAGAGAAGTTCGTATCCCAAAATTCCATCCCACCAATACGCTTTAGTTGCTCTTTTACCCTTCTTCTCATTTCCATTGCAGTCACGAGGTATTCCCTAATGTCTTCTTTCGAGTAATTACCGTCCGGGTGCAGTAATTTGATAAAACCAGAAACAATCCTACGAACCGATTTGGAATCTCTTTGCTTTAAGTGAGCGCCTAACGTGAAGTATCTATCGAGTGCATCATAGTAGGTTGTTTTCCTTTTGGACTTGAGTATTTCTGAAAAGAAATCAGTACTAAAGCCAAAGTGATTTGTAAAGTTCTTAGGGCTAAATTTTGTTATTTCCCATCCTGGTAAGAACAAATTGATGCGATCTAAAAAGGCGGTGTCAAAATTAACTTCATCAGAAAGCGGACTGAATAAATGCGAAGTCTGCAAAACCGTTTCTACTGGCTGATTGATATTACCATTCAAAATAACAGATGCTGAGCCAGAAATTTCGCCTCCTTTTGCTCTGGAAAAGGAGCCTGATTCCATATAATCCTTCATCAATGGAATAGCATCCCTGTCTTTGAAAAGTTTATCTGTGCTTTCATCAAAACAAATAGCATCCCATAAACCTACAGCTCCAACCCTGCCAGTAGTATTGTTTACAAATAATTGGGCAACCGAACCCTGGCCACCAGAGATTAGAATTGCATAAGGAGTAATCTCTTTATAGATATACGATTTACCCGAAGAACGAGGTCCCAATTCCACCATATTGAAATTGGCTTCTACCAGAGGTACCAAGCGGCACAAAAGCAGGTTCAATTTTCGATCATCCAAGCCTTCACTTCCAGGTTCATATCCTGCACTGCGGAGCAACAACGTTTTCCATTCATCCTTTGAAAACGCCTTTCTTTTCTCAGCTATTTTAGAATTATCGAAACTTGATAACTGTATCGGCTTTATATCACGCACCACAAATGGGTAGACAGTTGACCCAATTGTAATCATGGGATCATATTCCATTTCAATAATGGCCCATATACCTCCTAACAAAAGTTTCTCATGAGAATTAACCAGTTCGTCGCTAATGTTTGCCCTTTTGATATTGCTGTTACTAATATTAGCCCAATACCGATCCCTCTGCGGATCGAGATCTACAGAAATTTTATCAATGATTTTATACCTGCCTCTTTCACGAAGTTTTGATTGGATTAATGTACTTTCTTCTGGATTTATGTAATGGTCACGTAAAATCTTCTTTACATTCTCCATCCCTTCCTTCAACTTCTCTTCATCTTCTGTGCTACACGTGTTTGCCAACAAATACTCCAATACAAAAGCTGGCACGTTCGCCCCGCCTTTAATAGTGCCCACGAGGTCTTTCTTAACAACAAAACCCCTGAAATGCTCCAATGCCTTTTTATCTAGTTCATCTAACGCTAACATAGTTGATGTTTTATAAAAGTCCTGCTAAATCCCTGGCGTTTGACTTTTTGATTTTTACAGTATCTAATTGTTCTTGTGTGTTGGCATCTACCAAGACCGCTGTTACTTCGCTATTACCACCGAAAGAAAACTCAAAGGAATTAGTCGTACCTGCATCAATGCTGATGATACTAGTGCTGCTAAAGCTTACATTATTGGCATAAAGTGAAATTTGAACCTTGCGGTTTGCAGAAAACAAATTGTCAGCTTTGCTTGCTGCCTGTATTTTAATTCCGAATAGATCCCCTGTTACGTCAGCCAATTCCGCTTTATTTACAATTTCTACTTCAAGCCCTTGCGTGGCAACTGCTTCTTTTTTGAATACAAAGGCAGGAATGATGATCTCTTGCGGAGTGAATCCGCCGTGAGAAAATCCATACACTCCCTTTGATTTAAATGGACGGTGATTTTTTGCAGCATATACATATTTGTACTCGTCATAAGGCTCTTCAAACATTACCCAGTCTGTATGCGTTTGCCTGTCGACGGTTCGAATGTACCTTTCATGCACCTCCTTTTTGCCTATGGCATTCGGATCAATTTTATCGGCTTCATCCAACAGTCCTGTTAACACAAAACCATGGTCTGTCACCAAATACACTTCCCGGAAGTTCATATTCAACAGAAGCTGAATTTTCTCCACAAGCACTCTTTCAAGCTCACTGAACAGCTTCAAAGCTCCCATTTGTAGTTTTTCACCCGTACTGTCAATGTCTTTATAGGTTAGCACCAGGTAATCAGCTTTGACCCCATAGTTTAATGCTTCCAGATTAAGATAAGTGATGTCTTTCCCTGTCAATTCACTCAGACCCTTCTCTCTATCCTTTTGCAGCGGGATAATTGTATTTCCCCCCACATACAAGGCGCTCATATTGTGCTCTGTTTCAGACGGCATATCTGCAAGTATACTGTCTTCTTGTACTTGCATCTTTCTTGTTAATTGAGAAGAAACATAAGCCGCTATCTCATAACGCACACCATCACCAACAATAATAGCTACACCCGGCTTTGTTCCCTTTATCAGGTTAACAAGATATCCCTGTTGATCGCTTTTGTATTCAGATGCATGATCAAACCAATGTTGCAGCAATTCATGGTTCAAGCTCTCATAATGTTCCTGTAATGGACGTACTATGCTTTCTTCCTGAATGAAACTCACATAGATATTCCGCATAGAACGATCCACCTTATGGAACACTTTGGTGTAAAACGAAATAACTTTTTCTAATGAATCACATGCAGCTAAAGGCTTATTGTCAAATTCAAGCAAGGTAATCAGGTCATTCCACCAGCAGGGAACAAAACGGCTAACCTGCTGGCTTTTTACCCGGAGCTTTACTTTTTGGAGTTTATCCTTAACGAATGAAGCATCCCGAAAGTTTTCTGTGATTTGCTTTAGTTGGATATGATCTATCACAGAAAAGCAATGTTCAGGATGAACATTCCATACATTAATACGCTTCTCAACTTTGTAATGGTCAATATATTGTTGTAATGCTCTCGAATAAGTATTGCTATCTAGCCATTTATGATAAATGCTTAACCACTCCTGACTAATTTCATTATTCAACAACTTTTCAAATAATAAAGTAGCAATTTCAGAAGCTATAGTCTTAGGTGGCTTTACCATATAGGGCTGACCCAATAGTTCAAACATTTTTTCTTCATATAGCCTCTTTACATCTGATGTCTTTCCTGCAAAAAATTTGTCAGGGTCATCAAGGAAAGGCAGCAATTCATCCTCAATGGATACAAGGTCTTCCAAGTTCTGAAGTATCTTTTTCCACCATGCAAGGTCTTTACCCACACCTAGCTTAGCAGCAGTAAGCAGCAAAGGGTTTTCCATGCTTACCTGAAGACCAGTATGAGTAAACAGCTTCTTACGAAGCCATTCGGCTGGATTCGACAAATCAATAAGACCATGAGTAAAACAATAATCAAATAGGAATCGGAGATGATTTTTAGGGCGGTTGACATAGAAAATGACGTTGTCACCCTTGTGATGACTCTCCGCCTCATACCGAATGAACAATTCCTCTTTGACAATTTGCCATTCTTCTGTTAGATGCTTGTTTGTACGTAAAACTGTATAGCCCCTTTGTTCTGTGCCATCTATTAAGTAACTAAATTGATCAGCAGGATCAATTACCACTACCCTATTACGATGCTTTATTTGCTTTTCTACTTCTTTAATGAACCATTGCTCTGTCATCGGTAGAAATTTGAGTTTTAATGAGCGGCATATTTATAGTTGAAAGCATATCAAAAAATTTAGTGCATTTCACTATTCTATCCTCTACATCTGTGCCGTCTGTATCCTGAGAGATTTCCAATACCCCTTCTTCGCTTAATATTTTTCGGCTTATTAATTCATCAACGATCGATGTAGAATGACTATCCTTTGCTACTATCATATAACCCTTCTCAAAGTTTTTGACCAATAAAATGAGGTCTCCATTAGTATATTGTAGATCATTGCCATAGTTTTCGAGAGTACACTTAATGTTCAATTTGGTTAATTGGAGGAGAAAGGGACTCCAATGCCGTCCTTTGTAGTTGGTTTTAAATAGCATCGTACATTCATACTGCCTAATTTTATAGTCATTCCACCAATAAAAGCCATCTGTTTGATTTTCGTTCCAAAAAGTAAAAGATGGATATTTAATGTAGTAAAACCGGAAATCTTTCAGCGTAGTTGACCCTTTCTCCATGTCAGAAAGGTATTCTTGAATTATTAATTCGTTTGATGTAGCTGGGTTATTGATGAAATGATCCAAATAGGAGCTTAATATTAATCTCGTTATTTCAAACCCCTTCCTACTCTCACTCTGGGTAAAAATCTCCCTCCAAGTAGAATTATTGTTATTACCAAATCTTCTAAACTTACCATACCCCTGTGTGTAATCTCCAAGCGTAAGCATGGCTTTACTTATACCAAAATAATTACAGCCGGGTACAAATATGTTATGAAACTGCTCTGCGTAAATAGCAAGCGAGGTATCAAGCTCGAACAAAGCAATATTTCCCCTAAGTAAAGTGTGATCCTCAAGCTTATAAACAGTATCCTTTAAATCAGGATGAACTGAGAGTAAAAGGCCTTTCCTCCGTTCTTCTTCAAATTGCCTTTTGGAAAGTTTAGAATTAACTGAGAATATATCCTGTTCGATGATTGTCTCCACATCAGCATAGAGAAAAGTGGATAAATATTCATTTCTCAATTGATCTTCCGACGAGGAAAAAATATTCCGAAGCAGCCTAAACTTAGCTTTATCGACTTTCCCTGCATTTAAATTCATGTAAATAAATGCATACAAAAGCAGCTGTTCTCCCACTGAGAATGAATTTTTTTTATCTCCAAAGCCATAGGTTTCGGCACATTTACGGAAAAGATTTGTCTGTGGATTAATAAAAAACAGTCTAGTTCTCGTTGCCCCAAAGTCTTCAGAACGTATATAAAAGAGCTCGTCAAAATAGTTCGGATTCTGTTTTTCAAGCTTTTCAAACAAATTCAACGAATTGAAAAGAAACTCTACGTTCTTCGGGGAATTGCGATACACGGTTTCTACTGTATGTAACCAATATGTACTGGCAAGAACAATCTTCTTTTTTGCAACAAGTAAATCCGTAATAAACCAGAAGAAACTCAAAAAACCATTATCTACCTCTTTAGCAATATCATCGCTTTCACTATCCTTGAAAATATTCCAAAAAAGGTCTGACCATTCTTTATCAACTTTATTTGCGAAGGATTTGGCGTTCTCGTCTTTTAGTAAATCAGAAAACTGAGACTTAAAATGCTCAAAGTCAGTTAGGGGTTTGCCCCTGGCATTCATTTTAATATATAAATCCTCAGGCAATCCTAGCTCTTCCATGGGAAGTAAATGAAAAACAATTCTAGGCGATGCCGCGGTCAGTTTAACCCAAACGTTTGTCAAGTTTTCAAACCTAGCTTCTATATCTTTCAGTACTACCAGCATAGAAGCGATAGTTGGATCGCTTAACCACGTAGACTGAAACCAGGGCTGATTGATAATTTGTTCATCAATAGCGCCCAAACCCATTTCAGGAATAAAGGTGATTAGCTTCTCACAAAACAAACGCGAACTATATCGGGTAGCGTAGGAGAATTTCTTTAGCAAAGCCTCCGCTTCACTCATTTTCAGTTCCTTTTTAGCCACATACCAGTGGGCAAGAAACAAGGTCGTTAGCCGTTGTTGACCATCTAGTGGCTTGAAAACCGAGATCTCTGTATCATTGGTTCTGTCTTTTTCAATATATCCGTAAACGAAATCCAGCTCCATGGGGGGAAGGCTATCATCCTTTAAAACATTTACGATTTCGCCAAGGAAGCGTTCACGAATGCGAGGAATCTTACCTGTATTTCGTCCTTGTGCATAATCTCTTTGAATAGGGGGAATGACAATTTTGTGCTGTTCTAATAGTTGAATGATGCTATTCGTTTTCATCAGCTTCTTCTTGAATATGATTTTCCGGTAAATATTTTTTCAACTTTTCTTTGATCGCAGATACATATTTTTCGCGATCGGCCTCCGACCAATAGTAATGCTGGGTGGCAACTCCCTCTTCATTATAATACTTTACAAATACCCGGCGCGTACACACAGGAATGAAGCTACCTTGGTTTTCTAATTGAATAATCTCTCTTCGTTTGATCTCAAAAACCGAGTTATTTAATGCAGCGTTATCAGGTTGAGACAGTAGAGCAAGGTTAGCTACTCCCTCACTGTCCCTATCCATACTTTCAGGATCCAACGTGAATATTTCATTCACTTCGCTAAACAACCTGGAAAACCGCTCCCAGGTAAGTTGTTCATTTTTGTATTTAATAATATTCGCAATTGCCGAAAGTATTGCCGACTTTTCCTCGTCGTTCTGTACATGTTTCAAGAATTCCTCCAATAAAGGCAAATGCAAGTCCAGCCATTTTAACCAAGGCTCCTTCTTCGCTTTGTCAAAACTTTCAGACTTCCTTGCATGGATGTGTTCTAAACTCCATTGATTGTCCTTGTGCTGTTTGAACGGATAAAACTCTGAAATCGCATCGGATTCCCTGTTGGTTTCTACATTAAAAAGGAGCAACAGATTAAAAATCTGATTATACTGACGCTCATACCTTAATTCGGATAATTCAACTTTCACAGAATCCCGAATTAGTTCATCAATTTGATCTTTAAAGTCCTTCTTGGTCTTATTCATCGAATCTTTGACCAACTTACCCAGATCGATGCCCCGATAATCTCCAAAATGTCTTGCAGCAACTAAATAACCTATTTTATGATAGTAATTTCTATCAACATACCATTCCGACAAGGTGTGATAACACTGCTCAATTTCCTCCCAAACACTGGCCAAGCTTCCTTCCTTTTGCCTTTTGCTGAAATTGAGAAATGTATAGAATGGATCTTTTTCTGAGTCCGTCTTGCCGGAAATTAAATCGAGCAGCAATTCTATTTTAGTGTCATAAGCGGCCCTTTTCTTGTTCGTTATAAAGGACCAGAATTTTAAATCTAGCTGATTTAGCTTATGCTCCATTTCATCCCATAACCGGGCAATTTCAAATTGCTTTATTCTGCGTTCCTCACCATGGAGATCTTTAAAGCTTTCTGAGGAAAGGAATAGGGCCTTCGTTAGTTCTGCATTTGTTAATGGTATCTTACCCAAATTTAGTCGCTCAAATAAAGCCTGACTTTTTTCTTGCGGCGCAACCTGATACCAGATAATTTTTGAAAACTCAAAAAACGTAGACTGGAAGTTTGCACGATTGAACGGCTTGCCTTTCTCTAATTGGTAGCTAAGCTGCCATTTTCTGATTGTCTGTAACGAATGAGAAATATGGAAATAGTCAATGTTTGATTTATCGATATCAACAGAATCGTCCTGTTTCACTTTTAATTGAGACAAGTACTCAACACACCCCCCCCGGGTTTCATAGTTAAGCTTGAACTGAGGGATCTTATCCTCACCCAACCATTTTTGATTGATATACTGGAGTATTATGTATATGGTGGTTAACCGTTGCTGTCCGTCAATTACTTCGAACCATTCGCCTTGCAAGCCATTTTTGCTTTTATTTTCTTCATCTAGGATCTTCACAACAATAGGCTGCAGACAATAAAATGTCTTTTCATTCGGCTTGCCCTTAACTTCCTTTGGAGAAAAAGAATCAATGTCATCCAGAAGTTGCTCCACCTGAAGATTGATCCAACGATAACCTCTTTGGTAATGGGGTATAAAGAATTGCTTATCCAGCAGTTCACTGATCGGTAGCGGTCTTAAATTACCTTCCATGTTTAGCTTTGGTATTTTAAATTTTTGAACTTTTAATTCTTTTCTGTGCAGTTTTACCAATCTGCATTTAAGTATTTCTGTAATTGAGTTGCCTTCAGCACATCCGCTCTCAATAGACCTTTCTTTTGCAAAGGCGCTATATTTTTACCGACACCATCATCCAGCTTGGGATCGTAGCCTTCAGCTATCAGTGCATCAACCTTCTTAGTAAATGCCTCAATTTCGATTAACTGCAAGCGAATACGTTCTTTTTCAGCTTGTGCCTGGGCTGTGTTTACACCTTGTAACTGAATTTGTCGATATTCCAGATTCTCTACCCGTATGCTGATATAACGCTTCAACTTAAACAGGCTGTCCCGGTTCCATTTGTAAATTAGAGTGTATACTTCAAAGCCCTGGTACTCGCCACTGCTCAGATGCCATATAAACGGCGTTTTGGGCAGGTACATAAAGAGGTTGAGATGATCGCTAAGATTTCTAAAGAAATGATGCTCCAGGTATTCGTTTATGGGACGTCCCAATAAATTCTCCAATTGCATAAACTGGGCAGCCGTAAAGCCATTGTGTAAACAATACTGCTCTAAGCGTTGACTAAGGGCATCCTCTCCAGGTAAGCCAACTAATGGAATAATACCATCCTCATCTTGTTGCAACAAGGTGCGTATAGTATCGGCTAAAAATTCTAAAGTAATTTCAGCAGCTCTTGCCTGTGGCAATACGTTGGCTTCCTTAAACCAATACCAAATATTAATTGGATTGATTTCATGTCTAATGCAAAACTCCTCAATATCATTGTTGCTTTGGTACAGCGAAAGAAAGCCTTCTTTGATGGCTTTAACTTGCTGCTCATCAAAGTCTGTAACGGGAAGGGATTGAACGTGTTCGACAACAATTTCGAGAGGTTTTTGCAATTGCTGCAGGAAAGCGTCTTTAGCCATTAGAAGCAATGGTAATGAACCAGTACATTTGCCCATTTTGGCCTCTACCTGTTCACGGTCTGCGTCGCTAAGTTCATATACATCAAAGATTAACTTATCGATGATTGCTTCGTTAACTAATACCGTCGCAAGTTGTAAATTCTCAAAATTTAAATATTCTAAAATCTTTTCTTTAAGAGATGAGCCAGCAAAGGTTACAAGGGTGCTTCGAGTAAAGTTTGTTTCAATTATTCGGGAAGAACAAAGCTGTTTTTTAATTTCTATATTCTCAGACGATAGAGACGAAATTATTGTTTCTGCTTTTTTAGGAGGCTTAACAAATGGAATTCTTTTTAGGTCACCGACTTGTGTATTAATCGTGGGATTTAAGCAATCTGCAATGTAAAAAGACAGTCTTGAATTGAGAAAAGCCAAAAAATAAAAAACATTTGAAAATTCACCTGGAAATATACAAGAACCGCCAACATCAAAAAGATGGTTTTCAGGCATGTATCGAAACGATGCTCCTTTTGAACCGGATGCTGAATAAGTCGCTCCAATTTTAAAATAAAAATTACGACTTGGAAGATGGTTACCATTGTTTAATAAAAAGTTATAGCCGTCATTGCTATAGTCAATTACAGTCCAAAAATTTCCATACCATTTATTAAAAGGACCACCTTTAGAATATATCTTCCACTTCTTTGCATCATCGACGAGTTTTGAAATATCATCGGTATCAATTTCCCACCAAAACCGCACACACCTATCATTATTTCCCGTTGCTATTCCCTGTCTAGGCATAAGAACTTGATCAAGTGCTTTTTCTTTAAACTTCGATCTGAAGCCGTCCGAGATCCAATATATAAATGGATAGCCTTCAATTAATTTAAGTTTCGATTGATCAATACTGTAATTGTGTTTATTAGGAGTACTATCTATAATATCTGATAATGCTTCTAAACAAAATTGTTTTTTAAATTTCTCCTTTGGAGTTCGAGTATACTGATCTAATGAAATGAAGTGTGATATTTCTGACTTAACTTGTTTCTCCAATACATAAAAGGAAATATAAGCCATTATAGAACCGAACAAATTACTCAAACCATAGTCTACGAAAATATTAATGTGAAATTTTTCTAGAATAAATTTCCGCACATCCTCAAACGACTTGATATACATAAATGTCATGGGGTGGATGAATGCAACCTTCCCTGCACTATTTGTCAATTCACTACACCTCTTGATAAATGTTACATACAAATCACTATTGAATTTATAAGGCTGTCTGTAGTTATCATCAATAAATCTTTTTAATTCGGAACCAAAATCTCCGCTACTTGTGTAAGGCGGATTGGCTACCGCCACGTCATAACTTTGGGTAAGCAGTTGCAAAAAGGTAATCGCATCCTGCGTTTTAGTATTCAGGAAAGTATTCCCTTGCCGGGCAGCATTAAGCGCAACTGCCTTTTGCAGGTTAGCAAAAAAGTTTTCCCGGAACTGGTCATACTTCTTTACGTTTTCTTCGGCAAATAGGGTAACGCCTTCACTTTGCACTAATCCATGAAGACGGATGTTGAATTTCTCTTCTAGCCGGATGAGCGAACCAAATTTGTGGGCTTGCTGCAGGTCGCCCCAGAGGTCTATTACAATCTTTTCCAATTGCTCGTCTAAAGGCTGTCCATTTTCAAACAAATGCCTTACCTCGGCATAAGCCGGTAAAAAGAAATCCGAGCTTACTACATTGAAATGCTCAATCTTGATGCTTCGCTTTTTTCGTTTTGCTTTTATGTACAAACCTAATTGCGCCAATTGCACTGCTCTGTCGTCCAAGTCAATACCATGCAGGTTGCGTTCAATGATCAACTTTGGCACATCTGCTTCGTTATATTCTGCACCAAAGTTCTCAATCTGGTCCAGATACAAATCGTAAAATAAGTCGAAGGCGTATAAGAGAAAATTACCCGATCCGTTAGAAGGATCAATTAGTTTGATATCGTGGAGTGATTTCCTATCTCTGGATTGGGTTTGAGGTGCATGAGCAATTTTATACTTGTTTTTTATTTCGCTATCTGGATACATTTCCAGGTATAATTTGCCGAGGCTGTTATCCACCAGAAACTTTACCACCCACCGGGGCGTGTACACCTGGCTTTGAATACTAACCTTGTTGTATTCTGTTTTAGCACCACTGGCTTTGTGCGCCGCCTTTTTATTATTATTATAGCTTTCGTAAAGCCAGCCCAATACATCATCGCTTTTCCAAATATCATTTTCTACCTGCGGATCAGCTTCTACTGCATTGAAGGCATTGACAATGCCTTGCAGTTCAAGTGGTGTAGGCATTAAGTGATACGGATAGCGAAGGCTGAATAAAGGAATATCACTTGAAAGCTTACAAAGTTGATCTTCAATAAACGCCACCAAACCTTCAGCTTCCTGTGAACGGGATTGCGGGTTTTGCTCTAACCAGGCCAAATGTGCTAAAGAACGACTGCCATGAGCTTCCCGGCGAGTAATAATTTCAGGATGCAGGGTATGGGCTTCCATAACTTTTAAGGCAGCCAGGCGGTTAAATAAGGTGAAGGTGAGTTCTTCTACCAGCTTTTCATAAGCATCGGCTACCGTTCCTGTCTCAGCAATAAAAACTTCTCGGATGGCTTCCATCCGCCTACGCTCTTCCATATATTCTTGCGGAATAGCATCTGCAGCAATTAAGGCACCATTGGTAATGCCCATCCTTCCGAGTCGGTTACGGAAAGCCGTATCTATCAATACCCGAATATGTTCGGTATGTTCAGCTAGTTTCATAGCAGTTAGTTAGTTATTAATTTCAATATCGTCGGTATCGTTAGCTGTTGCCAACTTTTGTAGTTCCTGTTGTAACCATACTTTGTACTCCGCTACTTTCATTTTAGGTGCTGGCACTTTTACCGCATAAGTTTTCACTGTAGGATTGGGTGAAGAACCAGGCACCGGATCTGCCGGTTTGTGCCTGATAAGACCTGCCCTTATAATGTCTATATCTGTTTTCTTACTCCCATACAGGTCAATGAAAGAAAGCACTTCTGAATACGTAAATCGGCTTTGTTTGTCCTTTACGTCAAAATCTAAGGAAACATTCGCCTGTGTACGCTGATCGGCATATTGCAAAAGGTTAGCCGCTTTAGCTTCTGCACCATCATTCAGTCCAGCGGGTAATTGGCTGATCTCAGCGGAAACTGCTTTTGCCAAGCCGTTTATTTCAGCATATTTAGCGGCACAATCCTTCATGGCAAGACTAAAAAGGCTGTGATATTCGTCCTTAATTTTCTGGGCAATCTGTTGCAAACCTGCAAAGTTCTGCACCACATCATCACGGTAGTTTACATCAAATTCATTTGCCAAAGTTGAAATAGTGTTACTCGACATTGCTGCTTTGGTCAATTCATCTTTTACAGCAGTAACAAACAGCTTCCATTCTTTTACCTTCGGCAGGTTATTCCGAATAAACCTTTCGACTTTTTCAATTTCCTGCAAGGCTTTCAGAAACTGGTCTTTTATCAACAGAAACTCTAAAGCCTTATCGATATAATTTGCCTCACTTATTGCACCTGTGTAGTTGCTTAAAAAATCTTTATTTCTTTCTGCTGCCGGAAACAGCTTATCGAATTCTTTTTCGCTGTTGCGAAGCGTGATTACCTTATCGGCAAAATGTTTCGCAGTATCTCTAACCGCATTCACCAACTCAAAATCATTGGTGTTATAATCTATTTTTCTGCCTATGAATTTATCTACTTCGACATCCAGGAGGAACTGCGCTAATTCCTGCCTTTGAAGTACAGAAAGTGCTTTAGAGACTGCTTTGAATGATGCCTTCCTGAACTCACGAGCGGCATTGAAAATGGCAGGAGTCCCTTCATCACGCCAGGAAAACTTTTCAGCCCCGTTATGTTTGGCAATTAACTTACCTGCCCGCATCAAAGCTGCAGCCGTAGAAATGACTGTTCCGAAAGCGAAACCAGCAGGTGGCTGTTCCAGGTCCTTTTCCAATGTGGCACCATCTACAAACGTATTTCTTGTCTTGTACAAAATCTCTTCCGCTACTTTCAGGTTTTCACCTATAAAGTTGCCTTGTACATCAAAGAACTTGAAGTCATTACCTGTAAAATACTGGTGCAACCTGGTATTGTTGGCTTCCTTAATTACGGCTGCCGCCACGCTATCACTTAGCTGAGACGACAAGCGCTTATTGTATACATTCTGCACCACCAATTTCTGCTGTCCCTGCAGGGTCGTTTGCCAATTGTCTTTATTTAATTGAGATGTATTGTATAGATAGATTGCTGTTGCATTAACTAATGCATCTTCCACCAGGTCTTTGATTCGGTCTAATTTTGTTCCTTTAGCTGTAGAAAAACTGACCATAATCCTTCCTTCGTCTGAGTCAGGCTTTTGATATTTCTCTTCCAAATAGCTAATACGCTGCACTTCGTCAATCAGTTTGTCTAACTCTTTGAAGTAGCTGTTATCAGGAACCAGCCATATTAAATCCTTATCATTCTGGTGTTGTACTTTCAGTGTATCTATGTCGACGACTCTGTCGTCGGAAATATTGTAAAGACTCTTTAATTTAACCTTCAGGTATTTAAGGGCTGGATTGGTTAATTCATCATCATTATCAGTTGTGATATAAAAATCAAATTGCAATCCGCTCTCGGTAACCCGGCTTATTGCTTTTGTAAAACTTGCTGATTTGTAGGCAGTAACAAGGTGCTTCTTCTTTACAAAGCCTTGAACAGTAAAGCCGTTCATTTCGTCCAACAAACGTTGCTCAATATCAGATGTAATACGATACGTTTTGTTTGGATCGAGTAATATTTTAGCCTCGGTCAGAACATCAAGTGCTTTAATAATTTCATCTTGCACTTTATGGTAATCATCTGGATCACTGATGTAAGATCTGATGATATTGGGAAGTGTGGCAGGTGTTATTTCTGCTTCTGATAGAAAATTGATGGTCTCTAAAAGTTGGCGTCCTGAAATAGGCGACTCGGCTTCTTTTAGTATCCTTTCTGCATTGTCGTAACGGCTTACCAACCGCACAGGTGGCTGCGGTTGCCCTTCTTTCGCAATTTGCCAACCAGTCACTGTGTTGTAAATATCCGTGTGTTGTACCCCTTGTTTTAATATATCATACGTAGTAATAATCATTCCCCTTGCAGCTACCTTGGTAGAAGCATAGCCTTTTGTTCCAAAAAGAAAGTTCTGCAACAAATCAAACTGGTATTTATAGAAAGGGTAATAAGTCGTATAGTTATCTACACTGTCTGTTTTGGTAATACCTGCACCAATCAGCGAAGCATGATCATTGATTTTTCCAGAATTCTTTCGATAGTGTTCAGCAAGTTTTTTTATGCCTGATTCATTTTTCTTTAGCAATCTGTTTTTGATGATTACGTCAACCTCGGTAGCTTCCAGATGTATCTTGGTCTTAAAACGATCTGTAACCTTTGTAAGTTGTGCTTTGCTTACGTTTGAGTTGTTGATTACATCATCCAACTTCTCCTGGGCAATAGCGATCGTCCAAACCTTACCACCTAAAGCAGAAAGCGATTCGCTTACCCCTTCCAAATCCAACAGCGTAAACTTTTTCTGATTGATAGCCTCGCTTGCTTCGTCAAATAAGAATACAATTTTCTCGTTGGTTTCAATCTGTAGATAATTATTCAATTCTTCTCTTAACCGTGAGGCGCTGAATTGATCAATATCCCTGCGAATAGTTGTGATTAAATTGTCATAATCACTTTCACTATTGCCTTTTTTAATAAAAAGCTCTTTGGCCGCCTTTGCATATTCAACTAAACGGCTCTTTAAATCCGCCCAGGTTTTATTGAGATTGCTAGAAATAAAATCATGAATATTAGGTTGCTTATCATTCAGCATTAGCTGATATAAAAAGAAACCATGTTCATTTTCCGGCAGTTCTAATGAACGTAAAAAGTTTCTGAATAAGGCGAAGGCAAACCCCTTTGAAGTGTCTTGCTTGGCTATATCGAGGAAGATTACCCGCGATCTAATAGCATCCAACCGTGAAATTGCATTTTTAACCAAAGCCTCATCCTGAATCCCTGTGAATCTTTGAACAATTCTGTCTTTTGCAGGGGTTCCTGCAATTATCCGGTTACTCACCATATAACCCAACAGCTTACCAAAGTAAGATTTGCCGGAACCATAAAAGCCGGAAATCCACACCCCCGTTTCTAATAAATTTGACGTGTATGTAGATACAAAATTCGCATACTCTTTCGCTAATCCATCGGTAACAATATAGCCTTCGATTTCAGTTTGTATTTCTTTTTCAGAAATATCTTCTAGATCAATTACATTTTTAATGTCTTCGCTAAGGTCAATGGTCAGTATTTCTTTTACTTTCATTGTCGATCAGTTGTTTCGGTTTTTAGTTTACGATCATGCATCTGTACTTTGAAGCGGGACGTGAATTTAGAAACAGCAATTTTTCTCCCTCTTGCGATGCAGGATACAGAATTATAATTGGTTTGTTAGATTTCATCACCAACTCACTTTCCATCAAATGTATATTGTCAATACCGCTACCATATAAAGCACCGGCATGAATTAGTACTGGTATTTTATTTTCAGAAAATGTCTTTTGAATGGCATACAAAATATATCCAAAAAGATCGGGGCCTATTTCGCCTTCTGGTGCTTTGAAAATCTGATGGACTGATCCTTTGAGAAGCTCAAAAGAATTTTGCAGCAAATCTTTATTTTGTTCAATAAATGAAATGAGCAAATTATTTAGATCGATTATAGAGTAGGTGTCGTTTCCCATTGATGTATTCAAAACCTCAATAAATCTATATTCCTGTTCAGGTGGGCATACAACAAGAATTGAATTGCCGCCATTGGCATTCAGTCTTATTTCAGAACGTTTGTCCGATTCCACTAAGCGTTTAACTTGGTTTACTATATAATCAGGATTTACTGACATTCGCGTATATTTCTGCGTATGGAATTAATGTTTCAATTTTCAACCTGTCTCCCGTATAAATAATATTAAAATATTTAGAGAAAGGCTTATGAAGAAGCCGGTCAATAAATAGTTGCTTTTCAGTGAAACCGTATTGCATCAAATTACTATTTAGTAAATTGCTTGCTTCATTCATTGCCACGAACCAATACACATAAATGACAAACATGGTGTCGTCTAAATGTGGATACTGAATAGTTTTGTTTATAGATCCATCCATTAGTCCAAACTTTTTGAGTAAGGTCAGGTACTTTCTTGCGACGGTTTTTACTGTTTCCTCGGTCCAGATATACAATCCGTTTTCGGAACTTTTCAATTCATTTATACACGCTTCTACCTCATCCTTCTTTAGTGTTATTCTGCCGCTATAGAAAGCGGGAAAAAATATTGTTTCATTGAGGTACTTGAACAGATCATTATTTGCTGATGCATTCCAAAATAAAAACAAGAGTGTATTTGAACTTAGTTGTTCACCTTTTATAAGAGCTGTGAATAATTGCTTTATTTCATCATTTTTGAATTGTAATAAAGTTCCTGTAATCGCCTTTTCAAATCGCTTAACAGATTTGTCGGTTTTTATCGCTGTAACAGAGTGGATACCTCCCTTTGACTGAATGGATTTTATGTCTTCACTGAAAAAAACAGTGATCAAGTTCCAGTCTGGAAGTCCCCCCAAAATATTTATATCTGAGTTTATGTTCATTGATACATTATCCAATTTATCCTTTCCCCTTAATTTGCCTTTTATAACACTTTGGTAGCACAGAAATTTTCTTTGTTGCTTTCACTCCATTTTAGGCGTAGAAAGACACCGAATTAAAATCGCAATTTGAAACAAAAATTTCTTCTTCGCCAAGGACAGGCAATTTAAAATTCTTCAAGTTCTAAAACATAGAAATACCCCTCATTTTACCGACAAGAACGCGGAGTTGAACTTGCAAGAACATTCTGGGAATTTAACGTCGTCAAAAAATTTGAAATGGTGAAAAAATTTCCGGACTTACCCCACAAATCAGAAAAAACTTGGTAATTACTCATAATTAAACGTTTCCAATTATATTTCTACCGTTAGTTTGCCCGGATAATTCCAGGCACGCTTATTCCACATCAGTAACTCGTTGGTATATTCGCTTTCTAACAGCCATTTTTCAGCACGACCGATAAGTTCATACACTAACCTATTGTTTTCGGTGTGCGGCAACAATCCTCCATAGCGTTTTGCCGTGACCCATAACATTGCATGGCGCGACCTTGTATAAACAGGAATGCTACTACCTTGGCGATGCAAAAGAGCCAATCCGTGCACAAGGGCCAAAAACTCCCCAACGTGCTGATCGCAATCGGAAAAAGGACCTTGCCGAAAAATTGCTTCACCTGAGATGGTATCGACGCCTTTATAGGTCATGATCCTAGTTGCCATATCGCAATTGGAGTTGACACATATACTCGGAACCTTAGGGGCACCAATCTGCTTTAGCTCCTCTGACGTGTAAAATTTCAACCCGGTGTCGCCTTTGCCCCAGTGAGCTTTGTAACCCTCAGCAAATGCCCTGTTTGCCTCCTCACTTGACTTAAAGGCCTTATACTTTGGTTGTTTAGCGCCCTGAATAGCTTTTTGACATGCATCCCAATTGTCGAAAACCCCTGTCGACTTTCCCTCCCAGACAACGTAATACCTGTTTTTTGTCATTTTGTAAAAATTGAGTTAGAATGGTTTAGTAAACTAAATGTGCAAAAAATTATATATCTCGTCCGCCAATTATTTTTCGATGAAAGGTAATCTCCGGCAAAATGATCTCAATACTATTGTCACTATCTTCTGCCTTCCACCAAACCCGATACGCAACCCTTGCCGCTTCCAATTTGTACCCTCTTGCCCCATGCCAGGCTACACGTTCTTGAAATTTCTTTGAAAATTTCACAATCAACTCATCACGACCATTGCATAAACCTTCTGAACTAACCTTTAATGTATCACCACTGAGTAAATCTGTAGCACGGTGTGCTACAAAGGCAAAATAACCCAATTGAACATCCTCATGGGTAAGGATACACGTAATAAGATGTGGCGGCTCATACTGGTTGGCATCCGAAAAATGTAACAATCCATCAGCTTGCAGGTTCTGCAGAAAACTTCCATTATAATGAATATGCAGATTGTTCTTTGCCCTGGTGATACCAACATAAAATTCCCGACATTTTTCCTGGCTTCTCGGATCAAACTGGTTCAGTAAAAAGAACACATTATCAAACTCCTTCCCTTTAGCCTTGTGAGTAGTTGATACAAAAATTGTTTCACCTTGCACCTGTACAAAATCTTCAAACCTAGATTCCAACACAAAGCTTTTCCAATCACTTTTATATTTTCGAATATTGGCGACCTGCTCAAATTGCCGCATCATTAGCAGGCACCGGTTCTTTAGGCTGCTACGTTCAAATTTTTGAATGAACTGCCTCTTTAAATTTTCCCAGTCTTCTGCTGTAACCAATGGTCCCTCTCCACAGCGTTCTATTGCATCAGTAAACCATCGTAGCTCTTTTAGGTGGTACAGATTAAAAGACTCAATGCTTTGAATCAACCGTGTAGTTATTCCATAGTGCCGCAGCAAGCCAACTACCTGTAAGGCCTCTTCGTTTGTTTGCGTAAGCACACAGGTTGTTCCCGCCAACGGTTCCTTTTTTATGGCCTTCACTAACGGTTCAACTAAATGACGGCATTGATACTGCGTAATGGTAATAATGCCTTGCTCTTGTCGCCACGGCTCTAATGGTGTTTGCTTAAGACGGCCGTGGAGATTCTTAACCCATTCATTGGAAACCTGCACCAATTCCGGCACACTGCGATAATTGGTAACCAGTTCGTAAAAAGCCCCACCAGGGTCCAATAATGCCCGCAAATAGCGGACATCTGCACCCCGGAAAGTATAAATATTCTGATCGTCATCGCCTACGGCAATTACTCTTATTCCTTCATTTACTTCTATTATGGCACTAATTAATTCATACTCATCTGCATCTATATCCTGTGCTTCGTCTACTACCAGCACCGCTTTTGTTATATGTGATCTTTCAATGGAGCCATCCCTAATTCGTGCTACTGCCTCTTTGATTATCTGTGCAGCTCCCTCTAACCGGCCCACTTTGCCGAGCAAATCAAAGCAGTATGCATGAAAGGTTTTGATCTCTACGAAATGTGCAGCATTGCCGATCAGGCTAATCAACCGAGACTTGAACTCGATTGCTGCTGCTTTTGAAAAGGTAAGCATCAACAGTTGCTCATGCTTTACATTTTCAGTAAGCAGCAGGGATGCCAACTTGTGTACTAACAGTTTCGTTTTACCACTTCCAGGCCCTGCTCCTACAACAATGCGCTCCGATTTTTTATCGAGTATGATGCTTAGCTGCTGGGTAGACAAGTTGTCAAACAACTGCCTGAATTTAGCAGGTGTAAGCGTACGGGAAATATCGGTCTGCCGGTCACCAGGAAAATATTTGGTTAAAAAAGATTGCTGATTGAGCCGAAAATAATCATCTACAAACTGCAAGGCCTCATCATAGTGCTCAATCATTTTACGGGCATACTCGCCAACAATGTGAATTTGCTGGGAGCGACTTTCGTAAAACTGTTTGAGCTTGCTGTAATCTTCCACTTTATACTTGACCAGGTTATTCTTCTCCAGCCGTTCGATGGTTAATTTGTTATATAGCACCAAAAAGCCGCCTTCCAATTTGATTGCTTCTATTCGGGATAAGTAAAAAAGGCAATCTTCCAATTCGGAAGTTGTTGGGTTCAGGCCAAACAGGGTAGACTGCCTTGCCACAACTTCGCATAGCTCTAAGATGGAAAAATCAACCAGCCATTCTTCTGCATCGTCTACTGGCTTATTTTCCTGCTCCAGCTTTTCAAATAAATGTCGCAATACGATCTCCCCTATTTTATGGCGTCGCTCCATTTTAGCCAGCATTTCTTGCCTGGGCTGCAGCAGCATCATAGCTATATGATTTTTGGAACCCTCCAGTGGCTTTCGTTTGATCCAGTGCTTAACCGTCCAGATATTGACTAGGGTTCGAAGCTTTTGCGGGGATGCCTGGTTGCAGCCAGCTTCAGCAGCAGCTTCGTTTAGCTCTTTTAGGTTATATACCTGCTCCACATCTCCGAGCTGATGAAATGCAAACCGTTCTAACCGACTCATTTGCTCAAAAACAGCAAGTGATTTATTGAGCTTTTCACCCCGCTTAACAAATGCGGTAAGGTCTTTCGTATCATCCAGAATCTTTTCAGCACGCATCAATTGAATCAGCCGAATCACTTCATCCTGAACCAGACTAAGATGATCAGCAATGTAGTCGACCCGCGACTCTGCTTCCTCTTCTGTTGCTAGCCTTTTGCTCTTGCTGGAAAACAGCTTTTTAATGATCCTGATGGCTCCAGTTTTGTCCTTATCAGTAAATTTTGAAGATGCATTGATTTGGTCGATGGCTGTTTGAGCCGATGGGGCCAAAATGCTTGAAGCATACAGCCGTGGCATATTTTGACCCCGGCGTACATATTTGCTCTCTTCTAGTGCTGCAATAGCAGTTGTGACCCGTGTTTCAATATTTCGTACACTGTCGTCCCAACCAGCCTGCCGGGCAATATCGAGGGCTGACTGATGAATTTTACCCTTACGCTTATCTAGGTCTTTGATAGCTTTCCAAATTTGGTTAATCTCTTTTATATCAAGCTTAGTTTGATTCAGCAACAGGAAATGTTTATCCAAATCTTCTTCATTGAATAAAACATAGCAGTCGGCCTGGATTTGTTCATCGCGGCCAGCCCGGCCTGCTTCCTGCACATAATTTTCAAGCGAGTCAGAAATTTCAAAATGGATAACCATTCCCACATTGCTCTTATCCACCCCCATACCAAATGCAGATGTAGCCACCATAATGTCAACCTCACCTTTTATAAACGCGTTTTGGTTTGCTACTTTTTCCTCTTTATCCATCTTGCCATGGTATGGGAGGGCAGAAAATCCATCGGCAGCGAGTCGCATTGCAAGTTCATAAGCACGCCTGGTTCTGGAGACATAAATGATGGCAGGGCACTTTTTTGTTTCCAAAAGCCGGCGCACTTCCGCATATTTTGAGTCTTCGTCTTCTTTTGGAATTACTTCATACCTAAGGTTAGTACGTGCTACTTCAGATCTAAATATTTTAAGGTCTAGGTTAAGCTTTTCTTTGAAATACAAGCAAATATCTTCCACCACTTTTTGTTTGGCAGTGGCCGTAAAACAAGAAACAGGTATTGGATCCTGTAATCCTTTTTTTTGCTGCAGGTTGCGGATGAAATCCCCAATGTATAGATAGTCGACTCTAAAATCCTGACCCCATGAAGAAAAGCAGTGGGCCTCGTCTACCACAATACGGGAAATAGTACGGCCAAGCAAAAGCCGTTCAATTGTAACGGAGCGTAGCGACTCCGGCGATAGATAAAGGATGTTGGCAAGTGCGGTATCAGGCTCCAGGCCTTCTATTCTTTGAATCGATTTCTGCCGTTCAATAGGGTCAAGCAAACCATTGATGGTAACTGCATCTGTAATGCTTCTGTTTTCCAGGTTATCTACCTGATCCTTCATTAGCGACTGCAACGGCGAAATCACGACCGTAAGGGCCTTATTGGCCGCGCCGGCCATAAGTGCAGGCAACTGAAAAGTAATGGATTTACCTCCGCCGGTAGGAAAGATTGCCAGCAGCGACCGGCCTTCAACGGCCGACTTCACCGCCTGCTCCTGCAATGGCTGGCCACCATACTTCCTAAAGTCATCATATCCAAAATACCGCTTCAAAGCAAGGTGTGCATCCAATGCCTGATGGCAATATTCACAACCTTCTATACAAGGCTTTCCCCGAAGCATGTACAAGATTCGTTGTACTGCAGGAAACTGATGCAACACCCAAGGTGGCGTAATAGCATATTGGTCGGACGCGTGGATTAGAGATAATGCATAAGCCAACGCAACAGGCTCCGTCTCCATCAAGTGAGCAAGTGGTGCATGCTGACAAATTTTTTGCTGAAGCGTTTTACGAATAGCACCTGCAACCTGTTCCTTGGAAAATGAACGCTGGTAACCTACAAGTCGGAAAAACGTGGTAAATGCAGGATGATTGTTGAGCAAATGAAAATAAAATGCCTGCCAGCGTTCAGAAAGGTTATACCATTCTGTCAACTCGTCATCGAACAACATTGCCGCATTTTGGGCATCATTTACCGGGTTGTTTTTTTCTTCTGTTTGAAGTTTATCGTCTTTAACCAGACGATGATAAGGACGGGCAGGAAATAGTAGAGGGGAAAGAAAAAGCGTATCGATGATTTTGTTTTCTGCTAGATCGGCTTGGCCACTAATCTTCCGCAAGACTGGGATATCATGGAGCAGAATATTGTGCCCGCCAATAAACTCTGTCGCATTTATGAGTTCGATACATCTCTTTACTGAGCCACCGTGGTAAGGGGCTCCATCCTTTTGCCAGCAGCCAATGTCCTTTACTTTGGCGCCGATGGCATCAGTTTCAATATCAAGGAACAGCAGTTTTGGCATAAGCAAGAACAGATGGCTATTAACAGGCTACAACGACGATGGCATTTACCTTTACCCTATTGAGCGGAAACAGCCACCATTCAGCTGCAAAAATTATAAAAGATAGCTTTTAAGAGCATGATTTAAAATAATTTATGTAGCGGTTTACTATAGCTATATTATGGGTTGAATGAAAGTATGGGTTCGAACTACTTAAATCTCAGTATTGCATTGCAGCCCAGCAATATACCAAATTTACCTATCTGACGCTACTTTGACACCTCATAGCTATGCTCCATCTAAAACTTTTTAAACAATGACACATCATTATAAGCTTTTTAACGAGGCTGGCTTGGTAAATAGAACCTGGGAGAGCACATGCTTTGAAAAAGCCAATGGGAGTAAAAGCTTTCTCTTACCGCCGATCATTCATTCTTTACAACACATAAATCCCTCCTCAGCAATATCCTCTTTGGAGCATTAATTTCACCTTGTATATAATAATGTTTCGCCAAGTCCGTGCCCAAAGCTTTTACAAAGGCAGCCTTAATCTTCGAGATTTTTTCACTGGCGGAGTTTGTGTTTACATTCACTAAACTCCCGATCCGGCTGTAAATCTCTGCCAGCAGCCCACTGGTTGAGATCCGCGAGTAAATGGCTCTAAGTTCTTCAGTATGATCTACCAGGTCATGCAGCATTATACCTTCCGGATGGTTTAGGAAAAATAGGTACAGCGTTTTTTCAAGCGGTGTTAGCCTGATCTCCATATTGCCATAGTCCAGCAGCAGAATTCTGTTCTGCGGGGTTACTTCCAGCCTGCTTACCTGCATGTTCTGCCGAAAGTTCTGGTTGAACAGAATCCTGAGCCGCACCGCTTCAAAGATGTTTAACGCCTGTTGCACGGCAAGTGGCGGCAGCTTATCGCCAATCAGGCTCATACAATCTTGGCACACGTCTGCTGTGCGCAGCTTCAGCATGATCTCCCGCTTGTGTCCGCAAAAATCATTGATGCAACCAAGTGGGAAATGGTGAACGAGCTCTTGCAGTGACTTCATGTCGCGGAACATGTGCTTTTGCAGTACCAGCGAAATTGTGAGGTAAGCAATAGGAAACACCCTAGAACACTGCACATAATAATCCCACTCGGATGTATGCACAAAGCCATTGCAAGAATTGGATGGATCCAGCGCACTGAACCAATTGTGCTTGTTGGCTATTTCGGTAAGCAGGATCACCAGGTCAGTTGGCGGAACCTTATGCGTCTTCCGATAATTTCTACAGCGTGCAAACAGGTCTTTCCAGCCAACTTCCTTGCGCCTTTCGGGAATAGACCGGCCAAATGAAGCCATGCTGTAACAAACCCGCTCCTGCTTAAAAAACCGCTCTATATCCATATCCCTATCCTGAAGCTCACTGTTTGTAAACGCTGGTGAAGTATCAGTGGAAACAAACCTGATAGGCCCATCATAGGATTGAAGGAAAAAGATGACTTCATCAAAGTCTACGGATGAAAACTCTTCGCTGCGGATCAGGTGCACAGTCATAAGCAGTCAGGGCTTTTGGCTTTGGTTACTTTTTTGGCTTCAGGAACCCGAAGGGACTTTCACCTTTCCTGCGATGCAGGAGAAAGGCGTCCATGGATTCGTTCAGACTACCAAAGGTATCCATTATCGCACTTTTATGAAACGACATACTGTTATGCTGCTTTATGTTCATGCTCCTTGCGATTTCTACAGCATCCAAGGTAGCGCCCAGGTAACTGAATGTCCACTTTCCAGTGGCTTCCAACTCCTTAATCAGCCCCTGGATCTGGTACAGGGTAAAGCGTCTGGAGGCGTTTTCATAACCATCGGTAAGGATAACCACCACAACGGCCGCATCTTCAGATACCAATTCTGCTCGCAGGCTTTCCTGCAGTGTGAAAATGCTCTCCCCGATAGCGTCAAACAGCGCAGTGCATCCAGAAGGCCGGTACAAGGCTTTTGTCATATCAGCAACTAACTGTGGGTTTTGTGCCGAATAGGTATGCATTACTTCGTCGTTAAAGCGGGTAAGTCCAAGGAGGATTTCCTGCTCGGGGAAACGCTGTTGCAGGTTGCGGATCATCTGCAACTGTTCGTTGAATCCTGAGATGGTCGGCTTTAGAATATCCTGCATGGAACCGCTTTGGTCAAGGATGATGTGGTAGTAGGTCTTCTTTTTCATGTTGCAAAAGGGGATTAGAGGTGTTACTAAGATTTTTTAATAAAGAATTGATCAAGGGCCTCAGGGTAATACTTTTAGTGGGTAGCAACAGAGTTAGCCTTGCATGCAAGTTTGGCTACACTGGTACCCGTTGTCGCTTGCATCTTCATAAAGCTTTTAAGTACCAAGTCAGGCTGCGGTAGGCTGGTATCATTAAAGAGCACCTTAAAGTCCGACTCTGGTTTTTGCAGGTGCCCGACGGCACGGTCCAGGATATCGGAAATGCAAATCAAGAAAAGCATTTTTAAAAGACCTACCCGTTCACCATCAAATACCCACATGTGCTGGTAGCGGTAAGGGCAAATTGCGTAAGCTGCGTTTTGCATTTAGCTTCTTTGTTTTACACAAAGCTAGAATAGCAGAAAGGGGAATGGCTTTTTCTACAAGCTTGTAGTGGTATTACTACATTTTTTTATTAAACCGGAAAGCATGCGCAAAACAGTAGGCTCCTGTGAAGGAAGAAATACTGTTTTGATAAAAACTGTTTGCTTATTGAGACACCCTTGTCTAGTTATCCTTATTTTGCCGTAGGATCATGTCCTCAAAAACTTCAACGGCAAGGTAAAAGTCCCTTTGCTCTTTTATACCCTGAGGTGGCCGGGCAAGGTAGCGCTGAAGCTTCCAGTAGTGCTCCTCAATAAGGTGCACGGCTACTATGTAGCATTTGGAAAGTAAGCCTGTATCCGGGGCAACATCCAGTCTGCCATGTCTTTTCATCAGCTGAATAAAGTGGTAAGGATACCTGCAGCAAAGCTGCTTCAGCAAATTACTGGATGGATCTTCTTCGGTGCATCCATGCACGACAAAGGTTTCAAGTGTACTAAGGTCCTTTTGTTTTTGTAAGCTTTTTTCCTGTTGCATACCGTTTCGTGGTTGTAAGTGAACGAAAAGGCAACAAAAGCGATGTGGGAGAAATAATGAAGGAGGTAGAAAACTATTCATCGAGCTTTTGGCCATTCCTTCTGACCCGCATACTGCTCCACCGTTAGCCTGAGGCCCGGTTGGCATCCTGCATGTATATCCATGCAGAAACTCCTGATGCTGCTGCAAAAATAAAGGACATGAACGAAGTTTTAAAAGGTAGCTTCAAATTAACAGACAGTAAATACAACTTATCATAATATATAACAGCAAAAATTTCCCAAAAAATGAGATGGAAAGCATAAGATCATACCGCCCCAAAGACATTTAATTTTGCTTCCGATATAATTCCGCACCACCATGGATGAACAGCTACTGAATGCATACAGGTCAACCTGCTATACTGTTGACGGCCTGAACCTTACCATCCGGATTGGAACCTTCACGCCTGCATTGGATCAACTGCTTGCCCGGGAAGGACTCACCCATTGGGCATACATCACGGCATGGAACCCTTGCTCCCAGGTTCTTAGTGACGAAGCAAACAGGCTGCGATTTTTGGAACTTAAGCGCATGGATGCGGGCTACTGCTGTTATGAAGGATTGGGGATCGGCGAAGACCCTGCCTGGCAACGGGAAAAAAGCCTTCTGATACTGGGCATACCCAGGGAAGAAGCCTGTCTCCTGGGTAACCACCTTGACCAGAACGCCATTGTTGCAGGTACAGTAAACGAACCGGGTGAGCTACTGCTGCTGGTATAAAGCGGCCCTAATAAGAAGACATAAGCTCAAGATGAGAAAAGCTGCGATTTTGATGCACAATCGAACAGCAGCATATCTAGTACAGGATAAAAAGGGCTGTCACTTCCAGTGCGATTCTGTGTACCTACATCTAACCGGAAAAAAGCTTTAAGAATGGCCATAATCAACGCCTGCTCAGCCTAGCATTTATCACCTCATACTCGTAATAAATAATCCCGCCCAGCTTGGTAAATGGAAGTTGGCCGGTGTCCCGCAGATGCTGCAGTGTACCCGGTGAAATCTGCAGCAGCCTACGCACTTCATGGGACTTCAGCCACTGTTTTTGTACACCCGCTGACTTTTGATTCAGCAGGTACCGAATATCCTTAAGGAGCTCACTGCGAAACTGGTCCAGGTCGGCCAGTGTTACAAGCTGATACTGTGCATACCCGGCCCTTTCTGTGGCAACCGGCTGCACTTTCGTGGCTTTTGATTCCATAACGCACATTTTTCTTTTTCACCAAAACCTTGCTTTATCTTCTGCTGACAAAGCTTAAAATTAGGGGCTTATATAGCGGTTACGTATTAAAATTTGATAAGAAATACCTTGAGCAGGGCAAATGAAGATCATTAAAACCGGTATGCCATCATTCCCTCCCTTTCAAATGGGCAGGCAAGCCGGCATCAACATACCTGTTAGTTTTTTCAGGGCAAAAATAACCAGTATGATGCTGGTTGCACAACGAGGCAAGCTATTGCAAATATGAGCACCCGGGAGTGGCAAGACCTGGGGTACCGGCACAATCAGGCAGTCTAACCCCTTACCATACCCCCAATAAGCCAAATGGCAAATACCAGGCTGATGAGCGCAACCACCCATTTCATGATGGTGTTCACCAGCAGGGGAAAATGCTCCATGCGGAATGAATTCGGCATCAGCGAATGATGCTGGTGGGTAACGTTTATGGTTGGCCGCCTGAACATATCTTCTCTAAAGGCTTCAAAGTTTTTGGTAAGGGCATCTTTGATCAGGGAAATCCCGTCCCCTAATAATTCTGGTGGAGCCAAATGCAACTTGGCTAACATCTCCTCAATTCCCTGTAACACTTTGTACTGTTCTCCCACTGCCTGGCGCAGCAAGGCCAGTTTTTCTTTTTGTTCTTTCAGCTCCTGTGCTATTTCCTGCAGCACCCTTTCAGTAATCTCCAGTTCCATGACACTCACATTTATTTTGTTCCAAATGCATATCCATCCTACAAACGAGGAGAGCGTTTTTGCTTTTTGCGTTTCTTCTGGAGCAGTCTTGCATGACTCGCCTCGTACCCCTGCACCGGATTGAGGAGCAGCTCTAGACCTTTTTGCACTCTTTCCTCCTGCTTTCCTTTCCCCAACTCCTTGCCTGTACTCTTGTCAAGAGATGCCTCGTACTGTTTGTCCCCATTGTTTTGTAGTTGCAGAGACTGCTGTTGTAACAGCAGGCGCTCGATCCGCAATAGGGAATAGCCTACATTGGTGCCTTTGACCCTTACACCTTTGTTATCCAGAAAAGCAAGGCCCCTTCCTACAAACAACACGTACCCGAGTGTCTTCATCTTTTCCTCGAACTGGATGAGCGATGTACTACCTGCAAGAGCCTTCCTAATATGCGACTTTAGCAGTTCTTTTCGCCCATCCATCCTTGCCGTCATTCGCTGCTCCCTTGGCAAAAACCTGTTGGGTGAGTGCACCTGTTTTAGTCCGTACTGCACTTCAGCCTTGCGGCAGAATGCGGCCACCTTTTTATAGCTGTTGCTGTCAGAGGCAGCACGGCCTTCAAATCCGATCCGGTTTGCCACCAGGTGCAGGTGACGGTGTGCTGTATCCCGGTGCAGAATGGCTAAATACTGGTTGTGCTGGAAGCCAAAATGCTGTGCACACCCTGCTGCCAGTTCCATCCACTTATCCCGGCCAAGCTCCTCTCCCGGCGCAAGGCTCAGTGTGATATGAAGTACTGGCTTTGATACTTTTTCATTGAGCAGGCGCACCTCGCCAAACTGTTGAACCAGTTCTTTATCCGTGCCAAAACATTTGTGATATAAAAGCACCCCTGCCCGGTCCTTCAGTCCGGCCGCTTTCAACGGCTTATCATGAAGGCAGTACATCAGGCAGCCACGAAACGATTTGCCCACCTTTACCTTACCGATCATAGCAAATACGTTTTGATTTCTTTTGCCAGCCTGCGAAACTGGCCCGAAAAAAATTGCAGCTCTGCCCGCTCCAGCACATTCAGTTCGTCGGTGCCATTGCGCTTTTTTGCGATCCCATCCAGGCTGGCTGCTATATGACTCAGCATTGCCGATAGTGCCAGCACTTCTTTCGGCAGCACCTTTTCCCTTTTTTTTATTTTACCTGCTAGTGCCGTTTTACGCAGGAACTCGGAAACGCTTAGCTGTACTGCAGCTGCTTTTGCCTCAATGATGTTCCGCTCTGAAAGGGTGCACATCACCGTTAGTTTCTGATCCAACCGGACTTCCTTTTTAGGCCGGCCACCTTTACGCGATCCCTTTGCTCCTTTTGTTGTTTCCTGTTCCATTAATTTCCCGTTAACTCACTTTTATTGGCGGTTTATGCTACTTTTTTCTTTTCCCCCGCCCACCCGAATACACCGTATGAGCTTGAACCAGTGCAGTAGGTGAAGTTTTGGCCCGGCCAAAACATAGCTGGCTCCCTAAATTTAAAAATGCAGCCCCCTGCGCCAGCCTTGACTTTTTCCGGTCTTCAGCTGGTGGACCAAGAAGTCGTTCAGGTCCTTGTGTCCATTATAAAGGGCGCTGTTGTCCTTGAAACGTGAGGACCATCGAAGCGCCTGCTGCGTAGCATTTAACCCCGCTGCATCGCGATCCAGGTAAAGGTGAACAGACAGGTTGCGCTCCATCAAACCCCGGCTCTTTTCTAAAAAGGAAAGGGAATTTAAAACCAGGAAACTGGCCGGCCCCTGCAGCATCGGGACGCTGTTCTCCATACCTCCTTTCTGGGCTAAACTCAGGTAAGAAAGAAAGGAAAAACAGCCTTCGAAAACAGCAATCTTTTTTGATTCACAGCCAATAAGCGTTACATCCTTTGGCGAACTGCTGCCTTTGAAGTACGCATTTCTGAGCTCATAGCCTCCGCTGTTATTGGCCAATCCAAGCGCCGTATAGGATCTTCCGTTTAGCTCAAATGATACTTCTTTCAGGTATTGTTTGGCAATATGAGGATCAATTTTCCGCCGGCTTAAATAAGCCCATAAGTGAGGACTGGCAATAGGGCTTACAGCAGTAATCACCAGCTTTTTTCTTTCCACTTCCCCATTCTTTGGAACAGCAGAAAGCGGCGGATGAAAAGAAATATCCAGCCTTGTTTTCCCCTCCAGTTTTTGCAGGAATTCTTTCACCGAACAACCATAAAACAACACACCAAAATCCACCAGGTTACCACCTTTTCCCATTCCGTGGTCATACCACAGGTTTTTGTTCCGGTCCACCTTGAAAGATGGGGTCTTTTCCTCCCGGAACGGAGAGCAGTACCAGTACTCCTGCCCACGGACTGTTTGCGGTTTAAACCCCAGGGTTTCCAGGTAAAAAACCAGGTCTATATTCCGGGCCTCCGCACACCTTAATCTTTGTTCCATTGCCCAATGTTTGAAAGAAAAAATAACAAACAGTAAAGTGGTTACAACAGCAGCGGAACAGCACATAAATCTCCACTCCAATTACCGGTACACACAGGACCTATGCTTTTTGTTGCTCTTTTACATCTTTCTGCTGACGGCCAGCTGATATGATCCGGTAGCAGCATGTGAAAGCTCTTATGCATGCCCCAGCAGCCAGGCACCTGCAGACTTGTAGCTGTTACTGCCTTTTTCCTGATTGAACACATTTACATGGCCTGCATCATCAAAAATGCACATCATGCAACCGGCAGGAACAGGTAAAAAAAAGGAAAAGATTTTACCCCTGTTTCATCATCTGCGCTGCCGCTTCCCTGTTATAAATTTAGTAGCAAAAAAGGTCGGGGCGCATTAAAAATGGATAAGAAATAGGGCCACTCCACTTGTTGATGATGTTTGTACAGGAAAACCAAAAGTTTTTTACCAGGCAATCCTTTGCATGCCAGAAAGCTTCTTTACCTGGCTTATTCTTTACCTCCACCGGAACAGGTAATGCCTTGCAATCAGCAACAAATTCAGCTCCGACAAAACTGTTATAAGCGGCGATTTACCTGGTGTAAAAAGTTGTGTACAGGCCTTATCGCAGCACCGTAAAACGGATGCCTGCTCTTATTTTCCATAACACATCGGGATGGGTTTACTGACTTTCAAGTCAGTCCCCTTTGATGAGCGCACCAATCATTTTTTGAATACGATCTGCGTGGTATAGTGCGTGTGTAGGTGAGAGATGCGCATACAGTCCTTCCTCAAAGTCGGTGCGACTGGAAAGCATTTCCAGTGTTGCTTTCATATACACTTTCATACCACCTGTTGTACCCATTGATTTTTCTTCCAGGCCCCGGGCATGCTCCAGCAGGTACACTAAAACTTCGAATCATGGCTAAATAAAAATCCATTTTACCCCGCGACAAAAAGGCTTCCAGCTTCGTAGCAATAAGGTATTCTAGCGGAAAAATATAAATGCTTTCCCTTTCTGTGATTGGATAAAGCACTGCATGCTCAAAACCTTCCCTATACCAGCGATTGCTAAAACCAATCACTGCTGGATCGGTTGGCATGATGTCAACTGTAATGCCCCTGATCTTATAACGACATATTACCTTTGACTCCTGGTCGTTGACAAACCCGATTGCACGCAGCCGTTCTTCCAGCTTTGCATAACTTCCATAGGTAGCCAGTTCTATTACCACATCTACATCGTCTGTTGGGCGCACCTCCATGGATGCTTCAGGATTGGTGTATAAGGCAACGGTTGCACCACCCACAAATACTACTTTTTGCTCCAGCGGCTTTAAGGCATTTGCCACGGCCCTGATCCGGGTTACATTCTGCAGGTAGCTTAATTCCATGAAATTTGATTATACAGATTGGAAAATATGTCCTTCCAAAAGCTCTTTGGCTTTTTGTTTTTCCCGGACCCGGCCAATACGAAGCGCATCACAAAGACAAAGCAGATCATAAAGCTCTTTATCTTTCAGGCTGGCCTGGATGGCGCCCTTATATAGAGGGGAAATGGACTGGCCTTTTATGCTGCTTTCCGGGTGGGGCCAGACAACGGTTTCGGTGCTAACTACATAGTGGCTCAATACAGGGGCACTGTAAGCAGTTGGCATGCCGATGGCAATACTCCCTGGCTTTACAGGAAAGACATAAGCAAAGCCATGCAGCAGAAATTCGGCAAAGGCTTTCTTCATGAGCCTCTTTTGCGTAGGATCGACAAGACCTGCCAATTGCGAACGGTTGATCGAATGGCCAACTTCCGCCGGGCTAAGGAAAAGTGCTGCTGCCAAATCTTTTTTCATCCAATCCTGGTCCTGCCAAAGCAAAATCTTCAGGAGGACTGCGACGTCTTGTGGCCTCATACCGTTATTGCGTTCCATAAAGGTAAAATTAGGAAACCTATTTACAATTTACAAATTGTAAATTGTAAATCAATAATACATACAAGCGTATCCATTTGCTCCGCTAGTACTACTTTTATTTTGGCAGCAGGCGATTGGGATATTGTGATATCCGTTCTTATATTTTGCAGACGCTGTCTGCAAAATATAAGAACGGGCTGAATTGACGTTCCTAGGGCTGCGTCTTGTGCAAACGTTTGGATAGTGCTAACATGTCTTCACCCACTTTTTTCTCCAGCACACGGGCATAAATTTGCGTAGTCGATAGCTTGGTATGCCCCAGCATTTTGCTTACGGTTTCAATGGGAACACCATTCGATAAGGTAATGGTAGTGGCAAAAGTGTGCCGGGCTGTATGAAAGGTGAAGGGCTTTAAGATTCCGCAACAGCCGGCAATTTCCTTTAAGTAGGCATTCATCTTCTGGTTGGAAATGCGTGGAAAAACCCGGCTGCGCACACCGGCCCTAGGATCGTTCCTGAACCGGTCCATGATGGCTTTTGCCTGCGGCAGCAGGGGAACGTTTACAGCAATGGCCGTTTTACAGCGGGCGGTTTTGATCCAGTAACTTCCATCCATGCCGATACAGATGTGGGATGGTTGCAGGGCTGTTACATCTGCATAGGCAAGCCCGGTGTAGCAACTAAACACAAACAGGTCGCGCACAACAATCAACCGTTCTAAGGGCAATTCCGCATCTTCCACAAGCGCAAGTTCAGCGGACGTCAGGAAAGCCTTATCCACTTTCTGGAAACGCAGTGTATACCGCTGGAACGGGTCTTTGGGAATCCATTCCATTTTGGCTGCCAAGGTAACCATCTTGCGCAGCCGCTCCATATGTTTCATGATCCCATTATTGGTCAGCGGATTGCTTTCCATCAGGGGTGCGGTTTTGCGCAGGAATATCTCAAATTCAGTGATGAACTGGTAATTCAGTTGGGACAAAAGGATGTCTTTTGCCTTGTGTTTTCTATCCAGGAAAAGTTTGAGATAACGCTCTGTCGTGAAGTAGTTTTTAAGGGTACCGGGAGCAAGCACTGTCTTCATGTTTTCATTATGGTACCGCATCAGGCCGCAAAGTGTCTGGTTCCCTTCTTCTGTTCCGAGAAACAGGCTCTTAATCGCCTGCGCGGTAACCTTCCTTTTTTCAAGGTGCAGGTGCCGGACGCATTCCATCATTTGGAATCGTACATCCTGCAGGTAAGGATTCAGTTCCTGCATCAGCTTCTTGTTGCCTGAGACGCTGCCGCTTTTTACGTCCCATTGTTCTGCGGGCACTTTCTTTTTCAGTGAAATTTCCAGGCGCTTTTTGGCGACCGTGATGCGTACATAAAGGTGCACCTCACCGGGCGTGGTTTTGAGTGTGCGTGCAACAAAGTGCACGCTGAATGGATTGGTAGATTTCATACCGCACAATTTTTAGCGTGAAAAATTTCAGCTCTTCTACCAGTGAATCATGCGTAAGCCAGAGAAAATGGAGAAAATACTCACCAGACCGTCTTGTAAAAAATCGGAAAGTCAAAGCTACAGCGGATTTTGTCCGCTTGTTTTACTCACCAATAACTCACCAGAGGGTTGTATTTCTTTGTATTATTTTGGTTTCTGATGTGCATAAAAAAACCCGCAAATCATTGATTTTGCGGGTTTTGGATGTTTTTTGACATCCCCTTTGGTCGGGAAGACAGGATTCGAACCTGCGACCCCCTGGTCCCAAACCAGGTGCGCTACCGGCCTGCGCTACTTCCCGAATATTTTTGCCAATCTCTCAATCGGCTGTTTGCTGCGGTGAGGGCGGGATTCGAACCCGCGGTACAGTTTAACCCGTACGGCAGTTTAGCAAACTACTGATTTCAGCCACTCATCCACCTCACCGTTCCTGCTTGTGGAGCAATGCCCCTTTGCAAGGGTTGCAAAAATAGGGAGCTGCCACCCAATTTCCTAAAAAATGACACCCAATTTTTTAATTAAATAGAAGAGCAGTGTTCCATAGTCCAAACCATATAAAAGTTTGACGGCCTGAACAAGCCCCTTTTGGGTTTGTTCAGGCCGTCAAGCCATTAATGCATTTTAATACGCAAGCTTACATAGCAGCCAGTTGCACTTTTTGCTGCAACTCCATTACATTGTCACGGAACATTCCATCCGTATCCATCAGGTCTTTAACCGTTTGGCAGGAGTGGATCACAGTGGTATGGTCGCGGCCGCCAAAATGTTCGCCGATGGTTTTCAGCGAGTTTTTTGTAAAGGCCTTGGCGAGGTACATTGTAATCTGTCGTGCCTGTACTATTTCGCGTTTGCGGGTCTTTTGCAACAATTTGTCGTAGGGCACATCAAAGTACTCGCATACCATGCGCTGAATGGTGTCGATGGTGATTTCCTTGCTCGAAGATTTTACAAAATTGCGCAGCACCTTCTTAGCCAGTTCCAGGTCAATTTCACGGCGGTTCAGCGATGATTGCGCCAACAACGAAATCAGGGCACCTTCCAGTTCGCGAATGTTGCTGTTGATGTTGTAGGCAATATATTTTACCACTTCCTTCGGCATCTCCAGGCCATCGTTCTTCATCTTACGCTCCAGTATCTCAATGCGGGTTTCGTAGTCCGGCATTTGAATGTCGGCACTCAAACCCCAGCGGAACCGGCTCAGCAGGCGCTCTTGTACCCCTTCCAGGTCTTTAGGCGATTTATCGGAGGTAAGCACCAACTGCTTGCCGCTTTGGTGCAGGTGGTTGAAAATGGCAAAAAATGCATCCTGCGATTTTTCTGCACGATGAAAAAACTGAACATCATCAATGATCAGCACATCAATCATCTGGTAAAAATGAATGAAGTCGTTGATGGCATTGTTGCGGCTATGATCTACAAACTGGTTGATAAATTTCTCAGAACTTACATACAGCACCACTTTATTGGGATGCAATTTTTTCACTTCGTTGCCGATGGCCTGCGCCAGGTGGGTTTTGCCCAACCCTACGCCGCCATAAATAACCAACGGGTTGAAAGAATTGGCTCCGGGTTTTTCGGCTACCGTTTTGCCGGCACGGCGGGCCACGCGGTTGCTATCGCCTTCCACATATGAATCGAATGTATATATCACATTCAATTGCGGGTCGATATGCATCTTTTTAAGGCCCGGAATAACAAAGGGATTTTTTACCGGCGTGTTGATCACCAACGGAAAATCCATTTCGTTATTTGAGAAAGATTTGTAGCCATGCGTTGCAACGTCCACAGTTACAGGCTTATTATAACTGTTGCCGCCATCTACCATAATCCGGTATTCCAGCCGCGCATCCTTACCCAGTTCCCGCTTCAGGGTTTTGGCCAAAAGATTTACATAGTGCTCTTCCAAATATTCGTAAAAAAACTGGCTCGGAACCTGAATAACCAATACATTTTCTTTCAACAGCACGGGCTTAATGGGTTCGAACCATGTTTTGAAATGCTGCCATTCTACGATATCCTTGATGATAGAAAGGCAGTTAGCCCAAACATGTTCGGCGTTCTTATCCATGAATGATGTCGTAGTTTATGTGAATTAAGTATGATGCTTGCGGGGCCCGTTGTACACATTCTGTGTATAAAAAAATTTGGCCGTGACAGAAGGACGAATTTCTAAGAAAAGTTAATCAAAAAAAAATTTTTATTCGATTGTTTTTTTTGTAACTAAAAGGGAATTGGCCTGCACTACCCTACCCCGTTTCCCCCGTTCAAAACTGTAATCGAGGCGCCCCAATTTGATGCCTGCCCACCCTACCTGGTTAATCATTACCTCGGCACCATTTTTATTGCGCACTATTTCTGGTTTATCCAAAAAATCGTGTGTATGCCCGCCAATGATCAGGTCTATGTTGCTGGTGGCAGCTGCCATCTTTATATCACTTATTTTATTGCTGCTATAACGGTAACCCAAATGCGATAAACAAATAACCATATCGCAATTTTTAGACCGCAGTAAGGCCGCAGTTTCATTTGCTTTTTCAACAGGATCGAGATAACGTGTAGTACCATACAAGTTGGCCGGCACCAACCCATCCAGCTCAATGCCTACACCCAATACACCAATTTTTAATCCGCCTTTTCTAAAAATCTTATAAGGCACTGCAATGTTCTCCATAGGCGTTCCGGAAAAATCATAATTGCATACAATAGTCTCAAATCGGCCATGGGCCTGCATTTTAGCCGCTAAGTTTTCAATGCCGCCGTCGAAATCGTGGTTGCCGATCGTAACTGCATCGTATCCCATGGCTGTTAATGCTTTTATTTCTGGTTCCCCATTGTAAATATTAAAATAAGGTGTTCCCTGAAATATATCGCCGGCATCCAACAGCAAAACATGTTCCGCCTCGGCCCGAATTTCCTGTATCAGTTTGGCCCTGCGGGCAACACCACCCAATCCTTCATTGCGGCTGCCATCCATCGGAAAAGGATCGAGCCTGCTGTGGGTATCGTTGGTATGCAAAATAGTCAGGTGTTCCACCGGCGCAGCGGCTAATGCAGCCGCATGCAATGCGCTTTTACCCAGCAGTACAGAACCTGCAGCCAGGGCTGATTGTGCAATGAATTTTCGTCTATTGTACATGGTTAATGCGCATTTCGTTGTTCGCTACAATAAGCATGTTTTGGCTTTGTAAAAAAGATACATAATCAAACAATGCATCACGTACCAGGTATCCATTTGTTGCCTGCGGAATACTGCGCATAAATGCAGCACCATCACCCCCATTAGCAACATAATCGGAGTTGGCAATGGTATAAGTTTGCTGCAGGTTAAAAGGCTTACCTGCGATAATAATATCAGTAGCTTTTTTGTTGCGGATGGTAAAAGAAACACCGGCAACCGGCCACCCGCCTTGCGCAGCAATAAAGTCGAGCAGCTCCTGTACCTGTGCACCAGAAAGTTCCTGCAACACAATCAGGTTGTCAAAAGGCATCAACTCAAAAATCTTTCCCCTTGTTACCGGGCCCTGGGGCAATTGGGTTAACCGGATACCGCCATAATTAAGCAGCGAAAAATGCACGGTCCGATCAAATCTTTTGGCCGCCATGTGCAATACTGCATCGGCCATAAAATTGCCCAACGAACTTGAGGGCCTGGCTTTTTCCAGCGTTGCAATAGCCTGTCCCACCACTACACCCATGCTGCGCTCCACGCTGTCGCGGTAGGGCTGCAGCAACATACCCAGTGCACTGTCTGCCCTATGGGTTGCCGAAATGGTGTAACCCGAATAGGCCACCTCCTGCGGCAGCATAGGCCGGTTGCAGGCCGCCAAGCCGGCTGCAGCCACCAGGTAAAAAGCGAGTTGTTGAATGCGGTACACGTGGTAAACTTTGGAGGCGCAAATATCTGTTGACTTTTTCAGTTTTCCACATGTTACCCACTTTTTCAACACTGCCATGAGCGCAAAAATTGGGGTGGCCATCTGAAAGCCGCAAGGGTGCTGGATTTAATAAAAACAAAATTTCTGCAAGAGCCTGTTTTTTGCCTTTGCCTCATAAAATATGCTCCTTTGATTCCCCATACCTGGCTGGTTAATAAAAATAAACCGACCCCAGTAGTTACAGGAGTCGGTTTATGAACTCTTTATTATGTACTTGAACGGCCACATGCATTTTTTTTTTGCAGACAGCATTATCATACAAGTTTCCACAACACTGCAGCACCCTGAAAAATTTCACCTTATGCCTTAATGCCCATGTTTTCCATACGGTGCAAAAGTTCGAGGCAGGCACGGCCATTGTGGTAATTGCATTTCCAAATGCCTACTTTGTCTTCGCCGGGCATAGGACTATAATCTTCCTGTACGCCCCAAATCCACTCGCCAAGCTGGTGGTCGAGCAAATGTTTTTGTGCAAATGCCCAACAGCCTGCCGACCGCTTCAGGTGAACTTCTTCTCCGGAGAGTTGCCAGGCATTAAAAAAACCAACCATAGCTTCTGCCTGCGGCCACCAGTGTTTTTCTTTTACCAAATGGTTGCCATCCGCCTCGTACCAAAGACCGCCATCATCATCCAGGCCCTGGGCTGCGGCTTCGGCCATCAACAAGGATTGCTGTTTTACAGTTACCAGCAAATCCTCATCACCAATTACCTCGGCCGCTTCTTGCACCAGCCAGGCCGCCTCTATATCGTGGCCGTACGAAATGCCCGTGGAGCGTGGGTTCCACCTTTCATCAAAAAATAATTGGAGATGCCCCGTCTGCGGATCAATGATGCGATCGAGAAAAAGGCGCACCAGTGCAACAAGCCGTTGGCGCAACAATGCATCGGGCCAGATGCGGTACAGGTTGGCATAACCTTCCAGCACATGCAAATGCGTATTCATGCTCTTTTTTTCGTTGGCATCTTTTTCACTCAGACGCAGGTCGGCTATGGGTTGCCAGTCCTGTGTAAGCGCTTCCAGGTAGCCGCCATGCACCTCATCGTAGCTATGCTGCTCAATGGCCTGAAACAGGGAAATAGCTGCTGCTTTTGCCTCTTTGCTTGCCGTCAGGCGGAAGTATTCGCTACAAGCATAGATGGCAAACGAAAGGGCATAAATCTGTTTTTTAGTATCAAGTGGCTGGCCATCGGCCGAAACACTCCAATACACGCCACCAAATTGCGAATCTATAAAATGCCGGCGCAGGTAATTGAATGCCCTGTCGGCCATGGCCCGGTAATCGGCACTGCCGCTGTGGCGTGCAGCAGCCGAAAAGGTCCACAGGATGCGGCTGTTGAGCACCGATCCTTTGGGCGCATCGGGGTAAATGTGGTTTTGATAATCCATGCGGCCAATAAAACCACCTTTATGTGTATCCACACAGTGGTCCATCCAGAAACCGAGAATTGCATCCAGCTCCTGCTGCATTTCAATGCGGTATTGTACCAGGTCAATAGGCATACATTAAAGATCCTGTTTTAAGCTATTGCTGATTGCTGTGCCGGCTGTTTTTGCGCAGCCAGGTAAACTTTGTTGTTGTTGATAATATCATATATAGTTTGCACCGATGCCGCCGACCGCAATCCATCTTCGGGTGTGTTGGTCACATAATCGAGCAATTGCTCCACCGTGGTTGTGGCTACATGCAGGCGGGTATCGGAGGAGGCATAGTATATAAATACCTGTCCATCTTCATCCTGTATCCAACCGTTCGAAAACAACACATTTGATACATCGCCGATCCGCTCCTCGCCTTCCGGTGCCAAAAAGTAACCGGCAGGTTTGTGGGTTACTTTAGTAATGTCATCCAGGTCGGTCAGAAATAGGTACAAAACATAACGAAGGCCTGCCGCACATGCCCGTACTCCATGGGCCAGGTGCAACCATCCTTTTTCTGTTTTGATGGGTGCAGGCCCCTGCCCGTTCTTGGCTTCATATACCGTGTGATAACGCTTTTGGTCAATGATCACTTCTTCCTCAATCACCGCACATTCAATACAGGCACTGAGCCCAAAACCAATACCACCACCCCTTCCTGCTTCAATAAACGAATCCTGCGGACGGGTATAAAAGGCATATTTGCCCTGCACAAATTCGGGATGCAGCACTACGTTGCGCTGTTGTGCGGAGGATGTTTTCAGATCAGCCAAGCGTTCCCATTGCACCAAGTCTTTGGTGCGGGCAATACCACATTGTGCAATAGCCGCCGACTGGTCGCCTTCAGGTGCCGAGGGGTCGCGGCGTTCGGTACAAAAAAGTCCGTAAATCCACCCGTCTTCGTGTTGCACCAGACGCATGTCGTACACGTTGGTATCGGGCTCACTGGTTTCGGGTAAGGCTATGGGGTATTCCCAAAAACGAAAGTTGTCAACGCCGTTTTCACTTTCCGCCACCGCAAAAAACGATTTTCGGTCGGCGCCTTCTACCCGTGCCACTACTATATATTTTCCATTGAACTTAATAGCACCAGCATTGAAGGCTGCATTGATGGCAAATCGTTCCTGCAAAAATGGATTGGTTGCCGGGTTCAGGTCGTAACGCCAGGCCAGCGGTGCATGTGCAGCCGTAAGCACAGGATATTCGTACCGGTCAATGATGCCATTGCCCAGGGGCGCCTTTGGATTCTTTCTGGTGATCAATGCGTCATGCGCCTGTTGCAATGCTTCCCATCGCTTTTGGAAAGTTGTATTCATTGTGTGTCTTGTTTTTCCCTCGCCGGCAAATTACAGGAAGCCTGTGCCCTGCTGGCGAATGGCTGTTAATGAATGTATATTGAGGGTTAAAATGCCTGATACCGCACCTGCTTATTAATCCAATGCATGTGTTGGTGCGTCCTTCTTTCTTCTTTGCTCCAGCGTTTCGCTTACCTCTATCATAAACCGGTCGCTGAGCTTATAAAAAATGATAAATGCCGCCGACAACAACGCACCTGCTGCCGGTATAAAAGAAAGCATCATGCGGATGCCTTTTTGCGCTTCGGCGCTTTGCACGCTGTTGGCTTCAAAACCCCACAGGGCCAACAGCCAGCCGGTAAGGGCGCCCCCAAGGGTCCAGCCAAGTTTTTGCGCCATGGAAGAAGATGAAAATATCAACCCTGTGGCCCTGCGGCCGGTTTTATATTCCGAGTAATCAGCTATATCTGCATACATCGACCAAAGCAGCGGAAAGATGCTGCCGGCGCAAATAGAAATCAGGAATTGAAAGGTAAAAATGAGGGTAACATCCCCTTCACCAAATGTGTAAAACACGCAACTCAACAGGCCAGCAAGTAACATGGCATATAAAAACGTATTCTTTTTGCCTATTTTATCCGAAACAGGTTTTGCAAGCACCACACCCACAATATTTGCAGCCTGGCCCAGTACCAGGTACAACGTGCTGTAATTGATAACTACATTGAACAGCGGTAGTTGAAAAGCCTCCTGGCTGCTGAAATAATATTTGAAATAATAAATGGCCGAACCATCACGAAGCGAATTAAATACCAGCGTGCATATGCCTGCCCCCAGCAAAACAAACCAGGGCTTATTGGCCGCCAAATTAGCCAGGTCCTTTTTCAGCGAAACCTTTTGTTCGCGGGGTGGCTGAATACGTTCGCGGGTCCATAAAAAAGTAAGGTAAAATAAGGCCGCAGCGAGCACCGCATAAATAATCATGGAGACTTGCCAGCCACGCTGCAGGTCGGTGCCGCCGGATGCCGTTTTGCTAAACACACTTACCAGGGGCTCGGCGGTGGCAAGTACCAGTATGCTGCCTGCAAAAGCAAAAATAAAGCGGAAGGTGGAAAGCGTAGTGCGGTCTTTGATGTCGGAGGTCATCACTCCCATGAGAGATGCATAAGGCACGTTGATGGCGGAATAGACCATCATCATCAGCGTGTAAGTAATGTACGCATACACCAGTTTGCCTCCGCTGGAAAAATCAGGAATGGTAAAGGTCAGAATGCCGATCAAACCAAAAGGCACAGCAACCCATAACAGGTACGGCCGGAATTTGCCCCAGCGGGTATTGGTGCGGTCGGAAATAATGCCTATGAGCGGATCGAATGCAGTATCCCAAATACGGGTTACCAAAAACATGGTGCCTACGGCAGCAGCGGCAATGCCTACAACATCAGTATAAAAATAAAGGAGGTATACCGAAAAGATTTTCCAAAACATGGACGATGCAAAATCACCAAAGCCATACCCGATCTTTTCTTTAATGCCGATACCACGTTGCTTCATTATGTAATTTTTTTTACCACCATTGTTGCCAGCAATGGCGGTGCTTTTACTTTTTTACCTGCTGCAATAAATTCTTTGTGGCCATTGCCTGCAACCAACCTGTAAACTTTTGAACCCTTTGCGCAGGCCCCTATATTTAAGAGCACTGCACAAAGAATTCAAAGGGGTGCGCATACATGCGGCTTTATAACTCCTGATACCTAGAATATCAGGCTTGTTTTTACTTCAAAATCCTGGGTAAGTTCGCCTACCTGCACCTTAAACTCGCCGGCTTCTACCTGGCGTTTGTTGTCGGTATTTACAAAGGCCAATTCTTTTACCGAAACCTTAAATTCAATTGTTTTGGCCTCGCCGGGTTGCAGTGTAATTTTTTCAAAACCACGCAACCGCTTTTCATCCGGGGCCAGCGATGCATACAGGTCGGAAACATACAACTGCACCACTTCCATGCCTGCACGGCCACCGGTGTTGCGCACCGTAATGCTTACGGAAAGTGTTTCATTTTCGGTAAGTGATGTATTGGCAATACGCAGACCCGTGTACTCAAATCTGGTGTAGGACAGCCCAAAACCAAAAGGATACTGCGGGTTAAAATCGCCGCCCTGTGGGTTTTGCGGGCTATCGGAAAGCTTGTGGATGTAATTGGTCAGTGCATTAGGGTAACGAGGGTAAGTAATAGGCAGTTTACCACTCGGGTTTACATCGCCTGCCAATACATCGGCCAGGGCATCGCCGCCAAAGTTGCCGGGCAGGTAAGTGTGCACTATTGCGGCAGCACCGGGCTCAATACGGTTGATAATACGCGGACGTCCTTCTGTAAGCACCACAATTACAGGCTTGCCTGTTTTGATCATAGCCCCGGCCAACAACAACTGGTTGTCGGAAAGATTTAAGTCGTTCAGGTTGCCTGGCGTTTCGGTGTAGCTGTTTTCGCCAATGCACAATACCACAGCATCTACTGCGGCTGCAGCTCGTACGGCAGCGTCAATGTTTACTACAGAGTCTTCAAAATATTTACCACTCATTTTATACGCAACACCCTGCTCGAACTGCACATTGGCAGCCCCCATTTTTTTGCGCAGCGCTTCTACAAAAGTGTTGTACCGTTCCGCAAGTACATCGGTTTGTTCGCCCTGCCAGGTATAGCTCCAGCCCCCGTTAAGTGGACGCATGGTATTGGCATTGGGGCCCGTCACCAATATTTTAGTACCCTTTGCCAGTGGCAAAATAGCATTGGTGTTTTTCAGCAACGTAATGGATTCCGCAGCCGTGTTGTATGCAGCCCGTTCAAAATCGGCGCTGCCATAGCGGGGATAATCTTTTGCAAAAGTGAGCGGCGTTTGAAACAGGTTCAGTTCGCCTTTTACCCGCAGGATACGGGCAACGGCATCATTGATTCTTGCCTCACTTACTTTACCTTCTTTTACCAAGGCCACCAGGTCGGTGCAAAAGCCCTTGTAATCGTACGGAATCATGGCCATGTCAATACCTGCATTAATAGCCAGCATGATGGCTTCCTTGTTTGTTTTGACAATGTGGTCGCGGCGCTGCACATTTTCAATATCCTGCCAGTCGGTAACTACAAAACCGGTAAAGCCCAGTTCTTCTTTCAGCAGGTCGGTGAGTATGCGCTTATTGATATGGGTGGGTACGCCATTGATCAATGCCGAATTTACCATCACGTTGCGGGCACCGGCCTGCAATGCAGCCCGGAATGGAGGCAGGTGGTATTCGCGCAGGTAATGCTCCGGAATCCAGGCATCGGTGCGGTCCTTACCCGATTTCGGGTCGGAGTATGCGAGAAAATGCTTTAAACTAACAGCTACTTTTTCTTTGCTGCCCAGTGGCTCCTGCGTGCCTTTTACAAACTGCACGCCCAGCTCGGAAATAAGGTAAGGATCCTCACCATATCCTTCCCAGATGCGGGGCCACATAGGGTTGGTGCCAAGGTCGAGCACCGGCGAAAATGTCCAGGGCACACCTGCGGCTCTTGATTCATATGCAGAGATGGCAGCACCGTTGAATACCAGTTGCCGGTTCCAGGTGGCTGCCTGCCCTATCTGTTGCGGAAACAGCGTGGAGCCATTTACATAGTTTACCCCATGTATATTATCGAGGCCGTAGATCACCGGGATCTTCAGTCTTGTTTTTAATGCAGCTTGATGAATTTCGGTGAGCAATGCATTCCATTCTTTGGTACCCAGCCAGGGGCCAGGCGTATTCAGGATGGAGCCCACTTTGTAGTTCACTACCACATCGTGCAGCTTTGCTTTATCGAAAGAAAAAGTTTTGCCCTGCACACTGCCCAACGACTCAATGGACACCTGTGCCATCTGGCCCACTTTTTCTTCCAGCGTCATGCTGTTCAACAACTGCACGACTCTTGCCTCATTGGCTGCATTGGATTGTGCCTGCACGCCGGTTGCCTGCGCAGCTACAAGCAGGCTCAGTATTAGGCCGGTTTTTTTCATAATCTGATCTTTTATTTGGGGTACAAAATATTTGATCACCTGTACCTGCTTCCTGACTTAGATCCTAACTGTTATGATTTACATAATCCCTTAAACTATTTTGATAAAACACCAATACTATTTTACCGGTACATCGGCGGCAGGTCTTTTTCAAATAGCGTATACGGGTCCTTGTAAAACTGTAAAAAGTCGGGCACGCTGCTATGCCCCGGGAAAGGCGCATAATAGTGCGTGGGGCTGGTTTTGTCGTTGCGCCATACGAGCACATAACTGATCTTCATGTCTTCCCCTTTCATTACGTGCAGCAATACATCATTCCACCATTTTGGGTTGGGAATGGATTCAAGTCCTGTTTCGGTAAATGCAGCCAGCTTGCTCCTTTTTTGCGCATAAAGGGATACGATCTTTAGCTTGCGGGCAGCCGCTTCCAGGTTGTACTTTCCATCGCGGCCCATATCTCCGTAATTGTCCAGGCCCACCATGTCCACCCATTCATCGCCGGGGTAGCGATCCAGAAACTGCGCTTCGCTGTTAAACCGGTTGTCGGGCGAAAAGGCATACAGAAAATTGTGCACGGCTAAACTGTCGCGTAAGTAAGACACCGTAAACCGCCACAGCGAAACAAATTCTTCGCGGGTGCAATGGGCTGCTCCCCACCAAAACCAGTCGCCGTCAAATTCATGAAATGGCCGGAAGATCATGGGCACCTGTTTACCATCCGCACCGCGAACGTTTTTGGCCCACGCACCAATACCGCGTAAAATTTCCTTGTAATGTTCATGGGCTGCACCACCGGGGATGATGTATTTAACTGCTGGCTTCGACACAGAATCTTTCCAGTAAAAATCGCCACCAGAAACGGGATTGGAAAAATGCCAGGCAACGGTGGTAACGCCTCCACGGTTATACGTGTCCGTAACAGTAACGCGTAGGTTTTCTTTTGCACCTTCCACGATGTTTTGGGGCCGGCCACTGAATCCAGCGAAATCCACACCGATCACTGCCGGATGCGAACCGGTTACGGAATGAACATCAGAACGGTTTTTGCCGCCTGCCCAGCCATGACCATATTCGGTAGCATGCTGGTGGCCAAACAGCGTATGGTTTTCGGATAGCCGCATCAGGTTCCGAAACAGTGCAGCCGTTTCGGGTGTTGCGTTTCGGTCAATCGGGCCCGGAGTATTTGTGGCCTTTTGCGCAGCCTGCCCTGTTGCACCGCAGGAAGCCAGCATCATAGCCCCTAGTACAAAAGTCCCGATGGTATATTTTGAAAACATTGGTGGAAAATGCATGTACAACTAATTCTTTTGTTATCTATTTCCCTATTTTATCTCGTACATCTTTGGCATTTCATCACCAAAAAGCACATAGCTGCTTTGCTTGAACTTTATAAAATCTGGAGCTGCAGGATGGTCCTTGTAAGGGGTCCAAAAATGATCCTTTGTATTGGCCCACACCAGCACATATGCCAGTTGGGGCGTGTGGCTTTGCAGCGCCTTTTGCAGCAAGCCCGTAAACCAATCCGATTGGGGCAACCGGCTCAACCCGGTTTCGGTGAGGGCTGCCACTTTGTTTTTCCGGAGGGCATAATCTGAAACGATTTTAAGTTTGGTACCGGCCACCGTTGGCGCTGTGCCCACTGCCATATCGCCGTAATTATCCATACCCACCAGGTCTACATATGCATCGCCGGGATAACGCTCAAGGTACTGGGCTTCGGAATTGAATTTTCTATCGGGCGACCAGGCATAGATAAAATTGTGTACCCCCATACTGTCACGGAGATAGGTAACCGTAAACTGGTACAGCTGCTTGTATTGCTCCGGGGTACAATGCGCTGCACCCCACCAGAACCAGTCGCCGTCAAACTCGTGAAATGGCCGGAAGATTACCGGCACCAGTTTGCCATTGGCGCCCACCAACGACCGGGCAAAATCGGCCACTTCCTTCAGCGACTGCTTGTACACCTCGTTGTGGCTGCCACCAGGAAGGATTTTGCTTACGGCCTCTACTTTTGAATCGTTCCAGTAAAAACTGCCTTTGGAAACAGGATTGTTGTAGTGCCATGCAAAAGTGTTTACCCCGCCACGGTTGTAGGCATCAATGGTAAGCTGGCGGGCAATATTTGCTTCGTATACAAACCATGGGCTTTTATTAAAATTGGCGATGTGCAAAAAATCGTGTCCGTACACCGCCGGGTAAGCCCCGGTCACTGCTTTTACGTCCGACTTATCGGCCGACACCGCAGGCAGGTGCTGTTCGTTGGCCCATTGCGTAGTTGCATCGGAAAGCCCGCGTTTGGTAGCATCCTGATGGCCAAACAAAATGCCTGTTTTGGCAACTTTTTTCAGGTTGTAAAAAAGTGCGGCCGTTTCGTCCGTAGCACTTTTGTCGGCCAGCCAGCCACGCACCGTAGCCAGCGCAGGAACCGTGTCTTTTGGCTGCGTTAGTGGCGGCGTTATGATGGTTTCACCGCTGCTGCCTTTTTTGGAACATGCCTGTAACATGCACACCACAGCAGCTATGCGCCAGATTGTATTCTTAGTTGCTTTGTACATACTTCCTACTTTTTTGCACCTGCGGTTGATCCTACTTTTTTACCATACAGGCCTTCCCTGGCCACTTCCTTTAAAAATAAGCTGCGGGGGTCCTGGTAAAAACGCAGGAAATCCGGCGCTGCTGCACTGCCCTTGTAGGGCACATAAAACTCCGTACTGTTCGACTCCGGCTTGTAGCCTGCATTGCGCCATGCCAGCGCAAAAGATACCCGGTGCCGCTTCAGCACCTTCCAAAAAACATTGCTGAACCAGGTGCTGTCGGGGAGGTTGCCAAAACCAAACTCAGTAAGGGCCGGCAACTTCTGGTGCTTTTTTGCCAGCGTTTCGAGCATACCCAACATCTGGTCGAGGTCTTTGGCAAATTGCTCGTTGGCCTGCACACCGGCAGCCCGCTGGTAAATATCAAAACCAATAACATCTACCCACTCATCGCCTGGGTATCGTTCTTCATAAGCTTCAATCGAATGGAACCGGTCGGTGTTGAATGCATAGAGCAGGTGATGCAGGCCTTTTTCATCGCGCAGGTACTGCACCGTAAACCGAAACAGGTCCTTGTATTCTTCGGGGGTGCAATGTGGTGCGCCCCACCAAAACCAGCCACCGTTCAGCTCGTGAAATGGACGGAAAATAATGGGAATAGCTTCACCCTTTGCACCTTTCAGATCATTGAGAAAATGCGCCACTTTATCGAGCCATGTTTTGTATAATTCATGCTTTTGTCCACCGGGCAAAATGGCCGCAACCGTGCCCGGTGCGGGATCCCAGGATGTTTTACCCGTAAGCGGGTTGCGCAGGTGCCAGCTTAATGTAGCTACGCCACCCCTGGCATAAGTGGTGCGGATAAAATCTTTCATCCGGTTGAATGGAACACTGTCTAAATTCACCAGCGAATCGATTTCGAGATGGCCCAATTCATAGCCTTGGACGGCCGGATAATCGCCGGTAATGTCTTTGATGTCGCTGCGGTCTTTTTGATACTTCCAGTTCACGCCATATGCCAGGTCGTCCTGGTGCCCAAACATGATGCCTTTATCGAGCAGCTTGTAGAGGCCATTTAACAAATTTCTGGTTTGGGTTGTGGCATTGGAATCTATTGGTGAAATACCTCCAGCTGCTCCTGTTGTTGCGGTCCTTTTCGGAGCATGTTCCCTGATGATGGCCCAGGTACTATTATCGCTGTCGAATACCGAGTTGAGGCCCTGTTCTTCCATGGGCGGATCACCCATTAATTCGTCGCCCGCCTTCCAAAAAACCTGCCCTTTTACCGGCCGTGCCGTACCGCCAAACGACCAGATGTTGGCACCGGCCAGCACGCCGTTAGTCGCTGCACTCTGGCTCAATGCAGCAAAGACCAGCCTGTAATAACGATCGCGAAATGTGGTGGGTGCTGCAGGATCGAAAACATGTCCGTCGCGGGGCAGGCCGAACTCTTCGAGCACCAGTGGCTTAGCCAATCTTTTGGCTACCTCTTCATGTTGCTTTATATAATTCATTGTTTGCTGTGCAACATTTTCAAAGCCTGCTTCAATAGCTGTATCCTTAAACCAGCCCCAGTTTTTGGGCCAGATGTGTATGGTCAGGTAATCAATTTCTTTTACTGCATGCGATGCTTCAAACAAGGACATGCCTTCTGTGCCCATGCTGCCTTCGCTGCCAATGGTGAGCAAATGATTTTTATCCTTTGATTTAATAAAGGCTGCCGTTTCCCTAATCCATTGCAAATATGATTCATTGGCCGCCGGCCGCATGGGACGCGGCTCGTTGGCCAGTTCCCAGGCCATGATAGCAGGATCCTCGGTATATCTTTTACCGGTTACTTTATTGGTGCGATCCAGCACCAGGGCCACCTGTTTGTTATAAGCTTCTTTACATGGCGTGCAGCTGTAAAAACGGGATACAATATCGCGGTGTTCGTCCCAGGTAAGCTTTCGCTCCTTTTGGTCTTCAGGCACCTCGTTGTTCCATGCCAGGTATTGCTGAAAACCCCCGCTCCATTCCCAATTGTTGGAAAAATACAGCACCGCTTTCATATTGCGCTTACCCATCTCCGATAGTAACAGGTCTAATCCATCCAATGCGGCTTCCTCAAAAACGCCCTGCTCCGGCTGCAATGCAGGTGCTATGCGTACCACGCCATTAATTTTGCCCGAACCTTCGGCACCTACAACTACGCGTAAATTCGTTACACCTTGCTGCTGCAAAAAATCGAGCTCCTTTTTCAATCGTTCGGCACCCCTGCGCTTTTCTTTTTCCAAACCCAAAAGCCCACCGTACCAATAGTTGGCGCCGGCAAAATAATAGGGCTTGCCTTCCAGTACAAACTGGTGTCTTGCCGTTTGCACATAAGGACTTTGTGCCTGCAGACAGGTAATACATCCAAGGGCCAGAAAAAGAGCGGCAATGAATTTCAACATGGCGTTTGCATATTTTAGAAACGTTAACCCAATAAAAAAACCTCCTGTCTTTAAGATAGGGAACGTAATCGCTTCTCTTAAACAGGAGGTTTTCTTTTGATTGAAGCCGCTACTTTAGAAGAAGCCTACTTCATCAATGTAAATAGTGAGGCTCGCCGTGCCATAGTTCTGGATTACGAATTCGTTGATTTTTGCAGGATTGTTCGTAAAATCAGAAAGGGGAATTTCGTAGGTAGTCCATTGGCCGGGGCGCAATCTCAATACTTTCTTTTGCTCATTTGCCGGGTCAGTAGCGTCTTTCAGGTAAATGGCTACCTGGGAAGATGCAGTTGTATTTGCACCGCCATAAATAGACAGGCGCATATGGGTGTGGCCACCAGGTAATGCAAAAGTTGTCCGGGGGTGCAACTGCACTGCGCCATACTGATTATCTGCTGCATACACCACCTTAATGGATTTTGCACCGGTGTATGCTTGCTCCGTGCTGCCTACTTCCTGCGAAGCAGTACCCCATCCGCCCCATTTTTCCCAATTGGCGTTAAAGTCGTCGGTGTATACGGTTGATTTAAAAGGAACCACCAACAAGGTTTTCATCGTCAGTTCTTCGGCCGATGTTACTTTGAGGGTAGAGTTCAATACAGACAACACCACCTTTCCTTTCAAAGCACCTTGCGGCACCTTTACGGTAATTCTGCTGGCAGTTTTGCTTTCAAAAGCCGTTACCGGTGTAGACACGCCACTAAATGATATGCTGGTAACCAGGTCAAGGTTAGAACCGTTGATGGTTAGGGTTTCACCGGGATCGGTTTGCAGCGGTGTAATAGAAGTAATAGCAGGCAATTGTACAGCAAACTCCGGTGTAGATTCTGTTGTTACACCTGACGGGGCTGTAAGGATCACCTTGCCACCCGTAGCACTTGCCGGAACCGCCACTACAATTTCCGTAGCTGATTGGCTAACAAAAGTAGTGATGCCTTCTGCAACGCCTGCCAGGGTTATTTTACGGGCCAAGTCGAGGTTGGTACCGGTAATGGTGAGGTTGGCAGTATGCTTCACCGGGTTGGGGGCCAGGCCGGTTACTACTGGCAGGGTTACCTTTAGTTCCTGCGTCGTTTCCGTGCTCATGGGTTCGGTGCCGCTGTAAGCCAGTTCGAGTGTACCGGTTTGTGCGTCTTCAGGAACGGTAACTTCGATTTTGTCAAACGCCTGGCTTACAAAAGTGGTTACTTCCTTGCCGTCGGCAAATGTGATGGCTGTAACCCAGTTCAGGAACGAACCCGTAAGGGTAACATTAGCGCCGGGACGGGCCTCTGCGGTAAGTGCAGTAACGGTTGGCGCTACTTCAAAGTTTAGTTGCGTTTTAGAAACAATATCACCATCAGGCGTCTTCAGGGTCACGGTTCCCCTAACTGCAGCATCCGGTACAATCACCAGGATTTGCTCAGCATCTTGCTTTTTAAAATCCTTTTGTTCTACCAAAGCACCTGTAAACTGGATGGCCGTCACCTTTTGCAGGTTGTTGCCGATAAACCAAAGCGTATCGCCATGCATGGCGCCGGTGGGGCCAAAAGAAAGCAGTTCTGCAGGGCCGTTAGTCTCATCGTCGTCTTTGGTGCAAGCACCTACACCGATGGCCAGCATTAAGAGCAACAAGGGAAGCAGTCGTATATTAAATGATCGGATCATTTTATTGATTTGAATTCTTTACAGAAGTTTTAGTTATGCACTTTGGGCACTACCCTGAAGTTGTCGAATGCAATATCGGCATCGAGTTCGCCGGCACCGAAAATGAGGATGCGGGACCAGTAGCCGTTAGGATTTGGAGCAGGACGTGTAGCATAGCTTTTTACGATATCTTCAAAAGGAATGATCACGGTGTTCCATTGGCCTTTTGAATCGTACGGCGGATTCCAAGCATAGTTGTTGTTGTCTTCTGCACTCAAACCAGCATTGATCACGATCCTGTTGGAAGTATAGGGCTTCAGCGTATTTACCTCAAACTTCAGGTAGTAGTTCTCGGGTTTTAAGATGGCCTCATCCGGGATGTTCTTGCTGTAAGATGGCATAGAACCGGCATCGCCGCCTGCAACTTCCGGAGCTTCCCAAACCCATGATTTAACCAGCTTGGTAAAACGATAATAATTGCCATTGATTCGGGGAGGAGCACCTGGGCCGGGGTTGCTTACGTGGTAGGTAGCCCACCAGCCTTCATGCGGATCGCCACTAATAAAGATGTTGCGGTTGTCGCGGAACCAAAACTCAGATTCGGTTTCACCAAAATTGGTTTTCACCGTAATGGGACCGGGTTGTGCACCTGCAGGCACCCGCACCTGGATCAATTGGTCTTCTACTTTTACCAACTTGCCTTTTACGCCACCGGTAAAGGTTACTTCCAGCGGCTCGTAAAAATAGTTGCCGCGAATGATGGCAATATCGCCTTCATTAACGTACTCCGATAGCATACCGGTAACCTGCGGCTCGCTGATCTGAACCTCAAACGTATGGTTCAAAACGTAGCCATTGTCAAAGACAATCTTCATGGTATTGGAAACCTCTGTTGGTATGCGGCTGGGCACACTTACCAGAATGGAATTGCTGGTGATGTAGGTAGGCGTCAGCACCGCTTTCTGGTCGTTGAACCAGATCTCAACGGCGCCTTCCAGATTTTCGCCCATAATGGCCACAAGCTGGCCCTGCCCCGCTCCTACAAGCAGCGAATCTTTAGAGTCGGGGTTGGTTACTCGAACATACCGGATGCGTGGCTCGCCACCGTTTGGCAGGTCGTCCTTCGTACACGAAGTATAGATGCTCATCACGGCAAATGCAGCGATAAACAGGAGCAACGTTTTTGTTATTGTTTTCATTTGACTTGCAAATAATGTTGTGAGTTAGAATTTAATTATGGGTATTCTACTGCTGCTTCTGCCAGCCAGGGCGCCTGGGTCATTTCGGCTGCCGGAATGGGCAGGCGGAAGTTGCCCGAGGTAGCATTGATCTTGCGGGGGTTGGCAGGCGGGTTAGCCCAAGGTGTTTTCTTGATGGTCCAGGTAGAGGCATTATTCACATTGTCAGGTGTGGCGTAGTAAAAGCCCCTGTCCTGCGAATTCAGGATGCTGTATGCCTTGGTGGGGTTCCAGTAATGGAGGGCCACCAGGTCGTACCAGGCCCTTGCTTCCATGGCAAACTCCTTGAACCGTTCGTTCAGGATATGGTCCAGTGTCAGCGGAATAGCAGCACCGGTTGTAGGGTCTGCCAGGTTGGCCATACCGGCGCGATTGCGGATGCGGTTGAAATAAGCCAGCGCCTGTGCATCAGTGGTAGATGCGCTGTTGCCCAAAGCTGCATCGGCGTATATCAGGTACATTTCTGCAAGGCGCAGCATGTAGGTGTTGTTGGGATAACGCTGCGGCTCGATGGTGGGAATACCAAAGTCCTTGCCTTGCCCGATCACATACTTTTTGATGTTGGCAAAATTGCGTTCTGCATCCAAAGTATAAGGAACCACGTAAGGCTTGGTGTCCACGCGGTTTACGGTGCGGGTAATTTCAGGATAGCTGAAACCCGGCAACATAAAGGTGGCACGCAGGCGCTGGTCTACCGTGCGGCCCTGCAGCATGGTATCGCCAGAGGCAGTAAAGCCTTCATATTGGCTCAGCATCCACCAGGTAGCGGCTTTATCACCACCCCAGCCTTCAGGGCTGATTTCGCTGCTTGGGTTGAAATGCGAAATAGCCGCATTACCCAAACCATATCCAGCATTACCGGGGATGAATGCCCATTGCAGTTCAAAAAGGGACTCGTTGTTATTATCGTAAGGATATTTAAACAAATCCTCGTAGTTGGTCAGCAGGCCTTTGCCACTGTTGGTGATCACGCTTTGCGCATAGTATTTGGCACTGTCCAGGAACGACTGGTTGCGGGCACCGCCACTTGATTCAACACCGGCGCGGGTCAGGTAAAAACGGGCCAGCATGCCTTCTGCACTCCAACGGGTTACACGGCCGGGTGCTGCTGTTTCGGGCAGGTCGGCTGCCACGGCACGCATTTCGCGGGTAAGAAAACGCCAGATGCTGGGCACAGTGGCTTTCTTCACTGTAGGATCGGCCAGCAGGTCGAGGTTGTTTTCAATAACAGGCACTTCACCCCAGTTCATGGTAAGCATGCTGTAGGCTACGGCACGCATAAAGCGGGCTTCGGCAATGGCTGTTTTTTTAGCCACAGGCGAAACGGCTGCACCGCCATACCGGTTTACGTTGGCAATGGCCAGGTTGGATTGGCCCACCACCACAAAAAGCGACTGCCATGCCCTGCGGTTTTCAGGCGTCAGGTCGGTGGTGTTGAATTCTACATTGGAACGTTCGTTGTATCCGCGGAAAGCTGTGCCGGCACGAATGTCGCCAATGGAAAAAGCGGGGTTTTCGTTATAATCGAACCACACTTTGTTGTACAACAACGCGGTTGCTGCCTGCAGTTGTTCGTCGGTTTTATAAAAATTGGCATCCACAATGGCGTCTGTGGGCGGCCTTTCGAGGAAATCTTTTTTACAGCCGGCCAACAGCACCAGGGGCAGTGCAAAGGCGGTTATATTTTTCCATCCAAATTTTATGTTGATCATTTTCATTGTTCCTTTTTTAGAAGTTTACACCAAGGGTGAAGGAGTAGATCGGGGTTAACGGATAGCGGCCATAATCCAATCCAATGGCTTGGTTGCCATTATTTACATTGCCGCCAACAGAAGCACCTACTTCCGGATCGTAACCAGAGTACTTGGTGAAGGTGTACAAGTTTTGTATGCCCAGTGTACCGCGGATGCCGCTTACCAGTTTTTGTTTTGCAAGCAATGGAGCAGGCACGTTGTAACCCAGCGAAACGTTTTTGATGCGTACAAAAGAACCGTCTTCTACCCAGCGGGTGCTGATCACATTGTAGTTGTTGTCGTTAGGTATTTGCGAACCGGTAAGGCGCGGAACCCTTGTGCCGGGGTTTTCAATTACGGTAACGCCGTCTTTTTCAGCCAGGCGTGCATAATCCATAGCCTCGATCATCAGGTTGCGGCTGGTGTAAAACCGGGTCGATTTATTGTTCACCATGTTCAGCATGTTGTAGATGTCGTTGCCGAAAGTGCCGGTAACGAGGATGCTCAGGTCAAATCCTTTATAAGAAAACGAGTTGGTTAAACCACCAAACAGCTTAGGCCAGGGGTTACCAATGTAGGTTTCGTCGTTGAAGTCGATCTTGCCGTCGCCGTTCTGGTCGCGGTATTTAACATCGCCTACCCACACACCGGTAGGATCGGTGGGGATGCGGTTGCCATTGTTGTCAACACGCACTGCGCTTTTGTTGATCTCATCTACCGACTGGAACAGACCTTCTGCTACGTAGCCACGGAACAGCCAGGGCTCCAGGCCTACAGCCGAACGCTGTACCCATGTTTGCGACCAGTTGTCGTACCAGGAAGAAGTACGATCAATCACCGCTGCATCAGAGTAGAAACGCTTTACCACGCTTTTGAAATGCGACAGGTTCAGGTTGGTTTCCCACTTGAAGTTTTTATTGGTGATGTTGGTAGAGTTGATGGCAAAGCCCCAACCTTTTGTTTGCATGGCACCAATGTTCACAATCGGGTTACCTACCGAGCCCTGGCCTTGTGTACCCATGTAAAAAGGCAGCGGGTTGGGCATGATCAGGTTGTCGGTGTTTTTGATATAATAATCAAACTCCAGCGTGATGCGGTTGCGCAGCAGCCCCAGGTTCAGGCCAACGTTGTCGGTGCGGGTTTCTTCCCAGGCCAGGGCAGGGTTGCCATAAGCATTGGGCAAAAAGCCGTTGCCGAGGTCGGAAATACCAGAAGACAAAGGAGAATAAATACCAGTACCACCACCCTGGTTGCCGGTAAGACCGGTTTCCACACGCAGTTTCAATTCGGAGATGGCAGGAACATTAAAGAATTTTTCCTGCCCTACACGCCAGGCTGCGGAAATGGATGGAAAAGCACCCCAGCGTTTTTCGGGGCCAAAACGGGCCGAACCATCGGCGCGGTAAGTTCCCGTTACGATGTAGCGGTTGTCGTAGTTGTAGTTAATCCGACCCAGGTACGACTCCATGGCCCAGGGACCCGAGCCACCGCCCACAGTACCCTGGGTACCGGAAGCATTCAGGTCAAGTACATCGTTGGTCAAAAAGCCGGCACGGCCTGCACTGATGTTTTTCCACATGGACTCCTGCGATTCGTGGCTGGCCATGGCGGTAAAATTGTGCTTGCCAATTTGTTTGGTGTATTCCAGCAACTGGTTCCAGTTCCAATAAGTGCTCATGTTCACGTTTTCGTTCAACGTTGCACTGTTGTTGATGGCCCAGCCAATGCGGTAAGCAGGGTTAAAAAATACCGAGTTGCCATAAGAAATGTCGGTATTGAGCGAAGTTCTGAAGGTCAGGCCTTTGGCCAGGTTCAGTCCCACGTTCAGCCCACCCCAGAACTGGCGCCTGCGGTTGGTGTTGGTGCGCAGGTTGGCAATTGCAATGGGGTTAACCGGTGCAAACTGGGTTGCCCCGTTTACCTCGTCGCCACCACCCCAGTCGCCGTTCAGGTTTTTAACGGGCACCTGCGGAGTTAGCTGCAGGGCATCGGCAATTACGTTTTCCGAAGAAGTGGTCAGCTTTTCGTTGGTCTGGTTAAAGCTCAGGTTAGCTCCAAGGGTAATCCACTGACGGGGCTTGTTATCGAGGTTGATGCGGAAACCATAACGGTCAAAGCCAGAGCCAAGGGCCACGCCTTCTTGCTTCAGGTATTCGCCCGACATGTAATAAGTAGTGTTGTTGTTGCCACCGCTGATGCTCAGCTGGTGCTTTTGCATGGCAGCATTATTGAACAATTCGTCCTGCCAGTTGGTGCCGGTGCCCAGGATCGAAGGATCCAAAAACTCCTGGGGCGTAGTGCCGCCTGCCAGCGCATGAAACTCTTTGCGGGCCTGCGCATACTGGCGCAGGTTCATTACCGGCAAATCGGTTGGAGGCGTTTGAATATTGTATTGGAAGTTGTAGTTCAGCTTGGCCTCACCCGACTTACCACGCTTGGTGGTGATGAGCAACACACCGTTGGTAGCGCGGCTGCCGTAGATGGCAGTGGCCGACGGGCCCTGCAACACCTGGATGTCTTCAATGTCGGAAGGGTTGAGCGAAGCCAGCGGGTTGGAAGAGTTGGTAGTACCTCCACCCATGATCTGCACACCGTCAATCACGTACAGCGGTTCGGTATTGCCACCAATGGTGCTGACACCGCGGATGTTTACCGAAATGCCGCCACCGGGCTGACCGGAGTTTTGGGTAATGTATACACCAGCGGCCCTGCCCTGCAGCGCCTGCTCTACGGTAGTATTTACGGTTCTTTCAATTTGCCTGGCCGAAACGGTTGTTTGGGCATTGGTGAGGTTGGCACGGCGGGCAGTGCCATAACCTACTACCACTACTTCATTCAGCTTGTTTTCACCCTGGGCCATTTTCACCGTTACCGAGGTTTTGCCGGCAATGGCAACATCCTGCGATTGCAGGCCTACATAAGAAACGGTAAGGGTTTGCGCCGAAGCGGGAACAGCAATACGGAAAACGCCCCGTGCATCGGTAGTGGTGTTGAGATTGGCGCCTTTTACGGCAACCGTTGCGTTTTGGAGCGGAGCTCCCGTTTCATCGGTAATCACCCCTGTGACCTCCCGATTCTGAGCCATAGTTACGAAGATGGCAAGGGCACACAACATGGTCATGAGCGCCCTGCGGATGCGATGTCCTTTCATATAGCAAGACTATTTTGTACCCCCAAAACTATGGGTATATAACAAACAAACTATAATACTTTTTTATTCAAGGATGATACTTTTTGGACTAAAAAGATAAAAAGTGTAAATTTTACACTTCATAACCTGATGAAAATCATATCCCTACATGATACCTGTGCAGTTTCAAAATATTGATACTATTATTACAACTTTTCTATAGCTTTATTCCCCAGGCGGTCCATCCAATAGCAGATAGACAAGCCTGGTTTGCCATTATTAACCTTTTCACAGCTCATGAAAGATCAAATCATGAAAGAGCTGATACCGCTGACACAAAACGATTGTTTTACCGTGTTCAGCCGTATCAAATCGGGGTTCGATTTCCCGCTCCATACCCACGACGAATTTGAACTCAACCTTATCTTGAACGGCAAAGGCGTTCAGCGGGTAGTGGGCGACCACATTGGCGAACTGGAAGATGTGGAGCTGGTGCTGGTGGGTTCGCAGGTGCCGCATGCCTGGTTTACCCACAAATGCAAAAGCGAGGAAATCAGGGAGGTGACGATTCAGTTTCATAAGGACCTGATCGATGAAAAGCTGCTGCGGCGCAACCAGCTTTCTTTTATCCGCAAAATGTTTGAGCAGTCGGTCCGTGGCATTCTTTTTTCTCCCGAAACCACCCGCATGCTCATCGAACGCCTGCTAAACCTGAACCAAAAGCATGGCTTCGACTCGGTGCTGGAGCTGTTTTCCATCCTGCACGACCTGTCGGTATCGCGCAACATGAAGTTTTTGTCGGATGTTACGTTTTCGGCCAACCGCTCCCCGTCGTACAGCAGCAGGCGTATTGAAAAAGCCATGGAATACTTGCATACCAATTTTGAAAAAAACATCACCCTGGGAGATGTGGCCCGCCTGGCCAATATGACGGAAACGGCCTTCAGCCGGTTCTTTAAAACCCGCACGGGCATCAACTTTATAGACAGCCTCAACGACATCCGCCTGGGCCATGCCAGCCGCCTGTTGATCGAGACCACCGCCTCTGTTTCGGAAATTGCCTACAACTGCGGCTTTAATAACATGGCCAATTTCAACCGGATTTTCAAACGCAAAAAAGGCTGCACACCGAAGGAGTTCCGTGAGAATTATTTTAACACCGCCGGCGTCAGGGTGTTTATTTAGGAGATGGTGGATGATGGATGGCAGAGGACAGTTGACAGTTGATAGTTGGTTGTCTATTGTTTGAAGTCTGGAGTTAGGGACTTTTATTTCATAAACCGTTCTGCGCCAACGCGGCGTCATTGCGAGACGCAGCATCAGCATTATGGCGGTACAAATTAAGTGCGCCGAAGCAATCTCCCTTTTTCATAAGTCTTAGTAAAATGTTCCTTTCATGCTTTCTAAAAAAGGGGGATTGCTTCGGCGCACCTAGCACTCATATTGTAAAACACCCTTGATGCGCCTCGCAATGACCGGAGCTGATAGCTATTTAAAAATTATGAAACTGTCAACTACCATCTACCAACTGTCATCTACCATCCAGCATCCTTACCTTTGCAAGCTGTACAAAGCAGCAGTATAAATGCAACAAAAGATCAGCCTCAGAGTTCTGCCTTCAGAAGCAGCCGATGAAGCAAGCCTCCTGAATATTGTGGCCAAAGCCTGCGCAGTACAGCAGGCAGAGATCACCGGGTACAACATTTTAAAAAAATCGATCGATGCCCGCAGCCGGTCGCAGGTATGGGTAAACCTGACGCTGCAGGCTTTTATCAACGAGCCTTTCCAGCCGCATGCCTTGCTGCCGCTGGAGCTGAAAGATGTGCAAGCCGCACCCAAAAAAGTAGTGATTATTGGTGCCGGGCCAGCCGGGTTGTTTGCGGCCATCCGCCTGATTGAACTGGGCATACAACCCATTGTGCTGGAACGCGGCAAAGACGTACGCAGCCGCCGCCGCGACCTTGCCGCGATGAATAAGGAAGGCATGGTAAATGCGGAAAGCAATTATTGTTTTGGTGAAGGCGGCGCCGGCACCTATAGTGATGGCAAGTTGTATACACGCAGCAATAAACGCGGCGACATACAGCGCATACTTTCTATACTGGTGCATTTTGGCGCAGCCGAAAAAATATTATATGAAGCACACCCCCACATTGGTACCAATAAGCTGCCGCACATAATGGTGGCCATGCGGGAAAAAATCATTGCCTGCGGCGGCCAGGTGCATTTTGAAAAAAAAGTAACCGATTTTATCATTGCCGGTGATGCATGCACCGGAGTGGTTACAGCTGGTGGCGAATACATTGATGCCGATGCCGTGATACTGGCAACCGGCCATTCGGCGCGGGATATTTTTTATTTATTCGATCAGAAAAAAATTGCGATCGAGTTCAAGCCTTTTGCACTGGGCGTTCGCATCGAACACCCGCAAACGCTCATCGACAGCATACAATACCATGCACCGATGCGCGGCGAACACCTGCCGCCTGCATCCTACAGTTTGGTGCAGCAGGTGGAGCAAAAAGGCGTGTTTTCATTTTGCATGTGTCCCGGCGGCATTATTGCACCGGCGGCTACTGCGCCGGGAGAAATTGTGGTAAATGGCTGGTCGCCATCAAAACGCAACAACCCGTTTGCCAACAGCGGCATGGTGGTAACAGCGGATTACGCCGATTTGCACCATTTGCAGGAACTGAAAACATTTATAAAGAAAAAAGAACTGCCAAAAGGCAAAGAATTATTAGGCCTGCATTTTCAGCAAATGGTGGAGCAGCAGGCGTTTGCGGCGGGTGGCGGCAGCCTGGTAGCACCGGCCCAGCGGATGGAAGACTTTGTACAGAATAAAGCCACTGCATCCTTGCCCGACTGCAGTTACCTGCCCGGCATTGCCCCTTCCGATCTACGGAGTGTGTTGCCCCATTTTATACATAAATCGCTGCAGGGCGGTTTCAAAGAATTTGGTAAAAAGATGCGTGGCTACCTCACTAACGAAGCAGTGGTGGTGGCCACCGAAAGCCGCACCTCATCGCCGGTGCGCATACCCCGCGATGCAGACACGCTGCAACATCCGCAGGTAGCCAATTTGTACCCCTGCGGCGAAGGCGCTGGGTATGCCGGCGGCATTGTCAGTGCAGCCATGGATGGCGAACGGGTGGCAGCGATGATTGCGGCAATGCACCAATAACGTAACGTAAGTTCGCATCACACTATTGATAAAAGCAACAAAGGCTTTGAGTTTTTTTGATCAATGCTGTTACTTTTTTGCTCCGCAAAAAAGTAACAAAAAAGCAAGCCCGGAATCAATGCCAGAATGGTTTCTGAAAGGTTTGCTGATGAAGTTTTGGAGCTACTGTGGTGAAGTACAGCAAATCATTCTTCGGCAATAAAACAGCCGTCCAATAATTAGAAACACATAATCATGCATTACAGATTTCCTAGACAGCCGGAAGAAGTTAACCTGTAAGAAATGTAAAGACACCATAAATAAAAAGTGCTTCCATCCAGGAAGCACTTTTTATTTATCCTTTATTCTTCGCTGCTACCCTGCGGCTGCCGCGACAGCAACAATCCGTCTTCTATCAAATCATTGTCTTTAAACGAACGTACTTCTTTACGCAGTGTTTTTTTGTGGTTCGCCGCCACCGTGGTTTGCAGCTTCATCAGGTCGGGCTTGCCGGCATCCACCCAGCAGGTGTACCAAAAGTCGGTAATCAACCTTGCCGAAAGCAGGAGGCGTTCGTTAACGGTGCCGCCCAGGGCTTTGGCATAAGCCCTGCCAAATGCAGCAGCATAACTGCGGCTTTCGCGGCCATTGCGCATCTGGTAGCGATACTTGGTGCTGTCGGTAAACCCTTTTGAAACCTCCCGTTCTATGCGCAGCACATCATCTACCAGGCTAAAACCGCCGCGGCAGGCTTTCCAGATGGCCTCTTCCGGATCTTTTAAATAACGGGCCCGGTGGCGGTTGTATAAATTGTACTGGTTCAGTTCCAGTTCGGGTACCATGCTTTCCCAAAGGCTGTGCAGGCCGCGCTGATCGGAAAGCTGTCCATCGTAATTAACAGTGGTGTGCAGCGGCACATGCGCATCGGCAATATAATGGCCCATATCGGCAGCATAAAACAGCACACTGTCCTTATTGCCATTGCGCATGGCGATGGTTAGCTTTTCTTTCATCATCATCACCACATAGGGAACATATCCATACTTTTCCAGCGTGTCCTTGGTGTATTTGGCCACCGCTGCATCCCATTGGTACGGCATTTTCCAAAGCGATGAATCGCCGTAGGGCTCGGCATCAATAAAATGTTTGGGTGCTTCCGTTTTATCGGTATTGCGGCGCTGGTCGGGCCGAACCGAGTGGCGCACTATGTAATCTTTGTGGGCATAAAAAAAGTTGCGCAGGTTTTTGGGCAACTGGTAAATGGCCAGTTGGTTAACGGTGCGGTGCACCAAAAAACCCCAGCCCGAGCAGAGAAACAGCAAGGAACACAACAGGGTACTCAAAATCAACAAACGTTTCATTCCGGAAATTTCTGCAAAGTTGCAGCAATTTGCCTACATGCACCCGCATGGCCACCACTTAAACACTATTAGGCCCGCTCATCCTGCCCGATGGCGCCACTTGATGCACATAAATGCGTTTATCCTATCAGCTATGTAGCAGATAGTATAACTTGCCTGTGGAATATTTACATCGGAACAGGGGTTGCCTGCAACCTGTTGTTATTACTTAAAACTGCAACTGCACACAACACATGTACTTACTTGAAACCAGAAATCTGAAAAAGTATTATGCCACGCAAAAAGCGGTGGATGATATTTCCTTCGGCATTGAACCCGGAAAGATCTTTGGACTGCTGGGCCCCAACGGTGCCGGTAAAACTACCCTGCTGCGCATGATCACGGGCATCTTTTTCCCCGATGAAGGCCAGGTGCTTTTTGAAGGCAAGCCCTTTGATCCGCAAAACGACATTGGCCGCATTGGCTACATGCCCGAGGAGCGGGGGCTGTATAAAAAAATGAAGATTGGCGAACAGGCACTGTACCTGGCGCAGTTGCGCGGCCTCTCCAAAGCCGAAGCCATGGCCGGTATCAAAGAGTGGTTTGTTAAGCTGGAAATGGAAAGCTGGTGGAATAAAAAAGTAGAAGACCTTTCAAAGGGCATGTCGCAAAAATTGCAGTTTGTAACCACGGTGCTGCACCGCCCCAAGCTCATTATCCTCGACGAGCCATTCAGCGGACTTGACCCGGTAAACAGCAATGTGATCAAAGAGGAAATTCACGAACTGGCACGCCGCGGCGCCACCATAATTTTCAGCACCCACCGCATGGAGCAGGTAGAAGAAATCTGCGACCAGATTGTGCTGGTGAACCGGGGTAAAAAAATACTGGACGGAACGGTAAAGGAAGTAAAACAACAATACAAACAACACCTGTTTCATGTGGGCTTTGAAACGCTGCCCTCCTTGCAGGAAACACCGGTTTTTTCCGTTGCCGGTGCCTCAAAAGATGGTGCGCTTACGGTAAAGATCAATGATGGTTACAGCCCCAATGCCGTGCTGCAAACGCTGATGCAACAGGGAGGCGTCATACATTCTTTTCATGAAGTGCTGCCTTCACTCAACGACATTTTTATTCAACTGGTGGAAAGCACACCAGCCAGCAGGCAATTCTTAACCCGTGAAGGATCAATGGTGAAAGGCCAATAAGTAAACCAGTTGAAATATTTACCCTTCAAGATTTACCATTTCCCACAACTCCCACCAACATGAACAAAATATCTCTCATCATAAAACGCGAATACTTAAGCCGCGTTCGCAAAAAAACATTCATTCTTTCCACGCTGCTGACGCCACTGCTGTTTGCCGGCGTGTTTGCCATTGTTATTTATATAACGGTAAAGAATGTACGCAACGAAAAAGTAGCTGTGGTTGACCCCGCAGGTATTTTGCAAAAAAACCTGCCTTCGAGCAAGGCGGTGAACTACCAGTTTACGGCCGATACCGATACCGGCAACTTTCTGGCAAAAGGTTTTACCGCTGTTTTATATGCCCCCAACACCGGCATCAATAAAACGGGCAATTTCAAATTGGTATCGGAAAAAAGCCTGAGCCGTGTGGCCAACGAACGCATTGAAAAGGACATAACCTATGCGCTGGAAAGCAATCTTATTTCGCAGGAGCTCAACATCAATCCGCAACAGATCGACTCCATAAAAAAACAGGCCAGCAGCATCAGCATTGATGCGGTGAAAAAAGATGAAATGGGCGAACTGTCCTCCTCCAATTTCGACCTGGCCAGCGGCATCGGCTACATCACTGCGTTTCTTATTTACATCACCCTGTTTGTGTACGGTGTGATGGTAATGCGGGGTGTGATGGAAGAAAAAACCAACCGCATTGCGGAGGTGATTGTGTCTTCGGTTAAACCGTTTCAACTCATGCTGGGCAAGATCATCGGCATTGGTGCGGTGGGCCTCACCCAGTTTTTGATGTGGATCATTTTGCTGGTGGTGCTTTCCTCCGGCCTTTCCATGCTGATACCTGCCAGCGTAATGGAACAGGCAGCACAGGCAGGCAACGGCATGGGTGGCGCCAACGCACAAACCTCCGATGCCATCCGCAATATTGCATCGGCGCAGCACACGCTTTCTGCGGTCAACTGGCCGCTGATCATCGGCTCCTTTATTTTTTACTTCCTGGGCGGCTACCTGTTTTATGCTTCGCTTTTTGCGGCAGTAGGCAGTGCGGTAAACGAAGATTCGCAGGATGCGCAAAGCCTTACCTTTCCCATCACCATTCCCATCATCCTGGCTATTGTTATCATGGTCAATTCCATCAACGACCCCAGTTCCACGCTGGCAGTTTGGGCGTCCATCATCCCATTCACTTCGCCTATTGTTATGATGTCGCGCATACCATTTGGCGTACCCGATACGGTTCCTTACTGGCAACTGGGGTTGTCCGCCATCTTGCTGATTGCAGGCTTCTTAGCCACCACCTGGCTCAGCGCCAAAATTTACCGCACCGGCATTTTGATGTATGGCAAAAAACCAACCTGGAAAGAAATGATCAAATGGGTTTCCCGCTGATCGTTTCAATAAGCATATTGAAAATCCCTGGCGCACCATTAGACCAGGGATTTTTTTTGCACTCCCCTTTTGTGCAGGCCCCATCACCTGTTGCGTCGCACACTGCATCGTTCCGGCCAATTCCCGGCAAACTTTTACTGCTGCACCTGGGTTGATCTAAACAAATGCGCTCATGCAGGCCACATCTACTTTATAGGCAATGCCTATGACGCATTCGAAAAAATCGATAAATTAAGTCCAAAAAATTTTACACATTTGTTCCAGCCAGTACCCAAATAAAAAACAACGCAGTTACCCATTTGGTAACGCTCAAAATAATTACAACGGAAACCCAACGAAAAAGGCTGTCCTTCAGGACAGCCTTTAATTTTTTTATCTTTTTCCGGATAACCGCAAATACAACTCCACTGTTTTTTTTATTCCGTAACCTCGCTTAATCGCACTCCAGCTTCATCCACTACCAATCTATGCGGCAACCCATGTTTTATTGCATAGTTCTCCCGGCTGTGGCTCACGGGAAAATTAAAGCACACCGGGAAGTCGTATTCCGCCACCGCATTCCGGATAATCTCAATAGCGGTGGCACCAAAAGGACGTTCGGTGTCTTTTACATCCGTAAATCCGCCTACCACCAGGCCTGCTATCTTTTTCAGCTTGCCACTGCGTTTTAGTTGCAGCAGCATCCGGTCTATGTTGTATAGGTATTCGCCTACATCTTCAATAAACAAAATCTTGTTTTTGGTAGAAAGGTCGGACGGTGTGCCCACCAGGTGCGCCAGCAGGGTAAGGTTGCCGCCCACCAGATTGCCTTCCGCTTCACCGGTTCGGTTAAATTCGTGGGGCTCGCAACGATAACTTGCAGGCTCCCCGGCCAGTGCAGCCCGCAGCGATGCCACGTAGGGCGTTAGATGCCCTTCATCGTTAAACGCCGCTGCCATGGGAGCGTGCAGCGAAGCAATCTTGTGCCTGCAATACAGGTGTGCATGCAGCACGGTAATATCGCTATACCCAATGATCCACTTGGGTGCCTTTTTAAATTTTTTAAACGAGAGGTCGTCGATGATGCGGCTAACACCGTAACCGCCCCGCACACAAAGGATGGCTTTGATTGCTGTATCGTCCAGCATCCGCTGCAGGTCGGCAAGGCGTTCCCCGTCGGTGCTGGAAAAATAATTGTCGGAATGACTATGGACGGTTTCGCCGAGCACCACCGAGTAGCCCCAGTCGCCCAATACATCCATACAGGTGTGAACTTTTTCAAAGGGCATAAAACCTGCCGGCGCCAGCAAACCGATGGTATCGCCTTTTTGCAAATAGGGTGGAATCGTGATCATAATATTTCGGTAAGTGAAACTACATCATTATGCACTACCAGTTGGTGCCGCACACCACATTTCAGGGCAAAATTGGCCCGCTGGTGGCCCACCGGAAAATCAAAACAAACAGGATAATGGTAGCCCCTGGTTTTTTCCAGTACAATTTCCTCCAGCGTTTTTCCAAACTCCGTTCCTTCCTCATCGGGTTTTATATTAAAACCCCCAATGATCAGTGCTTTAAGGTGTGTTAATTTACCCGACCGCTTCAGGTTCCAGAACATGCGGTCAAGGCTGTACAGGTATTCGGCGGTATCTTCTACAAACAGGATCTTGTCTTTGGTATCAATATCAGATGCGCTGCCGCAAAGCGATTCCATTGTTTTCAGGTTGCCCCCAATAAGCACTCCGGTTGCCATGCCTGCCCTGTTGTGCATATTAACCGGCGCTCCGTATTTCATGGGTGCCCGTCCCAGCAAGGCATCCCTTATAGATTGGATGGTAGCCACCTGGATGGGCTCTGCCTCGCTCCATACATCCGGAAAGCTGTTGGTCATTTTTGAATGCAGCGTTGCTACACCGCACTGGCTGTGAATATGCTGGTGGAGCACGGTTATATCGCTGAACCCGATAACCCATTTTGGATGCTTTTTAAAATAGGCCCAGTTGAGTGCATCTACAATGCGAACCGCACCATAGCCGCCCCGGGCACACAAAATGGCATCGATTCCAGTATCGTCCAGCATGTCCTGCAGGTCGGCACGACGCTCATCATCGGTGCCGCCAAAAGTAAAATGCTGCTTGCCGATGGTGTTGCCCAGCCGCACTTTAAACCCCCAGGATTGTATCACCTCGATGGCGGGCTGCATTTCGGTTGCCGTTATGAACCCCGCCGGTGCAGAAATGCCAATCGTACTGCCCGGTTTTAAATAAGGCGGTATGCGTATGGTTTTACCTGCACCCGGTGCAGCAGCCATTTCGGGCATTGGAACCAAAGCAGCCAAGCCTCCGGTTGCTGCCGCCTGCAAAAATCGCTTTCGATCCATCCCTCCAATTTACAACACGGAATACAACCAAATTTAAGTGCATAACAGCTGGCCACTATCTCCTGCAGCGGAAGGCATGTGTTGCATGTAAGTGCTAAGTGTATTATAGGAGACTATTTTTTGCCTTGGGCAGTATCCGGTATTTTTGCCGCCAAAGCGGGTGGTGAGGTGCCGTTTAAAGTTTGCAGCCTAAAGTTTAAGGTTAGCAGGTTTGCTTTATTTAACCTTAAAATTTAAACAATAAACTACAAACCCTGAACGTGCAACCACGAACCCAACAACCCTCCAAAGCATGAACCAACCCAAACGATATTTGGTTACTTCGGCGCTGCCTTATGCCAATGGGCAAAAGCATATTGGCCACTTGGCTGGCGCTTATATTCCGGCTGACATTTATGTGCGCTACCTGCGGGCACAGGGCCGCGATGTGGTATTTGTTTGCGGCTCCGACGAACATGGCACCGCCATCCCTATCCAAGCCATGAAAGAAGGCACCACGCCGCAGGCCATCATCGACAAGTATCACGTGATCATGAAAGAGAACTTTGAGGACCTTTCCATCTCTTTCGATATTTACGACCGCACTTCCAGTAAAATTCACCACGAAACAACACAGGAGTTTTTTACTTACCTCAATGACCGCGGAGAACTGGAAACCGCGGAAACCGAGCAATATTTTGACGAACAGGCACAAACCTTTTTGGCCGACCGCTATATAAAAGGCACCTGCCCCAACTGTGGTTTTCCAGGCGCCTTTGGCGACCAGTGCGAAAAATGCGGCACGGCCCTCAGCCCCGATGAACTCATAAACCCGGTGAGTACCCTGAGCGGGCAGCCACCGGTAAAAAAGCCAACAAAGCACTGGTACCTGCCCCTCAACCGCCACGAGGACTGGTTGCGCCAATGGATCACGGTGGACCATAAAGATGACTGGAAAGCAAATGTGCTGGGGCAGTGCAAAAGCTGGATCGACAACGGGCTGCAGCCCCGCGCTGTTACCCGCGACCTGGACTGGGGCGTAAAAGTGCCCCTGGCTGGTGCCGAAGGAAAAGTATTGTATGTGTGGTTCGATGCACCCATCGGGTATATTTCGGCTACCAAGCAATGGGCCCTCAACAATGGCAAAGACTGGGAGCCTTACTGGAAAGACCACGACACTAAGCTGGTGCACTTTATTGGTAAGGACAACATTGTGTTCCATTGCATTATTTTCCCTACCATGCTCAAGCTGCACGATTATATCGTGCCCGAAAATGTACCGGCCAACGAGTTCATGAACCTGGAAGGCGACAAAATGAGCACCAGCAGGGGATGGAAACTGGACATGCAGGATTACATAGACGACTTTATTAAAAAGGAAGGCGGCGGGCCGCAAATGGCCGATGCCCTGCGCTATTATTTAACCGCAATTTTGCCCGAAACAAAAGACAGCGAGTTTACCTGGAAAGGTTTTCAGGATGCGGTGAACAGCGAGCTGGTGGCCATTTTCGGCAACTTTATCAACCGCACTTTTGTGCTGATGCACAAATTGTGCAACGGCAAGGTGCCGCCCTTTCACAATGACCTTATTTCGGAGGCCGACAAAGGCCTGATGTCGGAAATTGGCATTACCGCGGCAAAAGTTGAAGACGGTATTGAAGTTTATAAGTTCCGCGATGCTCTTTTTGAAGTAATTGACCTGGCCCGCAAAGGCAATCGCTACATGCAGGAGCAGGAACCCTGGATAAAAGCCAAACAGGTAGGCGAAGACGGCAAACCTACCGCCGAGGCACAAGCGCAAATCGATAATTGCCTGCACCTTTGCCTGCAGTTATGCGCCAACCTGGCCGTGCTCATCAACCCGTTCCTGCCCAATACGGCCCGTAAAATGTGCCACATGATGAAGGTGGTAGACCGCATGCTGGAATGGAAAAATGCCGGCTCCATGAAGTTGCTGAGCGTTGGCTATTCGTTGCGGGCACCCGAGTTATTATTCCGAAAGATCGAAGACGGCGAAGTAGCCTTTCAAATAGAAAAACTTACAAAAGCATTGGAAGCATCAAAAGCAGCACAGGAACAGGCACAGCCAACAGACGGCGGACAACAGACAGCGGAAACTTCGGCACCAAAATCCGAAATCCAAAATCCGAAACCCGAAATCCCCGAAATTCAATACGATGATTTCGCCAAGCTCGACCTGCGCATCGGTACCATTACCGAAGCAGTAAAAGTGCCTAAAGCCGACAAATTGTTGCAATTGCAGGTTGACCTGGGAACCGAAACCCGCACCATTGTTTCGGGCATAGCGCTGCATTTTGCACCGGAAAGCCTGGTGGGCAAACAGGTAATTGTAGTGGCCAACCTGGCGCCCCGCAAAATGCGCGGCATCGAAAGCCAGGGCATGATCCTTTCTGCCGAACAGCCGGATGGCTCCTTGATCCTTGTTGGCCCGCACAACTTAACACAACCGGGTTCAGGCGTAAAATAAGTATTCGCTTAGGCCGCAATGAATAGGCAAAGCTTCCATCTTTTTATAAGGTGGAAGCTTTTTTTGTAGCCGGCTTTTGTACATCTATTGGGCTGCTGTTGCGTCGCACACTTGTACGGTTGGCATCTTTATTCAACATACAATACAACCAACAACTATTCCGCACTATCAAATTTTGTTGGCCCCTAGCCTTTGTCATCCCGACGCAAGAGGGATCAGAACTTTGCACAGGCAGTTGCTTTACCCAACTCAGGTGCTTCGCTGCGCTCAGCATGACAAAAGGCAAAACACCGCAATGGCAGAAAAACCAAAAAAGTGGAATAAGTAAAACAGCAACAGCCAACCAAAAAGCCGTAACAACCCCCGACCTTGCACTCTCCTCCCCTTTGCATAAATAAACCAACAATAACCGTATTTCCTCCTACCCACCTCCACCTTCATCCGAACAAAAACTATATGGCACAGTTAATGATGAAAGGTTTATCGGCTCCGGGCATCCTTTCGTAAATTGTACCACGAACAAGACCTCCAGCCCGGAAGAAACTAAATGGCAAGCACCGTCCGCAAAAAATGGCTCCGCATTATAGGCATCACGGGCATCTGCCTGCTGCTGTTGCTGGGCGGCCTGCACTTTTGGTTCAGCCGCAATGCAGCCCGCTACCTCGAAGGCATAGTATCCACCCAATCGAAAGGCGCCCTGCAGCTCAAGGTTAAAGGGTTTTCCTTTAATTACCTCACGGGGTTTGTGGAAGTGCGCAAAGGCAACCTCATTTCGCTGGACAGCACCGCCAATGCAGCCACCTACAACATCCGGCTCGACAAACTTACCCTGCATATTCAATCGTTCTGGCCGCTGCTGTTTCAGCGCCGCCTGCTCCTCGATTCCATGTTTGTGCACAACCCTAAAGTAGAAATTTACCGCTGGCGAAAAGACTCCACCACGCAACGCGACCTGGTATCTCTGCCCTCCGAATTGGGCCGGCTGTACCAATCCTTGCTCGATGGCCTGGACGCCATGGAGCTAAAACACATTTCCATCCGCAATGCCGGTTTTATTTTTTACAACAAAATACGCCCCGAGCGGCCGCCGGTAAGCCTTTCCGGCGTCGACTTTTCGCTTAATTACCGCGGCAGGCAGTACGATACCGCCGGACGCGATACCTATGTTCCGGGTGTGCAAAACGTATCCCTGCTGATTCCGGCACAGGGCCTGGTGCTGCCCGACGGACGGCACAAACTTGCTTTTAAAAAAATAGAACTCGAACTATTCCGGCAGCGGCTGCAACTCGATAGCTGCACCATCAGCACCATTGAGGGGCAAAGTAGAAAAGCAGACTTCAATCTTTATTTTAAACAACTGCTGCTCACAGGCGTTGACTTCGATGCACTATACCGGCAAAACCTGGTACGTGCCGATTCGGTTTTTTGCCTGGCGCCCATGTTCCGCATCGCCATCAACAACAAAACAAAAAAGGATACGGCTACATCCGTGAAAACCCCCGACCTGCAGGAAGTGCTCAACGACCTGGCGGGCAACTTCGACCTGAAATTTGTGGGGGTAAAAGAAGCCGGGTTCAACATTGTGCTGAACGGGGCAAAAAAACGAACCATTTCCAACGACCGGCGCGACGATTTTTCAATGCGCGGCCTGCGGGTAAACCCCGACTCCACCGAACCACTGACGGTGCAGGAGTTTGACATGAATGTGCGGGGCTATAGCCTGTTCAACGAAGACAGTTCTACGGTGTACCATTTCGATAGCATACAACTGCGCAACAGCCGGCTGGTGCTGCGCCAGTTTACAGCCACCACCACGGCCCGCAGCAACCCGTTGCGCAGCATCCGGCGGTACCGCATTCCTTATTTTGAGCTGCAGGGCATCGACTGGGGCGCACTACTTTTTGATGAACGGCTGGAGGCACAACAGGCCACTTTGGGCGATCCGGATATTTATTTTAAAGCAGGGAAACGGACGGCACGGCGGAAAAAGGTTTCCCTGTTCGAAGCACTCCAATCGGCCGAAGACCAGATCAGCCTGCAACGTGTAACAGTACGCAACGGCCGGATGCACCTGCTGCCCGGAAACGGCACCGAAATAAAACTATCCAACGCCGACATGGTGCTGCAAACAGCCTCGCTGTTGCAGGCCCGGTCCGAAGCCGGCATCAAGCAAAGCGTGGAGCAATTACACTTTGACCAGGGCACCGTACAAATTGGGCCTACAACCATTCAATTAAAAGGACTTGATTTTACCGAAGGCAAAGGTTTATTGGCCCAGAGCCTTTCGCTGAATAGCAAAGAGGCCCAGGCGCAGCTGCAGGGCGTTTCGCTGCGCGACCTTACCTACGACAAAGAAACCAACCATATAGAAGCCGAGCACCTGCAATGGCAGTCGGGTACGGTGCAGATAACCGGGGCTATGGGCGGTGGACAAAAAAAGGGGGGCGGTGGCTCCAGCTTTTTGCTCCGCAACATTTCGGGCAACAATACGAGGATTTCCTTTCTGGATAAGAATACCCGCTTCAATACGGTGTTGAAAAGCATCGGTGCCGGCACCATACAAAAACCAGGCAACGGAAAATTTAGTGTTACCGGCCTGGCTTTTTTAGCAGCGCCCCTTTCTTATCAGGGAGCCGGTATGGATGCCAGTGCCCAATCGGTGCGGCTGCAAGAGCAAGGCAGGCTGGAGGTGCAGCAACTCTATTTAGAACAGGCAAAAAACAAGGATAGCCTGACCCTGCAGGTACCCCGCACTACCGCTATAATTGATGTGGCAGGTCTTTTTGCCGGCAACCTGCAACTGGATCAACTTACCCTGCACCAGCCCAATCTGAAAGTGGAGCAATACCTGCCCCGGCCTTCGGCAAATACATCTTCGCCCCTTTCGCTTCAGTTGGCTTCGGTGCGGCTGGAAGAACCACAGGTAACCGTGGCCATTCACAAAGGCGATTCGGTAGCCCGCTTTGAACTGCCCCGCAGCACCGATGGCTTGTTGCAGGTGGCTGGTGTTTCCCTTTCGCCTGCCGGCATTTCAATCGATAAAATTGCCTTGCGCTCCGGGCCTGCCTGGTTTACGCCGCCCAACGGGGTACGCATGGGCACCGAAAAGGGCAGCGCAAGCCTTGTGCTGTCGCAACTGCGGCGCACCATGCAGGGGGGCAAATTTTCCTGGAGCGGCGTATTGGATTCCATCAGCCTTTTGTCGCCCAACGCTTTTTCCCTGGGCAAGGGCAGCAGGCTGCTGGTTTCCGAAGCTTCGGGGGGCAACCTGGTGTTGCAAACCGGCGGGTTAGGGTCGCTGCTGCGCAACCCCTCGGCCTGGCTGCGCACCGGCACGGCCACCTACCGCGACAGCAACTCGGTGCTGTATTGGGAAGGTGCCCGCTACGATGCCGGTGCCAAAACACTTTCACTGGATTCTTTTTCGGCAAGGCCGGCCCGTTCGCGGGAAGTGGCCATTGCGTCTACTCCCTACCAGATTGACTATGTTACTTTTTCATCAGGCCCGGTGCGGCTAACCGGGTTTGACCGCGACAAGCTGGAAAAAGACAGTGCCTTTGCAGCCACCACCATCCGCATGCAGCGGCCTGTTATTACCGTGTACCGCGATAAGCGGCCGCCTTTTCGTACAGGCATCATCAAACCACTTCCGGTAAATGCCATCAAAGCTATTCGCATGCCGGTAGATGTGGGCCAGGTGGTTTTGGAAAATGGGTTGCTGGTATATACGGAACTGGCGGAAAAAAGCAATGAAGAAGGCATTATTTCGCTGACGAATTTGAATGCGGTGGTGGGCAACATCCGCAACCGCAACCTGACCCCTTCCGACTCTCTCCTGTTGCGCATAGATGCGTTGTTGCTCGATTCGGCACAACTAAGTTTGAACTTAAAGGAAAGCTATACCGATTCGTTGGCCGGTTTTCTGATGCGCCTGCGGATGAAGCCTACCTCCCTGACTTTTTTAAACCCTGTGGTTGCCCCCCTGGCATCGGTGCAGATACAAAGCGGCACGGTCGATTCGCTGTACCTCAATGCTATTGGCCGTGAGGATGTTGCCTTTGGCGAAATGCACCTATTTTACCGAAACCTCCGCATCAAGTTTGTGCAGGTAGGCGAAAACAACCGCTCCAAAGTATTGCTCCGGTTCATGACGGCTGTTGCCAATACTTTCTTTATCCGCAAGAACAATAACGGGCGGGAATCGCTGATGTATTTTGAGCGGCTGCGCGACCGGTCGTTTTTTAATTACCTCATTAAAATGACCATGAGCGGGCTGGCATCGGGTGTGGGTGTCAAGAAAAATAAAAAGGCGCTGCGGCAATACCGTAAGGAACTGGAACTGCTGCGCGGACACCCGTTTGAAGACTAGGGAATGTGGAACAGAAAAACAAAGAACAGACGAACAGAAAAAGTTGGGCGAGGATATCGAACAAGGAACAAAGAATAATGATGTGAGGAGTAAGGAACGGATTGCTCCATTTTTATTTATTGGCTACCCGATCGGTTTTGCAATGCCATATATAACTATTTGGGCGTAGCCCAAAACCGTTTGTAGCAATCCAATTACCATGAACTGAAATCATTTCCGTTGATCGGAGAGCAACCCTGCAAAGCACCAGGGTATTACATCGACGCACCCCATGCACCGGTTTGGGCTACGCCAAAAAAGACTTCCGCTTAAACATTTTGCTACCAACAGGAGTGGGCGACACCCGCATTATTCTTGAAGATCATTATACGATTTATAGCAGCAATGATTCTTTAATGCCACCGCGTTGTTATTGCTCAATCATCAATAATTCCTCCCTCTTTCTCTACTTCTGCGGATCAATATTCCTTGTTCCTTGTTCGATATTCGTTCCCCACTTCATCTGTTCCTTGTTCCTCTGTTCGATAGGCGCTCACAACGTTGCTACCTGTGCCGCCCGCCCTTCCCGGGGCTTTTGCACCAGGTAATACCAAGCGAGCACCAGTGCACCGCAAATAAACGGAATCAGGGCCAGGTGCTTGCCGGTAATACCCAACAGTACGGGCACCGAATCAAACTCCATAAATTCAGAGATCATCCAAAACGAGTTGGCCGAGATCCAGAATAAAATGGCCAGGTTGTGTGCCAACTCCGATTTTATCTGGCGGGTTCGCCAGGCAATGATCACGGCAATGGCCAGCGTAGGAAAAATCATAGCTATACCCAGCACCTTCCAAATAAGGCACCAGCTAATGTCTTTTAGCAGCCAGAAAACAATATGCATGTTTTCCATTTGGCGGTATTTGGCAGGTATCACGTAAACGGGATCGGTGGCTCCTTCCATATGCAGTAGTAATGGCGCAAAATTAGCACTTCAGCACATTCCAGATTGTACGATTTCTGAATACGGATGGTGCGGTTCATGCTACCGCACTTTGTGTGTAAACAAATCCGAAATCATCATTCCGAAATCCGAAATCATATCTATCTTCATGAGAATAGTTGCATAACTAACTAATTTTTTATGAGCACTCGAACCATCCGTAAAGTAGCTGTCCTGGGCAGCGGTGTTATGGGCTCCCGCATTGCCTGCCATTTTGCCGGGGTGGGCATTCCCGTACTCCTGCTCGATATTGTTCCCGCCGATGCACAGGCATCTGACAATAAAGCGGCCCGCAACAAGCTAGTAAACGACGCGCTGCAGGCGGCAATTAAAAGCAACCCTTCACCGGTGTACCACAAGGACGTGGCAAAGCTCATTGCCACCGGCAATTTTGACGACAACCTGAAAGACATTGCCACCTGCGACTGGGTGATTGAAGTAGTGGTTGAACGCCTCGACATTAAAAAAGCTTTGTACGAAAAAGTAGACGCGGTACGTAAACCGGGCTCGCTGATTACTTCCAATACTTCCGGCATTCCTATTCACTTGCTCAACGAAGGCCGCAGCGACGATTTTAAAAAACATTTTTGCGGCACCCACTTTTTCAACCCGCCACGATACCTGCGCCTGCTGGAGATCATCCCCACACCGGAAACCGATCCTTCCATCATCGAATTTTTGCTCGATTACGGCGACCGGTTTCTGGGTAAAACCACCGTTCTGGCTAAAGACACGCCGGCATTCATTGCCAACCGTATTGGCGTGTACGGCATCATGGCCATCTTTGGCCTTATTGATAAACTGGGCCTCACCATTGATGAAGTGGATGCGCTAACCGGCCCCATCATTGGCCGGCCAAAGTCGGCTACCTTTCGCACCGCCGATGTAGTGGGAATAGATACCCTGGTAAAGGTGGCCAAAGGCGTTTATGAAAGTTGCCCGGACGATGAAGCCCGCGACAGCTTCCGCATTCCGGAATGGCTGGAAAGGCTGGTGGCCAACAAGTGGCTGGGCGATAAAACCGGCCAAGGCTTTTTCAAAAAAACAAAGGGCAGCGGTGGCGAAAAAGAAATCCTTACGCTGGACCTCAAGACCATGGAATACGGCCCGCGGCAAAAACCAAAATTTGCTTCGGTGGATGCTGCCAAACCTATGGACGACCTGAAACAACGACTGAAAATGCTGGTAGCCGCCCAGGATAAGGCAGGCGAGTTTTACCGCCATTTTCACTACGGGTTGTTTTCCTACATTTCGCACCGCATTCCCGAAATTTCCGACGAACTGTACCGCATTGATGACGCCATGATGGCCGGCTTTGGCTGGGAAATCGGTGCTTTTGAAAGTTGGGATGCGCTGGGCGTAAAAAACATGACGCTGGCCGCCGAAGGAGCGGGTTATCCAATTGCGCCCTGGGTGCACGATATGCTGACATCGGGCCACAAAACCTTTTATAAAATGCAGGGCGGCCGCAGGCTGTCGTACGACCCTGCAAGTAAAACCTACAATGAAATTCCTGGTGGTGCCGACTATATTTCGGTGGCGCATTTTGCCCAATCGCCGGTGTGGCAAAACGGAAGCTGCACCGTGGTAGACCTGGGCGACGATGTACTGGGGCTGCAATGGAGCACTAAAATGAATTCCATTGGTGGCGATGTGCTCAGCGGCATCAGCAAAGCCATTGAGCTGGCGGAGAAAAATTATAAGGGCCTGGTGATTGCCAACGAAGGCGCCAACTTTAGTGCCGGCGCCAATGTAGGGATGATCTTTATGCTGGCCATCGAGCAGGAATACGACGAACTGGATATGGCCATCCGGATGTTTCAAAACACCATGATGCGGGTACGCTATTCCTCGGTGCCGGTGGTGGTGGCGCCGCATGGATTATCGCTGGGCGGTGCCTGCGAAATGAGTCTCCACTCAGATAAAGTTTGTGCTGCAGCGGAAACATACACTGGCCTTGTTGAACTGGGTGTGGGCCTCATTCCGGGCGGTGGCGGTACCAAGGAGTTTGTGCTGCGTGCCTCCGACGAAATGCATGAGGACGAGCCGGAAACCATTACCTTAAAAAACAGGTTTTTAACCATTGCTACCGCAAAAGTGGCCACCTCGGCACACGAAGCATTTGGGCTGGGTATCTACCGGAAAGGGTTAGACGAAATTGTGATGAACCAAAGCCGCCGCGTAGCGGAGGCCAAGCGTTCGGTAATAGAAATGCACCAAAGCGGTTATGTAACTCCGGTACAACGCAAAGACATCAAGGTGCTGGGCCGCACTGCACTGGGCGCCTTGTATTCGGGCATTCACGGCATGACACAGGCAGGATATGCCACCGAGCACGATGCCCTGGTAGCCCGCAAGCTGGCTTATGTAATGTGCGGCGGCGACCTGAGCGAACCTACCCTGGTGCCGGAGCAGTACCTGCTGGACCTGGAGCGGGAAGCGTTTCTTTCCCTCTGCGGCGAACGTAAAAGCCTGGAGCGCATTCAAAGCGTGCTGAAAGGCGGTAAGCCGGTGCGGAATTAAATGCGCTTTTTTATAATAAACAGCGCTTTTTTTATTACAAAATCAGGCGCTAAAACAAAGGCTGCATTTTGGTGCAGCCTTTGTCTTTTTTTTACAGGCTAATGCGCTCCTGCAACAAGCGTGTGCCTTTTGCCACAGGCTTAAAACTGGACACCTGTTCCATGTGTCCATTATTGTCGTAGCGGATATAGTAGGACACCTGCAATTGTTCGGCGGTTTCCAAAATCCGAAACGTTTTTTCAATGTGCATTTGTGCTTCCCTGCGCGGAAAGCTGCGCATGTGACCGGCAATGGTCGTATCCCACAACTTAGTGTAGTCGCCGGTTTTGGTGCTGGCCACGCCAACAGTAAGCTTGATTTCCGTTTGCATGTTGTCGTAGATTGCCGGTGTGTAGTCCTTTGCAGCAGCGATGTTGTACACCACCTTTTTTTCAACCGGTTCATCTGTGAGGGCATCGGTGGTCGGGTTTTTGGTACAGGATGCCAATACCAAAGTAGCCAGGATCATGGCCAGGGAAAATTTAATCATAAACAGTTGTTTGCTGCAAATAAAGCAGTACACCTTGTAGCAAACACGCGAAATATTATCTGCGGAAACAAATCTTTATGGGTGCAGCGGAATTACAACCGGAAAAGGGACAATTGATCATCCATTCGCATTTTAATTTTTATGGCAGTGCTGCCACATCAGGCCTTGCAGCGCAGCTACGGGAAGAAACAGAAACCTTATGGAATGAACCCCGGGCACAGGTGCATTGGAAGGATCACCTGTTTACCGTAAACTTTCGCATTACGGCATCTGTTCACCAAAACATCAGTGACCTGGAAGTGTACCAAAACGTAGACCCGCGCAACAACTATTTCCGCATTGAACCATTCATACGCGGCAACATTTCTTTTGTGGATGGCGTGGGCTGCAACAGCGGGTATTTTTTACTGGAAAACCTATATGCCGGTTCTACCACGGCTGCGCATGAATATGGCCACACGCTGGGCCTCGACCATCCCCGCAACCTCGACCTGCGGGGCCGCGGCCGCCCCGGCATTATGTACCCCCGTGGCACCCTTGTCGATCCACAATTTCAGTACGACCCAGCGGTGCCTGCAGGGCAAAAAGGGGGCACCATGCACCCGGTGCACCGGCGGGTGTTGGCCGGCGATATTGCCCAATTAAAACTGCACCGGCTGCGGTGGCAACATCACCGGGCAATAGTAGGTGCGTTTACCAATGTTTTTCATGATGATCATGCAACAGCAGGCAGCAGCCAGCAGCCTCCTATGGCCTGATGTTATAACGTACCAAAGTAATTGCCTACCAGGTAAGGTCTTCCTCCGGTCCAGGGAGCTGAATATCATCACCCATGGGCACTATATCGGCTACGCCATTTACCTTAAACTCCTCCTTTGCAACTTCGCTACTGCTTTCACCTGTGATCTGGCCGATGGCTTCCAGCACTTGGCCTACCTTAAATCCCTTTCCGCTCAACTCTTCAGAAATCTCGGTTAATGATCGGTCGCCAGAGGCAATCACGATCCAGTTTTTTTTACCGCCATCCATACCCATATTTTTTTTAGGAAAAGAAAAATCCCGCTGCGTTTAGCGGGATTGAAGTTATTTAATTTATACCTGCGGTGCCTGCACCAACCCCGCCCCTACCAGTGATGCGGGATAGGGAAGCCTGCGGGCGGTGGCTTGTAACCTGCGCCACAATAGGGCCCCGCGGAGGTTGGGTGATGTTTCGGCCCAAAGAGCGGCGCAGCCTGCCACATGTGGTGTGGCCATGCTGGTACCCGAAATAGTATGGTACCTCCTTGGCCGGAACCAGGAGGAAAAAACATCGCGGCCCGGACCGGCAATTTCTATTTTCCCGGCATTGGAAAAATCAGATGGCGACAGGTTGGGGTTAAGTGCAGCCACCGACATTATGGTGGGCGAATTGGCAGGTGCCCCGGTTGGCTGCCGGTAAGCATTTCCGGCAGCGGCTATAATAAGACATCCATTATTGAGCGCAGCCTGTCCTGCAGCCGTATAAGCAGGATGCACCGGCGATTGCGAACCCAGCGACATGGAAATTACAGGGCACCGGTTGGCAATAGCCCAGTTCATTCCGGCCAGTACGCCAGCCTGCGTACCCGACCCGGAATTGGACAGCACTTTGCCCACCCGGATCAAACTGCGGTACCCAATGCCATAGCGTGGTGTGGTGCCTGCAGGCGCTTTAGGTCCCGTGGCGGTGCCAATACAATGAGTGCCATGACCATTTAAATCCTGAACGGGCTGTCCACCCACAAACGAAACACCCGCAATGTTGCGGCCTGCAAAATCGGGGTGGCCAATGTCCATGCCGGTGTCCAAAACGGCCACTTTAATACCAAGTCCGCTTCGGGGGCTGGTAAGCACCCTGCAAGCCCTTAGGCCCCAGGTAGCGCCCAGTACCTGTGTATCGGGTTCCTGGTCTTCGATGTTTTTATCCAGGCTTGCATTTGCCAGGTCTTTGGCTATCACTTCGGCCGCTGCCAAAAAGCCCCGCAAGTAATCCCCTGCATTTTTTTCGGTAGTGGTGGTGCCCAGGTTACGCAGCACTTCGTTATACACTTCTTCGGCAAAAACAAAGTATTCGGGATCAACCGATTGGTAGGCACTGTCGGTTTCCAGCTCCATTGCGGCCGACATCCGGCGTTCCTGTGCGGCCGAGCCGCTGATGAGTGCCACCCCAATTTCCGGAAAAACTACGGCATCAGCATCACCCACCGATTCAAGCAAGGCAGCCGAATCGTTGAAATCACGGGCATCCGCCACCCGCATGCCGGCATTGTTTAGCATATCGATGCCAGCATTTTCAACGCCTTCCTTAAATGTAATAATATACCGGCCTGTTTCCAGCGTATCACCACCCCGCTCCATGGCGGCAAGTAATAGGTCTTCGACAGAAGCGGCTGCTGCTGTGGCGCTGAGTGCAGCTGCAGCGTTGTCCATTTTGCCAGGCTTGGAAGCAGGGGTCGGTTTGCTGTTGCGTTTGGGTTTGTTGGTGGGCATAACAAAGGTTTTAATTGGTAAAATTTTGCCGCAAGGAAAAACGACAAAAACATATATACCAAAGTATATATGTTTTTGTCCAGATGCAATAGCCTCGCTTGTTGTTTGGGTTGTATGCGGTACCCATAAAGACCGTAGTCCCATGGTGCATTAAACCTGGGGGTACTCCAGCCTATTTATTTGCTGGCACATTGTTTGGCTTTTTACCCTTATTGCAGGAAAAATAAAAAGTGTGACATGGAAAAAGCAGATGAACTATTGAAAATCGGTATGATGGCAGCCCTTTCCGCTGTAAAACAGACCCTTAATCTATACCCCGAAGGAATGAGTGCAGATGATGTACATGATATGATTTCGGAAATAGACATGCAACTGGGCCTTAAAGAAGCAGAGTTGCAGCTACTAAAAAGAGCTTAAAATAGCACACCCGGCCGGGCTTCAGCCGGGTGTGCTATTATCCTGGTAATTCTTATTTTGTTTCAAGGTTTAAAGCAGCGGATTTAATATCCGGAAATAAAAACTGGTAACCGGCCCGTTCGGCCCTGGCGCTGCTTACAGTAGCGCTTTTGAGCACTTCAATACTCATTTCTCCCAGTGCTATTTTTAAGGCAAAAGCAGGCACCGGTGCTGGAATGGCCAATCCGCCTTTGGCGGCAGCCATGGCCATAATCAGGGCTTTATTATTTACCGGATTTGGTGCTACAGCATTATACACACCCTCCCACGAGTTTTGCCCTATTGCCCTGAGGTACAGGGCCACCAGGTCATCTATATGTATCCAACTCACAACTTGTTTTCCATTGCCCAGTATGCTGGCAATGCCAAACTGCAGCGGTTTTTTAAATTCCTTGTAGGCGCCGCCTTCCCTGCTTAAAACAATACCGGTGCGGAATATTACCAGGCGCTTGCCCAAACCGGCAACCGGTGCCATGCTTTCCTCCCATTGTTGGCAGGTTTGGCCCAGAAAGGCGCCATCCGCGCTATCTGTTTCTACAAAAGGCCTGGGGTTGGGCACTTGCGGATCGGGACCGTACCAGCCAATGGCGGAAGCAGCAATCACCGCCTGCACTTTATTGGGCATTTCGCTGAGGGCCTTAACCAGCAGCCTGCCCGACTGAACCCGGCTGGCAACAATTTCTTTTTTTCGTTGTTCGGTCCACCGGCCATCGGCAACATTGGCACCAGCCAGGTGAACAATGTAGTCTGCTGCCTGTACTGCGCTGGCATCAATAGTTTGCGCCTTTATATCCCACTGGGCATAGGTAATTTTTGGGTTGGAAGCATCGCCGGGTGCCGGCAAGGTGCGGGTAAGCACAATTACATCATAACCCTGCTGCACCAGCAACCGGGTCAATGCCATTCCAATAAGACCGGTACCGCCGGTAATGAGCACTGTAGCCATAATAAAGTATCAACAAACAAAGATGCTGAAAAGTCGAGAGTCGGAAGACGGAAGTCTGGAGATGAAAAAGATGGAAACCGGAAGTGGGTTTAGGCGCCCATACCTGGGTGTGGGGGTAATCATTTTTTCATCCTTTACCCCAAGGGATGTTGTTCCCGCCACCTTATTTATCAAATTCTTGGTGCCTTGTCATCGGCCTTCGGTCTTCCATCTGCGGACTTTACCAACTTTGGCACCGAATTTTTATAATAAGCCAAAACTGATCGTACATGAAACCAACTATAGCACTTGGAGGCGGGCTGCTGGGCGCCTGTGCCATCACCCTCATTCACGAATCTGTGAAAAAGATCGTTCCGCAGGCACCCCGTATGGACCTTTTAGGCATGGAAGCCATTGCCCGGGCATTTACCGACAGCGGCAAGGTGCCGCCGGCACCCAAAAAACTGTACCGCATGGCGCTGGCCGGCGACCTGATGAGCAACGCACTTTATTATAGCATTGCAGGCATTGGCACCTCCCAATATGTTTGGGCACGGGGTGCAGCCTTAGGCATTGCTGCCGGTTTGGGCGCACTGCTGGTGCCCCAGCGCATGGGCCTTTTGGCTACGCCATCACATCGCTCCAAAGCATCGCAAAGTATGACGTTTGGGTTGTACCTGGCCGGGGGGCTTTTGGCTGCTGCTGCCATGCATTGGCTCACCAGGCTTAACCGCGAGGAAAGAACTTATCAAAATCACCCCTACCACGATTCGCTGGGGATGGAAGCTGGTGTAACCTACCCGCAATAAAAGCTACGCAATAGCAGCACGGATAATTTACTTCCAAAAGGTGGCAGCAAATAGATGCCGCCTTTTTTGCATGCCAGTTTTTTGTGGTAAGGTTTTCCACAAAGACGCCACTCGTGTGGCCACAATAAGCTTTTTCATAGGACACTTTTCATTTTCTACCTATAAAACCCTTTTATAAAAAACCCCCACTGAAAACAGCGGGGGAACAACTAAAAACAGAAGCCATTGAGGCTTTTAAGGAACAGAGTTGAGACGATTTCGGAAATCGGATTTCGGATTTCGGATTTCGGAGGGCTTACTATTGAGGAAATCTCCTCATGAGCAAGGGTTCCGAAATCCGAAATCTGACCCCCGGAATCAGTCCGGTTTTTTACCGTCTAAAAATGTATTGATGGTTGAAATCTGGGAGTTGCCCGTGCCATCGGGCTTTACCGAATAATTGGAATAGAAATTTTCCACCGAAGCGGTGTTGGGGGATAATTCCATATTGCGGCGGATGTATGCCGGCACTGTTTCAAACTCGTTATTCGGGTCAGCCGCATTTACATTAAACGACAAGTTGCGCAATTTCTGTAGTCGTTCGGCTGCCCGGCGTTTTTGTTCTTCGGCCACGTCCTGCACTGCAGGGTCCTCGGCCGTAGGTGGTTGTGGTGGTGGAGTCTGGTGGGCTTTCGGCACATCCGCCGCCGGAATGTCATTACGAATCACCAGTTGCATGGGAAAGTTTTCTTCTTCCTCTATTCGTGCAACGGGTTTCGCAACCGGTTCTTCGGCAGGTCGGGAAGTGGAAACCTCCCCTTTTTTGTCTGCGTAAATATTGGATGGTCTGGCCAGATAACCTCCGGACGCTGCAGACGCCGGATTGGCTGGTTGGTTTTGCAGCGGTGTATTAGATTGGGCCACAATAGTACGATGTAATTGCGCAAATTTTTCATCCAGCGCCTTTTTTCTTTGTTCCCACTCCAGTTGCTCGGGGTCGGCCGCAGGTGCCGGCGCCTCTTCTTTAAATTTCAACTGCATATGCACCGGTGGTTCTTCCTGGGCCTTCAGGGGTGCGGCAGGCTGTGCGGGCTGCACGGTGCGTACTGGGGCGGCTTGCTGCACCTGGGGTGCCTGCACCACCACCCGTGGCTGCACGGTAGGTGCCTGCGGCTCGTAATCTTCCACAAGGGTGGGCGCCATCGGGTCCACCGGAAACTCGGCTACCGGCTCGGGCTTTGGTGCCTCGGGCATGCCGGTATCCAGGGTCATTACAATTTTCTCGGGCCGCTGCGGCTGTTCGGGCTGTTGCGCCTGGATGGAAGAGTTCAAGCGGGTAAAAGGATCATGAAACTCGAAGCCGGTGGCAATAAGGGTAATGCTCAATTTGTCGCCCAGCGTGTTGTCGTAGCCCATACCCAGGATCACATCGGAGTTTTCGCCGGCTTGCGTCAGCAAATAGTTCTGAATGATGTCCACTTCATCCATGGTAAACTCGTGTTCGCCTTCGGAAGAGTTGATGTTGATGAGGATCCATTTAGCCCCGCGGATGTCGTTGTCGTTGAGCAGTGGCGAGCTGAGGGCTTCTTCGATGGCCCGCTGAGCCCGGTTGTCGCCGTTGCAGGCAGCGTTGCCCAGAATAGCTACACCACCGTTGCGCATTACCGTGCATACGTCGGCAAAATCGACGTTGATCTGGCCGGTGCTGTTGATTACATCGGTGATACATTTGGCAGCGGTTGCCAGCACGTTATCGGCCTTGGCAAAAGCTTCCCGCATCTTCAGATTGCCAAACTGGTGGCGCAACTTGTCGTTGGAAATCACCAGCAGGGTATCAACATATTGCTTTAATCTTTGGATGCCTTCTTCGGCCTGCAACTGGCGCTTTTTGCCTTCGTAGGCAAAAGGCGTGGTCACAATGCCCACGGTAAGAATGCCGAGGTCGCGGCAAATTTGGGCAATGATGGGTGCGCCACCGGTGCCGGTTCCGCCGCCCATTCCGGCAGTAACGAAGGCCATCTTAGTGTTTACCTCCAGCATGCTGCGGAGTTCTTCCAGGCTTTCTTCTGTTGCCTGGCGGCCAATTTCGGGGTTGGCGCCTGCACCCAGTCCTTGCGTAAGGTGTGGGCCCAGTTGCACTTTATTAGGCACATTGCTCAGGGCAATGGCCTGTGCGTCGGTGTTGGCAATAATAAAATTTACGCCTTCAATGTTCTGGCTGTACATGTGGTTCACGGCGTTGGAACCGCCACCACCAATGCCAATGACTTTAATGATGGATGATTTTTCTTTCGGCAAATCAAAATGGATCATAAAATATCGTTTGTACCGCAATTGCGGATGGTAAAAAATTCAGGTGTTGAAGAATGGGCTTTGCCTTTTGATTTCATAGCGTATCGTTTCGCAGCAGCATTTTCTCAGAACGCCACTCCGGAACTTCAGACCCGAACCGTAAGCTAATGCATTAAAAACTCCGGTCTTCCTCTTCTTTGAAAATGTTGATCAGTCCGTCTTTAAAACGGCTCCAGAACTTCGAGCCTGCTTTGCGGGTGGTAGTTTCCACAGCTTCGTCGCCCATCATCACGGGCTCTTCCACCTCGCTTTGCCGCAATGACCCCGGCACTTCTACCTTCCGGAACTCCTGGGTAAATTGTTTGCGGTTGTGCTCATAATCGTCGTAGCCTTTTAGTATCAGGCCCAGGCAGGTAGCGTAAGTAGGCTTCGCCAGTTCTTCAATGTGGCCGGCAGCCAGGTGCTCGTTGGGCAACCCGATGCGGCAATTAAGGCCGGTTACATACTCGGTAAGCTGCACCAGGTGCTTTAGCTGCGAGCCGCCGCCGGTTAGAATGATGCCGCCATTGAGCATTTTGTTGTCGAGACCCACCTGCTTCAGGTGATAGGTCACAAAATCCAGGATCTCGCTCATGCGTGCCTGGATGATGTTGGCCAGGTTGCGTACACTGATTTCCTTGGCAGGCATGCCGCGCAAGCCAGGAATGGTGATAAATGCGTTGGCCTTTGCCTCGTTGGCCAGCGAAGAACCAAACTGCACTTTCATTTGCTCGGCCTGTGCCTTTAGCACACCCAGTCCTGTTTTGATGTCGTTGGTGATGTTTTCGCCGGCAAACGGAATCACCGCCGTGTGCTTCAGGATGCCTTCATAAAACACGGCCAGGTCGGTAGTGCCGCCGCCAATGTCTACAATGGCTACGCCTGCTTCCAAGTCTTCTTCGGCCATTACGGCTGCTGCCGATGCCAGCGGCTGCAGTACCAGGTCTTTGGTTATGAGTGCTGCCTTTTCCACCGCCCGGTTAATGTTGCGGATGGCGTTTTTGTCGCCGGTAATGATGTGAAAATTGGCGCCCACTTTTACACCGCTGTAACCAATGGGGTCGGCAATGTTCTGGAAATTGTCCACCGTAAATTCCTGCGGGATCACGTCAATGATCTGGTCTCCTGCAGGAATGTAGGTTTTGTACTGATCGGCGATCAGCTGGTCAATTTCCCGCTGCGAAATTTCGTTGTCGGTGTCGTGGCGTACAATGTCGCCGCGGGTTTGCAGGCTTTTAATGTGGTGGCCGGCAATGCCCACATACACCTCATTTACTTCCAGGTTAGGGTTCGATGCATAACAGTTGTCCAAAGCGGTACGAATCGCCTTGATCGTTTCGTCGATGTTTAGCACCTGGCCGTGCTTCACACCGTTCGAAGCTGCCCTGCCAAAGCCCAGGATCTCGAGTTTTCCAAACTCGTTTTTCCGGCCGGCAATCACAGCGATCTTGGTGGTTCCGATGTCGAGGCCAACAATAATCGGTTGCTCGTTGTTCATGTTCCGTGTTTTAGTTGTTTTAGTTGTTTAAGTAAGGGCGGTTTTTACAAGAGCTTGGATTGTTGGGGGCATCCCTGCATCCTTTGGCATGGTACAGTTATGCTCCACCGGGTTGTTCCTTTTTTGTTTCACGTTCATTAGTTCCGTTCTGTTCGCCGGGGCATCACTGCTTTTGGCTGCTGCCCCGGTTTTGTTTTATTGGCTTGTTCCTTTTTACTTACACTGCTTTTTGCGCTTTTAACCTCGCTGCGCACCTGTTGCGTGGCAGCGGGTTTAGGCTTTGGTTTGGGTAGCGCCGCTGTAGCTTCCTCCCTTTTTTCCGGTACCGGCGTTGGTGTTGCCGCTACCGGCTCCGGCTTTGCCGCTTCAGCAGCCTGTGCAGCGGCATGCGCCTTCATCATCTGATCGGATTGCAGCAGGGCCGCAATGTTTTTTTGCAACTGCACCGAATCAATGGCCGCACTGGTGCCGCGCTGCACTGCTACTACCTGGCCTGCGTACTGGACGTCGATTACACTGTATTTATCAAAGCCGGTTTTGCTCAACACTTTTTGATAGAACACGCCCAGGCGGTTCAGTTTGTCTTCCACCTTTTCGGCAGCACCCAGGCGTATGGTATGGTTGCCAACCGTAGGCAGCAACTCCAGGCTCCAGTCGGGCATGATATCGATCTGTGCAATCTGGGCACTCCAAAACGAGTGTCCGCTAATGTATTGCACCATGCGGCGTACATCTTTAATAATGGCGCTGTCCTTTGGACCGGCTGCTTTTTTTGCCGATGGGTAACCGGTTATTACGGGCACCCGTGCACTGATGTGCGACAACAGGGGCAGCCGTGCCCCGGCGCTGTCGATGTAAAACGAAGTGCCGTTGCGGGCAAACACCCGCGCTATGGGCTGCCGCTCCGTCACCAGCACATGCAATTCATCATCGCGGTCGAAGTACAGTTCGGCGTCTTCGATCCAGGCATTTTCTTCGAGCTCCGCTTCCAGTTGCGCCAGGTCGATGGTTTCAATGGGGCGCCCTTTCAGCAGGGACTGCCCGTTTGCGGAAAGTTGCTTTCCAATATCCTCTTTACTGATAAAATAGCGTTCACCCATTCCATTCACGGTAATGTGCACCGCTCCGCAATGGCGCTGCTGCTCCTTGCCATTGGCCGCCACCAGCAGGGTAATTACCCCACCCGTGATGGCAACCCAAAGGGTTGTCAGTACAATGCGTTTTATGGTTTGTTTAGAAGCCATTTTTGTCAGTGGTGAATGGTCAATAGTGAATTGGATGCTCTTGTTCCCATTCACCATTGACCATTCACAAAATATTTTATGCGCTTTCCAGCACTTTTTTAATCGGCGCCACCAGCGTATCAATATCGCCGGCGCCAGCCGTAATGATTACTTCGCCAAATTCCTTGTCAATGCCTGTGGCGTATTGCTCCATCCACTGCACCAGGTTGTCTTTTTGCACCACTGTTTTTTGCTCCCTTGAAATGTAGGGCAGCAGCATTTCGCTGGTTACTCCTTCAATTGGCTGCTCTCTTGCCGGGTAAATGGGCAGGAGCACCACTTCATCGGCAAGGGAAAGGCTTTCGCCAAAACCAGCCGCAAAATCGCGGGTACGGGTAAACAGATGCGGCTGAAAAATCACGGTGATCTTTCTTCCCGGGAAAAGGGCCCGGGCACTTTTTAACAAGGCCTGCAACTCTTCGGGGTGGTGGGCATAATCATCAATAAATACCGGGTACACATAACCACCCTTTTCCTGCTCCTGCGGCGCTAGGATGTATTCGAACCTGCGCTTGACGCCTGCAAACCCTTTTACCGCAGCTATAATCTTTTCTGCATCGATGTTGAGGTAGGCAGCAATGGCAATAGCAGCCACAGCATTTTCTACGTTGTGCATGCCGCCGATATGTAATTCAAAACCATGGATGGTGCCCGAGGGCAATACTACATCGAAGCGGTACCCACCCAGGTGCATTTGAATATTTGCCGCATAGACATTTGAAAAGTCATTGCTGCCGCTGTAACTCCAAACCGTGGCGCCGCTTACTTCGCTCATGCGGCGCAAGCCATGTTTGTGCAACAGCAGGCCGCCGCTTTTTACCTTTTGTGCAAACTGCACAAAAGCATCCTGCAATGCTTCTTCGGTGCCGTATATATCGAGGTGGTCGGCATCCATTGCCGTTACCACAGCCACATCCGGCGACAGCTTCAGAAAGCTGCGGTCGTATTCATCGGCTTCTACCACACAAACATCCTGTTCACTACTCCAAAAATTGGTGTTGTAGTTGGTAGCTATCCCGCCTAAAAAAGCATTACACCCATAACCCGTATGGCGCAGTATATGCGCCACCATGGTGCTGGTGGTGGTTTTGCCATGGGTGCCGCCAACGCAGATATTAAAGGTGCCGGCTGTAATGGCACCCAGCACATCGCTGCGTTTGGCAACGGGGTAATTATTATCCTGAAAAAAAACCAGCTCGCTATGCCCTTTAGGCACCGCAGGTGTATACACTACCAGTGCGGCTTCCTTAGGTGACAGGGCTACATCATCGGTATAGTGTATAGCAATGCCACTCGCTTCCAGTTCGCGGGTAAGGGTGGTGGGCGTTTTATCGTACCCGCTAACCCGGGCACCCTGCGCCAGGAAGTAGCGGGCAAGCGCACTCATGCCAATGCCGCCAATGCCGATGAAGTACGCTTCACCGCCATCTTTTGCTGCTGCCACTGCCCTTTCGATATTTGCCCCGGTTGCTGTCATGCGTTCAGTTGGTTGTTCTTTCTTAAGAACTTCAATTTTGTTTAACCCAAACTACCCTATGATGTTGCAGGTGTTTGGGTTCATTTACATATTTTATGCAGCTATGCCAACTGTTTCCAGTATGGCTGCTGCAATTATTTCATCGGCGTTGCGTACGCCTTCTTTTTTAATGTTCTCCGACAAAGCCTTTTGTTCCGCCACGCTATTTGCCAGTGCTATAATGGCGGGTACAACTTTATCCATCGCTTCGCTATCTTTTACCATCAAGGCTGCAAGATGCTGCACCAGGTACGTTGCATTGGCCGTTTGGTGGTCTTCAGCAGCAAAGGGGTACGGCACAAAAACCGTTGGCTTGCCGAGCAGCGCCAGTTCGGCTATGGCCATAGCGCCTGCACGGGAAATCACCACATCGGCAGCGGCATAAGCCTGCTCCATTTGCGTGATAAAATCGCCCACCCAAACACCACTTTTTCCTTGTGCCCGCTGCAACGCTTTTTCGGCATAAGGTTTACCTGTTTGCCAGATCACCTGCAGGCCTGCGGCAATCAATGCATCAAGGTGCGCATCTATTGCTTCGTTGATGCTTTTGGCACCCAGGCTGCCGCCTACAACCAGCACGGTTTTTTTACCTGCCGACAAACCAAAGAACTCCAATGCATCGCCCTGCTCAATGGATCGGTTGGCAATGCTGGCACGTACCGGGTTGCCGGTGATCTGCAATTTCGCTGCAGGGAAAAATTTTTCCATGCCACCGGAGGCCACAAATATTTTTGTTGCGGCTTTACCCAGCAGCATGTTTGATTTGCCTGCAAAAGAATTGGATTCGTGAATAAAGGTGGGAATGCCTTTTGCCTGGGCAAAACGCAGCACCGGGAACGACGAATAACCACCTACGCCCACAACCAGGTGGGGCGCAAAATTGCGTATAATTGACCTTACCTGCCAAAAGCTTTTTAATAATTTATACGGCAGCGAAATATTCTTCAGCAAAGAGCTGCGGTTAAAGCCCGCAATGTCGATGCCGCGAATAGGAAATCCTGCCTGCGGCACCTTTTCCATTTCCATTTTTCCTGTAGCACCCACAAACAAAATATTGGTATTGGGATGCTGCTTTTTCAAAGCATGAGCAATAGCAATGGCCGGAAAAATATGTCCACCGGTGCCCCCGCCAGCAATAATGACCCGTAAAGCCTCCTTACCGCTTAGGGCGGCAGGTGCAACAGTTACATTATTTGGGGACACATGTTCCATATGGTGCTACTACTTTAAAACGGCAAGGCTGCTTCTTTAAGCTGCTCCAGCGAGTTGCTCTTTTTCTTTTTTGCTACAGGTTTTTCTGCTTCATTACCACCTGATGGTGCCGGTGCTGTATCATCATCGTCACCATCATCGTTGGGGTCGTTGCCCCCGGCATTTTTACCTTCAATCTGTTCTACGTTGCGGGCAACGCTTAAAATAATACCGATGGCAAAACAGGTAAACAGGAACGAACTTCCACCCATACTTACCAGTGGCAGCGTTACACCGGTTACCGGAAAAAGGTTTACGTTAACGGCCATATTGGCCATGGCCTGTATCACCAAAGTAAAGGACAGGCCCAGAGCTAAAAACGCGCCAAAAGCATACGGGCAGCGTTTAAATAACCGAATACTCCGGTATAAAAAAACGAGGTATATAAATATGATGAGTGCACCACCAATCAATCCATATTCTTCGATGATAATGGCGTAAATAAAATCGTTGTAAGCCTGCGGCAAAAAGTTGCGCTGCTCGCTGTTGCCGGGCCCCATACCCAGCAACCCGCCTTTTGCAATAGCGATCTTGGCCTGGTTTACCTGGTACAGGTTATCGTCGGCAGCTTCCTTATCGCTGTACATGAAATTTTCAATACGGCTCACCCAGGTTGCCACCCTTGCAGTAATCCTTGATGACTTTTCTTTTTTTGTTACCACTTCTTCTTCGCTACCGCTGGTTTTGTGACTGACAACAGCGGCCATGACCAGCATGACCACCGGAATGGCCACAATGCCCACTACCATCAGCAGGTGCTTGCCGCTAACCCGGCCAATGAATAAGAGCAACATGCAGGAAGCACCCAACAATAATGCGGTGGAAAGATTGGCCGGTGCAATAAGCAAACAGGTAACAGCCACCGGGATGATCACGGGCAGAAAACCTTTTTTAAAATCTTTGATCACCCCCTGCTTTTTACTGAGCAGACGTGCCAAGTACATAAACAGTCCCAACTTGGCCAGGTCGGAGGTTTGCATGGTCAGGTTGATGATGGGCAGCTTTATCCACCGGCTGCCTTCGTTGAGGGTAACCCCAAAGAACAGCGTATACAACAATAACGGTATGGACAGCAGGAAGATAAATTTTGCGATGCGGGAATAGATGGTATAATTAACCCGGTGTGCAAAATAAATAACCACAAAACCAATCACAATAAATGCAAACTGCTTGAACAGGTACACTTCGGTATTGCCCTTGTACATTTTGTACGCCAGCGAACCAGTAGCACTGTACACCACCAGCAACGACACCAGACCCAACAGCAGCACCAAGCCCCAGATGGTTTTATCACCATGCGGCTTGTGCTTCAATCCCTTCAATGAAGTGGGTATGTTCAGGAGTTCATCCATTCCAAAAGCATTGGTAGGTTTAATATTTTTCTTTACCACTAAGACACTATGACACGAAGAGACCCGAAAGGTTTTCTTTGTGCAACTTTGTTTCTTGCTGTCCTTGTGGTTTTATTCCATCACAAATTCATCACTGCCTGCTTGAACTGTGTACCGCGGTCTTCGTAGTTGCGGAACAGGTCGAAGGATGCGCAGGCAGGGCTCAGCAACACAACATCGCCAACAGTGGCAGCCTCAAAAGCAGCCTTGGCTGCAGCCTCGGCACTGCCGGTGCTGATCAGGGGTACTACCCCTTCAAACGCGGCGATGATTTTGCTATTGTCTGTACCCATACAAACAATGGCTTTTACTTTTTCTTTCACGCCATCCATCAGCAGGTCGTAGTCGTTGCCTTTGTCCACACCACCCAGCACCAATACAGTTGGCTTGGTCATGCTTTCCAGTGCATACCAGGTGCTGTTTACATTGGTGGCCTTGCTGTCGTTGATAAACTCAACGCCGCGAACGGTAGCTACGGGCTCCATACGGTGCTCCAGGCTTTGAAAGGTTTGCACCGCTTCCCGAATCTTGTTTTTACGAATGTCCATTGTGGACCCGGCCACACAAGCTGCCATGGTGTTGTATTGATTGTGTTTTCCTTTCAATGCAAAATCATACACACTCATCTCCAAATTCTCGTTACCGGTTTTCACCTGCAGCTCGTTTTCTTTGATCTGGCCTCCTTTGGTTACTTCCTTCTTCATGGTAATCGGTAGTTGATTAGCTGTGATTGAATATTGTTGTAAGTGATCCACGATCACTTCGTCATCGATGTTATAAATAAAAAAATCCTTTTCTGTCTGGTTCATCAGGATGCGAAACTTGCTCCGGATATAATTTTCAAATTTGTAGTCGTACCGGTCCAGGTGATCTTCGGTGATGTTGAGCAGCACCGACACATCGGGACGAAACGTCACTATGTCATCCAACTGGAAAGAACTGATCTCGGCTACATACAGCGGCTTTGGATCTTCGGCCACCTGTTTGGCAAACGAATAACCAATATTTCCCACCAGCGCAGCATCCAAATGGGCTGTTTTGCATATATGATAGATCAGCGAAGTGGTGGTGCTCTTACCATTGCTGCCGGTGATAGCAATGATTTTACTATCGCCTTTGTACCGGTAGGCCAGTTCGATCTCAGAAATAATGGGAATGCCCATTTGTCTCAGCTTTTTCACCCATGCATTCTTTTCCGGAATGCCCGGGCTTTTCACCACTTCATCTGCCGCCAGCAGCACCGCTTCATCAATGGTTTGCTCCAAGAATGAAATGCCTGCCGCCTGCAATTCTTTTCTGTATATATCCTTCAAAGAGCCTTCATCCATCAGCACCACGCTGTATCCTTTTTGTTGCGCCAGCAATGCTGCTCCTACGCCACTTTCCCCACCCCCTAATACAACCAGTTTTCTTCCTGTCATGGATACGGATAATTTTTTATCTCAGCTTCAGCGTTACAATGGCAAACACCACGCATAATAGGGTTACAATCCAAAACCGGATTACAATCTTAGCCTCATGGTACCCTTTCTTTTGGTAATGATGGTGCAGCGGGCTCATTAGAAAAACCCGCCTGCCTTCGCCATATTTTCTTTTTGTGTATTTGAAATAACTTACCTGCATCACCACGCTCAGGTTTTCTACGAGAAACACGCCGCAAAAAATCGGGATCAGCAGTTCCTTGTGTACGATGATGGCCAGCGCCGCAATAATACCGCCCAGAGTCAATGAACCGGTATCGCCCATGAACACCTGCGCCGGAAAGGAATTGTACCACAGAAAACCCACACAGGCCCCGATCATGGCCCCGATAAAAATGGACAGTTCGCCCAGGTTGGGGATGTACATGATATTGAGGTAATCGGCAAAAAACACGTTGCCACTCGCATAAGCAAATATGCCCAAACACACACCGATCAATGCGGATGTTCCCGTTGCCAATCCATCCAATCCATCCGTTATATTCGACCCATTCGATACTGCCGTAATGATAAAGATCACAATGCCGATAAACAGCACCCACGAGTAAGGCCGCAGCCCTTCGGGCAGTAGTTTCGAATAGTTGAATTCATGCGACTTTACAAACGGAATGGTAGTGATGGGGTCTTCTGCTTTTACCAACACTTTTTCCTTGTCGTTAACTCTCACACGGATCACTTCTGCATTTGCCGGTGGATTGGTGCCCTGGTATTCGCGAAATATTTTTACGTTGTCGTTAAAATACAGCGTTGCCCCAATGATCACACCCAGCCCAACCTGTCCCAGTATCTTAAACCAACCGGCCAGGCCGTCGGCGTCGGTTTTCTTATATTTTTCCCCACGTTCCAGTGCAATCTTTTTTGCTTTCAGTTTCAGGTAATCGTCAATAAAACCGATCACGCCCAGCCACACCGTGCTGACGATCATCAGGCGGATATATACTTTTTCCAAATTTGCGAGCAGCAAGGTTGGAATCAGTATTGCCAGGATGATGATGATGCCGCCCATCGTTGGCGTTCCTTTTTTGTTCTGCTCTCCAGCAAGCCCCAGGTCGCGAACGCTTTCACCAATCTGCATGTTCACCAGCAGGTTGATGAGGCGCTTGCCATAAACCGTGGTGATGAACAGCGACAACAATACCGCCACCAGCACCCGGAAGGTGATAAAACGAAACACCTCGCTTCCAGGGAAACTAATGCCTTCATTGCGCAACCATTCAAATAAGTGATACAGCATTCAGATTTCGGATTTCGGATGTTTGATTTCAGATTTTTCAATCCAAACCAAATCACCTCTTTTCAATTTTTATTTTTCCAGTTCCTTAAATAACTCCCACAACACCTCTTTGTCGTCGAAATGTGTTTTTACTCCATTTATCTCCTGGTACTTTTCGTGGCCTTTGCCAGCGATCAGTAAAATATCTTTGGGTCCGGCCATGGTCACAGCCGTTTTAATGGCTTGCTTGCGGTCGGCAATGGAAAGTGTTTTGCGGCGTGCTGCGGTGTTAAGCCCGGTTTCCATATCCTGAAGGATTTGGGCGGGGTCTTCGCTGCGCGGATTGTCGGAAGTAAAAATGACGCGGTTGCTGTGTTCGGCCGCAACCTCGCCCATCACCGGACGTTTTGTTTTGTCCCTATCGCCACCACACCCCACCACGGTAATCACCTGCTCTTCGCCGCTGCGCAGTTTGTTGATGGTTGCCAGCACATTGAGCAGGGCATCTGGTGTATGCGCATAATCTACAATGCCGATCACGCCTTCTTTTGGAGAGACCAAATATTCAAAACGGCCTTCGGCACCGGTAAGGTTGCTCAGTACCTGCAGCACTTCCAGCTTGTCTTCCTCCAGGCAAATGGCTGCGCCATACACGGCTAAAATGTTATAGGCATTAAATTCACCGATGAGGCGAAAATGCACTTCCTGGTCATTCACGGTCATTACCAAACCGGCCAGCCCGTTTTCCAGTATTCTTCCTTTAAAATCGGCCACAGTACGCAGGCTGTAGGTTAGTTTCCGGGCAGCAGTGTTTTGCAGCATCACCGGGCCGCGCTTGTCATCCAGGTTGGTAATGGCAAATGCAGGGGCAGGCAAGGCATCGAAAAAACCTTTTTTTGCCTTGATGTATTCATCAAAGGTTTTATGGTAGTCGAGGTGATCGTGGGTAATGTTGCTGAACAGCCCGCCGGCAAACTGTAATCCGGCAATGCGGCGCTGGTGCACTGCATGCGAGCTAACCTCCATAAACACATGCGTACAACCGGCTGTTACCATTTGGCCCAACAGTGCATTGAGTTTTATGGCATCGGGTGTAGTGTGTGTAGCAGGAACTACATTTCCAGCAATGATATTTTCTACCGTACTTACTAACCCACAGGTATAGCCGAGACCGGTAAACAACTTATACAAAAGCGTGGCAATGGTGGTTTTACCATTTGTGCCCGTTACACCTACCAATTTAAACCTGGTGGAAGGCGCATCATAAAATGCATGTGCCATTTGCCCCGCTGCTTCGGCGCTGCTGCGCACCTGCACATAGGTAATGCCTTCCTGCAGGATTGCAGGCAGGGTTTCGCATACAATAGCTACCGCACCCCCACTAATTGCCCGGTCAATGTATTGATGTCCATCAACAGCAACACCTTTTACCGCAATAAAAAGCCCACCAGGCTGCACAGCCCGGGAGTCCAGTTGCACATCCTCTACTGCCACGCCAGTGCTGCCCGAAACTGCGATCAGGTTTACGCCGTATAATATGTCAGAAAGCCTTTTCAAATCAGTTCAATACAATGGTGATGGTTTGATTTTTTGTTACAGGCGTACCTGCTGCGAGGTCTTGTGCCACTACTTTACCGCGGCCTTTCACAATTACCTTCAACCCTTCATTTTCCAACAGGTACAGCGCATCGCGCAGGGCCATGTTGCGGGTATCCGGAACCCTTTTCTTTCCGGTTGCCACCGGCTTTACAACAGGCCGGTTGTTCCAGGTAATGGCACGGGTCCATTCTGCAGTGCCGGCCGAGTCGGTATAGCGCAGGCCCGATTGCTTCAGCACCTGCGTTACTTCGGGGGCATAGCCCGCATATGCATACAGTGCACTGTCCGGTACTACTTCCAGGGGTGCCACCTTCTTTTTTTGCACAAACATGGCGTACATCTTTGTAGCCACTTCTTTAAATACCGGCGCAGCCAATTGGCCACCATAGTGAATGGCTGCATGCGGTTTTGTTTTGATCACCACGATGCAGGAATATTCCGGCTTGTCTGCCGGGAAATATCCCACAAAAGAAGCCTGGTACACTCCATCGTGGTACTTGATATTGCCGCCGGCAAAATGCGCCGTGCCCGTTTTTCCGGCTACCGGAAAAGGCATGTCGGCAAATACATTCTTACCGGTACCTTCAGATATTACTGCTTCCATAGAGGAACGTGCTGCCGCAATGGTTGCCGGCTTACATATGGCATCATCTATTACTTCAGGACCAAATTTTTTCACCGCAATGCCATCACTTTTAATCGTGTTCACCAGGTAAGGCCGCATCATTTTACCTTCATTGGCAATGGCATTATACAACATCAGCGTTTGCAGCGGGCTTACCTCGATGGCATAGCCAAACGACATGGTAAGCATTGCATGCAGTCCTTCTTTATTACGCTTCCAGCGGGGCAGCAGCGGGGCCTCTTCGCCCACCAGGCCAATGCCTGTTTTCCGATCGAGCTGAAATTTTTTGAGGTAATCTTTGAATTCATCCGGGTTGGAGGCAAATGCCTTGTGGGCCAGTTTTGCCATACCCACATTGGAGCTGTGTGCAAACGCTTCACGCACCGTCAGTACCGCTTTTGGCGAACGTTCGGCATCGGTTACATTGCGCACTGCCACGTATGCATTTCCGGCAGTGCCCACTTCTACGGCATCCCCTATTTTACTGTGCCCGCCTTCGAGCACTGCCAGCAGTGTAGCCAGTTTTATGGTAGAACCCGGCTCGGTGGTTTGCAAAGCGTAATTCAGGTTTTCATCGTACGTGCCATCCTTGGTGCGGCCCAGGTTGGCAATGGCCTTTATTTTACCGGTGGCTGTTTCCATTACCACACAGGTGCCATGCTGTCCCTCGCTTTCTACCATCATTTTCATCAGTGCATTTTCAGCAATGTCCTGAATGGTAACATCGAGTGTGGTAATAATGTCTTTGCCATTTTCCGGATCGATCTCATAACCATTCACCGGCACGAATGCCCCGCCCGCTAAAAAGCGCACCAACCGGTGCCCGGTGGAGCCTTTCAATAAAGTATCGTAAGTACGCTCCAGGCCTACGTTCTGCGCATTTTCGCGGGCCAAACCAATGGTGCGTTTTGCAAGCAGCCCAAAGGGGTTGAGGCGTTTGGTTTTTACTTCTGCAATGACGCCGCTGCGGTTGCGGCCCATGCGCACCAGCGGAAATTCGCGGAATGTTTTGTACTGGTCAAACGACAAACCTTTTTTAATAAGATAGTAGCGGTTTTTTTGATTGTAGGCAAGCTGCAGTTCCCGCTTGTACGTACCTACCGATTTGTCGTCGAAAAGCTGGGAAAGATGCCAGGCAAGTGAGTCTACATTTTCGCGAAAACGCTTACCGTTCTTATCGCGCAGCCCTTCTGCGCCAAAGTCCATGTAGATGTCGAAATAAGGAATGGAGGTCGAAAGCATTTCGCCGTCCTCGCTGTAAATGGTGCCACGTTCAGCATCGAGGGTCACAAATTTCTGGTGCAAACTGTCGGACATGCCTCGCCAGTAATCGCCCTGCACCTGCTGAATGTAAAATGCACGGCCCAGCACCAGCATGCTCAGCACACCAATACCGATGAAACTCAGATACACCCTCCACAGTATGTCGCGTTTTACCTCCATTATTGAATTACGATTTTAGATGTACGATCTACGATTTGCCTCCCGGCTAAACGTTTTACAAAGGGTAACAATTTGCTGTTGCGCTAACCCATCGTAAATCCGAAATCGTCAATCGTAAATCAACTACTCACCACTGCTGTCTACCAAAACCACCGGCGCTGTTGTCAACTCTTTTAAACCCAATGGCTCCACTGCTTTTACCAGTTCGCTTTGCCGGCTGCGAAAAAGCACATCCCCCTTCACCGTCTTAAATTCATATTGCAGCTCTTTCAATTCTTTTGTGGTCCTGCTTATGGCCCGCTCCGTTTTATCGGCGCGGTGACCGTTATAGATATAGATAACAGCCAGCAGTGCCAGAAACAGGAAAAAAGGAATCTGCTTAACTACCGACTGGTAGTTGAGCACTTTTTTCCAGTAAAATGAAACCCGCTTTTCTGTTTTTGCCTGTTGCACGTTTGATAATTATGATTTATGAATGATGATTTATGAATGATCAAAAAACAGAAGCTCCCTTCTATTCATGATTAATCATTCATTATTCATAATTTATTTCCGTTCCGCCACCCGTAGCTTTGCGCTACGGCTGCGGCTGTTTCTCTTTAACTCTTCATCGCTTGCCGTAACCGGCTTTTTATTCACCAACAAAAAATTGCTGTCGCCTTTTTTGCCGCCGAATATTTCATCTTCCTCCTGCTCAAAGCCACCATCGCGAAAGAACAATTTCACCAGCCGGTCTTCCAGAGAGTGAAACGTGATGATGGCGGCACGGCCCCCATTCTTCAATACTTGCGGAAGCTGTTCTAGAAGCTCCTGCAAGGCACCCAGTTCATCGTTCACTTCAATACGCAGTGCCTGAAACACCTGTGCGAAATATTTATTCGGGTTGCCTTTTACCACACTGTGCACCGCAGTTTTAAATCCTGCTATGGTTTTGATGGGCCCCGTTTTCCTGGCTTCCACAATGGTGCGGGCCAGGGTGCGGGAATTGGTCACTTCGCCGTATTGTTCAAATAGCTTATGCAACTGCGCTTCACCGTAAGTATTCAGCACCTGAAAGGCTGATTTTTCCTGCCTGCGATCCATGCGCATATCCAGGTCGGCATCAAAGCGGGTAGAAAAACCACGCTCCGCTTTATTAAACTGATGGCTGCTCACACCGAGGTCGGCCAGCACCCCATCTACCGGCAAGGCTGCATGCAATTGCAGGAACCGCTTCAGGTGGCGAAAGTTGTGGGGCACAAACAATACCCTTTCATCTTCGGGCAGGTTTTGGCGGGCATCTTCATCCTGGTCAAAGGCCACCAATTTACCATTGGGACCCAACTGCTCCAGTATGGCGCGGCTATGGCCGCCACCGCCAAAAGTGCAGTCCACATACACCCCGTCAGGTTTGATGGCCAAACCTTCTATTACCTCCTGCAACAGCACGGGCACATGGTAATCGGAAGCCTCTGGCGGGGTATCGAGGACCACCTCTTTGCTTTTGTCTTTTTTACCCATTATTGCCCTCCCCTCCTGCCATTACCGATGACGCCAGCGAACTGAAATCGTCGGCCGAATAGTTATCAAAGAACTGTTGGTATTTGTCTTTCGCCCATATTTCAATCTTGTCCACCGCCGATGCCAGCACGATGTCTTTTTCCAGCCCTGCGTATTCTTTCAGGTTTGGCGGCAGCAAAATGCGGCCAGCCGAATCGGGCTCCACAATGGTGGCGCCGTTAAGAAAAAAGCGGCGAAATTCCCGAACCTTCGGATCAAAATCGTTGAGGGTTTTGATGCGGGCAAACAGCGGCTCCCAGCTTTCCATGGTGTACAGGCTCAGGCACTTTTCGAAGCCCCGGTTGACTACAAAACGCGTATTTTCACTCTCCGCCAGCTGCCTTTTAAAGCCTGCCGGGAGCAAAAACCGACCTTTGGAGTCGAGGGTTGCTTCAAATTCGCCGAGGAAACCTGTCATTCGCGTTTTTTTGGGGGAAAACCGTCCAAGATTGACACAAAATAACACAATTTCCCACTCCTGAATTGGGATTGGAATTTTTGTTTTTATCCACAACTAATGGCATTTCAGAACCCTTGCAGGGCAACACTTTCAGCCTATTCGTACAAGTTTTTGTTATACGTGCATGTGGATAGCATGTGGATAACTGTGCATAAGTTGTGCACAAGGCATAAGTTTGCGCCTTTTATGCCTAAATGAGCTGCCTAATGGAGATGAAACCCGAAGAAATAAAGATTGATGCGTACACTTATGCCCTTCCGGATGACCGGATTGCTGCCTTTCCTTTATCCAAAAGGGACGATTCGAAGCTGCTGGTGTATAAAAGTGGGAAAATAGCCGATGACCATTTTTATAACCTGCCCAAATACCTGCCTTCAAATAGTTCGCTGGTAATAAACAATACACGGGTAATTGAAGCCCGTATTCTTTTCCAAAAGCCTACAGGTGGTGTCATTGAGATCTTTTGCCTGGAACCCACCGATGGTACCATGGAGCAAGCCCTTGCCCAAACGGGCACTGTGCGGTGGAATTGTATGGTAGGCGGCGCTTCTAAATGGAAGCGGGGACAGGTATTGCATAAAAATTTACCAAGCGGTGCCGTACTGTCTGCATATTATATAGATAAGCTGCCTGAGCACTTTATTATTGGCCTGGAATGGCAACCGGCAACCAACCCATTTGCCGACATACTGCACGAAGCAGGCGCCATTCCGCTGCCGCCTTATATAAAACGTGCAGCGCAACATGAAGACGCTACCCGCTACCAAACCATTTTTGGACAAGAGCAGGGCTCGGTGGCGGCGCCAACGGCTTCGCTGCATTTTACTCCCGGGGTGTTTGGCGCATTGGCGCAAAAAGGGATAACTCCATGTCCAGTTACCCTGCATGTGGGGGCCGGTACCTTTAAGCCAGTAAAATCGGAAACCATTGGTGAGCACCAGATGCATGCCGAGCATTTTCATGTAAGTAAAGAAACCCTGCAACAGCTGGCCGGTGCTACCCACATTGTCGCCTCGGGCACTACTTCGCTGCGTACACTGGAAAGCCTGTACTGGATTGGCGTAAAAATGCTGCGCAAGCATTATGATACTACCGGCGAACTGGAACTGGGCCAATGGGAATGCTATGAACTGCAGGAGGAAGCAATTACCTACGCGGAAAGCCTGCAGGCACTATTGCATTATTTAGCACAACTGGGCGAAACGGTGCTGTATTGCCGCACCAGCCTGCTTATTGTACCGGGGTACCGGTTTCGGTCGGCGGCAGCGCTGGTCACCAATTTTCACCAGCCGCAGTCAACACTGCTGCTGCTGGTGGCTGCTTTTATTGGTGCCGATTGGCGGAAGGTGTATGAGCATGCCATGGAAAATGATTACCGGTTTTTGAGTTATGGGGATAGTAGTTTGTTGTTTCGAATGGAAACTGGCGACGTAGGCTTAGGCTGAGGAATAATGAATGTTTGCAATTGCTCTATTCTAATTTTCCTGCTTCATTTATACAATGCGGCATATTGCATTTGTCCTGCTGAGCGCAGCAATGCACCTGAACGTTGTAAAGAGTTCTTCCCTGCAAAGCTCAGATCCCTCCTGCGTTGGGAGGACAAGGAAAGCGTGTGACTAATGTGTAAAATGCAGCCAAAGCGTTTGTACATAACTGCTGAATAGCGATCCTGAACGTACAAGTGTGCGACGCAACGGTAGCTAAATAAAGATTCGAATGTTGGTTACAAAAAACAAAACAGCCACTCGATTGAAATGGCTGTTTATTATTAAGAGCAACGATAACCTAATCGATAAAGCGTGCTGAAAATACTCAAGCTTTCTTCAGCGGTAGTTCAATGGTAAAGCAACTGCCCTTGCCCAGCGTACTGTCGGCTTTGATGGCGCCGTTGTGCGCTTCTACAACCGTTTTTACATAACTGAGGCCGAGCCCAAATCCTTTTACATTGTGCACATTGCCGGTATGTGCCCGGTAAAATTTTTCAAAGATGCGTTTCAGGGTCTCGCGGGTCATGCCAATGCCGTTGTCTTCGATGCGGATAATAAAACTGGTGGGGGTAGACTCGGTGCGCAGGCAAATGCGAGGTGCCACGTTTTCCTTGCTGTATTTTACGGCATTGTCCATCAGGTTGTTCACGAGGTTGGATATATGCACCTCATCGCCTTCTATAAGGTCATTGGTGGCATCCAGGTCGGTTTCCAGTTCGCCGTTCTTTTCATTTAAGCGCAGCGCAAAATTGTCGGCCACATCTTCAATGATCTGGTGCACGTGCAGCGGCTTTTTATTAAGCTGAATTTCCTGGCGCTCCATCAGGGCCGATTTCAGGATGGTTTCCACCTGCCGGTTCATGCGCTGGTTTTCTTCTTTAATAATGCCCGAGAAATACAGGAGCTTTTTAGGGTCGTGCATCACCTTTTCGTTTTTCAGCGCATCTACCGCCAGCGAAATGGTGGCAATAGGCGTTTTAAACTCGTGGGTCATGTTGTTGATAAAATCGTTCTTGATCTCGCTGAGCTTTTTTTGCTTCAGCATGGTGTGGATGGTCAGGTAGAATGCCGCGATTACCACGATCATCAGCAGTATGGAAAATACCATCAGCGGCACCAGGCTTTTGGCCACAATGTTTTTAATGCTGGGCACTACCACAATCAGCACTTCATCAAACGTAAGGTTTTCGGCAATGGAGCCACCCGCCGGCACCAGCGGATAGGTATACGAATAATGATTGATGGAATCTTCGTACCAATCGTAAAAGTTGGCCGACTTGCGTTCGAACACCAGCGGCATATTGGCCCGGAAAGTAGCCAGGCCAAACTCAAACGGCACATCTTTCATGTGCTGGGCGTCGAAAGCCAACTTTATTTTGTTATAAATTTCCAAGGTGGTAAAATGCTGCCCCACAATATAGGGTTTGGCCAGCTCCAGGGAAAAATTGTCGGAGATGCTTGGAAACACCCGCACTTTGGCGGTGGGAGCATTGCCTTTATATTCGGCCAGTTGAATGCCCACCGATTGTGTAATGGCGGCCACTTTTTCTTTTACCTGTTCTTCCTTTAGCTCCAGCATATTGCGCAGCCACGACACCTGTATCCAGATAATGCCGAGCAGCGACAGCGTGATGAGGGTGATGATAATGGGAAAAATCCGTTTCACATGGACAAGTTGATGAAAAATAATGGGTTTACAAAAATCGGTGCCACCTGCGCCATTTGCTGGCACAAGATTATTGTACCCAAAGGAAAGAAAGCTTGTTACACCCGTTCGTTTACCTTTAATTTAACGTATGACAGAACCAGCAGCCGGCATATTACTCATAGCAGACCCGTTTTTGAAGGATCCCAACTTTATGCGTACCGTGGTGCTGCTTACCGAACACCAGGATGAAGGCACCGTTGGCTTTGTACTGAACCGGCAATATGAAAATACGCTGGATGAACTGATCCCCGAAATAGAAGGCTTTAAAGTGCCGGTATATTATGGCGGCCCTGTGCAAATGAATACCGTTCATTTTTTACACGGCCGCCCCGATCTTATTCCTGGAGGCGTAGAAATTATGGCCGGGGTATTTTGGGGTGGCGATTTCGATACCGTGCTGACCCACCTTAAAGATGAAACGCTGGATGTAAACGAGATTCGTTTTTTTATTGGCTATTCGGGTTGGGGTAACGGCCAGCTAAACGGGGAAATGGAAGAAAAAACATGGCTTACCGTGGAAGCCACACCCGACCTGATCTTTCACCCAAAGGTGGAAGAAATCTGGAAAGATTCGCTCAAGCACCTGGGCGGCGATTATGAAATGATGATCAACTTCCCGATCGACCCGCAATTGAATTAAGCCCTTATCTGCCACACAACTTTACCTGGCCCGCTGCATCCGTATCCTCTTTCGATTTAGGATGGCAAGGTATGGCTTAGCCACTATATTTAAAACATTATCTATGAGTAATCCCATTGAAAACGGCAAGCCCTTTTCGGCCATTGACAGCATTGCTTATGCATCCGGGTCTGTGGTCAGCAAAACCATTCTTAAAAAACCTGCGGGCAACGTCACCCTTTTTTCCTTTGAGGCCGGCGAAGGCCTTTCCGAACACAGTTCGCCACATGAAGCCTTGGTGCAGATTTTGGATGGCAGTGCGGAAATTTCCATTGCCGGAGAAGTACAGGAAGTACATGCCGGTCAATGCATTGTTTTGCCTGCTAATATTCCGCATGCATTGAAAGCGGTGCAGCAGTTTAAAATGATGCTGGTGATGATTAAAAGTTAGCCTGATAATTTTGGAATCGCAAAGACACCAAGGCGGGAAGGGCCACAAAGGGGCTTTGTATTGTGCGCACCACTTTCATACTAATTGGTTGGTTGGTCGTTGCCGTCATTGCGAGGCACAGAAAGAGTACAGTAATTGAATATACTAAAGCGCCGAAGCAATCTCCACAACTTATTAGTCTTTAAAATCAATCAGGCTCAAATGTGTTTTTTAATAAGGAGATTGCTTCGGCGCACTGGGTACAGGTACCTTAAAGAAACCGCGGCGCCTCGCAATGACGGCACAGGCGGCATCAACAATGCAAGATCATAGGTTGTCACAAAAACCTTACTCCAGCACCACCTTCCGGTCTTTGGGATAACGAACCCGGTAGCTGCTGGATAACTTCTTTTCCTCGCCGGGTGCTACAGAAAGGCTCCAGGTAAACAATCCCGTTTCTCGGTCCCATTGCGCATCGGGGGCTTTCTGCTCATCCACCTCTATTTCCTTATTTACCGAAACAGGAAACTGGTCCTGGATGATCACGGTTACGGGTATGCGCTTATTATTGCGTACCGTTATTTCAAAGGCCTTTGTTTCGGTGCGGTTGGCACCAATCAATCTTTTGGCGGTAAATTCCTTTACCAGTTTGCGTTGTACGCGTATGCCGTTGTCTTTGCCCAGTGCAAGATTCAGCGTATCGCCGGCGGTAGCCAGGTCCAGGTAAGTTTTACCAAGATAAGTGCCTTCAAAAAACAGGGAAGCTTCACCCGATTGCAGGTCCATCTCCTGCCAGGCCACCACTTTTGCAGTAAGAAAGGCCGAAGGGTCCAATTTTGGCGCAGCATAATATTCAAACTGGGCCGGCACCGCCAGGCGGCGAATAGGAATGATGGTGGTTTTCCCGTCTGTTTCCAGCGTGTATTTACCTTCAATTGTATACACGGTGGTAGTAGGTTTGTAATCGGTAGTTACTGCCACAGTTTGGAGTTCTTCTTCTTTTGCCGGAGCTGCAGCCACTCTTTTCAATTGAACGCCTGCAACACGGCCCTGCAAGTCAGCGTTTTGGGTGCCATAACCAACTACCACTACTTCGTTCAATGCAGCCTGGCTTTCTTTTAATTGAATATTGAAATACCCAGGCTTCACCGGCAGCGTTTTTGTTTCATAACCCACCGAACTAATGACAGCCACCGCTGATACCGGCAGGTTTTGCAACCTAAAAAAACCGTTGGCGTCGGTAATGGTGCTGCTGCTATTGCGCACCTGCACCGTAGCCCCCGGCACGGGCTCATTTTTTTCGCTGGTTACCCGCCCCATCACTACCCCAGGCTGTACGCGTTGGTTGCGCATCCACGCAGTTGCGGGGTCGTAAAAATTCAATTGCCAGGATTGCAGTTGCGAAGGTGTTGCATTGTCGGTAGGATTGCCTGTACTCAGCAGCACAGATACATCTTTCCAGGTTTCGCCGCTGCGCTGAAACACATTGGCCGTCATCATCAGGTCAAAAGGCTTGCCCACTTCACCCACCCGGATATCGTAAGTTGGGTACCAGCCCGCATCTTTTACGGTATAGGTTAAAGTAAAGCGGATGCTGCGAGGCTCCTTGCTTTCAATAAGCGCAACAACCGAATGGTGAACGCTGTCCTTTTTCTTACTGATCTCCGCAATTTGCATGCGGGTTCGTTCCCATTCCTGTTGCGCAGCCTGCAGTCGCTTGCCGGTTTCCAATTGCTTTTGATACAACTCCGTTAATCGCTGCCGGTGCAGGTCAAGCGCAGCCTGCAACTCCGATGCTTTTACTCCGGTGGTGCCGCCAATGGCCTGGTTTTTCACCAGCATGGCTTCTTCCTGTTTGTACACCTCCAGCATCTTGGTGTCGGTGTCGATTTTATCTTTTAGCGATGCCTGTTTCTCCAGCAGTGTCCGCTCCTCCTGTTCCACTTTTCGTTCCCCAAAAAAATCTTTAACGGCCTGCACCGAAAGCAACGTAATGGCAGCATCTGCCTTTAGTTGCACACTTTGTGCATCTAATTGATTCGACAGGTTGGTAAACTGGATTTCAGAACGGCCTGGTTGCACCGCTACGGAGGCGGTTCTTTGAATTTGTGCACCGGATGAAAAAACGGTAACGGCTTGGATGGCGGTTTCGGCGGGTACTTTGCGCACCTGCGCCTGCAACAATACCTGTGGAAGTAAAAAGGCGGTAAGCAGTAGCTGTTTCATAAAGTATATATTGGGCAAAACAAAGAGACGCAGGAAAGGTAAACATCCATAAAACTCCGGCTGTTACTTTCCAGTGCTCCTAGTAAGGCAGTGTTGCCAGTAAAAAGGCTGCACATAAAAAAAACTGCTGCCTATGGGCAACAGCTTTTTAAATAAATAACCGGTCAACTTATTCTACAACGGTAGCGCCTTCTACCAGCACCGACACGCGGTTGTTGAGCACTTCTACAAAACCACCTTTGATGTCGTAATAATCAAAATGATTCTGGCGGTCGCGCAGCACCTTGATGCGGCCGGCCTTGAGGGCACTTACCAGCGGTGCGTGTTTATCCAGCACTTCAAACGAACCCGAAATACCCGGCATTTGCACGCCGTACACTTCGCCGCTGAATAGTTTGCGTTCCGGAGTCAATATCTCTAAAGTCATGAAAAAAGTTTGTGGTTAGTGGTTTGTAGTTTGTAATTGAGGCGAACCAAAAACTACAAACCACAAACTGTAAACTTATATTATCCCTGCGCCTGAGCCAGCAGTTTCTTACCTTTTTCGATGGCGTCGTCAATCGAACCAACCAGGTTAAAGGCAGCTTCGGGATACTCGTCCACTTCACCGTCCATGATCATGTTAAATCCACGGATGGTTTCTTCGATGGGTACCAGAACCCCTTTCAAACCGGTAAATGCTTCGGCCACGTGGAACGGCTGCGACAGGAAGCGCTGTACCCGGCGGGCACGGCTTACCACCAATTTATCTTCGTCGCTTAGTTCGTCCATACCCAGGATGGCGATGATATCTTGAAGTTCCTTGTAACGCTGTAAAGTCAGCTTCACGCGGTTGGCGCAGTTGTAGTGCGCTTCGCCCACTACCAGCGGCGACAGGATCCTGGAAGTTGAATCCAGCGGATCCACCGCAGGATAAATACCCAAATCCGCAATCTTACGGGAAAGTACCGTAGTGGCATCGAGGTGGGCAAATGTTGTTGCCGGAGCCGGATCGGTCAAGTCATCGGCAGGTACGTAAACGGCCTGTACCGAAGTGATCGAACCATTTTTGGTAGAAGTAATGCGTTCCTGCATCAGGCCCATTTCGGTAGCCAGCGTAGGCTGGTAACCTACCGCCGATGGCATCCGGCCCAAAAGGGCTGACACTTCGGAACCGGCCTGGGTAAAGCGGAAGATATTGTCCACAAAGAACAGGATGTCGCGGCCACGGCCGGTGCCATCACCATCGCGGAAGTATTCGGCAATGGTCAGACCTGAAAGGGCAACTCGGGCACGGGCTCCGGGAGGCTCGTTCATCTGGCCAAATACGAAGGTGGCTTTAGAATCGGCCAGTTCTTCGGCGTTTACCTTGCTCAGGTCCCAGCCGCCTTCTTCCATGCTATGTTTAAATGCGTCGCCGTATTTCATAATGCCGGCTTCGATCATTTCACGCATCAGGTCATTTCCTTCGCGGGTACGTTCGCCTACACCGGCAAATACCGACAAACCGGAATATGCCTTGGCGATGTTGTTGATCAGTTCCTGGATCAGTACGGTTTTACCTACACCCGCACCGCCAAACAGACCAATCTTACCACCTTTTGCATAAGGCTCGATGAGGTCAATTACTTTGATACCGGTAAACAGTACTTCGGTAGCGGTAGAAAGATTTTCGAATGCCGGCGGCTTGGCATGAATGGGGCGGCCATTCACTTTGGGTACCGGGGGCAATCCGTCGATGGGGTCGCCGGTTACGTTGAACAGGCGGCCTTTGATGGCTTCGGAAGCTGGCATGGTGATGGGCGCACCGGTGTCTACAGCGTCCACTCCGCGGGTCAAACCCTCGGTACCGTCCATGGCTATGGTGCGTACACTATCTTCGCCCAGGTGTTGCTGCACTTCCAGCACCAGTTTTTCGCCATTGCCGCGATTAATTTCAAGTGCATTGAAAATTTCGGGCAGCTGGCCTTCGAACTGTACGTCCACCACCGCGCCGATGATTTGTTTAACCTTACCAACTTTTGCCATAAATAGCGTTTGTAAAGGGGAGTTATCTATAAAAGAACCGGCACCCTTTGACACCGGTTTTAGTTTCAGGCTGCAAAGGTAAGGGGATGGGGGTAATTAGCAAATGATACCCGCACATATAATATGCTCGTGGGCCGGAATTTTCCCCACGGGCTGGATAAATTTTTTTTTCAGGGAAAATAAGCAGAGGCCCGGTGCAGTAAATCTTTTTACCCAAAAGCTTCGTAGCCTATCCGAAACCGCAAAAACGCATAACAACCGATAATAATTTCAGTACCTTTCTAAAGCCTAAACTTCCCACAGAAAATCAACCTTTATGCCTTTACGGCTCCAGTTATTAGCGCTGCTGCTTTTACCGGCTATTTGTTTTGCACAAAACAATAAGGACACCTACCACCAACAGGTGCAGTACCTCAACCAACAGGTGCAACAGGCGGCCTCCGACTCGCAAAAGGTTGCTGCCCTGGGCAAACTGGCCGTTCATTATTATATTTTTAAGGACGCCGCCAAAGGCGACAGCGTGCTGCAGGAGCAGCTTTCCCTTGCCGAAGGATCGGCCAACCGCAACCTGCTGCTGCAGGTGCTTTTCTCTTACACCGCCCAAAACATCAATGGCTGGAACTCGGTGGCCACGTTTGACAAGGCGCTCCAGTTTGTAGACCGGGGCCTGGCTTATGCCCGCTCTATTGGCCGCCCCGATTATCTGGCAATGGCCCATATCCGCAAGGCCGCTATTTTGCGCAACCGCAACCGTTTTGATGCAGCGCTGGAACAAACCGCGCAGGCCATGCTGGCACTTGAAAAGGCCCCGCAGGATTCGGTAAAAACCGTTCTGCTGCTGGAAACAGGCGATATTTTTTTAGGAAAAGGCAACGCCCTAACCGCTTACGAGCATTACAACAAGGCATACGACCTGGCTTATGTTGAAAAAAACCACGAACTGCAAACCGCAGCTTATCACCATATAGCCCTGCTGTATAACGGCCTTAACCGCGCCGACCTTGCAGAAGGCATTTTGCACAAAAGCCTGGAAGCCAACCGCAGCCGCAACGATGCCCACGGCATGCTGTACGATTACGTGGACCTGGCCCGGGTGGTGGAGCAAAAAGAATACATACAACGGGCCCTGCACCTTTCCGACTCGCTAAATTCGGTGCGCAACCGGATGTTTGCCAAGCAACTGATGTTTGCTTGCCACATGGTGGTGGAAAAAGACAGCAAAGCTGCACTGGACTATTTGTACAGCAACCCCGACCTCCATCAACTGCAACGTAACCGCGGGCCTGCCCAGTTTCAGTGGCAAATCGGCTCGGTATATTTTTACGCCAACCAACCCGACTCGGCAATCGGCTATTTTAAAAATGCAGAAACAGAATTGCGCAAAGGCCTAGATGCCCCGGGGCTGATAGAACTGAACCAAAACATGGGCAACTGCTACCTGCAATTAGGTGCGCCGGCAAAAGCGCTACCTTATTTTGAAGAAGCCATCGCCCTGTCGCGCCAGTTGGATAACCTGCTCACCCATCGCCAACTGCTGTACGCTATAGGGCAGGCGCAAGCTGCCATGGGTGATTACAAGGCGGCACATGCTTCAAACGAGCAATATTTACAATACCTCGATTCGGCCAACCGCATCAACAGCGGCCGCGAACTGGCCCTGCTGGATGTGGAGCGGGCCAACAGCATTCACCAACACGACCTGCAAGAGCTGGAACATAAAATGGAGCGGGAAAAATACCTGCAGTACAATATTATTTCCCTGGCAATCGTGGTGCTGTTCATTTTCCTGATCGTGGCGGGTATGTTTCCCGTTTCAAAATTTGTGACCAGGATGCTGGGGTATATTTCCTTTATCTGCCTGTTCGAGTTTATAATTTTACTGATCGATACCAGCCTGCACCACGCGGCTCATGGAAAACCGCTGTACATCTGGCTGGGCAAGATCTTTATTATTGCCCTGCTGGTACCCATACATCATTTCCTGGAGCACCTGGTGGTGAAGTTTGTACAATCGCAAAAGCTAAAACAGATCCGCAGCCGGGTAACAAAAGCGCCCTGGGGTGTGGGCAGCAGGAAAAGCATAAAAAAGGCAGCGGCCACCCTCCCCGAAGATGCTGCCGCTACCTGATTTTTTATTGTTCCATAAATTTCCGGATGCCGTCAATTGGTTTCCAGTTCATCGCCGCAGGGCGATGGCGGCGGGCACAGCTTATTGGGCTCAAAATATTTGTAGGTCAGTGCTACTGCGGAGGCCTTGCTGGTAGGTGCCGCCGTGTGGGCAACTTGCAATAAAATGGTGGGATCCTCGCGGCGCATGGCTCCTTCGTTTTCGGTGTAGGAGGCCAAAAAAAACTTGACCGTTGGCTGGTCGGACTCCTGGCTTAAAATCCGGATCAGTTCTTCGCGGTCAAATTCGGCCAGCAGCTGGGGCACTTTTCTGACCCTGCCTTTTTTGTGGTTTTCGTACATGCTGTTGGCTTTTCCGCGGTCTATCTCCCTCCGGTCCAAGGGCTTCTTCCCGATCTTTTTCAGCAAAGCAGCTTCCTGCACATCCTGCTGTCCGTGCAGCGTACATGAGGTAGTGATTATGGCTAATGACAAGTAAGCAATGATCTTCATGGTGTAACTTTTTAAAGTATGGTTTTAAAGTTCCATATTAAAAAAGGCAAATGCAAGCACCTGCACTACATTAACTGACCGGGGTTCTTGTATATTTGAAATTATCGGCGCATATTTATTTGCCTGCCAATTCAATACAGGCAAATTTCATCGATTGTTCCAGTTACACTGTTTTTACTAACCCCTAATAACTGTAACCATGATCAACTTCAGGCAAAGCCTGTACACCGAGGAACATGCGTTTAAACCACTGCAACAGGGCACTGCCCACACCGGCAACATCTGCGGGCTGGAGATAAACGTCAACAACGTGCTGGTAAAAAACAACAACACGCCTGCCGTGTTCCCTTTTCCCGGTTATGCAAAAGTTTATTTCTTGAACCTGGTGGCCGCCAACCTGCGGGGTGCCGGCCTGCGGCTGCAACTGAAAGCTTTTGAAAAAGTAGAAAACGACGACGCACTTGCCATGGACAAAACCTTGTGTACCTGGCAGCGGGAACGGCCAGAAGAAGCGGCTCCCGGCGAGTTGCATATTTTTTCCGCACTCATTAAAAGCAGGCAGCCCCTGCGCGATACCGCTTCGGTGCTTTCGGAAGTGCAGCGCGACGGCAGCTACAAACTGCTTACCGCTGCATTGGATAGTTTGCTGAAAAGCAACACACCTGCCGAGGACATCAGCAACCTCCTATTCAACATAGCAGGCATTGTAGGCAAATACCTGGGCAAGCTGGATGAAAAGCCGCTGTTCTGCTGGCTGCAAAGTTTTACCGGTATTACTACTGCCCACGAAGTGCTGGGCAAAACAGAAAAAGCCGCTGCCAACTATTATGCATCGATGGGTCTGTCCATTACTATTAAAGATGAGGTGCGCATGGAGGAAGAAGCCTTGTTGCAACGCACCGACCGCAGGCCTGCAACCGGTGTGCGAACCCTGTTCTGAAAATTGAGAATGGCGGCAATTCTTTGGAATGTGCACTAACGGGCACTTTCATTTTCGGCCATAGCCACCCCCATGTTGGTACCGGCAATAGGGCCAAACTGTTGCAGGTAACGCTGCATGGCCAGTTCCTTCATTTTTGCTTCCAGCACAATATCTACATCATGCCCGTAGGTATTAATGGGCTCGTAAATAAAATCGGCGTGTGCTTCTTTTTTTGCCGTGGGGTCTTCGTATTCCCTTTTGGAGGAGGAAAAATGAAAGATCGGCTTCACCTTCCAGGTTTTATATGCAGCTTCAAATGCCTCCTGCTCGGTCATGGATCCCGGGTGCAGGCGGTGGTGAAAATAGTCGAATACAATAGGGATGCCGATGTACTGGTGTAGTGGCAACAGGCTTTCCACGGTAAACAGTCCGGGTTTATCATCGTTTTCTACCGACAGGCGTCCGCGCAGGTTGGCCGACAACATTCCGAAATTTTGGGCAAATCGGCGCAGGGTTTCGTCTTTATCGCCATAAGCTCCGCCTACATGTATGTTTATTTTATGCCAGTGCGTGGCGGGCAGGCCCATGAGGTCAAAAATTTCGGAGTGGGTTTCCAGATCCTTGATGGTATTTTCCAAAGTAGCCCCGCTGCCAGCCATTTTATTAAAAGGGCCCGGATGAGAAGTAAGCCGCACCGGGTGCCTGCCTACCGCCTCGAGCACCTCCCGTATTTCCCTGAAATCGGGCAACTCGGCAATGCGGTATTCCGAAGCCCAGGGAAAAAGGTCGGAGGTAACGCGGAAAATTTGCACGCCATTGGCCACGTTCCACTCCACGATCTGCAGCAGCGCCTGCACATTTTGCAATGCCAGTTGCGAGGCGTACTGCACGCCTTTTTCCAAAAAGGTACGGCGAATCATGCCGCGATTGGTGGTCACGCCATGTTCGTTCAGGCTTAAGTTGATACAGGCATATCCAAGGTTGGTCATTGCTTTTTTCCTTTACTGGTTTCATCCATAACAGGCACCTGCTCATATTGTTCGATATGCGCCTGCATTGCCTGCCTGTAATCTGCGTCGTTTTTGACAAGCTGCCATTTTTCGTAAAATATCCGGGCCGATGCTGCTTTTATTGGGTCGGCATCCAGGGGCAGCATTTCCCGCCCATGGGCACCGCTGCGCCCCTTTTGATCCTGCGGCACCGGGCCACTATATTTTTTTCCCGACTTATGATTGGCATACCGGCGGCTGCGGGTATAGCCCATTTGCAAAAACTTGCGGGCCATATCCATGCCCACAAAATCGCCGGCTTTCTTATAGGCCAGGAACATTTGGTACAGCATGTTGGCCGATTCCGTGGCTACTTCCGGTGTTTTAAACCGCCAATGCGGCAGCAGTTCGGATTTGTATGGCTGTACCAGCAAAACGCCCTGTTCGCCCTTTCCCACACGGTACCGGTGCGGCTGCTGCCGCAGGTCGAGGGTGTAGTAAGGCAGTGAATAATCAAAAGGCATCCGCTTCATAATGCTGGAGGTGCAAAATATTGTCCAAAACAAAAATTGGCGGGGTTACCCGCTTGCTGTTGAGGGTATGTATCCCCTTTTTTACCGAGCCACATATAAGAGTAAACATGAACTTAAATTAGAATCCTTTACTTTTGCACGGCTTTTGCAACTAACTGCTCTACCAAACCCACTTTATGAAATCTTACAAGCAAATAAGACGCGTTCAGATCTCGGTATTGCGCTTTTATCACAAGCACCCTGCAATGGCCCAGCGCACCCTTCACTTTAAAATCTTTGTTTCCGCACTGGTTTTGTTTAGCATGCTCGTTTTGTGTTCCTCATTGTTTATGCGCTAACCGCCGCCCCGAATTTGGGGATTGCGGAAAAATCATCCACACATTGTGGGGAAACCCGAGCAAAACAAACACCCCGCTTTCAATGGGGTGCGGCACGAAAACAGCACTGAGCCTCATTTGCCCATATAAATTAGTATGGGCATTTTTTTTGTCCAGCTTAGCTGTATGAAACAGCTATTTTTCCTCCTGGCAGTTTGTGGCACCCTGTTGGGCGCCTGCAGCAATGCGCAGGTAAAAAGTGAGTCGGGCGAAACAACCGAAGAAGCCGCAGCAAAGAAAAATATCAGCAGCCGCGACTACAGCATTACCCCCAGCATTGCTTATTCCGACCTTTCCCTCGACAGCCTGGCGCTGGAAGAGTATATTGGCACCCGCAAGGTGGCCGACTCCATTGCCCGCCGCATGCGGTCTTTTTACAATACCCGCAATTACCAGTTTGCCTGGTTTACCACCGAAGGGCTTACCGAACAGGCCCGCGGATTCTGGAACCTGCACGACTACCATACCACCGCCAACAGCCACGATACAGTGCTGCACGATAAAGAACTGGCCAAGCGCATGGACGACCTGATGACAGCCGAATCGCTGTCGGTAAAAAGCGGCGATGCAAGGTCCATTAATACAGAGCTGACCCTGACGCAGCATTTTATCCAGTATATGATGTCGGAATACGACGGCGGGTATGTAAAGCGTAAAGAAATGGAGCGCTTTATTCCGCGCAAAAAGGAAGATGCCATGTACCTGGCCGATTCGCTGTTGAACAAAAAACACAAGGACAACAAATATTTTGAAGATGTGCACCGGCCCTATGGATTGTTGAAAGAGCAACTGGGCAAATACATCCAAATAGTAAAAGCTGGCGGCTGGCAACCTATTCCATCCGGCACCAAAACGCTGCGCAAAGGCACTTCCAACCCGGCAGTTGCGGTGGTAAAAAAGCGCCTGCAAATTACCGGCGACCTGCCCGGTGCGGATACCAGCTATGCTTTTAATGATTCGCTGGAAACAGCAGTGCGCCATTTTCAGGCCCGGCACGGATTAAAGGACGATGGCATTATTACCACAGCGGTAATTAAGGAATTGAATGTGCCGGCAGAAGCAAGACTGCAGCAATTGTTAATGAATATGGGCCGCATGCGCTGGTTGCCACCCGACCCGGCCGGCAACCTGATTGTGGTAAATATTCCGGAGTTCATGCTGCATGTGTACGAAGGAAAAAACAAGGCGTTTGACATGGTAGTGGTGGTAGGAAAGCAAGGTACCAACACCACTAGTTTTACCGGCGACCTGAACCAGATCGTGTTTAGCCCCTATTGGAACCTGCCTAGTTCTATTGTTAAAAACGAAGTATTGCCGGCCATGGAGCGCAATCCTAATTACCTGGCCAGCCAGAACATGGAAATTGTAAGCGATAAAGGCGACCTGCCTACTATCCGGCAAAAACCCGGGCCCGGAAATGCATTGGGTAAGGTGAAGTTTTTGTTCCCCAACTCTTTTGATATTTATTTCCACGATACGCCTTCGAAGAGCCTTTTTGAACGCACCAAGCGTGCATTCAGCCATGGCTGCATCCGACTGGCCGAACCTGAAAAAATGGCTACTTACCTGCTGCGCAACCAGCCCGAGTGGACCCCGGACAGGATAAATGCAGCCATGAATGCAGGAGAGGAAAAATATGTAAAACTAAAAGACCCGGTGCCCGTGGTAATAACCTATTATACAGCCTGGGTAGATGATGCCGGCCGCCTTAATTTCCGCGAGGATATTTACGGCCACGACAAGCGCCTGGCATCAAAAATGTTCCCCAGTTCATTGCAGCAAAACAGCCCTACCCAAAAAGACTCAATGGCGGTAGCGCAGCGGTAGGCAAAGAAAAAAAGTGGTTTAATTTACTACCTCTATAATTACAGATACAGGGAGGGCACAAGGTTGCACGGAGCATGAATAGCCGTGTTGCCTGTGCCCTCTTTGTCTTTAGGCTCCATCCTGATCTTTGTTTTTGTTCCGGTTATATTTGCGCTTCAACAACTCAGGTATGATGCACTTGGTGGAGGTAACAGGCCCCGCACTGGAAAAAGCTTTTTTGGCAGTTAATGTCTGGATCAATAAGGATAATCCTGCTTACATCCAACCGCTTGACAAGGACATTCGTGAAGTATTTGATCCCGCAAAAAATAAAGCATTTCGTTTTGGCACTGCCCGGCGCTGGCTGCTGCAAAACGAACAAGGAGTATATGTGGGCCGCATTGCTGCATTTATCAATAAAAAATACAAATCGAAAGGCGACGACGGACCTGTTGGCGGTGTGGGTTTTTTCGACTGCATCAACAACCAGGAAGCGGCCAACCTGCTTTTTGACACGGCCAAGCAATGGCTGCAGGGTGAAGGCATGACGGCCATGGACGGGCCTATCAATTTTGGCGAACGGGACCGCTTTTGGGGATTGGTGGTGGAAGGATTTCAGGAACCGCTCTACTGCATGAACTACAACCCGCCTTATTACCAGCAATTGTTTGAACAGTACGGGTTCCAGCCTTTTTTCAACCAGGTTTGCCTGGGTATGGATCCCAAAAGCAAGCTCAAAGACAAAATGTTTGAGCGCCATGCAGCCCTTGCCGCAAACCCTGATTTTTCGGCCCGGCATATCCGTAAAGACCAGCTGGAACAATTTGCTGCCGATTTTACTACCGTTTATAATGCCGCATGGGCGGGCCACGGTGGCATGAAAACCATGAAACTGGAACAGGTAAAATTGATGTTCAAAAAAATGAGCCCGGTAATGGACGAGCGGCTGGTGTGGTTTACTTATTACAAAGGCGAGCCCATTTCCATGTTTATTAACCTGCCCGACCTGAACCAATGGTTTAAATACCTGCACGGCAAGTTTGACCTGTGGCACAAACTGAAGTTTTTGTGGCTCAAAAGAACCAGGCCCGCTAAAAAGTTTACCGGGCTGGCTTTTGGCGTGGTGCCACAGTTTCAGGGAAAAGGCGTGGACGCCTACATGATTGGCGAAGCCGCAAAAGTGGTGCAGCAACCCCATGTGCATTATCAGGAATATGAAATGCAGTGGATCGGCGATTTTAACCCCAAAATGGTGAACATTGCGCAAAGCCTGGGCGAAACCAGCATCACCCGCAGGTTGGTTACCTACCGCTACAATTTCGATAGAACGAAAGAGTTTAAGCGGCACCCGATTTTGAATTAGTCGGGAAAGACGGAAAAGACGGGAAAATCAGTGAAGACGCGTCTGGTATAAACAAACAGCCAACTTAATAAGAATGGTCCATATTCTATGTCAATTGGGCGTTTCGTTTTAATAGTTAACTTCTTTCCCGTCTTTCCTGTCTTTTCCGACTTTCCCGACTTCTCTCTTACCTTCGTCTTCAGCAAGCACTATGGAAAAATTTATTGTTTCGGCACGTAAATACCGGCCCCAAACCTTCGATACGGTGGTGGGCCAGCAACACATCACCACCACGCTTAAAAATGCCATCCGCACCGGTCACTTGGCGCATGCATTTTTATTCTGCGGTCCGCGGGGCGTGGGCAAAACCACCTGTGCCCGCATCCTGGCCAAAACCATCAACTGCGAAGCGCAGCAACCTGATGGCGAGGCCTGCAACGAATGCCATTCCTGCCGCTCGTTCAACGAAGGCACTTCACTTAATATTCACGAGCTCGATGCAGCCTCCAACAACTCGGTGGAAGACATCCGGGCACTGGTAGAGCAGGTGCGTTTTGCACCGCAGGCCGGAAAATACAAGGTGTACATCATCGATGAGGTGCACATGCTGTCGTCGGCTGCCTTCAACGCTTTCCTGAAAACGCTGGAAGAGCCCCCGCCCTACGCCATCTTTATTTTGGCCACCACCGAAAAGCATAAGATTCTCCCCACCATCCTCAGCCGGTGCCAGATATTCGATTTCAAGCGCATTACGCTGCAGGATACCGTGGACCACCTGCAGGGCATTGGCATCAAAGAAGAATTTACCACCGACGAGGCCGCACTGCAAATGATTGCGCAAAAAAGCGAAGGATGCATGCGGGATGCCCTGAGCATTTTAGACAAAATTGTTTCGTTTACCAATGGCAGTGTTACGTACGACAATACAATTGAGCACCTCAACATTCTCGACGCCGATTATTATTTCCGGCTGATGGATTGCATGTTGGGCCAGGACCTGGCCGGTGCGCTGCTGCTGTACGACGACATCAATAAAAAAGGTTTTGAGGGCGATGCGGTACTCAACGGCTTTGCCGAAACCATCCGCAACCTGCTTATTTGTAAAGACGACCGCGTGGCCGGCCTGCTGGAAGTGGTGGACAGCTTCCGTCAACGCTACCGCGAAATGGCCCGCCGCACCAGTGCGGGATACCTTATCAGTGCATTGAACCTGCTGACCGAAGCGGAAATTGGATATAAAACCGCCCGCAACAAACGGTTGCATGTGGAGCTGGCACTGATTAAACTTTGCTACCTGCAACAGGCGCTGGAATTGTCGGCCACGGACGGTGGACTGGATAAAAAAAAAACAGCTGACGCAAGGCCGGTAGCTTTTAAAAACATCAACCCCATTGTTGCCAAATCCGTTGCGGGCAATAATGCGCAGCCTGTAAACAGGCCCGCACCGCCACCCTCTGCACCGCCAATTCCGAGCGGCGCTACCCTGGTCATAGAAACGGCTTCGCCTGCGGCAAAACCGGCTGCCCCTCCGCCACAGCCACGGCCGGAACCAGCCATTGCGGCTGGCGCAAATACTGCTCCATCAGCAACAGCAGCAAAGCCTAAGCTTGGCTCGCTGGCGGCGCTGCGCCAAAAAATAGAACAAACTACCGGCAGCCAAACAGAAGCCGTGAGTGTGCCACTGGAGGGGGAACGGTTGCAAACCGGCTGGGACCAGTTCATCACCCAGCTGGAAGGCGAAAAAAATCCGGCGGCGCAAAGTTTTAAGATGGCGCAGCTTATTATAAAAGACGCCAATAGTTTTGAAGCCACCGCTACCAACAACCTGCAGCAAAAGTTTCTGGAACTGGAGCGCAACCGGGCTTGCGGCTTTTTGCAAAAAGAATTGCATAATCGCCATTTGCAGTTTGCCGTGGTTCTCATCGAATCGGACGAGCCCGTTGACCCGTCCGATCTGCCGCTTTCCTCGAAACAGCAATACCAGAAAATGATTGAACATTACCCGCTGGTAAAAGAACTGCGGGAACGGTTGCGGCTGGATCTGGATCTTTAAGTTGAATGTTTGGTGTTTACTGTTTCAAGATTTTGGTGATTCCCTGCACTAATACATTCAAAATGTTGCCCACACCTGTTGTTGACAACCTTGAACTATAAACTTTACACCCTAAACTTCTCCTCATATTGTCAAAAAAATCATCTGGCGGCTTTAAAGTGTTTTGGCTTAATTTCACGCCGCATTTTACTGCGCATTATTATATAAATAACTACCAATGGCTGAAGTGATTTTAATGCCCCGCCTGAGCGATACCATGACCGAAGGCGTGATTGCAGCATGGCATAAAAAAGTGGGTGACCCTGTAAAAAAAGGCGACCTGCTGGCTGAAATTGAAACCGATAAAGCTACCATGGAACTGGAAAGCTATAAGGATGGCGTATTGCTGCACACCGGTGCCGACAAGGGCGGCAAACTTCAGGTAAATGACCTGCTGGCCATTATTGGCCAGGCAGGCGAAGATATTTCGCAGCATTTGAACGGCGCCGCTGCCGCTGCTCCACAGGCTGCGCCTGCAGCCGAAGCTGCCCCTGCGCCAGCCGCAGCACAGCCTGCTCCTGCACCGGCCGCACAAGGTGCTGCTTTGGACCTTTCTAAAATGGAAGAAGTAGTGCTGATGCCCCGCCTGAGCGATACCATGACGGAAGGCGTGATTGCAGCATGGCACAAGCAGGTAGGCGATGATGTAAAAAAAGGCGACCTGCTGGCCGAGATTGAAACCGACAAGGCCACTATGGAGCTGGAAAGCTATAAAAACGGTAAGCTCCTGTTTCAGGGTGCCGAAAAAGGACAAAAGATTGCCGTAAACGACCTCCTTTGCATTATCGGCGAAGAAGGAAAAGTAGACGTTGACGGTATTGTTGCTGCTTCAAAAGGCGGAGCGCCCACAGGTGGCACTGCCCCGGCCCAGCAAGAAGAAGCTCCTGCAGCCCAGCCCGAAGCTGCAACCGGCGAACAGCAGTCCCCTTCCACCGATGGCGGCCGCATTAAGGCATCGCCCCTTGCCAAAAAAATAGCTGCCGAAAAAGGCATCGACCTGAAACAGGTTCAAGGCAGCGGCGACAACGGACGGATTACCAAAAACGATATCGACAACTTTAAGCCACAGCAACAGCCTGCACCCCAGCAAGCTGCCGCACAGGCCCCTGCTGCCGCACCGCAGGCACCATCCCAGCCCCAAATTGCCGGCCAGGAAGGATATACCGACCATACTCTTTCGCAAATGCGCAAGGTGATTGCCAAGCGCCTCGGCGAAAGCAAGTTTACCGCGCCGCACTTCTACCTGACCATGGAAATAAACATGGACAAGGCAATGGAAGCCCGCACCCAGATGAATGAGATCAGCGCGGTGAAAATCTCGTTCAACGACATGGTGGTAAAAGCTGCTGCCATGGCCTTGCGCAAACATCCTGCAGTAAACGCTACCTGGATGGGCGAATTTATCCGCCAATACCAGCATATTCATATTGGTGTAGCCGTTGCCATTGAAGATGGTTTGATTGTACCAGTGGTGCGCCATGCCGACCAAAAGCCGTTGAGCGCCATTGCTGCCGAAACCAAAGAACTGGCGGGCAAGGCCAAAGCGAAAAAGCTGCAGCCAGCCGAATTTACCGGCAACACTTTTACCATCTCTAACCTCGGCATGATGGACATTGAAGAATTCACGGCCATCATCAACCCGCCCGACAGCGCCATTATGGCTGTAGGCCGCATTAAAGAAATAGTGGTGCGCAAAGGCGAAGGTTTTGGTGTGAGCAACGTAATGAAAGTAACCCTCAGTGCTGACCACCGCACCGTAGATGGCGCCGTTGGTGCTTCTTTCCTCCAAACCTTCAAACGCTTCCTGGAGAATCCGGTAACGATGCTGGTATAAGGGAAGAGTTGGTAGTTGATAGTTGGTAGTTGACAGAAATATTTTCACTGTCTTAAAAAATAAAACAGGCCTGGATTGATTCCGGGCCTGTTTTATTTTGATGGGCTACCTTTATAAATTTACAACTACCAACTACCAACTACCAACTACCAACTACCAACTACCAACTACCAACTACCAACTACCAACTACCAACTACCTCTCCTCCCGCACACTGCCCTCAAACAGCATATTTACATTGGGGTCGAGAAGTAAAACAGTGGGCTTGGCCGTAGCAGGTACCGAAAAACTGTCCCTTATTTTATTGATGTGCAGCGTATGCAACTCCTGCTGGCCCGCACTATTTACCAGCGCTATTTCCAATGGAAAATCAAAAAATTCGTCGCCGGTTTGCTGCACCACCAATTGCAGTTGTCCCCTGCTGTATTTCCACCTTACTTCTACTTTAGGGACCCCAGGCCCGTACAACCATTGCTGAAAAAAAGGCTCCAGGCTTATGCCTGAAACTTCTTCGGCCACTTTCCTAAAATCGTCGGTATCGGCATTGCTGCCACGGTAGCGGGCATAATAGGTTTGCAAAATTTTTTGGAACGGGGCGTCGCCCACTTTACGGCGCAGCAGGTGCAGCACCCACCCGCCCTTTTGATACGAGTTGGCATTCAGCAAGGACATCAGGTTGTCGGTTGGGTCCACAACAGGGCGGCTGCTTTGCCGAGCAAACTGGATCACTGTTTCCCGGTCGGACCGCATCCGGTCCTGTAAGGCTTTTACGCCATACTGACGTTCCAGGTAAATATTGGTGAGGTAGGTGGCAAATCCTTCCGACAGCCACAGGTGTGCAAAGCTCCGCTCCGTGGCCATATTGCCAAACCACTGGTGGGCTACTTCATGTGCCATCAGGTCTTCGTTGCGGCGGTCGCCGGTTACCGATGTTTCGGCATAAAAAATAGCACTCGCATTTTCCATACCGCCAAACTCGGTTTTCGACTGCACATTGGCCAGCTTTTGAAAACCATATGGCCCGATGTATTGTGAAAAAAACTGCAGCATACGGCCAGTAATGGCGTAGTCGTGAAAACCCTTGTCGCGGTCCTGCGGATATACCCAGGCACTAACGGGCACGCCTACTGCCGAATCGATAAAGCCAGCGGCCATGCGGGCTGCACCTATCACCATTACCTTGGTAGGAATAGCAACAGACTCTTTCCAATGGTGCTTTTTATGGGTGCTGGAAACAGCTGTTTCCTCCACCTGCACCCCATTTGAAATAACCTGATAATGCATAGGTGCCGTAACAATAAATTCCACCGAGGCCTTATCATCGGGCCGGTCGTTGCAGGGTATCCATTGGCGTGCCCGGTTGGGCCAGTTGTCGGAAAAAAAAGTGCGGTCGCCGTATTTGTTTTTAGAAATGATCAATCCATCTGCCGGAATACCAGCATAGTGAATAACAAGTTCGCGGGTTGTTGCAGTGGGTTGTGTTTGTGCAAAGGTCACGTGCAGCACATCGCCGCTGTGGCTGAACGGAATGGCTTTGCCTTCGGCCTGCACCGATAAAACCTTCATGCCCCTTCCATTGTGCACGCTTTGCAAATGCAAGTGAACGGCAGCCGAAGGTTGCGCCATTTGATACATGACTACTGCCTGGCCGCGGATGGTATCATACGCATCCGAAAGTTGGACCGAAAAGCGGTAGTGCTGCACATCGGGGGTTTGGGCCAGCAGTAAAAGGGGCAAAAAAATGAAAACGAATAATGCAGTTTGTTTCATTGGTGGTGGCGTCAACGGATAAAATTACGGCGAACCTTTTAATTGCCCCAATGTGTAGCGCCCCTTCATCCCATTGCCTGGCTCCTTCTTTTACTTAAAGCCGCTCCAGCATCTCCACTACCTTTTCCCTGCGCAGAATTACATACCCTATGCGGTCGTTCGAAATCCCGTCTTTTAGCTGGTAGCTAAAAGACAACTGGTCGTCGTGTACTTCGGTTTCAAAATATTTAAAACTGATGGAAGGATAGTTTTTTAGTTCTTCTCCTATTTCGTACAAATGCGTGCTCAGTACAAACAGCGAATTGTTGATTTTGATAAGCCCGTTGATCACTGCCAGCGAGCATTTCATGGCATCCTGCACGTTGGTGCCTTTAAACAGTTCGTCGATCAGCACCAGCCATTTTTTGCCATCGTTTATTTTATTGATGGTGGTTTTGATGCGCTGCACTTCGTTGAAAAAGTAGCTTTCGCCTTTCGCAATGTTGTCGGCCACATTGATGTTCGACAGGATGCCGTCAAACAGCGTCAGCTTCATGCTGGCAGCCGGCACGCCCATACCGATATGCGCCAGAAATACTGAGGAACCTGCCGCCCTGATGAGTGTGCTTTTACCCGCCATATTTGCGCCGGTTAAAAAAAGAAAATGCCGCTGCTGGTCGAGCACCAGATCATAGGCCACGGGGTTTTGAAGCAGCACATGAAAAAGCCCACGGGCTTCAATAAAGGGCTTGTCCGATTCAACAAACTGGGGAAACTGGAGGTTGAATTTTTTTACGGCAAATGCCATGGAGTACCAGGCATCCAACCGCCCGTAAATATCCATCAACTCCAATATTTCCGATTTATGCACCCAACGGGTGTAGTGCGTAAAATACAGGTTATCGGTGGCTGTAAATTTGGTGCCGGCCGGAGCATCGGCCAGTATGGCTAAGGGTTCTAGGTTCAATGTTTTTTTTACCCGTTCCATCAGAAAGCCCACCTGGGCAGGCAGGTCCACGGCAGCAAACAAAACCTCGAGTTTTTTCATGCCGCGGAAAAAATCTGCAAAATGCCGGATGGAGTATTTCATCATGGAGTAGTCGGCACTGTGCACCAGCCGGTACGAAAGGGCTGTGATCGGGTTGGGATTTGCCGGCCCCGGATCGAGCCGGTAATCCAGAAACTTGTCCATCACCAGGATGGTACCATTGGTGATTTCCGAAGGCCATTCGTCGATATGCGCCATCAGGGTTTTGATGATGTTTTGCGTACCACGAATTTTTTTCAGGTCGCTGTGCGGTTCCGAAAAAAAACGGCGCAACCATTCCTTGCCACCAATGGTGCGGGTAAAATTGAGCTTGCTGAAAATAGAATATTCCTCTTCGCTGTGAAAGATGGATATATCGGTAAATGTTATTTTGTCGATTTGCATAATGCTGGTCCATAGTCCATGGCCAATGGTCCATGGACTATGGACCAGCAACCACCAACCACTTTATCTGTCAAAAGTTAATCGTTTTCCCTGTATAGATTCATCGAACCGGCCTTTTTCATAAACAAGATGTCCACTTACAAACGTATGGCTGATGGCTGCCTGCAGGGTGGTGCCCTCCAGCGGGCTCCAACCGCATTTATAATGGATGTTGCTTTTATCAACCGTAGTTGATGCGTTCAGATCGGCAATCACCAGGTCGGCAAAATATCCCTCCCGTATATAGCCCCGGTCTTTGATCTGGAAACAATCGGCTACGGCATGGCTCATTTTGCGGGCAATGGTTTCAAGGCTTATTTTTCCCTGCTGGTAGTAATCCAGCATCAGCAACATGGAATGCTGCACCAGGGGCAAGCCGGCATGCGCCTTTTCGTAGGGTTCTGCTTTTTCCTCCCTAGTATGCGGCGCATGATCGGTAGCAATAATATCCAGGCGGTCGTCGAGCAGCGCAGCCCACAATGCTTCGCGGTTGTGGGGCGCTTTAATGGCCGGGTTACATTTTATGTCGTTGCCTAAACGTGCATAATCATCGGAGGTAAAATGCAGGTGGTGCACACACACTTCCGCAGTGATGCGTTTTTCTTTTAGCGGCAGCATGTTGGTAAACAACTGGAGTTCCTTTTCGGTTGAAATATGCAGAATGTGCAGGCGTGTGCCGTGGCGCTTGGCCAGTTGCACCGCTTTGAACGAAGATTCAAAACAGGCTTCCTCATCGCGGATGATGGGATGGTCGGAGGGTTCCAGCACGCCTTTTTCTGCTTTCAGTTTTTCCAGGTTGGCCTTAATGATGCTTTCTTCTTCGCAATGGGTAGCAATCAGCACTTCGCTGTCGCGGAAAATGCGGTCGATGGTCAGGTAATTATCCACCAAGAGGTTGCCGGTAGAAGAGCCCATAAAAATCTTCACACCACAGATGTCCTGCTTTCTGTCGTTTACCCGTAACACTTCATCCACATTGGTATTGGAAGCGCCCATAAAAAAGGAATAATTGGCCAGCGATGTGGCGGCGCCAATGCTGTATTTTTCTTCCAGCAGCTCGTGGGTAAGGGTGGGCGGCACCGTATTAGGCATTTCCATAAAAGAAGTTACCCCACCCGCCACCGCAGCTCTCGATTCGGTGTAGATGTTGGCCTTATGGGTGAGGCCGGGTTCGCGAAAATGCACCTGGTCGTCGATGGCACCGGGCAGCAGGTATTTTCCTTCGCCCCTTATTTCAATGGCAGCCCCTTCACTATTGATTACTGGTGCGATTTTTTCAATCCGTTCGCCTGCAATCAGCACATCCATCTCCTGGATGGTACCTTCATTTACGATCTGGATATTGCGGATCAGGTATTTTTGCATACTTTCTTTTTAATTAAAACTGGTGCATGCAAGTTAAAACAACAGCGCTCAAACTTTTGGTTGCTTTAGCCCCTTTTGTTACAAACGCACAAACCACTCATTTGCCCCTGCATGCCAAGGAAAATGTGTTGCTGGAACGACTGGAAATAAAAGCCGGCAGGGACTCTGTGCTCAATTTTTCGAAAACAAGACCGCTGAGCCGCAAAGCAGTGGTGCCGCAGATCGAAGGCATGGAGGATTTGCTGGAATCCCAGTCCGACCGGTACAATTGGTACAGCGCCATGGCCGGGAACCTCGAATGGATTTCGGGTGACCCTGCAGGTTATGACAGCAAAAAGCCTTTGTGGAAAAGGTTTTATAAAACGCCGGCCAATTTGTACGAAGTAAATACTGAGGATTTTTATCTGGCCCTGAATCCCATTATTCAATACAATGTTTCGAAAGAACGGAACAACGACCAGCATCTGTTTTTAAACAGCCGTGGCCTGTCGCTGCGGGGCCGCATTGCCAATAAAGTAGGCTTTGCCGCCTACCTCACCGAAAACCAGGAACGAGACCCGCTTTATGTGCAACGCTGGGTAGCTGAACGCAAGGCGGTACCCAACCAGGGATATTATCAAAATTTCAAAGGCACGGGATACGACTATTTTGATGCACGGGGATACTTCTCGGTGAATGCAGCAAAGTATATCGACATCTCTTTTGGCTATGACCGCAACTTTATTGGCAATGGGCAACGCAGCCTGTTTCTCTCTGATTTTGCCAACAACACGCTTTTTCTAAAACTCAATACCCGCATCTGGAAATTTAACTACCAGAATATTTTTATGGAATTGCAGGCCACTGAGCCGCGTGGTGGCGACCGCCTGCTGAAGAAAAAATATGCGGCTATGCACCACCTGGATGTGGCCGTTACCCGATGGCTCAATGTGGGCCTGTTTGAAGGCGTGGTGTTTGGCCGTCCCAACCGGTTCGATTTTACCTACCTCAACCCTATTATCTTTTTGCGGTCGGTGGAGCAGCAAAACGGCTCGAACGACAATGCCGTTGCCGGTATTGACTTTAAAGCCAATGCAGCCAAACGGTTCCAGTTTTATGGCCAGTTGCTGCTCGATGAATTTAAATTAAAAGAGCTGCGCGACAACCGTGGCTGGTGGGCCAACAAGTGGGGCTGGCAACTGGGCGCCAAATACATTGATGCGCTGGGCATCAACAACCTGGACCTGCAGGTGGAAGCCAACAGGGTGCGGCCGTTTACCTATTCACACGACGACTCGGTGGCCAATTATACCCATTACAACCAGCCGCTGGCACACCCGGTGGGCGCCAATTTTCAGGAAGTGCTGGGCGTGGCCCGCTACCAACCACTGCCACGGCTTACATTGCTGGCCAAGGGCATGTATTATTTCCAGGGCCGCGACTCCAGCGCCGCTTCTTTTGGCAGCAACATCTTTTTACCCAACTCGCCACAATTTAGGGCCGGAAAAGTTTATGGATTCAATATTGGTTCGGGCCAGCGCACCGATGTGGCCATGGCAATGTTCAATGTTTCGTACGAACTAAAACAAAACATGTTTCTGGAAGCGGGTGCCACCATCCGCAACGAAAAACCCGAAGGCGGCACCGCCCGCAAAACCACCATTGTTTCCGCCGGCTTCCGCTGGAATATGGGGCGACGGGAGTTTTGGTTTTAGGAATGTCGAACAGAGGAACAAGGAACCGACGAACAGAGGAAGTCTGAGGGGAATGTCGAACAAGAAGCAAGGAATGATGAACCGCAGATGGGAACAGCCCAGTAATCCAATAATTAATAATTACTGATGATTGGATTATTGATTATTAGAACAGCACTCCACCCAACTTCGACATTCGAAATTCCTTGTTCTTCTGTTCGTTATTCTTCCCCCCACCTCTTGGCCCGGTTTTATCAATCCCCCCTATGCCGCCGCCAAAAAAGTATGTATGGAAAAAATGCCGCTGACCGTCCGCCGATCCATTGAGTTGCTGGGTCTTTATTGCATCGGGTCTATCATCATAGTAGGCCAAAACATCATTACCCCCCTGCTGATGGCATTTTTCCTGGCCATTATGCTGTTGCCGGTATACCGTTTTTTTCGCCGCAAAAATTGGGGCGAGGCCCTTTCCATTTCTTTGGCCCTGCTATTATTGGTGTTGCTGCTGGCCGGGCTCATCTGGTTTTTTTCTGCCCAGCTATCCCTTGTGGTCAACGATTTTCCGCAGATCCGCAAAAATGTAACGCTGCACCTCAATTCCTTTAGCGCCTGGCTCCAAAGCATGACCGGCGTTTCCACCGCCCGGCAGGTAGAGTTGCTGAACCAGCAAAACGAAAAGCTGCTCAACTGGGCCGGGGGTTTTGCCGGCACGGCCGCAACATCGGTTACCAACATTTTTGTATTCATCGGCCTGCTGCCCATTTATATTTTCCTGCTGCTGTTTTACAAAAACCTGTTGCTGCGTTTTGTATTTCTGTGGTTTCCTTCCGAAAGCCACAAGCAGGTAGAGGAAGTAATGCGGGAGTCGGAGGTGATCATTAAAAGCTACCTGGGCGGCCTGCTCATTCAAATCACGTACATCACCATTTTACTGGGTGGCATATTGTTGCTCATTGGCATCAAACACGCCATCCTTATCGGGGTCATTTTTGCCATCCTCAACCTCATTCCCTATGTAGGGGCCCTTATTGGCAACCTTATTGGCGTGCTGCTGACGCTTTCGTCGTCGCAGGAAGTATGGCCCATCTTTGCCGTACTCGGCACCATTGCCTTTGTACAGTTTCTCGACAACAACATCCTCATGCCCCGCATCGTGGGCTCCAAAGTAAAGATCAATGCTCTCATCACCATCATCGGCGTCATTGTGGCCGGTGCCATGGCCGGCGTTTCGGGCATGTTCCTTTCCTTGCCCGTTATTGCCGTAATGAAGATCGTGTTTGACCGCACCACCAACCTCAAACAATGGGGTGTGCTCTTTGGCGATGAAAAACCCAAATACAGCCCCATGAACTTTCCCGTGTTCCGGCTGGGCAGCCGCAAAGTGCAGAAAAAGCTGGAAGTGCAAAACGAGATTGAGCCTACCGACACCGAAGGAAAGCCCTCTCCGCCTGCGCCTCCCGAGGAAAAGGGCGAAGAAAAAGAAGCGCAATGATCTTTTTGTAACCGGCACCAGCAAGCCTGTTGGGCGCCGGTTGCGTCGCACTCTTGTGCGGCCGGTAACGCTGTTCGGCGATTGATTTGGGCATCCCTTCCCTGCGCCGGCTCTGTATTTTTTTACCATCCGGCAATGCTGCAAATCTTATTTGCACACCGTTCATACCGCCATTCCTCCATCGTGCAGCAAAGCTGTTTTGGGGTTTGGGGCTAAAGTTTAGCTTGGCCTTAAAACCGCTTTTATGTTGCACAAGCCTGTACTCCTTGCCGCCCTGCTTCTTAGCATTTGCACGGCTGCTTTTTCACAAATTACCTTAACCCAGCTGCCGAGCGGCGGCAATAAAAAAGCCTGGACCGGCGAACGGGTAGGCCTAACCGATATTACCATTCATTATGATCGCCCGGCGGTAAAAGGCCGCTCCGGAAAAATATGGGGCGGGCTGGTGCCGGTTGGTTTTACCGACCAGGGCTTTGGATCTTCCAAAGCCGCACCCTGGCGGGCCGGCGCCAACGAAAACACCACCATCGAATTTTCGGGTGATGTGCGTATTGAAGGCCAGCCGCTGAAGGCGGGCAAATATGCGTTGTTTATCGCCTACGATTCGGCACAGCCCACGCTGATATTTTCAACCAATGCCAGTTCGTGGGGCAGCTATTATTACAAGGAGGCTGAGGATGCGCTTCGGGTGAAACTAAAACCGCAAACCCTTACCCAACCGGTAGAATGGCTGCGCTACGCATTCTACGACCAGCAAGAATCCAGTGCCGTTATTGCCCTGGAGTGGGACAACCTGCGCATTCCTTTTAAAGTAGAAGTAGACTATGTAGCCGACCAGATCGCCTCCTTCCGCAAAGAATTGCGCAGCGAACGGGGCTTTTACTGGCTGCCCTGGGAGCAGGCGGCACAATGGGCCCTGCAGCACAACACCAACCTGGAAGAAGCCCTGTTGTGGTCCGACTCTGCTACCGGCCCTTCTTTTGGCGGCAGCCAAATGTTTCAGCCCTGGGTTACCAAAGCGCAACTGCTGGAAAAACTGGGCCGCCAGGCTGCAGCCGATTCTATCATGAAAGCTAAACTGCCCCTGGCAAATATGGCCGAAGTGCACCAATATGGCCGCAGCCTGCTGCAGCAAAAAAAGGCCAAAGCAGCATTGGCTGTTTTCCAGGCCAATCATAAAAAATACCCCGGCGACTTTACTACACTGGTGGGACTGGCCCGGGGCTACTCAGCCACCGGCGATTATAAAAATGCCCTAAAGTATGCCCGGCAGGCCCTACCGCTGTCGCCCAATGATACCAACAAACAGTTTTTAACCACCGCCGTACAAAAACTGGAGTCGGGCAAAGACATAAATTAAAAAGCCCGGATAACGCCGTTGCCCAACCGAAAAAAAGGGGCAAAAGGAAATTTCCTTTTGCCCCTTTTTTATAAATCTACTACAGGTTTAAATAATTACTACAAAGCCGGAATGATGGGAATGGTGGGTGCCGTGGACGAAGCAGGCGCTGCTGCACCCAAAGCCACCCAGGAGCTGCCCATGATTTTTTTCCCAATGCCACGCTGCACCTTTCCCCAAAGCCCTGGCGAATGGCGGGTTTGCCGTACAATTATATATCCCACTGCCATAATAGCTGCCGCCGTCAGTATGCGCTTGAGCATAATGCCTTTGGGCTTGGGTATATAGGAGGGTACGCCATCCACATCAAAAAGGGCAGGCTCCTTAACATAACGGCCGGTGGCGGGCATACCGCGCTGCCAAAAATCTTTCGACAACTTGGTGAGCGCTTTGCTGGCTTCGGTACCATACATGCTTTGGCCATGCCCGGTGGTAATGACTGAAGGTTCTAATGCTGCCAGTTCGCGAACCGAGCGGGCAGCCGCACCCCAGTCAGGGGTGAAATATTTGGGCGGGCCGCTCATAAATTTAGCCTGGGTCATTACCGAAATCAGGGATTCCTGAACCGTGGTAACACAGGCATCGCCGGCAATGAGCACGCCGTCGCTTTCGCGCCAAAAGCTTACATGGCCTGGTGTATGTCCGGGGGTATGTATCCAGCGCCATCCCGGCAGCCCCGGCACAGATCCATCATCGGGCAGCTCATATAACCGTTCCGAAATATCAATGGGGTATTTGGGATAAGTAAATGAAAGCACCGCCATGGCACCGCCGCCAACAGCCGGGTCGGGTGGCGGATACGAAGCAGTACCATTGAGGTAAGGCTGCTCCTGGTGGTGTGCATACACAGGCACCTGCCACTCCCCGGCCAATTCTTCCAAGGCGCCGCGGTGATCGAAATGGGCATGTGTCATTACAATGGCCGCTGGCCTGATATGGGCAGAACCAATTACATGGGTTACAAGCTTGCGTATTTTATCGGCAGAGGTTCTAAGGCCTGCATCTACCAGCACCCAATCCCTTGTTTCCTGGTGCTGAATAACGAACATATTGACAAAAAGGTCTTTCAGCCGCCATACGCCGGGTGCCACCACCCAGGCATTGTCATACAATTCCCGCTCTTCCGTTGCTGTATTTTCCCGTTGGTTTGTCTTTGCGCTCATATAAGGGAGTTATTTGTTGTACCGATGGCGGAACAAATAACATACCACGGCCAGCAAAGGCAAATTGACGGAGCCCTTTATCAGCCCACGTAAGTCAGCAGTTTTGCAGAAGAGTGGTCAATAACACCACCAGCGCAAATGCTACCGCAACTGCCTTTTGTACAGTTGAATGGTATTTTCAAAACCAAGGTAAATGGCATCGCAAATGAGCGCATGTCCAATGCTCACTTCATCGAGGTTGGGAATATGCTGCGCAAAATATTTCAGGTTGGCCAGGTCCAGGTCGTGGCCGGCATTAAGCCCCAAACCCAATTCATTTGCCCGCCTGGCTGCTGCTACGTATGGCGCAATGGCTGCTTCGGGGTTGCCGGCAGCAAAGCCATGGGCATACGCTTCTGTATATAATTCTATGCGGTCGGTGCCGGTTTCGGCTGCTCCTTCTACCATTGCCACCACCGGATCTACAAAAATGGAAACCCGGATGCCCGCTTGTTTGAATACCGCAATGATTTCCCGCAGGTAATCTTTATGACGCACCGTATCCCAGCCGTGGTTGGAGGTGATTTGGCCCAGGGCATCGGGCACCAGCGTTACCTGGTGAGGCTGCACTTCCAACACCAGGTCAACAAACTTTTGCTCCTGCGAATTGCCTTCAATGTTAAATTCAGTGGTGATGATGCTTTTTATTTCCCGCACATCACTATATCGGATATGGCGTTCATCGGGCCTTGGGTGTACGGTTATGCCATCGGCGCCAAAGTTCTGGGCATCCACCGCAGCTTTTACTATGTCGGGGTTGTTGCCGCCACGGCTGTTGCGCAGGGTGGCCAGTTTATTGATATTGACACTCAGCTTCATGAACCAGTGATTTGAATTATTTTAAAGGATTTGATGGATGTTCATCCCACCCTCTTGTATCGGCAGTAATGTGATACAAATGTAAAGTGGCTGGGGCATTCAGAATCGCTGGATGATTTGCCTGCCCCAGGTTGCAGGGTTACAAAAAAAACCGTGCGGCAAATTGCTGCACGGTTTTTTGTGTAACCGCTTTTCAGTTAAGAAATTTTACAGGGTAATTAGGGTGATTTTGGCACTACCATGTTGAAGTGCTGCAGAATGCTATTCAGCAATAAAAATGATCGTAAATATTTCTTTAGCACTTCTAATTATTCAGTTCCTTTCAATCCTTCAAAATCATTCAAATCACTGGTTCCTTGTTACCGGAGCAGTACAAAGCTACCTTTCCGCTCCACCTGTCTGCCGCTGTTTTGTTCGCGGTAGCGCATCATCCACACATAGGTGCCGGTACCCTGCGGAATGTTGCCCATGGTACCATCCCAGCCCTTGATGGCATCCTTCGACCGAAACACCTCCTGCCCCCAGCGGTTGTATACCACAAACTCGTATCCTTCCACTTTTACCACGTTCAGCGGGCGGAAAATATCGTTGCGGCCATCGCCGCCAGGCGTGAAGGCCGTGGGAACATAAATGGTGCAACTGCTGAAAATGGAAATGGGCTTGGAGGCCGTTTTGGTGCAGCCAAAACTATCTGTAACAGTGTATCGCACTTCGTAATTGCGGGTACGCAGCGGTGCCGCAAACCGGTGTACCGGAGCAGCCTCGGTAGATGTGGCGCCATCAGCAAAATCCCAATGGTGCACCAGGCCACGACCGGCAGCCGTGCTGGTAAACTGAACCGGTTCGTCGGGGCATTCCTCTGCAAATTGCATATCGAAGCCCACGGTAAGCGCATTTTCCAGAACAATAGCCAGGCCGGTGCTGTCCCGGCAAACACCATTGCTTACTGCCAGGCCTACGTTTTTGGTATTGAACAGCGTATAGCGGCCTACCGGGTTTTGCACGGTGCTGCGCTGGCCATCATCCAGGTTCCAGTCCCAACTGGTAATGCCCCGCCCGCCCGGATGATTGAATTGAATATTGTCTACATCGCAAGTGTATTGAATAGCATAAGTAAACGCAGCACTAACAGTATCGGCTACACTAAAACCAACCGAACCTTCAGGTATTTCAAAACCACACTCATCCACGATGGTGCCGCCACCGGCATTGCGTGCTAGCACTACTTTAAAGTCGCCGGCATTTACCATAGGTGTCGCCAGGGTAAGGGTTATGGTTTTAGAGACACCACCCACACAATTGCCCGACGCCCCGGTTATGGCTACTGCATAAGGGCCGGTGATGGTAAAATCAGACCCGTTGGCTGCAATGGTATTACAAAAAACAGGCTTGCGAAAAACCAGCTGCAACTGGTTGGGACTACAACCCACCGGTGCAATGCTGTCGAGTTGCGTAGGCAGTGAAGGCTCCACCACAAAAGGAAGCGATTGGCCATCGGGTATTGCGGTGCGGCAATAATCGAGCAGCGTATTATTGTCCGTTCCCTTTCTGATCTGTAATTGATAAGTACCCGGGTCCAAAGGGCTTTGCAACCTAATGTCTATTGAATCGGTATCGAATCCGCTGCTGCAAAACTGCGAGGACGCACCGGTAATTACATGATTGCCGGGCATGATCACAAAATCGGAGCCGTTGGCAGCAAGTGAATTGCACAACATTTTTTTGTTGAGGCGCAGCCGGATGGTTTGGCCGCTGCAATGCGCTTCGGCTTTGGCCAATGCCGGAGGTTCGGGGTCGGTGATAACCGCTGTTCCACCTTTGAACTCAAGGTCGTAGCCACTTTGTGTTTGGGTAAAATGCGAAATCATGATCAGGTAGTTGTGCCCTTTTTGCAATTGCGGCATCGAACTCCAAACCGATTTGCCAAAACCCGAACAAATGTGCAGGCTTCTGCCGCCTGCGCTGGCACCGGTTTCGCCACCCTCGCCACTCCAGTTAGAAGCAACTTTCAGTGAACCATCAGTATATATGTCGTTGGGGTCGCGGTCGGTAATGTCGTAAACTTCCCAATCGTAATCATCGCTGTTGGTACGGGGCTTTATCGAAAAACCCAGGGTGCCCGATTCAAAGCAAGTGAATTTATAATAGTAAGGATTTACATCGGCCAGCCCTTCGCCGGGGCAGGAAGGCGAAGGCATGGAGCGTCCGCTGCACAGGGGCACAGTGGCCTGCGAAAACACCGAGGTGCCGCAAACCGGAAATGCGGTGGCGGGAGTTTGTCCCGCATTATTGCATTGTTGCGCTCCTGCCTGCACGTAAAGCAGCCCTACCAAAAACAAAAGAAAAAATAGTCTCATTGCAGCCAAAATATAAAGCAGCCTATGTGGCAGGGTGGAAAAATACATCAGTTTGCCCAACTGCAGGCCCTAACAAGGACAAACGGCTGCCCTCAACCGTTGCACGGTCCATTTTTTGAATAGATTTTCTAGGCTTGTGAAATCAACATCGGCTGTTGCTGCTGCCCTTGCTTGGATCATTAATGCTAAAGGTTAGGGGTCTTTTTAAGAATAAGTTCCGCACTGCTGATGCTTATTTTTTTATTGCTAAAACTACCCATATTACCCGCACATTAATAATGCCTTCAAAAGGCACTTAGGTTGTTTTTAACATGCAAAACCCTTTTTAAAAAGGTACCTTTGCAGCATCTTTTTTAGTTCGTCCCCTCTTTTGAAAACGCCTAATATACAAACCCAAAAGCAACACCTATGACCTCCAAGCTGCAAGCAAATAATTCTACTCTTGCTGTAACCGGCAACGAGGAAGTTGTTTTATCCTTATTGATCCCGTTTGAGCCTAAAATTACCAGTAAAGAAAAAATTGAAGCCAACCTGAGGAAGGTAGTTGCAAAAGCCGACGAGCAATTGCATAGCCGGTCTTTGCCCCCGGAGCAGGTATCTCAAATGATGATGCACCTGCAGGTGGCGCTGGCAGGCGTTGAGTACAATAACCAAAAGAAAAGCCTTGCCATAATGGTGACGCCGCAGGGCGCCAAACTTCAATACTGGAATATGCCGGTGCAGGAAACCATTCTTGTTGGCCCTTCCTTTGCCGTGCGTCAGTTGGCGGCCCGCAGGCATACCGAAAAAGAGTACCTGCTTTTGGCCATCGGCGAACATTTTGGCGGCATTTACCTGGGCAACGGACCACGTATTTCGAGGCTTGTGGCCAATTCTCCTTCCAGCGAGGCAGGCACAACACCCATCGATCCCTCCCCCGGTGCAGCTATCCATCGTGCAGTAAAACACTTGGATAATGCACTTTCTATTTTGCGCCGCTCTTACCGTTACCCGGTTTTTGTAATAGCACCGGGTGCATACCTGGGCTGCTTTAAAGAAATTTCCCCCAATGCTGCATCGGCTGCTGCCCTCATTGAAGCCAACCCGCATGGCAATGATGCCCGGTTGCAACAACTGATGGTGCCTTACCTGGCCGACTGGCAATCACTTACCGAAAAAGCGCTGGTGCGCCAATTGGATGAGGCATTGCAAAAAGGAAAACTGGCCGTTGGTATTACTGAGTGCTGGCCTGCGGCTTTTGAAAAAAAAGGGCAAATGCTTGTGGTTGAAGAAGATTACGTGTTTCCGGCCTATCTCGATCAAAAAAACGGGGTGTTGTATGCCGATGCCATTCCTATGAATAAAGATGCCCGCAAAACCACCGACGCTGTGGAAGTAATTATGGAAAAAGTGTTGGCTGATGGCGGTAAAGTGGAATTGGTGCGTTCCGGTGTGCTGTCCGGCTTTTTGCATGTGACCCTTACCTGTTACTGATATTAAACCATAATAAGTTATTGACCTCCGGCAAACGGAGGTTTTTTTTGCACCATCGGGTAAAAGCAACCAGGGAACCGCATATGGATGAGTTCCATGGTAAAATAATAAATCTGTTGACCGAAAAAATCGCCAAACACGCAACCAGCCTGACTTCTAGCAGATAAAATAATAGGGGCGCCGAAAAAATCCGTCACTTTCTTACCTCATTGTTCAAAGCAATATCCGTTTCCCCTTAGCTTTATGCAAACGTTTGCATAAATCAAAGCCATGTACGAGGGTCATCAAAAGATAACACTGGCAGACCTTGCCCGTGAATTAAACCTCACCACTTCTACCGTCTGCAGGGCGCTGAACGACCATCCTGCCATTAGCCACCACACCAAAAAGGTAGTACGGCAACTGGCCAAAGACCGCAATTATCTTCCCAACAAAATTGCCTCAACCTTGCGGCTGGGCAAATCACCCATCCTGGGCGTACTCATTCCCAGTGCTGAGATTTCCTTTTTTGCATCGGTTATTCATGGTATTGAAAAGGTGGCGCGGCAAATGAATTACAACGTGCTTATTTATCAATCCAATGAGGACGAAGCGGTGGAAAGCCTTGGTGTTACTACGTTTATCCAATCGAGAGTTGCCTGCGTCATTGCATCTTTATCTAAGGAAACCACCGACCTCCGGCATTTTATAGGCCTAAAAAATAAGGGCGTCCCCCTGATCCTTTTTGATCGGGCCAGCGATGATGTGGAAGCCCCATCCGTGGTCATCGACGATTACCTGGGCGCATTTAAAGCAACCTGTCACCTGTTGGAACAAGGCTGCCGCAGGGTAGCCCATATTGCGGGGCAGCAACATGTGCACATTTTTAACCGGCGGCTCCGGGGCTACGTTGCCGCCTTAAAACACCACAATATTCCTATTGATGAAGATCTGATCGTGTACGGGAAAGTTTCCGTTGAATCGGGCCGAATGCAAATGGATCACCTATTATTGCTTAATGAGCCTCCCGATGGCGTTTTTGCCGTAGAGGATTTTACCGCACTGGGCGCCATCCAGGCATTGAAGGCTGCAGGTAAAAAAATACCTGCGGATGTGGCCGTTATAGGATTTGCCAATGAAGCCTTTGGACAATATATAACCCCTTCCTTATCCACTGTGGATCAACAATCCACAATAATGGGCGAGGAAGCAGCAAAGATGTTTTTTCAGTTGTCTGAAGGAAATAACTTTTATGAACTTCCTCCGCCAAAAAAGGTTTTGGAACCAGTAATCATCTGCCGGGAATCCAGTTTAAAACAATTATAAATTCTTCAATACTCCAATGCAAACGATTGCATAAGCTTTAGCCTTTATTCTCCTTTTAAATCAAACTGCAAAACATGAAAAAACGACTACGTCAACTTGCCTTGAGCTCGTGTGCCGCAATGCTATTCAGCATTTGCGTGTACGCACAACAAAGTGTGAGAGGAACCCTGCGGTCGCCAGCCGGCGAACCCCTGCTGGGCGCAACGGTTACCATTAAAGGAACCAACCAGGTAACCACAACCGATGCGAATGGACAATTTGTAATTTCAGCTCCGGCAGGCAGCACGCTTGTGGTGAGCTCCGTGGGTTTCCAAACAAGGGAAATCACCGTTACCGGTACCGACATTAATGAAGTATTGCAGGTAACCGACGCTACTATGAACGAGGTAGTGGTAATTGGTTATCAAACCGTACGCCGCAGAGACCTCACCGGTGCTGCTTCTGTTGTAAATACAACGCAGGCACAAAGAGTGGTGGCCAACTCGGTAGGCGAACAACTCCAGGGCCTGGCTGCCGGCGTAACCGTACGCACCAGCGGTGCCCCGGGCTCCAACCCCAGGATCGAGATCCGCGGTGTAGCCTCTTTTACCTCCACCGATCCCCTGTTTGTGATTGACGGGATGATTGCCGATGCCAACTCAACGGTAAACCCCAACGACATTGAATCCATCCAGGTGTTGAAAGACGCCTCTGCTGCGGCCATTTATGGTTCACGGGCTGCCAACGGGGTAATCATCATCACCACCAAGCAAGGTAAGGAAGGCCTGGCACGGGTGGCTGCCTCCATCAAACACGGCTGGCAAAGTACCCCCAAGCGGTGGGATGTGATGAATGCCCGTGAATTTGCCGCCATGCAAAAGCAACAGTATCTCAATTCGGGTGCAACGCCACTGCCTAGTGTAGACAGCGAGTTTAACCCAAACATTGATACCGACTGGCAGGATGCGGTACTGCGCACCGGAAGCATTTCCGATTACAACGTATCACTATCGGGTGGCAGTCGCGGCAGCACTTACCTTATTTCAGGAAGCTATTTTAACAATGAAGGTTTTGTGATCAAAAACCGCTTTCAAAGAGGCAGCCTGCGGGTAAATACCCGGGCTACCAAAGGCCGCGTAACCGTGGGCGAAAACCTGATGTTGAGCCACAGCGTGGCACAGGCACCCAGCGAAGGCAATCCCTTTTACGACATGCCCCAGATGTTGCCGGTGATTCCTATCCAAAGTGACGACCTGCGCGACCCAAGCCAGGCTGGCGACAACCCCGAAGGCTATGGTGTTGGCAACAACAAGGCTATTACCTATGCCTGGAACCCAATTGCTTCTGCCAACCTTACCCGGCGCAACAGCAATTTTTCCAAACTGGTAGGCAATGCCTACCTCGATTTTAAAGCGCTCAACTGGCTTACCTACCGCTTTAACGCCGGTGCAGAAGTAAGCTTCGATGCCCACAACACTTTGCGCAAGCAGGGCCGTTGGGCATACGTGCAGTCTTACGTAAATGCAAATGTTCGGGAAGACCGCTCCAGGTTTTTTAGCCTCCTCTTTGAACATACGCTCAACTTCAACAAAACATTTGGCAAACACGGCATCAATGGCGTGGTAGGTATTTCGGACCAGCAATTTCAGCGCGACGGCTCTGAAAGCGGTCGCAACGGACTGACCCAGGTGAATGGTCAGTATTTTACCACCATCAGCTCGGCCACCGGCACGCCCATCGCATTTGGCGGCATCAGCAAACACCGCATCCTGGGTTACCTGGGCCGGGTAAACTACAACTACAACGACAAATACCTGCTAACCCTTACCGGCCGCTACGACCAGGATTCGAGGTTTGCAGCTGATTACCGCAATGGATTTTTCCCGTCTGCAGCAGCCACCTGGCGCATCAGCAGGGAAGACTTTTTTGATGTACCCTGGATCAGCGATCTGCGTTTGCGCGGCTCACATGGCAAACTGGGTGTAGTAACGGTAGGTCCCTGGGAATACCTGGGTTTTATCAACAACAATCCACGGGTAGTGTTTGGTGCCAACCAGGGCATTCAACTGGGTGCCACCCAAGGTGTGCTGTCCAACCCCGACCTGCATTGGGAAGAACGCATCAGCACCAACATTGGTTTTGAAGCAAGCCTGTTCAACAACCGCGTGACCCTTACTGTTGATGGTTACCGCAACCGGTCAAACGACGTATTGGTACGCCTTCCAGTTGCCTTTTACCTGGGCAGCCGCAGGGCATTTGCCGGCAACGTCGATCCGTTTGTAAATGCTGCTTCTATTCAAAACCAGGGTATTGAAGCCGCCATTACTTACCGCAGCAATCCTAAACCGTTCAAGTATGATGTTTCCTTTAATGCCACCACCATTAAAAACGAAGTGCTGGATGTAGGCAACCAGGGTGCAGGCATCAATTACATCCAAACAGGCCTTACCCGTTCGCAGGTAGGTGAGCCGGTAGGACAGTGGTACTTGGTTAAATCATTGGGCCTGTTTCAGAGCCAGGATGAAATCAACAACTACCGCGACAAAAACAACAACCTGATTCAGCCAAACGCCAAACCAGGTGATGTTAAATACGAAGATGCCAATGGCGACGGCCGTATTACCGATACCGACCGCCAGTTTGTAGGATCGCCCTGGCCCAAACTGCAGGCCGGTGCGCAGTTCAATGCTTCTTACAAAGGCTTTACGTTCAACATGCAGCTGGTAGGCGTATTTGGCTACCAATTGTACAGCGATGTGTACCGCATCCTGGAGAGTGGCCAGACCTCTAACTTCCTGAAAAGCTACAACCCATGGACGCCCAACAACACCAATACCGATGATTCAAGACTGGGTATTGGTACCGACATTCCAGGCGTGGGTGCCGATCTGGGTATTGCCAACAACATCCGGGGCAACAGCTCCCGCTGGCTGAGCGATGGCGGTTATGTACGCATCCGCAACGTGGAGCTGGGTTACCAGTTGCCCGAAAGGCTGCTGGGCAGGGCCAACATCTCCAATGCCCGCGTGTATATCAGCGGCCAAAACCTGCTCACTATTTCTAACTATGTAGGCATTGATCCGGATGTTACCGGCGCCAGCATTGTAGAGCGTGGTTTTGACAACGGTAACTGGCCTGCAGCCCGCATTCTTTCGGTGGGGCTGAACCTGGAGTTTTAATGTTTAAAAAAGCAAAAGAAGCATCATGAAAAAATTACTGATCGTATTAATTATAGCGGCAATGGGCTTTTCGGGTTGCCAGAAAAAGCTGGACATACCCAACCCCAATTCCCCCACCATTGAAAACTTCTGGCAAAATTCCAATGATGCCGTATTGGGTGTGAATGCCGTTTACAGCGTGCTGCACCGCGGTGCCATTTCCCGCTACATGCCCATGTTCCTGCTGGGCCGCGGCGATGTAGGCTACAGCACCAGCCCGTTTTTTGAACTGGCCAATGCACTCGACAAGTTCAACATCACGGATTACAACTGGTTTTTTACCGCCGATGTATACCAGGATAACTACCAGGGTATTTTCCGGGCAAACCAGGTAATTACCAATGTGCCCAAAATTAACATGGATGAAACCCTGAAGCAGCGGGTGATTGCGGAAGCAAAATTCCTGAGGGGGTTGTATTATTTTCACCTGGCCACTCTTTATGGCAATGTGCCCATGTTGCTGGAGCCCTCAACTGCAGGAGCCCTTCCGCCGCAGGCCACCCAGGCACAGGTTTATGCACAAATAGCCACTGATCTTAATGAAGCGGCCAACGTTTTACCTGCCACATATCCCGCTTCCGAGTTGGGCCGTGCTACAAAAGGCGCAGCATATGCGCTGCTGGCAAAAGTGTACATGCAGCAAAAAATGTGGAACGAAGCCGTTACTCCATTGCAGTGGCTGGTAGAAGGCGAAGGCAGGAATGTATACAACCTGATGGCCAACTACCGCGACAATTTCCTGGTAACAACCGAGAACAACCGGGAATCGGTTTTTGAATGGCAATTTGAAGAAAATACCACCGAAACACACGACGACGACCTGCAGGACCCCAACCAGAATTACGGCTCTTCACTGGCGCAGTTTGTTGCACCCAAGCCCGTAGGTTTCCAGGACATTGAGGCCCGCCGCTGGATCATCAGTGTATTTCACCAGGAAAAAACTACCACCGGCGCAAGGGACCCAAGGTTGGACGCCACCTTCCTGTACGATTCTACTGATGTGCGGGGACCCAACTTTACGCAGCTGTACGGCCAGGTTTGGAACAACGTAGGCGGCTTGAATAAGGAAGGTGTGTTTTTCCGCAAATTCCTGAACGACCATTGGAAAAACAACGAGGGCTTCCGCTCCAAAAACAACTGGCGCTACATCCGTTATGCCGATGTGCTGCTGATGTATGCCGAAGTACTGAACGAAGTAGGCAGAACCGGCGACGCATACCAGTATGCTGACCGGGTTCGGCAACGTGCAGGGCTGGCCACGCTTACTGCAGCACGGCCCGGGCTGTCGAAAGACGCTTTCCGCCGCCAGATTGAGCACGAACGCCTGACCGAACTTACCGGTGAAGGCTGGCGCTGGCCCGACCTGGTGCGCTTTGGATACCTAACTTCAAATGCACCCGCAGTTTTGGTTGCCAGAGATCCAAGTTTTGCCAACTTCCAGTTTCCCAGGGATCTGTTCCTGCCCATCCCCACCAGAGATGTGGACATCAATCCAAACATTACACAGAATACCGGATTTTAAATTGTTGATGTAATAAAAGAAGATGCACTTGGCAAGCCGCTGTAGTGCATCTTCTTTTTTATTTACCTGCTTTTCTTATTTACCTTTCTGCATTCCTCCATTTTCTTTTTAGCAATTGCTGCTATAAGTGAGGATCAACGTTTTTGATTGCTAACAAACAATACGATTGCCATTATGAACAACGTTATTATTGTTCCGGAAGGCACAGCCCTACAAGGCAACATATTGGCATTGTAACCCGCTAAACTGAACATAATGAACAAAAGCTTTGCATACGCTTTGTTGCTTTCCCTTGCTGTTGCCTGCAACAAGCAAAAAACGGCAAACGCACCCATCCCCTACCTGCCCGACCCGGTAGCCAAGGATTCTACTTTTTCCAACCCGCTGTTGCCGGCAGGCCCCGACCCCTGGGTGGAACAAAAAGACAGCTTTTACTATTATACCCACACGTCGGGCGACCGCATCAGGGTATGGCGCACCAAGGCCATGTCGGAGTTAAAAGGTGCCATTGACCAAACCATCTGGAGCAGGCCTGCCTCCGGCCCTAATGCGCATAATATTTGGGCACCCGAGCTGCACTACCTCGATGGCAAATGGTATGCGTATTACACGGCAGGCTCATCGCCCGACCTGTCTACGCAACGCACCTTTGTACTCGAAAACACTTCCGAGGATCCATTGAAGGGCAGTTGGGTTGACCGGGGTAAACTGGCCGACCCTACCGCCGATTATTTTGCCATTGATGCCACAGTGCTGGAGCATGGCGGAAAAAAATACCTGATCTGGAGCGGCCACGAATCGGCTACCGACAATACGCAACGGCTTTACATTGCATTGATGTCCAACCCCTACACCCTGGCCAGTACCCGGGTACACCTTTCCTCCCCTACCTACGATTGGGAAAAAGTGGGCACGCCACCTGCAGTAAACGAAGGACCGGAAATTTTAATCGGCCCATCCGGCAAAGTATTCCTGGTGTATTCGGCATCGGGCTGCTGGACGGACGATTACAAATTGGGCATCATTACCTTAAAAGAGGGTGGCGACCCGATGAAAGCCGATGACTGGGTAAAATCACCACAGCCGGTTTTTGTACAAAAACCCGAAAACGGAGCTTATGGGCCCGGGCACAACGGTTTTTTCAAATCGCAGGATGGAAAAGAAGACTGGATTATTTACCACGCCAACCCGCTTCCGGGACTGGGTTGTGCCGACAGGCGGAGCCCCCGCATGCAGCGCTTTTCGTGGAATGCAGATGGTACGCCCAATTTTGGCGAACCCGTAAACCTCAATACAAAGCTGCGCAGGCCTTCGGGTGAAAAATTTTAGGTCCCGTTTACCTTCCAATCGCTGTTTGAACCCGGTGCAGTCATTGCGCCACCTTTTGGCAAAAAATTCGATGGTGGAATGTAATCAGCAAATAACCGGTTTGGCTCATTCCGGCTGGTACTAGCCTACCTCTTTTATTATACAAATAAAAAATCCATGTTTAGAATATTGCTCCTTTTGTTGCTTACCTGCGGGCAAATATGCTTTGCCCAAAAACTGGTAATGCCCGGCGACCACCCCGATCCTTCCGTGGTAAAAATCGGGGATACCTATTGGGCTTCGGCTACCTCGTCTAACTGGACACCGATTTACCCCTTGCTCCAATCAAAAAACCTGACCGACTGGACCACCGTGGGCCATATTTTTAAAGAACCTCCAGCATGGGCCGACTATTATTTTTGGGCACCGGAAATCACTTACGATAACGGCAAAGTATACGTGTATTATTCGGCGCACAAAAAGGGCGGCAACCTGTGCGTAGCCGTAGCCAGCGCCGACAGGCCCGAAGGTCCTTACCGTGACCACGGCCCGCTTATTTGCGAAGCCGCTGGCTCCATCGATGCTTTTCCTATGCGCGACAAAGCGGGAAAGCTGCACATGATCTGGAAAGAAGACGGCAACAGCGTGGGCAAGCCCACACCCATCTGGATCCAGGAAATGAATGAAGTACGCACTGCCGTGCTGGGCGAAAAAAGGGAACTATTTCGCAATGATGCCCCATGGGAGGCCAACCTGGTAGAAGGGGTGGCTATGATCCGGCACGGCGATTATTTTTACGCATTTTATGCCGCCGCCGGGTGTTGCGGCCCCGGTTGCACCTATGCATCGGGGGTAGCCCGCGCCAAAGACCTGATGGGCCCCTGGGAAAAATTCAGCGGCAACCCGGTTCTCACCCATACCGAGCAATGGCGCTGCCCCGGTCATGGTACACCGGTGGAGCGGGACGGCCGTTACTATTTTCTCTATCATGGTTATAATACGCCCTCCACAGTATTTACCGGCCGGGAGGGCCTGCTGCAGGAATTCCGGTTTACCCCCGACGGGTGGATTGAATTTGTAAAAGATGAAAGCAGCGTGGTGCGCCAGGTAGCCGACCGGGAGGATCGTTTTCGCAATAAATCGCTGCCCAACTATTGGGAGTGGAACGTATTTCAACAACCTTCTTTTACCGTTAGCGGCGGCGAATTACACCTGAATGCACTGCCCACCGGACCGGGACATTTTACCGGTCAAAAAACACTCAGCGGCAACTATACTGCCTCGATATTGGTGCGGCCCCGGAAGTCGACTGCGGCTGCAGGGCTTGCTGTGTTGGGCGATGAACGCAATACCCTGACCATGTATTACGCCAACGACACCGTAAAGCTGGTTAGCCTGCGCAACGGCCGTGACAGCACCTGGAATGCCCTACCCTTACAGGGTGGCAAAAAAGTGCACCTGCAGGTAAAATGCGAAGGAGGCAACAGGTTTGTTTTTAGCTACAGCACCAACGGCCGGGCCTTTACTTCCCTCACCAGCCAGCCGGTTAGCGGCAGCCACCTGCCGCCCTGGGACCGGGCCTTACGCATAGGTATGGCAGCCCGGGGGCCGGAAGGCAGTAAAGCTGTGTTCGACAAATTTGAAATGGACTATTAAACTTTTATAGCAACAAAAATTAGGAAAGAGCTGTGTGATGCCTGGTGTCCTGTCAAATTGGTTTTAGCATCTCTTCTTGCCTGTGGCGTTTTCAAATTGGGCAGGAGATTCCGTAAAAAGTTCGGCATTACAGCAGTTGATGATACAGTTTGGGCCTTTTCAACCCAGTATAAGCCAAAGCATCAAACTCCAATAAAAAGGGTGGCTGCTCGTTGAGCAGCCACCCTTTTTATTTTTCCTAAGTCTTTGTGAGGAAACTTCTTATCCTTCTAAATGAATGGAAAACACGATCATGCGGCTTTGCATTTTGTCCAGCACGTTGGAGTATTGCAGGCCGGGATTGCGGGCATGTATGTTGCGGATTCCGTTGCTGATTTTGATCTCGGGCGAAAAAATAAAGGAAGGAAAATAAAAATTAAAGCCAATGCCCCCCTCCAGGCCATAATCGGCCTTGTCGAGCTTTAAAATGTCGTCGGCTTTACGGGCACGGGCATTCGAGGCCAGGTCATAGTCTACTTTGCCGCCACCAAGCATGTACACCCGGAAGTTGCCGATCCGGTCGGAATTGAATTTAAGCTGCAGCGGCAGGGTTACCAGCACCGATTCCACTTTTTGGTCCTTTACCATGTTTTGGTCAAAGTCGGCATACTTCAACTTATAATGAATGCCGCGATCTAAAAAAGCCAATTGCGGATTGAAGCGTGCCTCAAAGCGGTTGGTGAGTTTTAAAGTACCCAGCAGGCCCAGCGCAAAGCCGCCGCCATTGAGGGGTTCGGCCACCTGTATGCTGTCCTGGCTAAGAAACCTCGGGTGAAGCTCGCTTTGAAAACGGGACAGGTTGGTAGACAGCGTGATGCCAAAATAATAAGGTTTGCTGTCGTGCTCGCCCAGGTTGAGCGGCCGCTGGGCATGAACTGGCTTTAAGGCTATAAGGCCCAGACCTACAAATAAAAAACGGATCAAAAACAGCGCCTTCCGGGTATGCAACATAAACGTGGTTAAGATGGCTGAACGATTATTTAAAGCAGCATTGCAGCATGCAAAAAACTCTCCAATTAACGAAGAGATGCTTAATAAAATTGCCTTACCCTCACATTAATAAAACAAAACATATTAAAGGTTAATAAATGTTAACAAACGTTAACAATGGGCTTGCAGTTAACATTTAATGGTTTTACCTTAGGTCAAACTAAAACGCATTAACCAAAAAACTAAACTGATCCATAACTAACGATATAGAAACTAATTGTCCCTTATCCCACCTTAGAAATCTATTCCCCTTTTCTAAATACTTTAATTTTTCCTGTGAACAACCAAAACACCTGATCACCAAGCCGTAGCCTGGCAGACTGCATTTTTTGTCGTTATAATATTTTTTAAAGTACACTTCATGGTGGCTAACCTGTCATACCCCTACGCATCTACAAGAATGCATTGGATTTCTTGTGCAATCAGAGCTTTTCTATTTACACAAATAAATGCGCCGCCACAATGCTCAAACAGGTTGCTCACTGAAAAAAGTGCAATAAAAATATAGTTGAGCAAAGCCATTACCCCCTTCCGTAAAACATCTAAAACGAAGCGATATGTGGACATTTACCATTCACAATCCAGGCTTAACGGCTATTCAACAAAAAGCAAAATCGTTTAGCTTAAAAACATTTTTAAGTACCTTTTTTATATCCTTATTATTTTTTTCCAACCAAGCTTCCGCACAAACCAACTTAACTAATTGTTATGGCAGTTGCACATCAAATGATTTTACAATTACGGAGGCTTTTCTGTCCGATATAAATGGTAATAGAATTACCTCAGATGCTTGTAACGATCCGAATGCGACTGTAGATGCCTATTTAAGTTTTACATTTCGTAATAATACCCAAAGCGACAGAAATGGCATTTTTATCTCGGGCAGTATAAACGGAGAGTTCATCTATACCTGTTTCCCCGGCATACTTCCCAAAAATGAATCGGTAACATATACCTACAAAACCAAAAAGATTACCTGGCAATGTGGAACTGATTTGACCCTCACCAATACTTTTGTAGGATGGGGCAGCGCAGGGGAGGATGTTTGTAGTATTACATGCTCCGAGGCTACACCATCAAAGTGTAGAACACTAGGCAACCTAATAATTGTTACACCGCTTATTCCCAACTTTACTTTTGCGGCGCAATGTGACGCTGGAAAATCCTTTGAAACCGTTTGCTTTACCAACACCACTTCTGGCGGTTATCGGAACTACAGCTATAGCTGGGCCTTTGGTGATGGAGCTACCAGCACGGAAAAAAATCCCTGTCACAACTATGCCTCCGCAGGAGAATATTCAGTAACCCTTACTGTTAAAGACATCCAATATGCATTAGATGCAGACGGAAATCCAACCACGGTGGTAATCAGTACTACCACAAAATCGATTACGAAAACCGTGACTGTTCAGGCTTGCTGTAAATTTGAAGTTACCTGTCCTGCAAATACAAATTTAGGCACCTTCGATTGCACTAATCTGAACCAAATACCTGCTCTTCCAACTACTGAAGCTGCTGCAGAAGCTGCTCCTTACAACCTTGTAATTGGAAACAAGCCCTGTGGAGTAATCAGAATTTCGAGTTCGGACGATGCTACACCTAATGTTTGCAGCCCAAGTGATCAAATCATTACCAGAACTGTTCTTATTTATGATGATTTGGATAAGGATAATGTTAAGGATGATAATGAGCCGTCAAAACAGTGCACCTTCACCTACACTGTTACTGCAGATAAGTCCAAGCCGGTGCTGAGTGCCGCTCCTAAAGACGTTACCGTTCAGTGCAACGCTGTTCCGATGCCAGCCACCCTGACTGCCACTGACAACTGCGATACTGATGTAC